>Ga0105055_10004676_pt1 | contig 19811 bp, 27 predicted proteins | sample BON03_FD_78090 | JGI IMG/M metagenome (GOLD analysis project Ga0105055, IMG submission 78090) | Freshwater microbial communities from Lake Bonney liftoff mats and glacier meltwater in Antarctica - BON-03 | ecosystem: Environmental > Aquatic > Freshwater > Ice > Glacier meltwater | place: Lake...
CTCTTTCGTTGTACTCGGACCCTGGTGCGTACCTCCAGAGTATACAACCACGATTCGGGTGGAGCAAGTTATGGCCCACCCAACGGCCTCCGGGCGGCCAGGTCGGCCTCCATGGCGGCCTCCATGGCACTACGTCGGTTCATTCGGCCGTATGTGCGTTTGACTGCTATGGGTGGGCCATCTGCTTGGTATCTGTATTCTACGATCTCTGCAAATTCCAAAGCATCACCGTCCGCCGGGGCTGGGCCATCGGAAAAGTAGGCAATCGAATAATCACCGCCGGCCGGGGTTGCACTGTCAATTCTTGCTTGTGGCATTATAATTCCTTTAGCTTGAGCTGGCGGCGTGCCGCCTGCAGTTGTGGATGTTTGGGGTCTTTCACGCTGGTGCCAATGATGGTCCCACCACTAAACGCCTCGGCAACCGCCTCGGCCCATGCCTCCGTCGCGTTATTTTGGCCGTAAACAGAAACGGCGTTCGCTACCCGGCCCGTTGTGTTGTCGACCTTTAGTAGCGTATGAAACTCCGTCTGGCGGGGTGGCACCACACTACCCCACATCTGGGTCGCAGCGTTGTGGGCGGTTTCATGGTAGTAAGTGTGGTTATCTAGCACCCGCCCACCGTACACCACGATTGTGCCGTCACCACCGGTGGCCTCGGATACGAAGTACGGGTCGTCGTATTCCACGGCCCAAACTGGGTCCTCGTTGTTTGCCTGCCTAGTAAAGACAACCCTCTCGTTTGCGTGCCATAGTGGGGCCGGTGTTTTAGTGTGCTCAAGCAGAAATTGGGCCACGGTGGCACGGGCACCCAGCACCCCATCGTTCCATTGCACAATCACGTCATCGACGACAACGGAGTGCAGCATTTCGGCATCAGTCATGCCGTGGTGCGTCTCTACGAGTACCCCTGCCCGCTCGCCTAGTATTTGCCTCAGGGCAACCCTCCATTGAAAATTGAAGCCACTTGGGTCTCGTGCTAACCCATGCAACTCCGACCGCTTTAGTTGCGGCATGCCGGTGCAACCCAAAAGCTCCCGGTGGGTTGCACCGGCAATTTCTACTTCTGTCATTCTATTTCCTCTATTTTGAAGAAGCGACGTGCCGCCTGCAGTTGTGGGTGTTTGGGGTCTTTCACTATGCTGCCTCCGATGGTCAAACCACTAAGAGCCTCTGCTGCTGCCTCGGCCCATGCCTCCGTCGTATTGTTTTTGCCGTAAGTAGAAACTGCGTTCGCTACCCGGCCTGTTGTGTCGTCGACATCCAGCAGCTTATGAAACTCTGTCTGGCGGGGTGGCACCACGCTGCCCCACACCTGCTTCGCGGCGTTGTGGGCGGTTTCATGGTAGTAAGTGTGGTTATCCAAAAATCCGTTGTTGTACACCACCACACCGCCGTCACCGCCGGTGGCACCGGATAGAAACCCCGGTTGTTTATATTCCACGGCCCAGCGTTCATCATCTTTGTTTCTCTGCTTAGTAAAGACAATCCGCTCGTTGGAGTTCCAGATCCGCCTCGGAACTTCAGTTTGCTTGGTCAAAAACATGGCCACCATGTCACGGGCACCAACCTCCTCGTCATTCCATTGCACAATCACGTCATCAACGACGATGGAGTGTAGTTTTTCGGCGATGGTCATGCCGTGGTGGGCCTCTTCGAGCACCTTTGCCCGCTCGGCTATTATTGGCTTCAGGGCATCCCCCATCCTAAGCCGAAACGCGTAGTCACCCTCTTCTGGGCCGCGTGTTAACCCATGCAAATCGGCTCTCTTTAGTTGCGGCTTATCAAAGGAATTCAAACGCTCCCGGTGTCTGGCACGGACGCCCAGGTACCCTGTGAGCTTTTCCGCCGACTCTGGTTTTAGTAGGTACCTGGGGTTTAACAAGCCCTCAAGTTGAAGGTGGGCAGTCTTCATATCCAGGATGATTTGCCCAACGTCGTTGAGGCCGGTTGCACCCTCCGTCACGCCCCGCGCCTTCAGGATGTCGTCAATTGTCTGCCTAGATAATGCACCGCCATCGAACTCGATCTTGATGCCCTCCGCCAATAGTTGCTTGGCATGGTCCGTATCCAGGGCCTCGGCCCGGTTGGCAGCATGGCCGGCGTGTGGTGCGTCAATATTGGCCGGCTTCTTGCTCCATTTTGCACGGATATCAGAACGGCCGGTGTATGGGGTAAGCCGGCGGCGTTCCGTGGCATACAGCAGGTCTGATGGGTCCTCAAGGTACCGGAGCTGGGTGGCCGCCTGCTTGCTGGCTGCGAACTTTGCCTTGCCGATTGCACTAAGGCCATCGTACCCGGCAACCACGCCCCGCGACTTCAGGATGCCGTCAATGGTGTCCTTGGTTAGCACACCTCCATCAAATTCTAGGGGGATACCCAGCTCCGCCAGGTGCTCCGCATGCCGGGTGGCACCGGCGGCCTTTTGGTTCTTCTGCTCCGTGGGCGTTGCCTCCTTTTTTGGCTTGTCAAATATGCCGGCGGCACGTCGCCGTTCTTCTTCCAGGAGGTCCGCCGGGACCTCTATGTGTGGCTTCCATGCACAACGGCAGTTCGGGTGCAAAGGAATCATGTCCCGGGCCTCTTCCACGGTTAGGACCTTCCCGTGCATGGCGGAGCACCGGGGGCATACCCGGTCGTCCTGGGCCGCCAGCCATTCCGCCTGGAGCCCCAATTTAGACACCCCCAGCCGTTCAAAGCTATCTAGCTGGCCCTCTGCATGTGCCCGGATAATCTCCGTGCGGGCGATTAGGAGTGCCCGGGTGCGGGTGAGCGTGTCGATGCTATTCGCCATCTCCCGTGCCACCTCCCGTGGCCCCGTGCCGTGTGCAATACCGGCGGCGAGCTGGCGGTTCATCTGGGTGCCCATGGCGTCCGTCACGCCCCGCAGGTCGTTGAATGCCCGGGTTGCCAATAGCCTGATTTTAGAGGTGGTCTCGGGTGCGGCAAATGCGGAATTCAGAAACTCAGCCTTACCGCCAGCATAAAACGATTCGTCGGCGGCCAGGTCGGCGGCCCGTGTGTCGATGTAGGCTCGCATCGCTCCCTGCTTGTATGCCGATTCAATGTATTCTAGATTCCACGGTGCAACCGCACCGGGTGGCCCAAGCACACCGGCGTCGACCTCCCTTTGAAGCCATTCCCGGAAGTCTTGTACCTTTTCGGTGTCCGTACGAAACGTGAAACGAGCGTTGAACGCAAGTGGCGTGCGGGGCGTCAACCCAAATGCGTCTTCTGTGCCAACCAGGGCCACGACAGCGGCCCGCAGGCGTGCGATGCGAACGCGGGTGGCCGACGTGTAGCGTCGGCGGAGAGTAATTGTACGGGTGGGGTCTACGCGTAATGGGTTGGGCACCGACTACTCCTTGATGAACCGCTTAGTCTGGCAATCATAAAACAGCAAACCAACACCGGCGGCCTTTGCGGCGATGGTTGCACGGTACCCATCTCGCATGGCCGCCGTGCCACCCACCCCATCGGCAAACAAGAGCACAAGCACACCGGGCCGGTCACACATTGCCCCGTAGAATGCCGCCTGGCCTACCCCCTCTTTCCACTTGTGGCACCAATCAACTTCAATGGCCATCGCCGGGCGTAGGATGTCGGGGCGGGTGCGGTCCCAGAGGGTTACCTGAGTCCGGGAGTCCTCCCAGCCGGGCGTGTTGGCCACAATATAGTCCGTCCACGCGTCCTCATGCGCCGGGGGTGCCGTGTCCCGTTGTATGGTGGCCGTGGTTGCATACCCGGCCACGAACAGGATTACTGGGATGAAAAAGCGGTGCATAGTGTGCTCCTAAAGGGCCAGGTTGGCGGGCGGCCGGCAGGCCAGTACGGCCCACACAAGCTCCCCAACGAAGGCCACGGGGACGAGGAAAATACCAACAACAAAGAGGCAGAGAATAAGCACCACGGCCCACACCCCACACATTATCGCCGCCGCCGGCGGGGATGCATAGATGAGGCCAAATGGCCCGAAGAAGAATGTCAGGAAAAAAGAAACCCATGGGTCGCGTGGTTGGCGTATGTGCCGCACATCTAGGCTCACGCGGTCGCAGCGGCAGCCAGGCCCACAGGCGGTGCCCTTAGCTGCGTTTTTTGGGTGGTGCATTATTGGGTCTGGGTGATACATTCTTGGGCTCCGGTGGCACCGGTGGTTTGCCCGTGGCCGGTGGTGCCTGTACCGGTTCGGGGGTTGGTGGTGCCGTGAGTAGTTCTTCGGCTGCCAGTGCTTCTTCGAGGATGGCATCTGCTTCCTCCTCCGTGAAGTGCATTATCTGAGTCAGGTAGACACGCGGTGGCACCAGCACCTCGACGTTCCCGGCAACGTACTTGGCCAGGGCCTCGGTTCGCTTCACGGCCGTCCCCGCCCTCTCATCGTCGGTTGTTTCGTTCAAATCGGGCCAATCCACACGCGGTGGCCGGGGCGTGCCGGGTAGTATGCCAACGAGCTGACAGTGCTTGACGAATGGCCGTATAACCCGGGGCGTGATATACTTGTTTTGCCGGCGGGCCATCTTCTTGTTCCAATTCTTCGCGTCGTTGGTGCTGCCCAGGTTGGCCTGCTCCGTACCGACCAACATGCGGAGGGGGATGCCGGTTGTGATGGATATGGCCCTCAGTTGGACCATCATGTGCGACTCGGGGTCCGAAATGTTTGGTGCCAATGATGTTGCACTTACGCCCTGCATGGCGAGCCACCGTTGCAAGCCGTTGTCATATTGCTGCAGCTGGTCTTTCATTGATTCGATGTCAAATTGCACATCGAATTCAGGGTCCGAGCCAAAGAACATGCCGGGGAACCCGCCCTTCCAGAACATCTCTCCGGAGCCACCGAGAATTTTCCGGAGGTCCCAAAGACGATTGAAAACGGGCCGCATGCGTGGCACCCCAAAGATTGGAGATGTGCGGGTGTTGTCGGCGGCATGCATGCACCGGGTCCAATGCACCTTGAGCTGGTTCTTTTCCGGGGACGTGGCATCGGCGATCATGTTGGTTGGGTCGGCGAAATTGATGTTATAGAATTCCGGCCGGCCGTACCGTGAGCTTGTCTTGTCTGTGTTGTATTCGGCCACGGGGGCCAAATATTCGTCAAACGTTTGGGCGTACATGATGCGGTTCTCGCCGGGCGTGACCGGCAACGTCAAACTCACGCCATCATCTAGCCCAAGGAAGAGCACCCCGTAATGGCCCACCCCGGAGATTATGTCTAGCTGCAGCAGGAGGTTATAAATACCGGCCTCATCCACCAGCTCGTTCCAAGCCACCTCAAACTCGGTTTCCGCCGGGTTCTCTGTCTCGTACACCATGGGATCCACGGCCCAACTCTCTTCCGGGTAGACTTCGACGACCCGTTGGGCAATACCCTCCCGCTCATACATGGTACGATAGTCGGCCGGGGTTATTGCGTCCGGATACCCGCACTCTGCATTGATGTCCCGCTTGGGGTCCACCAGGTGGCGTGCCATGGCGGCCCGGGATAGGGTGTACATTTCATTGATTGTTGGTGGACGATTCATTGGGTATCCTTACGATGCGTGCCGTGGGCGTGTGCAGGTAAGGATACCTCCTGGCCGGCCAACGGCCAAGCCTTTATTGGTGCCACCCGGTTATGCCTCGTCGGGTGGCACCCGGTCGCCCCTTAGCTCTCGGAGGCGTTCGTTTTCCAGCTTCCGCCGACGGTCCCGGAACACCGGCAGGCCACAGGCACCCCGTGCCACCACACCATCCCGGTCTAATACTGCCCACCATGTGGTCCCGTCCCGTACCGCGTACCCACGGAGCATCTCTTCTTTTGATATACGCTCGACCCGGGTGGCACCGAATAGGACCTTCACATAGCGGGGCGTGAGTGGGAAATGCAGTGCCATGGGTTATGTCCAATAAAGAATAGTCACGATAACACCGGCAACAACACCGGCGAGAAAGTACATTGCAAAAAGGAAAACAAGCACCAGCGGGCATGGTGCAACCGGTTGCACCACGGCGGCCGGCGTCGGAAAGGCAAATTCATCGTCAGGGAAATCGCAGTACGGTACATCGGGGCACGGCCCCACGGCCCACGGCCCACCTACCGCACCATGACACGGCCCGGGCATATTTATGGGGATGAAGACACCGCACCGCGTACACCGGCCCCCATCCCAGCAGAAGTGGTTCTGTATCACATTGGCTGGCACGCCGCCCCATGTCGTTATCGTCTTCATCTCATCCCCCATCCTGTTGCCGGGAAACGCCCGGGGTTGCACCGGGACCCGAGCGGGTATAGCAAGCCAAGACCGCCTGCCAATAAGCATCGGTACACCGTGTGACACGAAACACACGTAGGTCAACAATTGCCGGCCCACCGGTGGCACCCCACTCGCAGAATAGGAACGGCCACGATAGAGCGAGCACCTCCATCGGGGCACCGGAGAACGTAATGCCGGGGACGTGGTGGTCCGGGTCGGCATACCCGGTGACGAATACACGGTCACCCAGGGCAAGCGTTTGGTCGTTCAGTGGTTTTGGGTTACTCATGACGCCCCCTACCGGGGCACGCCTGCAGGAACGGCCTGACGTTGGTCAGTAGTACATGCAGGTCTATATGCAGATAAACCATCACCAAAATTGTCAGATCAAAAGCAATGCCGGGCGTGCCGCCCTCCAACCGGCGTAGTGCCTGGGTGCTTATGCCAACCGCGGCCGCCAGCTTCTCCTGGCTAAGCCCCCACCGGTTGCACCGTGCCTCCCGCACCATGGCACCGATTACGCCATGGAAGCCACACGCAACCACACCTGTGCCGGTGCCATGGGGAGCCAACACCACGGCCCGCCTGTCGGCCCGCAGCGGGTTCACGTCCTCCGTGACGTGGGTAATCGTCCACCCCAGGCCGAGGCTATTGGCCTCCCGTGCCGCGACGGAATTGGTGGCGTATGCAACCCGCACGGTATCCCCTGCTTGGAATGTGTATTCATTTATCATCTAGGTTCCTTTCATCGCCCCGGCCCGGCGTTTGTTTGTGAGGAGTTTGAACGCGCCGCTCAACGCGTCTACCTGGTCCTTAAACGTCGAATTCGGGAAGTGCTTGAGCTCGTCTAGAAATGCCTGTATCCACGCATCCCGGTCATCCCCATACATTGCCAACTTGACATTGCCGGCGTTGACTTGGGTCGACACGGGGTCTGCCCTCATAGCCTTGTCCCCCGTCGGCCTGTCCATCACCACCCGGCGGCCTGCATGCCTCCGCAGCGTCATGAGTGCCACGTCCTTGCCGCTGCTGCCGCCCTCGTTCTCTAGTGCCAACACCACGGCCCGGCCATCCGCATTCGCCGTCTGGTCAATTATGGCCTCACGCTCGTCGGTGGCCCACTGGCCGCGTGACACGTTGAACACCCAGAATTCCGGCTCGTTACGCCTGCTTGGGTCCGGTGCCCACATCCCCATCTTGACGCCCGCCGTGTATGCACCGCCGCCGCCGGTGGCCGCCTTGTCCCAGTACCGTATTATCTGATTGAATCTTCGCTCTGGTGGTGGCGTTGCTATCTGCAGCTTCGAGACCCGGAACATGCCGCCACCAAGTGGCACCGGCGATTGAAGATATTGGCCGGCAAACATGTACACCCCCAAGGCCCTCTTCTCGTCAAGCACACTGGCCGGCAACCGGCGTGGATCAAGGAGGCCGGTTGCACTATCATAATTGGCACGGGCCGCAACGGGCCGAACAGCCTGGGTGCGTATGGCGGGGAGGCAGATGTGGCGGATGTGGTATTCCCCCTTCGCCGCCTTGGCCAGCATGTACCCGGTTGGGTCGTTCTGCGACAACCGTTGCATAACTAGGATCGTCAGAGACACGCCCTGGTCCACTTTCCGCTGGGCGATGGTCTCGGTACACCACGTATTCGCCGTCTCCAGCTCCGGAACGCTGCGGGCACCATCCGGGTCCAGTGGATCATCGATCTCGATGAAATCGGCGTGCTCACCGATGATGACGGAGCCCACCGTAGTCCGGCGGATACTGCCCTTGGCCGTATTCATGAAATACCCGTTGGCGGACACGTCGCGGCGTATCTCTAGCTCTGGGAAGCATGCACGGAACTTGTCGCTTGTGAATATGTCCTTGGCCCGCCGGCCCAGGTCGAGCGTCAGGCGGCCGGCGTAGGCCCCGCCGATATGCCGGGCGTGCGGCATACGCAACCACGTCCAAACTGGGAAGCATACCGACACGATGGTCGATTTTGTGCTACCGGGTGGCACGTTGAAAATCAGATCGTATTCCTTGGGCAGGCCGGCAAACACCCGCTCCGCCGCCACCTGCATCTCGTCGCAGATGAAACGTATGTGCCAATTCCATATCGGTTTTTGCGTAATGATTTCGCCGAAGAATTCCTGAACGAAATGATAGAAGCTGTCTCGGCAAATGCTGGCCGTTAGTGCATGCTCGTCGATTCGGAGTGGGGCGATCATTGGGTTGCACCGCCGGCCACGTGGCCATCGATAGTCTTCTCCTTTTCCGCCTCTCGTTCGCGGGCGTACCGCATGGCTGTCAGTAGTGCCACCCGGGCCTCGAGTGGAAGATCCAGAGTTCCAACATCGATAGTCGTCGAAGTCTCAAGCTTGCCAGTCACGTCGATCCGGGAGTGTTCCCCATACCCCCTGTCCCTGAGGCGTGTCTTGGCAACGTGGATGGTTGCACGGTCGTTTCCTTGTGCCACAAGATCAATCAGCCTGGCCTCGAAGAAGTTATCCTTGTGCCACTGGATTTCGTCGACTAGCTCGGCAAATTCGGCTTCCATGCACCACTTGTCGAACAGGCGTTTGGGTATGCATACCTTCCTTAGTGCGGCACCAATATTGAAGTTCGATTGGGTCCACGCGTAGATGAACAATTGTTGCCGCACCCGCACCCCATGCCCTTCGAACATGGCCTCGACCCGTTCCCGGGCAAGTTTGCCTCTGCTGCATATTTCTAGCTCATTCCATACCCCGGCGAGGTCCGGTGGGAGTTGGCGGTAGACGTAGTCGCGGAACGTCAGGGCGTGGTTATGTGTGCCCAACGCCCCGGACATCGGTCCTGATTTGGCGTGGCGTGCCGCCTTGATTATATTGTTCAGGGCGGGGCGTGTCACCCGCCACCTCTTGAGGCAATCCGGGGAGACGCCAAGGGTGCCGGCGATGTCTGCGTCTGTGTGCCCGGCGGTGGCCATGCTGTGTGCAACCACGTAGTGCTCGTCCCTCCACTTTGTGTTTTTACGCGGTTCTGCTTTTGCGGGCATGGGTGCCCTCCTGTGTTGTTTGGGTGGTGCATACCCTGAGCAGTATAGGCCGCACGTTGGCACCCGGGCAAGTGTTACATTCTTAACACTGGCCTGGGGTGCGTTTTTCCGGCTTTTTGCTAATCATCAGAAAAATTACCATTTAAGTGGCCTGGTGCCTTTGCCGAAGCATTACTGTATACTTAACCGGTAACACAAACGCAAACAACACCCCACACAAGGAACGCAAGAAATGGAATCGCTAGACAATCGCAACCTAAATTCTCTTAATTTTCTTATGAGCCGAAAGAAGTATAAAAACGGCGTCGGTAGAACACGGACAAAGTTGGCGAAGATCGTCAGCGATTGCCTCGGCGTTGATTGCCAGCCAGAAGATTTAAGGCCAGCAGTAGGGGCGTGGCGAACAAACCTGAGACTCGATGTCTATTGCTGGGAAGTCACCACGCAATGGCCAAGCAGTGATAGACCGTTTTGGGCAGGATGCTGGTCGACGATGACAGAATGTGTGAAAGCCGGCAAGGTACATTTGTCAAAAGGCGTAATTTACCCAGGGGCAGAATAATGAGCCACGGTGGCAAACGAAAAAAGGGGCCGGGGTGATGCGGCCCGGGTTGCACCGGGCCGGCCGGCGGGTTGCATACGCGGATGAATAATATCTTTGAAAAATTATCATTTAAGTGGCCTGGTGCCATTGCCTTTGCCGAAGCATTACCGTATACTTAACCGGTAACGCAAACAACACCACCACACAGGACAAAGACAATGATCAAAAGAAACCTAAATGGCGAGCAGAACCTAACAGAGCTTCGCCGGACCATGGCAAACTGCCCACAGCTTCGAGATGTGTTTAGCGTAGGGGGGACCTGGTACATAAGCAGGGTGGGTGGCAAACTAGAATCGTGCCCATGGAACTATGCAGAACGGCAGGCACTCCAGATGGCTTTGTTTGGCAGCATCGAGGGAAAGGAAGAGGCCCGGTACTACAAAGAAGCACGATCAGCCTCGCCGGGTTGCACCGCAACCCAAACACACGGCGACGAATAGGCTCGGTGGGATTAAGCCGAGTGCGTCCGGCGGCCCTGTGCCGCCGGGGTTCCCATGCAACACCACCACAACGAGGAGAAGACAATGACCGATCATGAAGATGAAGATGACGTGAAGAAAATATTTAAGTTTAACACACGAAAAACGCCCGGCGGCTGCACCGTTACCCGGCTTGGCCCAAAGCACATCCAGCACAAACGATTCCGCAACGGGCACTTACACTCGACAGCGGGAGCGAAACAATGGATTGCCGCGGATATTCGGTGCATATTAGATACGGTTGAGGCCGGCGGGCTCCCAATGCCAGAAATCTACGTGGACGGCGAATTGGTGCAACACTACAACGCGCCAACACGGACGAAACACCCCACACAAAGGACGAGGGTGGTGCCGGGTAGCTGGCCCGCGTACATTGCGGTCCGTGCCGAAGTAGAAAAACCAACTCATGACATTTCGCGGACGGCCACGGCCCGGGCGGCCACGGCGACGGCCATACGTTGGGCCAGCCAGATGTTGGTCGAAACACAACGGCACCATGGAGAGCATCTCCCAGGGGCCGAACGCCTACTTCTCCGGGGTGCCGTTGCCGCCCTGGCCGCCGCCGGGTATGTAATCAAGTAAGGACTATGAAATGGCGAATTGGAACACGATTGAATTCGAACTACGAAACCTGGCCGGGGTGGTGGTGGTGGGTGGTGCAACCACCCGCACGGACCTGGGAGACACCCTTGCCAAGTTGTTTGGCACCTCCGCCACGTTTTCGAATGGGGATTGCTATGGCAACGCGTGGCAAGCCGTGCTCGTCGCGGCCGCCACGGCGGAGCGGGACGACACGGTGTGTGAGTTTAGTGTGGCCGTGTACGGTGTACCGGTGGCGACCGTGTGCGTGATGTGTTTACCCACCGGTTAGGGTGCCGGGCATGTGTGGTGCCCGGCCATTTTCTAATTTCATAACGAAAGCAAACAATGATTTTTCCATCAGCAAAATGCATCCACATCCAACGCGTGGAACAACTACCAAGCACCATGGGCCGCCCACCACGGGCCGGCCGACATTGGGCCGGCATAACACACCGAGCCTTGGCGAACATGGTACGGGACCGCATACGGGCGGCCGGGTATGCAACCATCCGGGACGACTACTTCCTAACTCCCAACCTGGCCGGCATGGCGTGCTATTTCATTACCCACCGTGGCACCGGGTTCAATTGCGGGTTCTCCCTCACCCACGCCAACGACCGCCGGGTGAGTATGCAATTCCACGCCGGTGGCACCGTGGGTGGTGTCGGGTTCCGTGACGGGTTTTGTGCCGGGTTCTGTGTCGGCCCGTGTGGGCCGGGTACCATGGCCCACACCGCCTCGGCCGACCCGGTGGCCGCCATCGACGCCGTACTAACTGAGATGCCGCATAATGCACACCTGTTCGCGGAGTTGTTTGGCAAAATGCAGGACCAACGGGTAGGACCGGCCGAGGCTGCCCACCGGGTGGCCGAGGCCCTGGTATGTGGCGTGGTGCCGTGGCAACGGGCCGAGGCGGCCGTGGTTGCAGCACTCGAGGCAACCGACCGGCTTGCGTTGCACGGGGCAATCGCCCGGGTGGTTGGGGTCGCACCACCCATGGCACAGCCGAACCTCCTTCACAATCTAATGGGTTTGATATGTCAGGGCTCTGAATAATATCTTTGAAAAATCATCATTTAAGTGGCCAAGTGCCATTGCCCCTGCCGAAGCATTACCGTATACTTAACCGGTAACGCAAACAACACCACCACACAGGACAAAGACAATGACAACGATTATTAAATTTGAGACACAAGAAACAGCAGCCGGTTGCATGGTTACCAAGATTGGCCAAAAGCACACAAGAACCAAACAGTGCGAAAACAAGAGCCTGGCGAAGCAATGGATTGCCGATCAAATTAGCTGCATCCTAGAGACCATTGAAATTGCCGGCCTTGCAGACGCCGAGATTTGGATCGACGGCGAATTGTGCAACACAGATACCCTGTAGAGCAACCCAAACCAAACGGGCCGGGTGTGTATGGCACCCGGCCATTTTCTAACCATAAGATTTAGGAACGAAAAGATGGCCGAATTCAAAATAACCAGAAACACCCCAACAATCAAACGCCACATCGTGGCTGCACTCAAAGCCAACAACAAGCCGGCAACGACGGCCAACGTGGGTTCGGTTTGGCATGCATATATGGACCAGTGCGGCATGGTGACCGACATGTGTGACGCCCTGGCGGCAGCCTTCGGCGGCACGCTGGAAGATTACGACTACGAACCCGGACCGGTATAGCCGGCCCGGGTGGGGTTGCATAGGCCGCCCCATTATGTTACATTTGTTACACCCAAAAGGAACAACACAATGAAAGAATTGAACGGACAGCTGGTTAGTGCCGAGCAGGAACTCCAAGCCCTATGGGCCGCCGGGCGGTACGACAACGCACTGCGACTCGTGGCACGGTGGCCACGCCTGGGCACCCACAGGGACGCCATCCAACGTGGGTGGGCCGCATGCACCAACCCGGCCCTCTATGAAGAGATGGGCCAAGACTCCAAGCAACTTTATCATGACGGCCTTGCGGCCGTTGCTACCCGGTACAACCTCCAGCCATGCGGAATAGACCCATGAAAAAACAAACAGACACAGGGGAAAACGGCGGTGCCACCCGGGCGGCCGCGAACACGGACGAAAAACTCTACGACCAGGGGTTTGGCATGCAAGTTGAGACGCCCCGCAGCCGTGGCCTGCTAAACGACAGAAACGTCATCCCACCATTTTCAACATGGAATACCAGGGAGGGATTCTGGCAAGACAGGCGGCGGAGGTGGTTGGCCCTGGGCATTAAATCTGAAGCGGGCCGGGCCGGGAAGTTGACGTACAACATCCCTATGCAGCTTAAGGACGGAAGTACCGGCAACAAAATCAGAAGCCAAACGTCCATCTTTGACCCGGTAGTGTGTGAGCTCGCCTACCGGTGGTGGGCACGGCCCGGGGACGTGGTGCTCGACCCGTTTGCCGGCGGCAGTGTGCGGGGCGTTGTCGCGAGCGTCATGGGCCTCAAATACCATGGCATCGAATTACGGGCAGAACAGGTGGAGGCGAACACGGCCCAAATGACGGGCAACACCCGAGGCCGATATGCGCCCCGGTGGGTGTGTGGAGATAGTGCCGTGGCGGTGGCGGTTGCACCCGTTGCCGATTTCATTTTATCGTGCCCACCCTATGGGAACTTAGAAGTTTATTCAGATGATCCGAAGGACATCTCTAACCGGGGCTATGAGGAGTTCCTGGTTGCATACAACGGCATCATCCGGGACGCGGTGGCACGGTTGCGGAATGACCGTTTTATTGTTTGGGTGGTGGCCAACTACCGCGACACGAAAACTGGCCGCATGATTGATTTCGTGGGCGATAGCATCCGTGCGTTCGGGGCCGCCGGTGCCAACTACTACAATGATATCATCTTAATCAACTCCATTGGAACGGCCGCCATGCGAGCCAACACAAACTTTGTTCGGGGTGCCCGCAAAGTAGTAAAAGTACACCAAAACGTCCTGGTATTCTATAAAGGGGACCCCAGGGCGGCGGCGGCACGGTTGCCGGCCGACGTGCTCGAATACGCGGATGAATAATATCTTTGAAAGTAAATCATAATTCGTGGCCTGGTGCCATACGCAAACAACACCCCACACGAGGAACGCAAAGATGACAAACCAAAAAGAAAAACGACAACACCGCCTGACGGCCGACGAACGCGAATTGGTGGCGGGGCACTACGCCGAACACCGGATGCTTATTGCGGACACCGTGGGCCGTTTCGTGCGGTGCAACGGCGGAAATTTTGATGAATTGCGGGCCGAGGCAGACACGATATTCATGAATGCCTATTTTAGCGGAAACATAGACCGGACTGGGGTGCGGCGATGGGTGTGGTTCGAACTTTACGACCAATACCGCCAAAAACTAACCCACCGCCAAAAGCTGCAGTACCGCGAAATCGCTACCTACGAAGTGCCGGGGGTGGCCGATGACATTGGCCAGAAATGGCTGGACGCCGACCGGGATGTGAGCCACGTGGTGCGGCTATTGTTCGACGTGAATGGGCCGGTGCATGCGGCGGCCGTGCGGCGTGGCGGCGAGCCACGAAACTTCCGGGCGGTATTGCGTGCCCACCTGGCCGGCACACAGCCGGTACAGGCCGGCCACAGCGGCCCGCCAGCACCGGCCTGGAGCCGCGACCGCATTAACACCACATTTTCTACGATAAGCGAGATGCTATGACCCAGCGTGCAATTGCAATGCCATTCCAACGTGAGGGCGTACGTGCCATCGAGCGGTTCGGTGGCCGGGTGCTCCTGGCCGATGAGCAGGGCCTGGGGAAAACCCTGCAGGCCCTATGGGTGCTTAAACGAAACCCCGGTTGGGTGCCGGCCGTGGTGGTGTGCCCGGGGGTGGCCAAGTACCACTGGGAGCGTGAAATTGCGGCCAACCTTGGCTGGCGTGCCACCGTGTGCGAGGGCCAGAAGCCGCCGGCCCGTGGCCCTATGCATACCCCATCGATTATAATCATTAACTACGAAATCCTGGACTATTGGCTCGACTACCTAACCAACCTCGGCCCCCGCACCGTGATTTTCGATGAATGCCAATACATGACCAACCGGCGGACAATACGCACAGATGCCGGCCGTGCCTTGGCCCGTCAATGCCCCCAGGTCATGGCTCTATCCGGGACACCACTAACCAACCGGCCCAAGGAGCTTTGGCCCGTTCTGAACATGCTGTGGCCGGCCTCGTTCCCATCCTTTACGAAATTCGGTCACCAATACTGCAAGCCACAATACCGCCCGTGGGGGTGGGTGTATGATGGGGCGGAGAACCTGGGAGAGTTGCACAGCCGGCTCAAAGAAATTGGCATGGTGCGGCGGCTTAAGCGGGACGTATTATCGGAGCTGCCGATGAAGGAGCGGACCGTGGTGCCGGTGGCGATTAGCAACCCAGAGGAATACGACGAAGCCAATAATGATTTCCTCAAATGGCTCCGCCGGGCGTTTGGTGCCGGCCGTGCCTCCCGTGCGAAAAAGGCGGAAAGGATGCTGCGGATGGGGTACATGAAGCGCCTGGCCGCTAAGCTGAAATGCCGAGCCGTGGTGGAGTGGGCGAACGCTTACATGGATGAGGATGAAAAATTGGTTTTGTTTGGGTACCACCAACCCATGATACGAGCGTTGCACCGGCGGCTCCGGCATAAATCAGTGGTCATCGATGGCAACACCACCGGCCGTGACCGCGATATGATGAGACGGCAATTTCAAAGTGATCCACGGGTGCGGTGTCTAATTGGGTCAACCTCTGCAATCACGGCCCTCACACTGACGGCGGCCCGTACGGTGGCCTTTTCGGAATTGTATTGGCGGCCGGGGGACCATAGCCAAGCGGAGGACCGCGTGCATCGCATTGGACAGACGGAGGTTGCACGGGCAATCTACCTCGTTGCCGCCGGTACTATAGAAGAGCACTTATGCAAAGTCATCCAAACAAAACAATCCGTAATAACGGAAACACTGGACGGCGGTGCCGCCGACGACCTGGCGATTTATGACCAGCTTACAGAAAGGTTGTTGCAATGACACGGGCCACCGATTCGATATACCTACGCGGCCTCCCGGCGGATCTGAAGGCCGGGTTCAAGGCCTATTGTGCTATCAACGGGTACACCATGGAAGAGGCTGCTGAAGCCCTCATCCAAGAGTGTGTCGAAAAACCACGGGGCATACGTGCCCTGGTTGTTATTGTGCGGTCGAGCCGGCGGAACAAGAAGAGGAAAAATAACCGATGGAATTCCGAGAATTCGTAGAACGGCACGGGGTGCCAACGGCGCCGGATGGGCACCACCACGCCCGGCGTGGCTGGGTCCAGTTTGATTGCCCATTCTGCTCTCCACGTTCCGGCCGGTGGCGGATGGGGTATTCCACCGCCCGTGGTGTGACGACGTGTTGGGTATGCGGCCCCCACCGGCTGTGGGAGACGCTACAAGCCCTGGGGGTGCCGGTGCCCGCCATAAGAACGGCCCAGGACGGCCTAAGGCGGCGTGCCGTAGAGCGAGCCCCACACGTAGGGACGTATCGGCCGCCGTGCGGCCTGGGGCCATTACACCCCGCCCACCGGCGATACCTGACGGGACGGGGGTATGACCCGGACCGGCTGGTTGCACTATGGGGCCTCCAGGGCTTTCAGCACCACGCCCGGCTTGGGTGGCGGATCTATGCACCCATCAACCGAGATGGGCGGCCAGTTTCGTGGACTACCCGTAGCACCCGGGACACCGGCCAGCGATGGGTATCAGCCAAAGCAGAAGAGGAGGCCATACCGGCCGGCCAGCTACTCTACGGCCTCGACTACTGCCGGAACGCCGTAATCGTGCATGAGGGGCCGACGGACGTGTGGAAGACCGGCCCGGGTGCCGTGGGGGTGTTTGGTTTGGGAAACCATAGCGACGCCCAGATATGGCAATTGTCGCGGTTTGCCGTGCGGGCCGTTTGTTTTGATAATTCTTCGGATGCCAGAAAACGGGCGGTGGCACTATGTGCTACCCTGGCCCCATTCCCGGGCACAACACACCTCGTCGAGCTAGACGCTGATGATCCGGGTAGTGCAACCCGGGCCGAGACAGAAAAGCTACGCCGGGCATTTCTGGAATAAGTGGCCGGAGGCGACATAAACATACGCCGAAGGCCACCCGGCAACTAACGACCAAACCCGACCCCGTACCGTTCGTCCTGTGGTGGCCCATGTGGATGACGGCCCGGGGTTTTTTCGTGGAGTTTTTGATGGTGTTTCAGAGGGGATTTGTGCCGGTAGAATTATTCCATCTCGTGGCAGATGGTCGCCTAAATACCCAGGAGGTCTGGCTGGCCCTAATCATCCACGGGCTGGACCATGGGCCGCGTGGATGCTACGCATCGAACGAATACCTGGCTAAGGCCGTGGGTGCCAAGAACACAAGCACCATCCGCCGGCAATTGGCCAAGATTAAGGGGCTTGGGCTGGTGCAACAGGTGGCGTTTGACGGCCGTGTTCGCACACTACGTGCAACATGGGGACTTCCTCTAGAGTGTGCAAAAATGCACACTCTGCCCGTGCAAAAATGCACACCAGATAAGATACCTAAAGAGGTATCTATACTGTCCGGTCCTACGGACACGGACCATACGGCGATTTCTAACCATAAGATTGAGAAAGAAGATGAGATGTTTTTCGAACAATATGAAACCAAAAAACACCACACCAACGAAGACATCAAACTCGCCACCCAACTCCGGCAGGCCGTACGTGGCATGAAGAAGCACATCAACCCTAACCTTGAAAAATGGGCAGACCAAATCGCCATCCTCACCCGGCGGGAACCGCCGGCCGAGGTTGCGGCGGTGTTGGGTTGGTATTGCACCAACATCACTCATCCTCGGATGTACCACGCATGGAGCGGAGAAAAATTCAAACTCCGATACGAAGAAATTCGGGCATGGTACCAGAAAGAAAACACACCAACCGCCACGCCGGATGCGGTGGAGGACGGTATCATCAAACAATTAGAACAGCTCACGTGGCCACACGGTGCCGGCACCGGGGTACCGGGTGCGGTATGTGCGTGGTACCGCTTCTTCTCAGAGTGGTTGGACGAATGCAGTAGGCAAGCCGATACGATGGAGGGTGCAACCACCACCACCGGCGCAACCCGGGCCGCCCTGCACAACAAGGCCCAGCGGTGGCATGGTGCCATAGAAGCATTCGGGACGCCACGTGGGTTTGTGACGTGGTGGTTCCGCCGGTACCACGCGAACGTCGTGGTGTGGGATAAGTGGTCTGGGAAGTTCCCGGAACCGGGGGCGAGGGCCATTTGTGACATGAATGCATACAAGGCACGTAAACGGGGGTTTGATGAAATGATTGAGGAAACCACTAAGTGAAAATCACGAAATACGAAGCCAGCGAGCTTCGCCTTGTGTTGGCCGGCATGGTGACGGATGCCCATGTGTTGGCCACGGTGGCACCACGGTGGCGGGACGACGTTGGGTTGTTTGATAATCGTTGGGCCAACCTAATCGGCGGCTGGGCCGTCGCCTGGTATAGCCAATACAACACCGCCCCGGGTGGCAACATCGAGGACGTGTTTGACCGGTGGTGTGCCGAGGGCAAGCGGGACGACGAAACGGTGCAACTCGCCGAAAAATTCCTTAGGTACCTCTCTGATGATTACATGGAGCGGCCGGTGGCAGACCGAAATACCCAATACATCATCGACAGGGCCGGTGGTTATTTCGAGAAGTGTGCCCTAAAGCGGCTTAACGAAGAAATCGCAGAAAAACTTACTACCGGGGACACCGGTGGCATAAAAAAACTGATCACGGAATTCTCACCGCCAAACATTGGGGCCGGTGGGTTCATTGAATTCGGCGACCAGGACGCCATACGCACCGCGTTCGAACACGAGGACGAGTGCTTGGTAAAATACCCGGGGCCGTTGGGAGAGTTTCTCGGATCTGAATTTTGCCGGGACGGCCTTATAAGTTTTATGGCACCGGAGAAGCGCGGGAAGACGTGGTGGCTCATCGATCTCGCGTGGCGGGCCATGTGCCAACGCCGGCGGGTGGCCTTCTTTCAGGTGGGTGATATGTCACAAAATCAAACGCTCCGCCGTATGGGCGTCCGTGCGGCCCGGAGGCCCATGGTGGCGAAGACGGTGCATATACCAACCGCACTCTACGCCGGGGGCGAGGTGGACCGGGAAGAGCGTGTGTTTGACCGGGCGTTGAGTTGGAAGGATGCCTGGGCCGGTGCAACCCGTGTCATTGAGCAGAAGATTAAATCCAAAGAAAGCTTTCTGCGATTATCTACGCACCCAAACTCATCCATATCAGCAATGGGTATCCGTGGCCTCCTGTTGGATTGGGCGCGGTTGGGGTGGTGTGCCGATGTTGTTGTGATTGATTATGCCGATATCCTCGCTCCGCCCGTTGGCACCGCCGACACACGGGACCAGATCAACGGCACCTGGAAGGCGTTGCGACGCATATCGCAGGAGTTTCATTGCCTAGTGGTGACGGCCACGCAGGCGGATGCGGCCAGCTATGCCCAAGAAACTTTGACGAGATCTAATTTTTCAGAAGACAAGAGAAAACTTGCACACGTTACCGGCATGCTTGGCATCAACCAAACCGAAGACGAAAAAGAAGTGGGGATAATGCGGTTGAATTGGCTGGCCCGCCGGGAGGCCCATTACACCGAATCAGCTGTGTGTTGGTGTGCCGGGTGTCTAGACATTGGGTACCCAGTGATCTACTCGACGATGAAATCTGGAAAATAAATCATAATTCGTGGCCAAGTGCCATTGCCCCTGCCGAAGCATTACCGTATACTTAACCGGTAACACAAACACAAACACCACACACACAGGACAAAGACAATGGCAACAAAGAAAATGGCAACAAAGAGGACTTTTGGAA
>Ga0105055_10004680_pt1 | contig 19808 bp, 18 predicted proteins | sample BON03_FD_78090 | JGI IMG/M metagenome (GOLD analysis project Ga0105055, IMG submission 78090) | Freshwater microbial communities from Lake Bonney liftoff mats and glacier meltwater in Antarctica - BON-03 | ecosystem: Environmental > Aquatic > Freshwater > Ice > Glacier meltwater | place: Lake...
GTTCATGCATCAAACGTGCAAACATGCAGTGTATGTACTGAACACCCTTCATCAGCGCAACCATGAATTGTCCATCATTTGTTGTTCGTATTTTGATCTGTGGAGACAACGCAGAAAGATGCGTGTTGTGTACAGATGTTCAACGCTAGAACTGAACCGTATGCAGGTGAAAGATATTCTTACACTTCTTGGTGGCTTCGAGAGTACAGTGTTTGAAACACGAGCGATGCCACGGATGCCACTGGTGCGCCAACTTGATATGGATATCACGGAGATTTCTAACACCTGTCATGTCCCATATGAATCGGACTCAAGCCAATCTGCCGACCTAAAAGTGCGTCATGCCTCACCGTATGAATGGGTCGTAGCACACAATAAGTGATTCATGTCTCACATATGAATGAGTTATGTTATACACGTGAATGAGTCATGTCACATACACACGCAGGTGCTGATACATTCAGGGCGAGCATCAGCGTCCTTTTTGACGTGTCAGCATGAGTTATACCACACACGTGAATGAGTCATGTCACACATACCACAGGTGTGGATTTTGACGTGCTGGACGGAGTCATTCCACGCACGTGAATGAGTCATGTCATATACACACAAAGGTGCTAATAGACTCAGATAATGTACCAGTGTCCTTTCTGACGTGCCTCGTGCCTAAAGTCAAGGTGTGGTTGGAGTGGTTCAAACGCGCCCCGCGAGCACCCGCGCTGCACTCATTCAAGGTGAGTCATGTCACATGTGATTGTGCAGCACACTGCAGCACATTTCAACACACTGCAGCACATCGCACCACACTGTAACGCACTGCAACACACTGCAACATACGCACCCAGCGAGCACCCGCGTGAGCCGTGTCTCACATAGGAATAAGTGATGTCTCACACGTGAATGAGTCATGTCTCACATAGGAATGAGTCATGTCTCGCATTTGAATGAGTCATGTCTTACACAGGAATGAGTCATGTCTGACATATGAACATGTCATTTCTCACGTATGAATGAGACATTTCTATCATATGAATGAGTCATTTCTCACATATGAATGAGACATGTCTCATGTATGAATGAGTCACGTCGCACAGTGCGTCACATCGCGCAGTGTCTAGGCGCCAACGGACAGAGGGCATCTAAAACACACTCTCCTCGGGCTTCGACTCATTCGCACTTCACGGTGTGACATGATTCATTCATGTATGAGACCTGACTCATTCATATGTGACACATGACCTATTTCTGTAGGAGACCATTTCTGTAGGTTCTGGAGGTTGCGCTACAATTGTCCGCTACTAATGGACTGAGAGTTGTAGGGTTCAAGGAGCAACCATATGTGGTTTGTGGAATCATTGTCTCTGTCTGTATTATAGTTGTCCAAGGAGAGACAGTACGGCCCAAACTGTCATTAGGGTAGAAGACAATGAAGTTGACCACCTTCCTGTAAACCGTGCGCTTGGGATTACTATTCCATTCGGATATGCGGCCAAGGCACCAGCCATATGTGGGCCATTTGAATCAGATGTGGTGCCCAATGAGCTGTTGGCCTGCGGAGTCGAAGGGTACAAGCATGTTGCTGGGTCGTGGTATGGTTACAGGTTGGAAGCCAGTATCACAGCATTGCAGTGCTTACGTCTTTCCCTGTAGGCAAGTTTCTTGTCCAGGAAATCAAGGTACACTTCAGTTCTTGTTTCTTTTTGCGAGACAATGAATAGGGTTTTTTTCTCTCCCTCTCGGCAAGCTTCCTATCAGAGCCTAGGGTTGTATGAAACTGAGTTGGAATTTTGCTCATCAAGAAAGAATGAAAGAAAGAACAGTGTGATGCAGTTTGTTGCAAAGTATCGCGTCTTTCCATTGGTGATTGATTTCGCAGAAGGACAATCAACCTTTTTGCATTCATTCAATCTTTCGAAGACATGTCAACTCATTACAACCAAGCTCTGTCGGCACCCAGATATTTCGCGTTGTTGCAAAGTGTTGAATTGTGTCGCAGTGTGTTGAAAGAAAGAAAGAAAGTGCAGTTTGATGCAGTGTGTTGCGGTGTGTTGTCAGCACTCAATCGACTTGCATGAGCGGGACTTAGTGCGGATAAAGGGTAACCACAATTAGTAGGCTCGAGAAAATATCATGTTTCTTTTGCAAAAGAGTCTTATCGAAATAGGGCTCTCTTATAAAGAGACCTGACATTAAATCCAGCCAACCGATCAAAGCCACCCCCTATACGATGGCGAAGACCCGTAGAATGGCTTGTCTTTTAGATTTCGTTCCACAAATTAGCCCTTAACGCAGGGCTCTTTTGCAGAAAAGGACCTGCAAAGATAAGCCATCCTATAGGTCTTTGCACCCTATATCGGGCCTATATATACCAATCGTAGCCAACCCATAAAGGAATAGGCAGTCTTAGACAATCTAGAGATAGCGTCCATTCAGAAAATCTCGATCGTATCTCGAGATGATTTAGCCTGGTATGCTTCGATACCCCAATCCCTTTGATACCCCTCTTTGGATCTTTCTATCAAGTCCCCTCCTCGGGAGGGGACTTGGACAATATGATAAAATCTAGGTCACAGTCATGGTGGTTGCACAGCAATGGTGCAGAATGCTGCATAGGAGCGTATTAGACTCTGCTTCACCAATCTTGCATGCTGACTAAGTACCTGTCTCTCTGCCAGTTTCTCTCTCGCCCGCTAGCTCTTGTTTTCGTGAATGTAAACCTCTTTCGCTCGCCTTCCTCTCCTTCTTTTTCTTTTGCCTCTCGCCCTAGTGCACGTAGCCTCCTGGGCTCAGATACCACATCAAACTCAAGATACAGCGGCAATTTGAAGAGTCAAAGTCATCACATTCGAAGTTCAAACCCTTTCGCCCTTCCCCAAATCTAAGAATGGAAGACTATCTCTCGTCAAGTAAACAGACAGAATGTGACATACATGAACAAACAGTATCACGCAGAATGGGTGTCATCAATCTGAGGCTGGTCTGCCTCCTTCGGTAGTAGTTCTTGAGACAGGTCAGCTAAGAGTGTGCGTAGTTTGGCTTTGGTAATTGCCGTCAATGTTAGATCCTGTGTATTGTGGTAGTACCGAGACATACAGCGAAGAAGACAGATTTGAGACAGAAAGACACGCAGGAAGAAGTATCCACACACCCACGTCATGAGCATGTGCAGCCTGCTTCCGTATCATGATACAGGCGAGCGAGGAAACAAGTGTTTGGGAAGTACACCTGGAGGGCAGAAGGGTCCATAAGAAGCACCTTCAAGTCTCGTCCCTTCTTCAGCTGCATCAGACCAGATGTGTTCAAATAGCGCACAAAATCACGCCAGAAAAGTATGCACAGAATAAGAGGTTAAGGAATTGGTAGGAAAATGCCGCTTTGTGTCTGAGAGAGAAGCATGTTAACCACGAGCAGAGAGGATGCGCACTCCAGCAAGAGAGAGCGCGCGAGAGAGAGAGGGACAGCAAGACAAGGAGAGGGAGCACGGGCAAGACAAGAGCAAAAGAGAGCAAGAGACCCCATTGCACTCAAGGTCATGAAAGTTGAGTGCCAGATCATATCCAACAAGCACCTCGTTCAGCCTGAAATATAAAGATAGACGATAAGCGCGTTCCGCACACACGTCAAATCAAAAATACACACACGCACGAACACACATATGCACAATCACCTACAAACGAACACGAAACAGGCACTACAACATCAAGTTACAACACGTGCCCAACATCAACCATGACATCCAACACCAAAATCAACAAATAACCAACCCATTATCACCCACCTGTACGAAAAGGAAAAGATACTGAAAAAAAGTACTAATTCTCCGTAGTAGTATGCTCCTAGTACTAATTTTCCTTACTAGTATGCAACACACCAATTGGGGTCATCGCAACGGCGATCATACTGGGCCAGTAAAGAATGTGTCTCCGCGTTCATACCCTGTGCATGTTCCAAATCTTCAGCTAAGCATCTTTGTATCGCCAATTTGGATGCCGTCAACACACATGACACAATCAACACACGTGTCAGAGCATGGTAGTGCTCACGTCACTCCTGGCCTGCTGGCGCCAGGAAGTGAGTATCATTATCATCAGTGTGCCTATGTCAGACGATTGTGTCATATTGATACTGCCAAAAGAAGGACACGGACGCTTGTCTACTTGTGCAGAGCACCTAACTGATATTGAAAAAGCACATAATTGATATGAAGAAAAAAACATGTTGTATAATCTTCGCAGTTCTTTTGTCTCAATTGAAATCCTTGTAGGAATTTAAGTAAAGCATATTTTTCTTGTTGATACTGTGTCATGTATTTGTTTGTTGTGCTTAGGTCTGATCGGTTATTGCATGCTTTGCCTTGGGTTCAAAATGGACCCACGGCAGCCTCTTAATACACCTGCTTGACTGTGCTGAAATAAGGAAGCAACACAATCAAACTTCCATACTTGATGGAAATTGGGTACTTCAGCACTTGAGGTGCTTGGATCTCTGTACGCCATCATCGGCGGGCGCACGCCAAGTTGGACTTGACCTCTATCCTGTCCGTGATCGAGAAACACATCAGACGTTGCCTCGAATTGTGGGGTATTTGTTGGCTGACGCACGCTGCCAAGTTCGGCAGAAGCCAGGTCAGACAAAGCTTTGAGATGCCTTTGCAGTTTCTTCTGGTTGTACCACCGAAAGGCAAGTCCCAGGGCTAGAAATCCTACGGAAGCACAACTGATGATGACTGGTAGAACCCAGCTGGGTTCTCCGCTGCCGCTGGCTCCAGCAGTACTAGTACCACTACTAGTGCTTGTGTCGTCGAGTCCGCCACCACTAGGGCTACTAGTAGTGCTACCGATGTCTTCGCTCGCAGCGGTCTTGCTCTCCGAAGACATTGCTGTCCTGCAAGGTCCGCCATTAGGTCCTATCCACCCAGCTGTACATTCACAGGCAGTCGAGATTGTGCTCCCCACTGGCGAGGCAGAATTCGTCGGACAGCTCTCGCAGTTGGCGTTCCCGCCTCCAGCCTTGTACTTTCCTGCAACGCACTGCGTGCAAGTTCCGCCATCCTGGCCAGCGGACCCAGCAGTGCAGAAGCACGTCCAAAGGGCAGTGCTTCCCGCTGGCGAGTTAGCATTTGCAGGGCAGCTGATGCAGTTGGCATTCCCACTTTCAGTCTTGTATGTTCCTGCGGAGCACTTGGTACACGATCCACCCCCATTAGGGCCTGAAAATCCAGCGTTGCATCTGCAGGCACTTGCCTCAGCGCTGCTAGAGGGTGAAATGGCGTTGGCAGGACAGGTTGTACAGCTTGCAGATGCTGAAGCTGAGTAGGTTCCATCGCCACACGGCGAGCAAGCAGTTGGAGTCGTACGTGCTGTCATCGCTGAGTACGTGCCAGCGTCACAGGGTGTGCAGATGGCAGGACCTAACGAGCTTTTAAATTTACCTGCGACGCAGCTCACACACGTCCCTCCATTAGGGCCCGTCGAGCCCATATTGCAGATACAGTCTGTCTGCGTGTTGCTCCCTTCGGGTGCGTTGGAGAGTGTCGGGCACGCCTGGCACACTGTCGCCCCCGTATTGGCTGCGTACTTGCCCACATCGCAGTCTAAGCATGCAGCATCTCCTAGCACATTCTTGTATTTGCCCTTGACGCACTTTGTACATGACAGCGTTGAGCGACCCCCACCACAAGCGCAACAATTTGCAGAGGGTTCTTGACTCGATTGACCACTACAAAATTCTGGATAAGACACATAGTACTCGCAACTCTGGCCCCACTTGTCTACCCAGTCATGTGAGACGCACTGTACCTGACCCGAGAATCCAGCATTGCATGTGCAGGCAGCAATGGTAGTGCTCTGAGTGGGCGAGCTTGAATCTGCAGGACAGCCATCGCAAGCTGCGGAGCCCATCCCGGCTTTGTACGTGCCTACGACGCACGCGGTACACTCACCGTCAGGACCTGTAAGCCCAGGCTTACATCCGCACGTTGTTGTTTGGGTTGGGGGCCCATTATAGGTTGTCAGGACAGCTTTTTGTTGCGCGGTCATCTGCACGCAGAGCAGTTCCCAGTTGCCATGAAGCTTCAGCTCCCTGTGCCATGTGGTTATGGATATGGATATACGCACACAGATTAAGCAACAAATGTTCAGTTTTGTTTACATTCCCATTGGATAATCACCTCTCAGGGATTAAGATAAAAAGATGGGCGCCGCATTGACCATCCATGTCTTGCTACGCTTCATGCGCACATATTACCTCCTCAGTGACGAATCTAACATGCCATTAATACAATAGATTTACTTACTACTGAGAACAGCACACATTCACATTCTCATTTGAGATTTACCCATCAGGGGTTGTCTGCGTATGGACTGATGAGTGCAGGTTCGTATCATTTACAAGTATCCTGGCTCAGATCTATAGACAGCAGAAACACATCCTGGGGACTGTGGCACATACCGTAGATTGACAAGCAGGTCGAAGATGTTGAATGGCAGCACAGTCAAGCAGTTCTCAGAGAGATCCAGGGTCCTGTGCACACAAGCAGCATGAGGTCAAGCAGCCTATCTGTGTGCATGCACACGCTATGGCACATTTGCATTTCTATGCATTCACATTTTCACTTCTATGCATGGATTTTCACAATTGATGCTTTAATTCCGTATGCTTCATCGTTTATAAGTGCTCTATATGCTTGGTACGTCTTGCGCACATCTGACATTTCCAGTAACTATCGGCAATAGACTTAAGACAGCAGATTGCACACAGATCTGATCAGCAGTATGCACCTTCCCATTTAAGAACAATTGAGAGACACGAACCAATCACGTGCCACTTTCCCATATGCTTAACTCTACAGCAGCACACGCATGGTGACAGGGGTACATACTCAAGTTTAGTAAGCCGTTTGAAGAGGTCGGGTTCGAGCGTCACCAGGTCGTTGAAACCAAGATCTAGGTGCCTGTGCGCACAACAGCACGAGGTCAGTACATGCCTCTGTCTCTGTCCATACTCTCGTTTTTATATGCACACTTATGCATATGAAGACATGTATATATATACATATGAATGTAAGTATATACATAAGTATACCAAGTTTATACTCATCGTATACACAGTTATCCGCCTCTACCGTGTCCGCTCTGCTGGAGGTAGGGGCGGTGCATATGTTGTATACATATCAATTTATACCTATGCGTATATATGTGTATACATATCTATATATGTTTACAAATCAAATTTTACACATGTATAAACATAACTATATTGGAGATCATTATTGATCTTCCCATTGGTTTTCCAATAAACAACATTATCTCTCTATCTATACAAAGTGTGTATGTGCAATCTCGTGTTTATTTCGAGATATATCAAGGATCTACAAAATTTGATGTAACATTTTAATGCATTTCCTACCTCTTTCACACTTCTAGCATGCCAACAATGCAAATAGAGTCAGAATGGCAGGATACACGCACAGATTGGCAAGATTCATGATCAGCACACGCAGGTGCTGTTTGCACACAGAACTTTCAGCAGCAGCTCACGTTCATTCATTGGTGGCGTTGGCTCATTATAGTACCTCAGACTGACAAGAGGGTCGAAGAAGAATGCTGGGAACGCGTCCAGTTTGTTCTTAAAAAGATGTAGTTTTCTGTGAGCACGAGCAGCACCCAGTCAGAGCACGCCTCTGTCTGTCTATATGCACACACCATGATGCATTTCCAATTGCACGCACTCATGTGCACATTCAGATTTTACGAGGGGAACTTCAAGATTTGTGCCATATTCTAGCCCACAGGTCATGAATACAATCAAGTATTCATAAACAAATACAGAGCACATTACATACGGCACATACCCCAGATTGCCAAGGGAGCTGAAAACGTTGTCTGGGAACGACGCCGGCGCCAGGTGGTTGTCAGTAAGATCCAGTAACCTGTGAGCATGAGCAGCACGTAGTCAGCATGTGCACATGCCTAGCACTCCTGAGATGATACAGGGAACTTCAACAATGCTACTCGAGTTTTAGTTCGACAAGCCGCTCAAACAAGTAGGATGGGAAGAAATCAGCAATTCCCAGGATCGAGTTAGACCCCATACTCAGTTTCCTGCACGTGCGCACGAGCAGCACGTGGTGCGCATCTGCAAAAAAAAGGCGTGCAGTTCGACAATTGTGAAGGTATATACATAGAAGTGGAAATGTGAATGCATAGAAATAGAAATTTGCCATGGTGAGTGCATGTAGACAGAAAGGCATGCACAGCGCCATGCAGCATGACGAATGTATATTTTTATGCTTTTTATGCACACTTGGCTGCACTCCAGCAGCAGCACTCGTGCATGTCTTGGGGACAGTGTACATACTCAAGTCTGGTAAGAGCGTCGAAGATGCCGGGTGGGAGCCCACCGTCGAAATACAGGTAGTTGTCCCAGAGATCCAAATGTCTGGGTGTACGAGCAGCGAGTGGTCAGCACGTGAAGTTGTCTGTAGCTACAGCACACACCATGTGGCCATTCTGCATTTCTATTTATGCGCATCATGTACTAACTCGAGAATTAGTTATAGGAATCACATGTAAAAATTCTGTATTCATATTCCATTATATATGGTAACTACCAGTGTTATACGTTGATGATTGGAATTTACATGAAGAGATGAAGGTATACTAAATCGAACGCAGTAAAAGTTTTTCAATTGGTTCTCGAAAACTGAACAGATTAGATTTTCAAATGCAGTGGGGACTTATTAAATTATGAAACCGACGTGAAAGTATATTTACAAATTTAGTTTCTTGTTTCTTTATCTTCACCAACTAAGCACTCATGAGTGGGACAGAGACCAATCAGACGTGATACCAATGAAGGCGAAAGTGTTTAAGCACTTTGTGATCAATAACATCCCTGCCATCATGTAGACACACGCACGCCATGTGCACAAGTACTGCACTCCCATCAGTAACACATGCACATTCTTTGGGATAAGGTTACTTACACAAGGCCAACAAGCGGGTCGAAGATGCCGGGCGGGAGCACAGTGATTTTGTTCCGGGCCAATCCCAGTTTCCTGTGCGCCAGAAAATGACAATAGTTGACATCTGTATTTCCCATGCTCTCTGTGCACATCATATACCTCTTGCACTTGTGACATGCCATCAATGCAATACACTGTGACGAACACAGATCCGCAGCAATCATATTCCTATTTGAGGAACGCCATCCAATGAAAAGATGAGTGCAGATCGATATCAGACGCACCTCTCCACACGTTCTACAGGTCAACACCACAAAGTAACAATGTGCATACATTAAGCTCAGGAGAACCTTCCAGGCTTAAGGTTGAAATCAAAAATCAACAACACAATTGAGATTTTCAGACATTGATAAGGCAAGAATGGATTAGTATACTCACTCCATTTTAGGCATGTTTGCAAAGACCCCTGGTGCCAACGATCTGATCTTTCTGGTGTTAAGGTCGAGAGAACCGGCAGTAGTCGCACATGATCCAGATGATGATAAAACTGCATCATTACATATGTATATTTACATATATACATACATATATATGTATATGAATATGTATACAAATACGTAAATGTATGTATATATGCATATATGCATATATTTAAATATATACGTGAGTACATATACACACACACAGGGATGCACACGCACAGACACACAGGTTATTGACAAAGCGCATTTACACTCAATAACACGTAATAAGCAGTGTAGTATTCGTACATTGTACCTGTGCGTGGCGTTTGTATGTGGGGAGGGAATGCATACAAGATACACGTATGCATGTGCGTATGCATGTTTGAATATATATGCATAAATGTTTAACATATATTAATATTCTGTACGCATATATACACACATATTTACACACACACACACATATATGTATATCCATGCATACAGTTTCAAACAAACACAAATTCAGGTAGGTAAATAGATACTATTACTAGATAGATTGATTGATGTTGCTTTTATTACTTCGTAAGAAATAGTCTAGTAGCTTTGCTGGAAGCTCTATGTGCTGACACATATACAACGAGAAAAATTGGCAAGTAGATGCTAAAAACATCACTACGCTTCACTGCATATCAGGTTTGACTACTCATTACTACTGAATTTTTCTTTCTTGTTTTTATCACTACAACTACGACTACCTCCATCATCGTCGACGTAGAATGTACAGCCTCCAAACGTTGCAATTTGCTTTGTAGCATCAACATGTGGGATACTGCAGCACAAAACGGCCAGCAACGTGTGGCGAGTGCCCATCTTGGAGCGTGTCATAGGGTGCTGTATCTGCTTGTGGGTGGGTGTGTAAATTGAAAATACTATTAGATTACAAGTGTGTGCATGTATATATGTGTGTGTATGTGTCTGGAGATTTGTTTGTTCAAGTGTGTAAGAGTGACAGTGTGTGTGTTCGTGGGTGGGTGTGTGCATGTAAGTTATGTGTGTGTGCGTGTGTGTGTGTGCGCGCATGCGCGCGCCACACGAAGTGAACACCTCCCTGAGTAAATTTGATTTGAACACCTGATCAATTTCAATTATGCTTGCAATGAATTCATAAACGATGGAGCACAATACATGTTGAACGCGTGAGAAATTGTGCTGTGAAAAATGGTGAGCATTATCACCTTGTCATCAATACCTTCTCAGTCATTTGGGTATCGTTATAATGCAATGATGCTCATGTACATATAAATAAATGTATGCTGGGTTCTGATTAGAAGTCTGGACTAGTCGCCCTTTCTTCTTTGAACATGACAAACAAATAGAGCTTCCAGCACAGCTATTAGACTTTTTCTTATGGAGTAATAAAAAGAACATCAATCAATTTTCTTTCGAGGAAGGAAGAAGATGTCATCAAAGTGAGATCTCAAATCAGCAAATAAAACTTTTGTCATGTGCGTTTGTGTGTGTATGACATTATTGATGGACTCCTACTGGTGATCATCGTAGTGAACACTTTCCGATTCATATTTGATTGCAACACCTGCGTGAACATAATCATCCTTTTCATCACTCAATTAGTAGTCAGTTTATCATCATCATATTGCAATGAAACTTGCAGATGTATGTATATATATATGCCGGGTTCTAGAAAGTCTAGACTAACTACCCTTTTTTCATTTAACAAGTGTCTTTTCTTTCCAGGAAAGAAGAAGATGTGATCAAATTGAGGCCTCACATCTAGCAAGATTCGAGTCAATAGAACATTTAGCTTAAGTTCCTCGACTATTTCATTGTAAAGTAGTGAAAGTATCATCATCATCATTGCATATATCATAATTGAATGCATACCATGCGAGTGGTTACGGCGGAGGAGATGAGCGGAATGATGCATATCTTCGTCAACATTGTACCTACACACGCGCCGGAAGAACACTCACACAACCAGACACACGAATATACACACGCACACGTACGCACACAAGGTAAGAAAGAGATGAACAAGTCTGTCGGGACTCCATTTGCGTTGCCTCTCTCCTGCAAGAAAATATTTGGTTTGTGCGAGTTAGAGTGTACACTACCTTACGTGTTGCACTAAATAAGCCTGTCTGGTACTCTCATGGAGCTGATAATGATTAGTTTATCAATAAATATCCACCAGAACATCATGTGTTTTCAAATAGGCGTAAGCATGCAACGTGCGCACACGCACCCACACGCACACACGCCAAACCTGGAAGAATACAAGGAGGGCTGACTGGGCACAGATGTCCTTGGAGGCGCATGCCATGCAGCTTGACCGACTGGGCAGACAGTAGAGCAACGGCAAGGAAAGGTAGAGTACTGGTTCTAGGACCCTTGGACTGTTGTGGCATCTGGTACAGCGCTCTGTAGCGCTGTACTGCGTCGGGCACAATACCCTGGGCTGTCTTGCAGCCTCGCAACAGCAAGAGCTTTATCACGACTTGTTCGGTGAGCACCATCTTCGGACAGGGCCAGGCGTAGGCAAGCATGATGATGGTGGACAGAGAGAGCAGCGCAAGTACTGGGTTTCGCATTTTGTTGTCCTGGAAAGAAACCCTCATTTCGCACCACCTTCTCAACGAAAATGTGATATTAAGATCTAGGACGAGCCACGCACCAACGCGACTGAGCCTGCAACAAACAATGAACTCACACACACACACACACATACACACATAGCACTTTGTCAGTGGTTTCACTGGGTGTGTCGTGTGTGGCAACGGGTGTCTCAGTCTATTGATTACACTGAGATAAACGCGCGCACACGGTCCGTGCTTCCCAGTTACATGATATGATTTACACGAATACATGAGTTTACAAGAGTTAGCAGAAATGTTTACGTGTATATATACACCATGGCATGCTTGTCAACACATGCGAATGACAAGTTTGAGTCAAAGTGTCAAAAGTGCTTTTGACACTGTTGCATTTTCGAAAAGAACAGAGCATATTGAAATTTATTGGAAATTTCAGATAATTTGCGAATGATTTTTTTCTAGAGAAAATAACTGATACTGTTTTTCCAGATTGGAAAGATGCAGAGCAGAGTATATCCCTACTATGTTTGACAGCCAGCTACCATACTTCATCACAAAATACCGAAACAGACGGAGCTTATCGCTACTGTTTTATATACACTTCAACTTTCTTTCTTTCTTTGGGTCTCAAAACCGACTCAATTATTTAGGACCCAAGAGCATGTCCTGGTCAACATAATACATTTTTCAAATTTCCTACCGAATCTAGTACTAAAATTTACAACTCTCAGAAGTATCAATATTTCATTTTCAATTCTTTTCATGCTCCCGTTCGCTTGTCTGCAAACCACTTGCACAAATGCGTGGTAATTGGTAAAGTGTCCCTTGGGAACCCTGTACATACTTGTATTTTGAAGAGGACTAGAAATCGAACCCACGTTGTTGGAACCTTGTACAAAATTGCATATTTCGCACCTTCTGATGATTGCGTGCCTTCACTGACGTGACGTCCTGAGCATCTTGGGAAGCCCGGTACTTGCTCAACAGTCTTCCAAAGAAGCTGATTTCTGTCAAAAATACTACCAATCAGGCTGAGCGTGCAGAATAAAGCCCCCAAAATTTCAACTCCGTCTCATCCCATCTCATCTCTTGTTTATCCGTGGTCATAAAGTGTGAATTGAGGCTTCTAACATCCGCTCGCAGATCAACCGGGCACATTCGCATCATGGTGAGCGTATCAAACAATGCGATGCAGCAGAATCAAGCCAGCAGCAGCTGAGCTGTATCAAATGCTGAAGGTCAAATTGAAAGCTACTCTTATCCACGCAGGTCTTCTGGCCACTCAGCGCGTCACCTGACTGTCTCACAAGGCGAGCGCTCAAGCAAGGCGAGTTCTCACTTGAGTCTCTCAATAGCAAGGCGAGTTCTTTACAGACTCAAGTTCTGTCGAGCTGTCGTCTCGCCAAAACAGTATTGCATGCTTCAGTCACTGTATGATGTTTACACATGTCTACACATGTCGCGCCCGAATTACATGTGCATACGCGCATACGATAGCAGTTGCGACCCACCACCTTAGCTGTTCGTTGTGTACGTTTGAGCAGGGGGTCGTGGCATTGTCAGTATAATTGATCACGTGTGCACAGCTAAATCAAAAAAAGAACTTTTGGTTGTTCCCAAAAAAAATAAATTGGTTGGGAAATCAAAACAAGGTTCGAATATCTCCCAGGGAGGTTTACTTCCCTCCCAACACAGGAGGTGTGTTATAGTTTTTAGGGGTTTATTCCAACAAACAAACAAACAAACCGAGCAACAAGCTGTATCTGGATCATGAAGGGAACCGCACAGGCGAGATAAGTCCGAGTTGAGGTCAACCAAACACGAGAGTCCACACCGCACTATCGAGGCGCCGCGCACGCCAAGGTCCCGGGGAGGGGGACGGTATGAATGCCGCTTTCATGCCTCCCAGAACCATAAAGATCCTGGGCGAGGGAAGACCACGCGGGCCCCGCCGCGGAGGGGCAACCAACTGGTCGCGACCGGACTACTGACATAGCGAGACAACACGACACCGGTAGGCCACAAGGCAACACAAATTCCGGAGGATTGAACCCCGCACCTGGCGAGCACACACGCTGGGCCTTGCTGTCTCTTGGGGCGCGCGGCAAGCGGAGGGGCTTTAGCCCCGGAGCCTCCGCGCCCCACTCGCAGCACGCCAGAGTGTCTACGGAAGTTTTCCCAAAAAACCTCTTTTTGGCCCCAAAAAACTGTTTGATCTCATAATTCCGAGATCAGCCTACACTACACCGGCTAAACAGCATACAAGTTCAGCCTGAACTCAACTTTTTTTCCGACGGCTGAACACAAATTTTTAAAAAAAAAATTGAGTTCAGACTAAACTCAACTTTGGGGAAAAATGGCATTTTTCCGGAATCGAACCGGGGACCTGCGGATAACCCAAATTTGTTAAGTCCCGCGCTCTTCTCCACTGAGCTATGGTGAGGATGCATCACCAAAGATCCTTCGGGACCCCCTGATATGAGAGACAGAGATGATCAGACCGAGCCTGCCTCTGCAATTATGAAGGATGTTTTGATGTGCTGGGTGGCGCGCGGCGGCTAAAGCCTGCCGCACGCCCCGAAACAAAAGGGGCCAATGAACCACTACTGGGGTGGGTGACAGTGCATTTGAAGTGGGATTGAAATATGTTGGTAGGGTGTCATGGTTCGAGTCTGAGTCTAGGGACTCGTGTTGAGGTTGTGTGCGAGGGTTCATCTCAGGGTGAAGGCCCGGGAAGACCAGTTGCAGAAGCGCATAATCATGACATGAACAATACATGGGCTGGGAAGTCAGGATGTATAGTCGAGCATTAATGACTGTGGTACATGGGCTTGTGCTGCGAGAGAGCACTTCTCTGAAACAACCAGCACAGGTACTGGGAAGCCAGGATGTTTGGGTGTCGGGGCCTATGCTAGTGGGTGGCCATATCTACCTTTAGAAGGGATTGCATCATGGGATGAGAGACTTTGAGCATGTGAGGCTGAGATGACCATGACAGATTGAGATTGAGTGACTTGTGTGACATGACTGTGTGACATGATTGGAGGGCATCTTGATTGGGGGTTTGTGTGAGGGCGCATCCCTGTGAACGCACAGGGAGACCAGTGGGGTTGTGGGTGTATCCCTGATAGGGCCTGTGAACGCACAGAGAGCCCATTGGGGTTGTAGGTACATCCCTGTGAACGCACAGGGAGACCAGTTGGATCGGAGTGCGAGTCTCGGAGTGCGAGTCTCGGAGTGCGAGTCTCAGAGTGCAAGTATCAGAGTGCGATTTTGAACGCACGAGGGCCGAAGGGCAGGAGGGCCGAAGGGCAGGAGGGCCGAAGGCGCAAGGGCCGAAGGCACCAGGGCCGAAGGTGTTGGTGTTTGTGTGTTTGTATGAGGGATGCAGGCGTCCACGTGCTTGGCGGCGGGCTCGTGCACAGTCAGCGCACTTGTTGTTGTGCCCACTACGAGGAGTTGTGATGGTGGCTCTTGGACGCCAGCTCAGCTCGCCCCTCCCTTATTTGGCGTCCAAGAGCCACCGAGGAGTCGAGGAGTGCGAGCACTCCTCGACATTTTCGTGCCGCTTCAGCCATTCTGTTTGTCGCTCATTTCGACGGCCGCGGACTCGGATCAAACCCAGCAACTAAGGGTCGGTACTAACCAGAGGATTCCATAATCCATAATCCATTTTCCTCACTATAAATGTCACAGGTGAGACATTTGGTGTGACATTTGTGACATTTTATGGAATTTATCGATCACTAAAAAAAAACTTTCTCAATCCATTTTCCTCTGACAAATTCAGGCATTCTCCATAAATTTCCCACGTGGGACATAATTCCAAGGTCTCCATTCGTATCCATGGAAGATGTCTCCAGATTATCCTGAAATTTGCAAGATGTGGACCTCCGTGAAGAGGAGTTGATATGATAATAATAAATCAAAAAATCAAAAAATCGTTTGTGTTTTTGTTCAACGAATGAATTCGCTGAAATCACAAAGCATTTCATCGAATTCGTCTCTGTGGAAACGAACCAATTCTTCGGTAGCAATTCAAACGTGATCTTGACGCGGCAAAACTACGTCCATCGCTCGAGCAGGGTTGCGCACCTACACTGACACTGTGGACACCACCCTGGTACGCTACCATACCCAAATTGCTGTGTGTACTTGCTGTGCCTGTTTTCCTAAAAACATGATGATGATGCATCAACAAGTCCCCAGAATCCGGTGCGTGAGTCAGGTCTTGTTTAGATTTGCTGTGTTGGCATCTCTATCCACCAAATTGTTCATGGTTTTACACCTCTCCCCGTCCAAAACCAATACGTCAAACAAGGCATGGGGGGACGCCGTTCGGTGGCTGAGGATGCGCCTTATACAGGGCTGGCGTAAGTCCAGGGATGCGAGACAGCCCGTCAACTTGGAGAGTGTTAACAATAGATTGACACGTACGTGGTCTGTACTGCTGTTTTTGGTACGCACGTGGTTTGTGCCTCTGCTCGTGTGTGATCACTCCCAGGGGGTTTACTTCCCTCCCAACACAGGAGGAGGAGTATAGTTTTTCGTGTTTTATTCCAACAAACAAACAAATCAACAAACATGCGGGAAGCAAATGCCGAGCGCTAGCATTTTATTTTTCCGTACGAATTTGGTATATCTTCTTAATATCAAAATGTAGAAGAAAGTCAATCTAGGTGTGTGCATTCAGTACTTGCAAAGAGAATGCGGCTGCGTAGTGCCGACTTCCGACGAATTCTGCAGCCAAACACGTTTTTAAATCGAAAGTCTGCACTGTGCGGCCGCATTCTCTTTGAAAGTAACGAAGTCATACACATACCTAGATCCGAATTTCCTCTACATATTGATATCGAATACATATCCCAAATTCTTATGGAAAAACAAAATGCTAGCGCTCAGCATTTGCTTCCTGCCACCCTGCTCGAGCGATGGCCGCAGGTTTGACGCGTCAAGATCACGTTTGAATTACTACGAACCATTTCGATCGTTTCCACAAAGACGAATTCGATAAAATACTTTGTAAACTGGATTCCACTGAATTTGCACGTTTGTTTAAACAAACCCCAACCCTGCCTTAAACATGAATAGATAAAAATAAAACAACGAAAAAACATAAATAATAAACAAAATAATAATATTTCAAATACGTAAAAGAAACGATGAAATATATAAAGAAACAATTGAATCAATAAGATAAAATCATGATGCAAAATTAATTGCTGTTTCGGGTGTGTGTTGTATATCCATGCTGCGTGTTTATGGATGTGTGTTTTGTTCTACTTCTGTGTTGTTTGTCTATATGTGTATGCGTATGCCTTCAAGTCCAAGATCCATTGCGGGAGTACCTTTTGATTCGGTCAGGATTCTGTGGACTACCTTCGTACTGCACACCAATTGTATGCGTTTCTGATGTAATTGAAGGGCTAGCAGTGTGGCGGCATAACAAACTAAAAACCAAAAACGAATACAAGAAATCCGACCGTATCATTCTGGCTCATTTCCTCCGGATTCACCCGGTCTGGACAATCCCACGAATGAACCATAGTCTGACGCAACATGCCCCCGCACCATCGCTCTTTGTTGTACTTGTTGTCTTGTCCTTTTCGACGAATAGAGCGTGACAAAGTGCCAGAAAGTAAACACTATCAGAGGTCGTACGACTCCCGTACGAGGGAAGGTTGCGTCAGACCATAGTTGACTCGTGATATGATTTAGACTAGATCATTCTTCTGTATCAAAATACAATTTTCAGGAGTTGGATACAACTTTGTACTCTGTCGATTTTTGAGCTTCCAAACAAGTCCCGGCCCCCATATTTTTACTGTCTCACAGCGTCAATAAAAAGTTGTTAAACGTATATGTTCCGCATTCTCTTGATAAACAATGATCCGCCTTACACATTGAACTACAAGTGTAACAAACACTTACATAAATTTTTGAGAATTATTTTGAAATATAAATGGTTTCATCGGGCGATTTTACTACAGTTGTTGTTCTTGTTGTTTCTTTATTAGTACAAATGAATGAAATTGAACAAACACTATGAAACTCGTGTTTACAAAGCCTTGAACGGGATTCATAAAAACATTAAGAATGTTCTCCAAAAATTTCAGGGCAGGTTGAATTCTATTGGATCAAACCTCAGTTTGCTGAAATATCTCGTGCCCTTTTACACAATTCTACATCTGATCGCCGTTTGAATTTTGCAAGCCATTGAGCTATTGGAATGATCCAAGCAATTGCCATCATTTCTCGCCTTTTGTGTCTCCAAGAGACGCGCGGGTCGTTCAAACTTCAAATACTTCCCTAAGAATGCTCTGCTTTCATTTTGCCATAACATGAAGTCTGCTAACCACGTGCCATATGTGGTGTATTTGATATTGCCTTGCTCTGCCCTAGCTTGCACACACAATTTCAAGAATTTTCTGTCATCAATCCAAGTGTTCTGCTGCAAGACCTTCACCCTGCTTTGGTACGATGTCTCATATCGTTCCTTGTGTGTGCAGTCCTCTATGTCATCGCCTTTGCACCATCTTTCATATTGTCACGAGTCTCATGAGTGTGCTCATTTGTCTCCCAGCACCTGTAAGCCTCTCTTCATGTTTTTGCACCTTGTTCTCCGCTGCCCCTCTTCGTATTGCATCCCTCACGCTATTATTAAATGTCGAACTTGCTTCGATTTGGCGCCTACCCTGCTCTAATGGGTCCAATGAAGGCAATTGCCAGACAGCTGCCTAACTCGATGATGCTTCCGGACGGATTCCAGGGCAATGAACATGTCCTCAGACCTTCTGGGTCCCTGCCCTGGGACCTGCCATGCGAAAGCCTCTACCTACTGATCCAAACTCGCACAGGCTGTATTTTCCAGCTCAAGGTGCCGCCACTCCACACGGTAAAGCTCCTCAAACAAGACATCGGGACAGCTATAATGGAAAGTTCCTCTGTCTTCGAGCTCTACTTCAGAGAGGAGGCACTGAATGACCAGGAACCCCTACATGAGTATGGCATCTCCAGTGGCTGTCTGTTTCTCATCTCACTGCAATCCTCGACTTGGCCTGACAGAACTTTCGACAAAGCCGTCGAGAGACATTGCCACGACGCCTACCGCCACGACAGCCTCCCGCCCCCCGCCCTGCCCCCTGCTCTCTTGCCCTTGACCCGGGCAGGAGCCAGAGCGCAATCCGCCAAGCCACTCCTGCCCTCGGGCGGGAGTGGCCCATTATGGTAAACCCATGGGGACCCCCTGCTGGAGGAGCAGGGGGGCGGGGCCGCAGGAGGTAAGTCAGAGAGCACCAAGACCCACCAGGACCAGGACGAGAGTGGAGACTTTTGCTATTTCCCCGCACTCTAGAGCAACAACAGTGGAGTCGAAATGCTTCCAGCGAATTGGCCAGGGTGAGATATGCCCCCGGGAATGTCGATGCTGGAATTCCATCTACGATGCTGACTCGAAAGTCAATATCGGTACAGCATCGGCAGGTCTCGGCCTCATAGCCAACAGAGCCCTAGAGCGGGATGAGATTATAGCAGCGTTTGGGGAGTCGATCATCCCGAGGGGAAGAGCTGCGGATGAAGCCCATGAACTAATAATAACGGCAAAATGGCCGCTGCGATGGCGATGAAGTAGACCGACCGTCACTGTACATCACGTCTGATATTTCGATGTCATCGTGAGAGCTCCACCAGTGGGCGGGTCGAGCATCGCATTTGTTTTGTGTGGCCTGCAGGCGTTAATCAATGAGGCAAGCTGTGGGCGTGGTCGACAGCTGTGAGCCCAAAGAA
>Ga0105055_10004689_pt1 | contig 19787 bp, 29 predicted proteins | sample BON03_FD_78090 | JGI IMG/M metagenome (GOLD analysis project Ga0105055, IMG submission 78090) | Freshwater microbial communities from Lake Bonney liftoff mats and glacier meltwater in Antarctica - BON-03 | ecosystem: Environmental > Aquatic > Freshwater > Ice > Glacier meltwater | place: Lake...
GCAATATCGTCACAAGTTTGTTTGGTGACGGCTAGCTGGAGTTTTTGATGCGTATCCTTGCCGTTGACGATGACGAGATCATCCTCGAAATCCTGCGCTCGCCGACGTGGCTGGGTGCCGATCATGACCTTGTCTGTGTGACATCTGCCGCCGCTGCGCTTGCGGAAATCGATGCCAGCCCGGTGCCGTTCGATGCCTTTTTGCTGGATGTGGTGATGCCAGAACGCGACGGAGTCAGTCTATGCGCCGACATCCGCGCCTTGCCGACCTATGCCGTGACGCCGATCATCATGATCACCGCGACGCAGGAACTTGGCGCGATGCAGCGGGCGTTTGACGCCGGGGCCACGGATTTCGTACGCAAGCCGCTGGATGGTCTGGAAGTGGGTGCGCGCATCAACATGGCATGCATGCTGAACAAAAGCATCCGCCGCGAAAAAGAGGCGACTACGGGCCTGTCCGACATGCGGCGCAAGGCGATGATCGCCGGCGAAGGTGCTGGCCGCGCCGATCTTACCGCCGGGGCCATGCCGTTTCTGGCATTCAAGAACGAGCTTTTGCTGCTGCCTCAAGGGCTTCACGCGCTGTCGCTGTTCAGTGTGCGGGTGCCACCGTTCAAGGTGCCAAAGGCTGATCGGTCAAGCTGCGATATCCTGCAGCTTACACTGATTGGCATTTCGATTACGTCGGCCTTGCAGCGTAGCGAATCTCGAGTTGCCTATGCCGCGCAGGGGCTATTCGTGGGCGTCACCTTTGGCCGCAGACGCGAGGCGATGGATACGCTGCACAAGAATGCTGGCTCAGTGTTAAGGAAGCATTGGCAGGACGCGGCCTGTGGCGACAAGGTGCCGAACCTGATCTGCCAGCCGCTGTCCCCACTGGGGGTCTGGTCCGGCCGCAGCGCCGTGATGGCGCTGCAGGATTTGGCCACTCAGTTCAAAGGACCGCTTTTCATCGATCCTGATGTCTTGTCAAAGCGGTTGGTTGGTGCCTGAACTGGCACTGAACCCGCAGCTTAATGGAGCGTAACCAGTTGCATGTGATGCTCATCCGCCAAATGGGTCGCGATGCCCTGGCTTGCCACCAGTGCCACCTGTTCGCCCATCGTGTTGTGCACTGCGAATAGCGTTTTTAAACCGCCTGCCTGCGCACGCACGTCATCGGGCAGGTCGGCCGTCAAAACGGGCTTCAGATAGACGATATTCTGACCCAAGGTTTGTAGATCGTTTTTCGTGAACATGACTTATCCCTTCCGGATCTGTATTGTTTGAATAACGCGGTCGGGCTCACTTCGGTTCAGATCAATGTGCAACAGACCGTTTTCAATCGTCGCCGAACCGACCTCGACGCCTTCTGCCAGCACAAAGGATCGTTGGAACTGCCGGCCCGCGATGCCGCGATGTAGGAATACCCGCTCGCCCATGTCTTCGGTCAGGCGACCGCGCACTACCAGCGTCGAATCCTCGACCGTGATGGCCAGATCGTCTTCGGCAAAGCCAGCGACTGCCAGCGTGATGCGATAAGACCGTTCAGAGGTCTGTTCGATGTTATAGGGGGGGTAGCCGTCGTTCCCCGTCTTGGCGGTGCGTTCGACCAGACGTTCAAGCTGTTCAAACCCCAGCAGGAACGGATGGGCCCCCAAAGCCAGTTTCGTCATGCGATACGTCCTTATCTTCAAGCGACATCTGCAAAGCGGTCCCGCGTTTGGCAACCGCTCACCTTAATATGGGAACCTTTGCGCCATGTCGCAAGTCACGCTAGGCGCTTGCGTTTGCGGGACTGAAACCTCTAGGCGTTTTTGTCAAAAAGCGATAGGGTTACAGCGACCCGGCACGGACGGCCCGTCGTGCGCAGATTGAAAGTCGACCATGAATTCCTCTCCCCGCATGAACGAGGCGGAGGTCCTGACAATCGAAATCGCTGTGCTGCGCGGCGAACATCGTGACCTTGACCTTGCGATAGCTGTTCTTCAGGAACGTCACCCCGGTGACGTGCTGACGCTCAGGCGCCTCAAGAAAAAGAAACTCTCGCTCAAGGATCTGATCGCAAGGCTTGAGGATCGCCTGAATCCCGATATCATCGCCTAAGGTCAATTACTTGCCGCTGCGTCCGCGCGCGGTATAAGGCACGCACAGTAGCACAAGGGGAACGTCATGGCAGACGTGCAAATCGGCATCATCATGGGTAGCCAGACCGACTGGCCCACGATGAAAGAAGCCGCGGACATCCTTGATGCGTTGTCCGTACCTTACGAGAAAAAGATCGTCAGCGCCCACCGCACGCCGGACCGGCTGTGGGATTATGGCAAAACCGCCGTCGATCGCGGGTTGCAGGTCATCATTGCCGGGGCAGGGGGCGCGGCACATTTGCCCGGCATGATGGCATCCAAGACTCGTGTGCCCGTCATTGGCGTGCCGATCCAGACCAGCGCCTTGTCCGGCGTCGACAGTCTGTATTCCATCCTGCAGATGCCGCGCGGCTTTCCGGTCGGGACCATGGCCATCGGTGCCGCTGGTGCCGCCAACGCAGGCCTGATGGCCGCCGCTGTTCTTGCGCTGCACGACTCCGCCTTGGCGCAGCGCCTTGACGAGTGGCGCAGCGATTTGTCCGCCTCTATTCCGCAGGAACCCAGTGATGACTGAACCGCTCGCACCCGGCGCAACCATAGGCATCTTGGGCGGCGGCCAACTTGGGCGCATGCTGTCCGTCGCGGCTGCGCGTCTGGGCTTCAAGACCTGCATCTTTGAACCGGCCGGCGACTGCCCCGCGTCCCATGTCGCGAACTTTCACACGCAGGCGGATTATGACGATACCGATGCGCTGACGCGCTTTGCGCAGTCCTGCGATGTCATCACCTTTGAATTTGAAAACATCCCCACCGCGGCCCTTGATACAATCGAGGCGCTGCGCCCGATCCACCCGCCCCGCACGGCCCTCGCCACCTCTCAGGACCGGCTGACGGAAAAGTCGTTCCTGCAAGGTCTTGGTCTGACCACTGCCCCGTTTGCCGACATCACGGATACCGCCAGTCTGGATGCCGCATTGGCCGACATCGGTACTCCGGCGATCCTGAAAACCCGCCGCATGGGCTATGACGGCAAGGGTCAAACGCGGATCATGGCACCCACTGACGCGGCCGCTGCGCTGGCTGAGATGAATGGCCAACCCGCGATCCTTGAAGGATTCGTCGATTTCACGCACGAGGTATCCGTCATCGCCGCCCGCGGACAGGACGGTTCCGTTGCCTGTTTCGATCCCGGCCAGAACGTTCACCATGGCGGTATCCTGCACACAACCACCGTTCCCGCGACACTTACGCCGACCCAGCGCACCGACGCGATCCTGATCGCCGCGCGCATCCTGAACGCACTCGATTACGTCGGTGTTCTGGGGGTAGAGCTTTTTGTGACACCCAAGGCACTGATCGTGAATGAGATCGCACCCCGCGTGCACAACTCCGGGCACTGGACCCAGAATGGCTGTGCCATCGACCAGTTCGAACAGCATATCCGCGCCGTTGCCGGTTGGCCGCTGGGTGATGGCTCGCGCCACAGCAACGTGGTGATGGAGAACCTAATCGGCGATGACATGGACCGTGTTCCGTTGATTGCCAAGAAATCTGCCAGCCTGCACCTTTACGGCAAACCGCAGGCGCGTCCGGGTCGCAAGATGGGCCACGTCAACCGCGTCACAGGTCCCAAGACTTGATATAGCCTCTTGGGCGCGACCCCGCCCCTCATATTTGGCCGTTCCGATAAACCATTTGGCAACCATTAAGCTCCTAACTGTTAACCGTAGTTAACGCGGATAGTAGCCATGGTCGCGATGGCCTATACTGTAGCCTTTGGCGGCATCGACGCGCGACTGCTGCAGGTGCAATGCGCGATCAGCCCCGGGCTGCTGGGCTTTTCCATCGTCGGCCTGCCCGACAAGGCAGTGTCGGAGGCACGCGAGCGCCTGCGCGCCGCACTGACATGCATGGCCATCGCGCTGCCCGTCAGCGCGTCAGCACCAATCTGTCCCCCGCCGACATGCCGAAAGAGGGCTCTCCTTTCGACTTGCCCATTGCGCTGGCCGCGCTCGCCGCGCTGGACGTCGTGCCGCATGAAGAGGTCTCTGACCTTGTCGCGCTGGGTGAATTGTCCCTCGGAATGGTACGCTGGTCCCGGTTGTTGGCGCACTGCCCGCCGCTGTTGCCGCGGGAGAGGGCGATTGGTCCCTGATGTGCCCTGCCTCGTGCGAGGCAGAGGCTGCTTGGGTCGACAGCGTTCGCGTCATCGCGCCTGCGACACTGGCGTAGGCGATCGGGCATCTGACAGGCCGCGCGGTTCTTGACCCCGCCGTGCCCAGCGATGTGACCCACGCTAGCGGCGCGCGCTGTTTGTCAGAAGTCAAAGACCAGGAACGCGCTAAACGCGGGTTAGAGATTGCCGCCGCCGGGCGGCACCACATGCTTCCGGTGAGCAGGCCCGGAATCCTTCCCGCCCGGACCCCGCATCAGGCGTTGGAGGCGCCGATGATCCATTCCCTCGCCGGTTTGCTGGACGAGGGCGGTATTTCCCGCACCTGGCCCTTCTGCGAGCCGCACTACACCGCGTCGATGGCAGCCATTGTCGGCGGCGGGCGTGGCGCGAAGCGGGGAAAAATCAGTTTGGCCCATAACGGCGTGCTGTTCGTAGACGAATTTCCAAAATTACCCCACACCGTGTTGCAAACCCTGCGCCAACCGATCGAGATTGGCGAGGTCGTTGTCGCCCATGCCAATGCCTACGGCCGCTATCCCTGCCTCTTCATGCTGGTGGCCGATGCGTCCGATGCTTGCGGCCATGCCCCTTTCTGCGGAGAGGACTACATGGGCCGGATCAGCGGTCGGCTTATGGACCGTTTCGATCTGCCGATCTAGGTGCCGTCGGTTGCCTTTACCGTTCTGGCCCTGCCGATGTAGAGCGACACCTCTGCTGATATTGCGGCCCGCGTGGCGCAGGCCCGCGCCGTGCAGATCGCCCGCCATGATGGCCACGTCGGGATCTGGGCGAATGCCGACGCGCAGGCTGCAGTGCCGGAACAGGTCGCGACCCCGGACACTGAAGGGTTGCTGCGCGTGGCGCGGACGATTGCGGATCTGGACAGATCAGCGTGCCTGCGGCGCAATTATATCGCCGAGGCTTTCAGCTTTCGTCTGAACCTTGCGAAACAGGGCTGATAGGAGATCGCCTGCGCCGATGCCTTTTAGGTGCATTTGGCTTCGTAAAATCACCGTGGCGGGACTGTATTTTACCAAATGAAGACGGGCGATCGCGGTTGCAGGAGTGTCATGAACACGGGCCACGCAGCCGGTCGGCGACTGTTTTGTCCCGGCAGAAGGCGTTGCCGAAGCCGAAGGTGCGGCCGTCCAGTTGCATCAGGTGGGTGACGGGATTGCCGGAGTAATACCAACGGCCTTAACCTTTGACCGTTTTTGCATAATCACGGGTTGTGATGGATTTGACGACCTCGATGTCGTTGGCGAAGAAGTTCCATGCGTCGCAGCATTTCGTGACGATCTCTTGGTAGGTCTCGAAGACGCAGATGGCGAGGCGGTTGGCTCGCAGGTAGGCCCAGACATTCTCGATTGGATTGAGTTCAGGGGCATAGGGCGGAAGCAGCACGAGGGTGATATTGACGGGCACCTCCAAGGCTTTTGCTGCATGCCAGCCTGCCCCGTCGAGCACGAGAGTGGCATGCGCGCCCTTGGCGACCGCCCGTGAGATTTCGACGAGATGGGCGTTCATGGCTTCGGTGTCGGCATGAGGCATTACGAGCGCGGCGGTCACCCCGCGCTCGGGGTAGACGGCACCAAAGATGTAGGCCCATTTGTATCGGGTATCGGGTATCGGGTATCGCGCGGAGCGCGGGGGCGCGTTCCACGCTCGGCCCAGATGAGGGTCAGGGTGCCCTGCTGGCCGACCCGCGCTTCATCCTGGAACCACACTTCCAGCGGTTTGCTCCGGGCGTGTTCCGGCAGAGCCTCGGCTACCGTGGCGGCGAAGTTTTTTTAAAAGCCTCTTGCGCCTCGGGGTTGGATTTCGGGTGTTGCGGACGCACCGAGAGTCGGCGAAAGCCCAGCTCTACCAGTTGCTTGCCCACAGTCCGCTCATGCATCTCGACACCGAAACGCGCCTTGATCTTGCGCTGCAGGTCAACGCGGCACCACCGCACCACCCCGTCCGCCGCCAGGTCAGGACCCTCGCGTACCATCTGCGCCAGCTCAACTTTCTGCTCAACGCTAAACAGCGGCGACGGCCCAGCCGAGCGACGGTTCGACAGCCCTTCCAGCCTTTCGGCGTTGAAGCGGTGAACCCAATCGCGCAGCGTCTGCCGGTCCATGCCGCAGGTCTCGGCAGCGCTCCTGCGGGCCGCCCCCTCCAGCACCAGCGCGATCGCCAGCATCCGCCGCGCCGCACTCGAATCCTTCGCCTTCGACGCCGCAAGCCTAAGCTCGCGCGCCGACAAGTCCCTCCGTGTGATAGCTACTGCCATCGAAACCTCCGTCTTTCGATCCCAGTGAATCACAGCAAAGAACTCAGGGGAATCCCCAGCGAGTCAAAAGCGAGGGCCGTTGGTATAAGGGCATGTTGCGTTCTCTGCCGTGCCCTCGTTGATCGCTGTGGCCGGCTATGGGGCGGGGCGGGGCCGGGCCATGGGCGTGTGGGGCCATCATATTCGAAAACATCAGAGGTCTGACCTGCCGCCAGTCCCATCGCCCCCCAGCGGCGCAGGGCCGGGTCGGCAAGATGGGCGGCGGCGTAGGCCTGCGTTTTCGGACGCGTGTCAAAGCCGTAATTGGCAAGCCGTACCGCCATGGGGGCAAAGATCGCATTCGCAATACTGTGGTTGCCGCAGAGCCATGACGTGTCTGTGCCCGTGACGCGGAGCGCGTGGGCCCAGATCGCCTCTAACCGGTTCAGCTCCTCGGCCACGGCTAGCGACGGCGTGACGGGTTCGTAGCTGCTGTGCAGGTTCACGGGCCAGCCGGACCGCAGGGCGTGGAAGCTGCTGTGCATTTTGTTCGCCAAGGTGCGGGCGGTGCCGCGGGCGACCGACGGCGTCAGGGTAGAAGCTCGCAAGTTATTCTGCGATGGCTATGTCGTCAGACAGGATCGCGCCCTCTGCCGTGATCATCGTCGGCCGGGTACGCGCTGGCGCGTGGTCAGCCATCAAAGCGCCCACGCCGTACTCGGTCGCGGGGTAAAGCACCGTCTTCTTGAAATGCCGTGACAGGCCTAAGCGTTCCACGATCAGCCAAGCCGAAAGCGACCAACTGAAGTAGAGGCGGTTTCCGATGAAGAGGCGATGATTTATGGGGCGTTTCCTTATGGGCGGTGGTTGATCTGGCCGATCTGCCATGTGCCCCGGTCCAGTGTCATGTCGGTCACGCCCAGCGGGTCGATCTGGTGCGCCATGGATTGATAGGCAGACTCGCCGGTGGCGCGGGGGATTTGTGACATGATCGCGCCCATATGGGCGACGATGATCAGGTGGGCAGGGGCAAGGTCTGCAATCGCGCTGTCGATAACGGCAGCGACGCGGGCGGTGACGGCATTCCAGCTTTCGCCGTCCGGCGCGGCCAGATCGCCGGGGTTTTCCCAGAACTGGCGCGACAGCACTGGATCGCGGGCGGCGACCTGCGTGTGGTGCAGCCCGTCCCATGCACCAAAGTTTATTTCCCGCAGATCGGCGCGATGGGGCAGGCGGTGGCGTCTGCAGTTCAGCGCATCTGCGGTCTGCACTGCGCGGGTCAGGTCAGAGGACACGAGCAACGCGTCGCTGGGCAGATAATCATTCAGGCGCGACAGAGCCGCGCTATCGGACAGATCAACGGGCACATCGCGCCAGCCCGTCATTACCTTTTGATGGGTCGGTCCGTGGCGCACTAGCCACAGCCGGGTCACGGCAGTTCGCCCTTCAGCGCCAAGGGCAGTCCCGCCATGACGGCAACGACCGTGTCTGCCTGCGCCGCCAAGCGGCGGTTGATCTGGCCCTGAGCACTGCGGAACCGGCGCGACAGCGCGTTATCGGGCACGATGCCCTGACCAACCTCGTTCGACACGACGACAACGGGGCAAGGACAGGCGGCTAGTGCGTCCAGCAGTTCGTCGCAGGCTGCCGCAATGTCGCGGTCCGCCAGCAGGACGTTGGTCAGCCAAAGAGTCACGCAGTCTAGCAACACGACATCGGCAGCGTCTTGCCCTCGCAGCACTGACGAAGGGTCAAGCGGCGCATCGACCGTCACCCAACCCGGTCCGCGCTGGACAATGTGGGCCAAAATCTTGTTCTTCATTTCCTCGTCAAAAGCCTGGGCTGTCGCGATGTAAGTCTTTGGTCTGTCAGTGGAAATCACTATCCCTTCGGCGTAGACTGACTTCCCCGACGAAGCGCCACCTAGTATGAAGGTAAGATTGTGCAACTTTTTCATGGAACTTTCACGGCGGTAACGGGTTTCAAATTACATAGAAACTGCATCGCCAAAAGACACAAGCAGTTCGCGCAATCCTAGGGAATACCACGATGGCCTTTGACGGATATTCAGATCAAACTATGTCGCGGACTGCGATGAAAGCAGAGATGCTGGATGCAGAAACCGAATTGCGGTTGGCCTATGCTTGGCGCGACGAGCGATGCGAGGAAAGCTTACACCGACTGATCACTGCTTACATGCGTCTAGCCATTTCGATGGCCGCAAAGTTCAAGCGTTACGGCGCGCCCATGAACGACCTTATTCAAGAGGCTTCTGTGGGCCTTATGAAAGCGGCCGAAAAGTTTGACCCCGATCGCGGTGTTCGGTTTTCGACTTATGCGGTCTGGTGGATCAAAGCGAGCATTCAGGACTACGTGATGCGCAACTGGTCGATGGTGCGCACCGGGTCCACGTCGTCGCAGAAATCCTTGTTCTTCAATCTGCGCCGCGTCCAAGCCCGGCTAGAGCGTGAAGCAGCCGCCGAAGGCCGCAAGCTGGAAGGCCACATACTGCGCCAGATGATCGCGAAAGAGGTCGGCGTTCCGCTACATGATGTAGAGATGATGGAAGGTCGACTTTCCGGCTCTGATTTCAGCCTGAATGCGACCCAGTCGTCAGAGGATGAGGGGCGCGAGTGGATCGACGCGCTAGAAGATGACAACTCTCAGGCGGCTGAAAATGTGCAGCTGGCCCATGACAATGCGCAGCTGCGGCAGTGGCTGTTGACCGCGCTGCGCGATCTGAACGACCGCGAACGATTCATCGTGCGCGAGCGCAAGCTGCGCGACGATCCTCGCACGCTTGAAAGCCTTGGTGGAGAGTTGGGCTTGAGCAAAGAGCGCGTTCGCCAGCTAGAAGCAGCGGCATTTGGAAAGATGCGCAAAAACCTGGAAAGTCAAAGCAGTGAAGTGGTTGCGTTCTTCGCATGATCCGGCAGGGCATGACCTGCGCGGCTTCGGTAGCCGTGCTCGCACTGATCTCGGCCCCGGTGGCCGCTGATGTCGGCCCGCTGCCGCGGGCCGACATCTACGTTCTGGGTGAGGTGCACGACAACGCTGATACCCATGCCATGCAGGCCGATATCATTCGCAAGGTATCCCCCCGCGCGCTGGTTTTTGAGATGCTGACGCCGGCGCAGGCCGAAGCTGCCAAGGCTGTGGACCGCAGTGATGCACAGGCTGTCGCCGAAGCGACGCAATGGGCGGAAAGTGGTTGGCCCGACTTTGCCATGTATGCCTCAGTTTTTGCGGCCGCCCCTGATGCGCTGATTGTCGGGGCCGCAGTGCCGCGCCCGCGCCTGATGCAGGCCATGCAGGACGGAACTGCCGCCGCCCTTGGCGTTGATGACGCCGCGCTGTGGCAGGTCGCACCCCTAACAAAGGCAGAACAACAGGCCAGGGAGGCCGTGCAAGCCGAGGCCCACTGCGGCGCGCTGCCTGCCGAAATGCTGCCAGGCATGGTCGCGGCGCAGCGTTTGCGAGATGTCGATTTTGCCCGTGTGACGGCCGATGCCTTTGACGAAACCGGCGGGCCTGTCGCCCTGATTACCGGCACGGGCCACGCGCGCAAAGATACCGGGGTTCCCTCCTATCTGGCCGCCGCTCGACCAGACCTGTCGGTTGTTGCGCTGGGTCAATTTGAGGGCGACACTGCAGGCGCGGGCGATTTCGACATCATCAGGCTTGCCACGCCAGCGGACAGGCCCGACCCTTGTGCCGCCTTCGCCAACTAGGCTTGTTGTCATCGCGGCCATCGCCCCCTACATCTAGGGCGCAACAAAGGGGGCGGGTCTATGCTGCAAGACAAGCGTATTTTGCTGATCATTGGCGGCGGCATTGCGGCCTATAAATCGCTGGAGCTGATCCGCCTGTTGCGCACGGCGGGTGCGGCTGTCACCCCCGTCATGACACGCGCGGCGTCGGAATTCGTCACGCCCCTCAGTGTCGCGGCACTGGCTGGCCAGAAAGCCTATACTGACCTGTTCGATCTGACGGACGAGGCAGAGATGGGCCATATCCAATTGTCCCGTGTGGCCGATCTGATCGTCGTTGCCCCCGCCACGGCCGACCTGATGGCCAAGACCGCCACCGGCCTTGCAGGCGATCTGGCGACTACGCTGTTGCTGGCAACCGATACGCCTGTGATGATGGCCCCGGCGATGAATGTGCGCATGTGGGATCATCCGGCGACGCAGCGAAATTTGGCGACCTTGCAGGGCGACGGCGTGACCTTTGTCGGCCCTGACGTGGGCGATATGGCCTGCGGCGAGCACGGTCCCGGACGTCTGGCAGAGCCTGCCGCGATCCTGTCGGCCATTCAGAACCATTTTGCCGTAGGCCCGCTGACAGGTAAGCATATCATCGTGACATCTGGTCCCACGCACGAACCAATTGACCCGGTGCGCTATATAGCTAACCGTTCCTCTGGCACGCAGGGCACCGCGATTGCCCGCGCGTTGCTGGCGCTGGGCGCTCAGGTGACCTTTGTCACCGGCCTAGCCAGCGTGCCGCCGCCCGCCGGAGTGACGTTGGTGCAGATTGAAACAGCGCAGCAGATGAAAGACGCCGTGATGGCCGCATTGCCGGCGCAGGCCGCCGTCTTTGCCGCTGCCGTGGCTGACTGGCGTGTGGCGAACGCCAGGGCGCAAAAGATGAAGAAAACTGCAGGCGGCTTGCCTGCTTTGGAGTTTGCCGAAAACCCAGACATTCTGGCCACCGTTAGCGCGCTGGACGCAGGCAGGCGCCCCGCACTGGTTGTCGGCTTTGCGGCCGAGACGCAGGATGTTACACATCTGGCCACTCAAAAACGTGCGCGAAAGGGCTGTGACTGGATCGTGGCGAACGACGTCAGCGACGGTTCTGGCATCATGGGCGGCACGGAAAATGCTGTCACCCTGATCACCGCAGACGGGGCCGAGGACTGGCCGCGCATGGCCAAGGACGCTGTGGCGCGGCGACTGGCGCAAAGAATGTCCGAGGCGCTGGCATGAGCGCCGGAGCCTCCGGCGGGAATATTGCTGGCAAGATGAAGCCGCGGGTGCGCGTTGATGTGGCCTTTGTAGCCGGGGCAGATCAGGCTTTGCCATTGCCTAGCTATCAAACCGCAGGGGCAGCGGGGGCGGATGTTTGTGCCAATCTGGATGCCTGGGAGCGTTTGTCAGGGATTGAACTGGCCCCCGGTGCGCGTGCCTTGATCCCGACGGGCGTGCGGCTTGCAATCCCGGCAGGGTTCGAGGTGCAGGTCCGCGCCCGCTCTGGCCTTGCGCTGCGGCATGGGATCGCGTTGGTCAATGCGCCGGGCACAATCGACAGCGATTATCGCGGCCCGCTGGGAGTGCTCGTGGTGAATCTCGGGCAAGAGGCGTTTACGGTTACGCATGGAATGCGGATTGCGCAGTTGCTCGTGGCACCGGTTGTGCAGGCGGATTTCACGCTTGGCGATCTGGACGATACGGCGCGCGGCACAGGCGGATTTGGATCGACGGGTGGCACGGCATGATCATGGTTGGGTTTTTGGCCGCCCTGATCTGGGGCATTGGTGTGGCCATGGGTGCACCGCGCCGGGCGCGGTGGATCATGCTTGCGCTGTTGATGGGCGCTGTCATCGCGGCGCAGTTGGTCCTGCCCGGCGGGCATCCTCTGCGCGAGGCGACGGGCGGTGATGTGCGTCTGTGGCTACTTTTACTGGGCTCTGTCGCGCTGATCTGGGCCTATGCAATGGTTCTGCAACGAGTTCGTGCGCGGGCGCGGCCGCTACCCGAAGCCTCCGCAGCCAAGGGGGCGGGGTTTTCAGATGAAGAGCTGCAGCGCTATGCGCGCCACATCATGCTGCGCGAAATCGGCGGAACCGGGCAGGCTGCCTTGGGGCGGGCAAAGGTGCTGGTGGTCGGAGCAGGCGGGCTGGGCGCACCGGCGCTGCAATATCTTGCCTCCAGTGGGATCGGCACCATCGGGATTATCGACGACGACACCGTTGATTACAGCAACCTGCAACGTCAGGTGATCTATGGCGAAGCTGACGTCGGCCAGCCCAAGGTGCAGATCGCAGCGCAAGAGATCACGCGCCGCAACCGCCACGTGACCGTACGGCCATATCAACGCCGCCTGACCGCTGACATCGCCGCTGATTTGATCTCGGATTACGATCTGGTGCTAGACGGCTGCGATAACTTCGACACCCGTTATCTGGTGAACCAGATATGCACCGCGCTGGGCGTGCCCCTGATCGCCGCCGCCATGACCCAGTGGGAGGGGCAGATTAGCCTCTACGATCCAGCCCGCGGCACGCCGTGTTTTGCCTGCATCTTTCCGGATCGCCCCGCGCATGGTCTGGTCCCTACCTGCGCCGAGGCGGGGGTGATCGGCCCGCTGCCAGGTGTCATGGGGTCGATGATGGCGGTTGAAGCGGTAAAGGCAATCACCGGGGCCGGGCAGGGGCTGGGCGGGCGGCTGCTGATTTACGATGCGCTTTATGCCGACACGCGGGTGATGCAGGCCGCGCCGCGCGCCGATTGCGCGGTCTGTCATGGCAAGGGCTTGCAAGCTGGCGCGCAAGCGGCCCCGGTTTAATCCGGGACATCATCTGGGAGCGGAACGCCATGAAAATCTTGACTACTCTTGCCACCGTCATGCTTGCCACCACCGCCACCGCTGAAAGCCATCTGCCGGATCTGGGCGGGCAGGTCGTGGCCGTTGTGACGGAAAATGCCTATCCGCTGCTGCAATTCATCAAGAGCGGCGCGGCCATTGGCTGGGAATACGATGCCATGGCGGAAATCGCGCGGCGGCTGAAGATGGACGTCGTTTATGAAAGCAGCAGCTGGGACGCGATGATCCCTGCCGTGTCCGAACGGCAGTACGACATCGGCATGACAGGCATCACGATCTGCGAGGACCGGGCCGAGGTTGTAGATTTCACCGACCCCTACATCACCTCTGAAAGGGTCATGCTGGTGCGCGGTGACGAAGACCGTTTTAGCGATGCCGCCATCTTTGCAGCAGACTCTGACCTGCTTATGGCCGCCAAGCCCGGTACGACGCCGTTCTATGTCGGCGTTTGTGACGTGCTGTACGGTGACGAGGCGAATCCGCGTATCAAGACGATGGGAAACCTTCGGGGCCACGGTGCAGGCGCTGCGCACGGACGACGTTGATCTGGTACTGACCGATGGAACCGCCGGGCAGGGCTATGTCGATGTTTCGGACGGCGCACTCAAGATCGTGGGCGAAAAGCTGGGGACTGAGGATTTCGGGTTCATCTTTCCTAAGGGCTCACCCCTTGTTGGGCCAATTAACCTTGCGATCGCGGACCTGAAGGCGGACGGCACTATCGATGCGCTGAACACCGAATGGTTCCTTGATTTCAAAATGGGCGAATAAGAAAACGTGACGCCCGGCGGCTGCCGCTTTCGCTTTGTTGTATGGCCGCAGGCCTTTCGCACGATCCTGCCGCCGCTGGGCAATGATTTCGTTGCGATGGTCAAGGATTCATCCTTGGTGTCGGTTCTAGGGGTCGCGGATATCACTCAGTTGGGCAAGGTTCTGGCGGCTGGCAATTTTCGCTTTTTCGAATCCTATAATGTCGTCGCGCTTGTCTACCTGACCATGACGATATTGTTGTCGATCGTCTTGCGCCGGTTCGAAAGGGGCCAGCGCCGAGAATGAGGTTTTTGGGCAAGATGATGGCGAAGTTCCGCAGTTGAAGCAGGCGTGGGATTTGAGTTTATTTTGCCAAATGAAGGAGCGGCGGTGGCACCTTTGCCGCGGCAAGCTTACCTTGATCCCAAAGGAGACCTGCCATGACTAATCCGCTGCTGACCGACTGGAATACTCCACATGCCCTGCCACCATTTGAGGCAATCAAGGACGAGGATTTCGCTCCCGCCGTCGATGCGGCCCTGAGCGAAGCGCGGGCAAATATCGCAGCCATCGCGCAGAACCCTGATGCGGCGACCTTTGACAACACCATAGCAGCGCTGGAACTTGCGGAGGCGACGTTGGGCCGAGTGCTGGGCGTTTTTTACGGCGTGGCCGGAGCGGACAGCAATCCGGCACGTGAGGCGTTGCAGCGCGATTTCTCGCCGCTGCTAAGTGCCTTTGGGTCGGAAGTGACCGCCAATGCGGCCCTGTTTGCCCGGATCGAAAATCTGTGGACGCGCCGGGACGAGATGGATTTGACGGACGAACAGGCCCGCGTCTTGATGCTGACACGGCGCAGTTTCGTGCGTCAGGGGGCGCAGCTGACGGGGAAGACTGCAGACCGGCTGCGGGACGTCAAATTGCGACTGGCTGTGCTGGGCACCCAGTTCACGCAGAACTTGCTGGCGGATGAACGGGACTGGTTCATGGCTTTGTCAGAGGATGATCTGATCGGCCTGCCAGATTTCGTTATAGACGCGGCCAGCGCGGCGGGCGATGCAGGCGATCATGGCGAACCCGTGCTCACGCTGTCCCGGTCGCTGATCGTGCCGTTCCTGCAATTCTCGCCGCGCCGCGATCTGCGCGAGCGGGCCTATGCGGCCTGGACGGCGCGCGGCATGAACGGCGGCGCGACCGATAACCGGGGGCTCGCCACCGAAACACTGGCGCTGCGGGCCGAACGGGCGGGCCTTTTGGGCTTTGACAGTTTTGCTGACTACAAGTTGGCAACCGAAATGGCCGGCACACCAGGCGCGGTGCGCGATCTGTTGATGCAGGTCTGGGCCCCGGCCAAGGCTGCGGCCGAAGCGGACGCTGAAAAGCTGACCGCCTTACTGCATGCCGACAGTGTTGCCGGACCGCTGGAGCCGTGGGACTGGCGCTATTATTCCGAAAAGCGCCGTCAGACAGAGCATGACTTGGATGAAGCGGCGTTGAAGCCCTATCTGCAACTTGACCGGATGGTCGAGGCTTCCTTTGCCTGCGCCACCCGGTTGTTCGGGTTGCAGTTCGAACTTTTTGACGGCCCAGTCTATCACCCCGACGTGCGGTTGTGGAACGTCACGCGGGATGGCAAGCATGTCGCCGTCTTTGTCGGTGATTACTTCGCCCGCGCGTCAAAGCGGTCAGGCGCGTGGTGCATGGCGATGCGCAGCCAGCAACGGCTGGCGGGCGATGTGCAGCCCATCGTTGTGAACGTGTGCAACTTTGCCAAACCGGCAGCGGGCAAGTCTGCGCTGCTGTCCTATGATGACGCGCGCACGCTATTTCACGAGTTCGGCCATGCGTTGCACCAGATGCTGTCGGACGTGACCTATGAAAGCATCAGCGGCACATCCGTGGCGCGCGATTTCGTGGAGTTGCCAAGCCAACTGTATGAGCATTGGCTGGAGGTGCCCCAGGTGCTGTCCGAATTTGCAGTTCACGCCGATACCGGCGAGGCGATGCCGCAGGACATGCTGGGCCGGATGCTGAACGCCGCGACCTATGACATGGGCTTTCAGACGGTCGAATATATCGCCAGCGCGCTGGTCGATCTGGAATTCCACGCCGGCCCGCCGGCTGCCGATCCGATGCAGAAGCAGGCAGAGGTGCTGGCCGATCTGGGGTTGCCCCATGCCATCGGTATGCGTCACGCAACGCCGCATTTTGCCCATGTCTTTGCGGGCGACGGTTATTCAAGCGGCTACTATAGCTACATGTGGTCCGAAGTGATGGACGCCGACGCCTTTGCTGCCTTTGAAGAGGCGGGCGATCCGTTTGATCCGGCACTGGCCCAGCTCTTGGAGAAAACGGTGTTTTCGTCGGGCGGGTCGATCGATGCGGCAGAGCTTTATCAGCAGTTCCGGGGCCGGATGCCGGGGGTTGAAGCACTTTTGAAAGGGCGGGGGCTGGCAGCCTAAAACCTTTCGCGAAAGGTTTTAGGGGCTAGAGATTTTTCGTACAAAAAACTTGGGCGCAGCGTCAGACAGATGGATCGTCGGGGTGTTTCTGCACCCCGACGGGGTCCTTGTGGATCAGTACATCGGCACCGGGATAGGCGTGCAGGATGGCGCGGCGCAGGCCTGCACCGATGGCATGAGCGCGGTGCAAGGACTGATCGCCGTCCAGTTCGATATGCAGGTTAACGAAAACCCGGCTGCCCGCGCGGCGGGTCTTGAGGTCATGAAATGCGTGTACTCCGTCAAAGTCGCAGGCGATGGCAGCGATCCCGGCAATCATTTCTGGATCGGCCTGCCGGTCCATCAGGGCGTACCACGCGGCTTTGCCGATGCGCAGCGCACCCACTGCCAGCAGCAGGGCCGCCCCAAGCGCCACGACGCTATCGACTTGCGCCAGACCCAGCGTGGACGACGCCCAAAGCGCAAGGATCGCGCCAACGTTGGGGATTAGATCGCCAAGGTAATGCAGGCTGTCTGCCTTCACGACGGGGTTGTTGGTGCGGGCGGCAACCCGGCGTTGCCAGGCCACAAGGCCCAGCGTCAGCACTATGGAAAACGTCACGATCACGATGCCCGCGCCTTCGTTTTCCGGCAGGCTTGGATTGCCCCGCCACAGCCGCCAGACCGCCGCCGTCCCGATGACGGCCGAGGACACGAGAATAATCAGGGACTGCCCCAGCGCGGCCAGATCTTCGGCCGAGGTGTGGCCAAAGTTGTGATCTTCGTCGGCGGGCTTGGCGGCATAGGCGATTGCGGCCAGCGCGGCGAGGGACATCATCAGGTCCATCGCGGAATCGGCGAGTGTTGCGGCAATGGCGAGTGAGCCAGTCTGTTGGAACGCCCAAAGCTTGGCCGCGACCAGCGCAAGCGCAACCGCGCAGGATAAAAGGCCAGCGGACAGGTTGAGTCGTTTGTGAGACGCGGGGCTGCTCATGCGGGCCGTCTAGCGCATGATGGCTGCGCCTGAAAGCATCAGTTGATGCTTTCGTCGACGCCCCAAAGCACGGATTTGTGCGCCCAGCCGGTATAACCTCCGGCGGTCAGTTCGCACCAATCGGCTTCGCAGGGGCCAAGGCGTGCGATGACGTTCAGTTCCAACTCCGCGCGCTCAGCAGCTGTGTCGGTCGGCTTGACCCGCAAGGCCAGGCGGTCCTGATCGACGATGACCGTGCGCACGCCGGACAGCATGGTGTAATGCACCCAGCCGCCCTGACCGTCACGGTCGATGACGCGGCGCCAGTGGCCGTATTCGGCGACGACCTGCAGCGGCATGTCCCGGCGCTGGAACACCCAGTCGATGCGGTGAGTCAGGCTTGGTCCGCGGCGGACGTTCGCCTCTTTCGCCTTCAGGCTGACGTAGCGGGGCAGGGGTAAGTTGGTTTCGGGGCCCACCTCTGGCGTGGTAAAGCTGGCGGCTACGGTGGCCGTGTCTTGCGCCGATGCAGGACCCGCGACGCAGGCCGTGATTGCCAGACACAAGATATGTGTAAACTTCATGGTAATGCCTCGATCCGCCTGATGGGCGCGTTGGTTCTTGTGCCGCGCGTCCCTGACTGGCAACCTGACACCACGAAGTCGTTTTGAAAAGTGCCGCAGGGGGGCCAATGCCGAGCAAGAAGCTGAGTGTTGTCGTGACGCGACGGTTGCCGCAGGCAGTCGAGACGCGAATGACCGAATTGTTCGATGTGAAGCTGCGCGCCGATGACGCGCCGATGACGCGCGAGGCGCTTGTCGCGGCGATGCAGGATGCGGATGTTCTGGTGCCGACGATTACCGATCAGATTGACGCGCGGCTGCTGGCGCAGGCGGGCGAACGGCTAAAGCTGATCGCGAATTACGGGGCAGGGATCGACAACGTCGACGTGTCCACGGCGCGCCAGCGTGGCATTTTGGTGACCAACACGCCGGGCGTGCTGACTGACGACACCGCTGACATGACCCTTGCGTTGATGTTGTCCGTGCTGCGCCGCATTCCAGAAGGGATGCGCGTAGCGCAATCAGACGATTGGGCGGGCTGGGCCCCTACGGCGATGCTGGGCGGGCGCGTGGCTGGGCGGCGTCTGGGTATTCTGGGTATGGGCCGGATCGGGCAGGCGGTCGCACGCCGCGCCCGCGCCTTTGGCATGCAGATCCATTACCATAACCGCAAACGCCTGCGGCCAGAGGCCGAAGCGCCGCTGGATGCGACCTATTGGGAAAGCCTGGACCAGATGGTTGCCCACATGGACGTCATCAGCATCAACTGCCCACATACCCCGTCCACATTCCACCTGATGAACGCCCGGCGGCTGAAACTGATGAAGCCTGACGCTGTCATCGTGAACACCAGCCGTGGCGAGGTTATCGACGAAAATGCTCTGACTCGCATGCTGCGCGCAGGCGAGATCGCTGGTGCCGGCCTTGACGTGTTCGAGCGCGGGAACGAGATCAACCCCCGCCTGAAGGCATTGCCCAACGTCATTCTGTTGCCGCATATGGGGTCAGCCACGACTGAAGGCCGCATCGAGATGGGTGAGAAGGTTCTGATCAACATCAAAACCTTCGCCGACGGCCATAGGCCGCCTGATCTGGTGGTGCCGGGGCAGATGTAACACCAAGGGTTTGACGCGTGGTGCCTTTGCGCCACGTCACGCCCAATGCATGAAGGAGTGATGTCGATGATGAAATTCGTGATGCTAGCCGCCGCGCTGGCTGTGCTGGGGGCCTGTGCGACACCCGTTCCAGATAGTTTCAATGGATCGTTCGCAGAGGTTGGAAGTTTTGTGCCGTTGGTCATTCCGGCCATGCCTGAACCTCTTTTGATAGAGCCGCCTTCGCCGGTTAGCACCACGTCGTTGGATGGCCCGGCCAGCTCGCCCGTGCCGCTGCCATCGACGAACGGCATGCCGCCGCCGCCCGTTGAAATCGGCGTCGTCGGCCCGGTCCCTGCGAACCTGCCGGAGTTCGAGCCGCTGGTGATGGACGAAGACCTCTAAAGCTGACGCATAGAAAATAGGCTTCACCGCGTTGGCGGTGCAGCCTGTTTGCATCGGAACGTATGGAATGGAAGCAGTCGCGCTGGGCGTGCCGCTTAGCCTGTCTTATTGCGCGCGTTCCATAACGGACGTGTAGTTCATGCTTGAAAACCGCGTCATATCATTATCGGCGCGGCCTGCCATGGGTTCTACGGACATGCAGCCGCCCAAAACCATAAGTGCAGCCACCGCAAAAAGCGTAGTGCGTTTCATAGTGCTGTCCTCAAGTCCGCATCTGACGCGAAGTATCTGATATATGACACTAAAAAGAGGTAATTGAACCCCCCCCCCCCCCCCCCCCCCCCCCCCCCCCCCCACAACCCCACCCCCACCCCCGCCCCCACCACACCAAAACCAAGCACAACCAGCAGAACGACCGTCAGAACAACGCAAGGGGCAAAACAACACAGGACAAACC
>Ga0105055_10004695_pt1 | contig 19777 bp, 9 predicted proteins | sample BON03_FD_78090 | JGI IMG/M metagenome (GOLD analysis project Ga0105055, IMG submission 78090) | Freshwater microbial communities from Lake Bonney liftoff mats and glacier meltwater in Antarctica - BON-03 | ecosystem: Environmental > Aquatic > Freshwater > Ice > Glacier meltwater | place: Lake...
CCCCCCCCCCCCCCCCCCCCCCCCCCCCCCCCCGGCGCGGGGGCGGGGCCGTGCCCCCCCCTGCCCCCCCCCCCCCCCCCCCCGCATCGCACCGCCACCGCCTTTGCGATCGCAGCTAATTTTCTTCTCCTTGTCCTGAAGAGCGCGTCGTGGCCGGCGATCGCCAAAGAAGCAGCGACGGAGCAAAGCCCGTTCTCGTTTCTCTCTTTGCCGCCCCTTCCCGCCGAGTAAGGGCGGGCGGGGGGGCGCGGCGCAGCGCCCTTTCTGTCGCGACCGCCCCCTTCCCCCCCCCAATTCTTGTAAAACACAAATCGCAGGGAGACGATGTGCGCTACGAGGTGGTACATGAGTGCAAGATTACAGTGGTGAAACACAGAGAGGGGCGTCTGTAAATAACGGGGTGGAAAAACAAAGAAACCACTTTTTTGGTGGGGCGGCGGCGGCGCGGCGCGTCCTCTTCACTTCTCCCCCTCTCCTGCCGCGCGACGGCCGCAAAGCAGCGCACCCTCCTCCCCCCCTCCTCACGACGGCGACCCGGCGGCGGCCTCCGCGACGGCCGCGAGAGCCGCGTCCACGTCGGCCTCCGTGTGCGCCGCGCCGAGCCCCACGCGCACGTTGCAGCCCCGGCAGTCCACCAGCACGCCGCGCGCCGCGAGCGCCCTCACCGCCGCCGCCGCCGCCGCCGGCGACGGCTGCGCAAACACGAGCGTGTGCGAGCGGAGGGCGTCGGCGCCTCCGGCCTCCTTTTCCTCCTCCGGGCCAAACGGCGGCGACAGCAGCGACGCGCGGGTCAGGGCGGCGCCCTTTCCTGCGCCCGTCGCCGCGTCCCCAACCCCCGGGGGCAGGCCCGCAACCAGCCGCCGGTGCAGCGCCATGACGCGGGCGTGCACGCGCGCGGGCGACAGGAGCGCCAGCCCCTCAACGCCGCCGCCGCCGCCGCCGCCGCCGCCGCCGCCGCCGCCGCCGCCGCCCAATCCCGCTTCTAGGCCCTGCCGCTGCCGCTGCCGCTGGGCGCGGTTGAACACGAGCAGCGGCAGCAGGAAGGCCGGGGTCCCGCCCGCCAGCTCGCAGCCGGGGGCGTAGCACGGGGCGGAGCGGGCGGCGGCGCCGGGGCCGGGGGGCGCGGACGGCGCGAGCGCAACGCCCCCGGGCGCCAGCACGGCCGGATCGGCCAGCCAGCCGGTGAAGGCCGGCCGGAGCTCGGCGGCGAGGCGCGGGCAGAGCGCGCAGAAGGCGGCGTTGGGGCCGCAGCCGGCGTGCTTGAGGAGGCCGGCGACGTAGACCAGGTTGGGCGGGAAGCCGCCGCCGCCGCTTTTGTGAGGCGGGGGGAGGGCGGCAAAGGCGTGGTACCCGTCGACGACGACCAGGGGAGGGGGCGGGGGCGGGGGGGCCGGGGGCGGGGGCGGGGCGAGGCGCCCGGCGTCGCCGCCCGCCGCTGCCGCCGCTGCCGCCGCCGCCGCCGCCTGCCGCGCCCCCCGCGCCGCCGCCTCGGCCACGCGCCGCGCGAACGCGGGCGCGTCGCGCACGAGCGTCCGCTGTGTCAGGAATGTCACGGCGCTGGCGTAGACCACCGAGGCGGGCCTGCCGGCGGCGGCCGCGGCGGCGACGGCCTCGCAGCAGCGGCGCTCGAAGGTCTCGGCGGGCTCGGAGGGGACGGGCGGGAGCACCTCGGCGGCGGCGGCGGGAGGAAGAGGGAAGGCCGAAGACGACGCCGGCGGCGCAGAAAACGAAGGCGACGGCGACGGCGACGGCGGCGCCGGCGACCGCGCGGGAGGCGAGAACGCGTTGAACGAGAGCGCGTTGAGCTGGCGGGCGGCCGAGTAGAACTCGCAGTCGGACGCGAGGACGCGCGGGGGCTCGCCGGCGGCGGCGGCGGCCCTGGCGCTCGTGAGCACGCGGAAGACGAGCTCGTGCGAGTTGTGGCCAAACTGGACGTCGGGCGACTCCTCCTCGTCCTGCTGCTGCTCCTCGCCGCCGCCGCCGCCGGCGCCCTCGCCCGTCGTCGCCGTCGTCGTCGCCGTCGTCGTCGTCGTCGTCGCCGTCGGCGCCGCCGCCGCTCCATCCCGGCCGAGCAGCAGCCGCCGCACGTTGCGCGCGGCCTCGGGCACGACGCTCCCGAACGCGACGTCCCACGCGGGGTTGCCGAGGGCGAGCATGGCCGCGTAGTCGGCGAGCGCCTCCTCGAGCGCGAGCGGGGGCACAGCGCCCCAGGCGTGGTCGAGGAAGGAGAGCGGGGCGGCAGGAGCCGGGGGGGCGGCGCCGGGCGGGAAGGGCGGGGCGTCTCCGGCGCCGGCAGGGGCAGGGGGCGCGCGAGCGACGAGGCCGCCGGCGCCGCGCGGGTGGGGCACGAGTCCCAGGCCCAGCGTGAGCACGCGCGCGCGCGCGGCCGTGCGCGTGCGGAAGGACGCGCTGGGTCCGTCTTCTCCCCCCTTCCCCCCCCACGAGTAGAGCCGCGCGAGCGCGGCGGCCGTCGCCGCCGTCTCTGCCGTCGCCGCGGTCGTTGCCGTCGCCGCAGTCTCCGCCGTCGCGGCCGTCGCCGCCGTCTCTGCAGTCGCCGCGGCCGTCGCCGCGGCCGTCGTCGCCGTCGCCATTGTCGCGGTCGCGGCCGTCTCGGCGGCGGTTCCCGGCTCGGCGTCTGCCGATGGAGCGGCGGCGGCCGCGGCAGGAGCAGGAAAGGGCGCGACGGGGTCCGCGGCGGCCACAGCGGACACGGCGGCCGGAGCCGGCGGGGCAGCGGCGGCGGCGGGCGCGCGGCCAAAGCCAAACGGGCACCCGCCGCCGCCGCCGCCCACCTCGGCCGCGCCCCCCTCGGCCGCCCCCGCCCCCTGCCCCTCCTCCCCCGGCGCCGCCGCCCCGCCGCCGCCGCCCGCGTCCGCGCGCATGATGTCGTCCATGATGCGCCCCTTGATACCGGCCAGGTCCGCGTCCATCTTGGCGCCCAGCGCGGTGCGGCAGACGTCGAGCTCGGGGAACACGCCGCGCTCGTACGTGGCCTTGAGCGCGCCGACCGCGCGGCCCATGGTGCCGCGCCCGCCGCCGCCGATCACGTGGGCGGCCAGGCGAAAGTGCTTGAAGTAGAACCCGCCGAGCAGGGCGGACTCGAGGGCCTCCAGGGCCTGGGCGTAGTTGTAGAGGGCGCGGTGGCGGTCGGGGCGCTCGTACACGCGCAGGAGGGGGCGGTGGGCGGCGGGAGGCGGAGGGGGGGGCGCCGGCGGCGGCTGTGGGCGGGAGAGGGGGGACGCGGACGCGGCGGCGGCGGCGGCGGCCTCGTCGGGCGCGCGGGCCGGCTGCTGCTGCTGCTGCTTTTGCTGCTTCTGGTCGGACGGCGGCGCGCCAAGGAACACGGTCGCCGAGACGTCGCCGCCGCCGACACTGCCGACGCCCTCCTCCCCTTCCTCGCCCGCAGCCGGCAGCGCCGCCAGCAGCGGCGCCAGCAGCGCGCGCACGGCCGGCCGCAAGGCGCGCACGCGGACCGACCCCTCGCCCGACGTGCCCTCGAGCTGCACCTTGAGCGCGAGGTAGTCGCGCAGGTTCATCGTCGCCAGCAGCAGCACGTGGTCGCCCAGGTACTCGAGCACGGCCGCGCCCTGCGCGCAGCGCGCCGCCGCCGCGCGCCACCGCCCCGCGGCCGCCAGCTTGCCGGCCCCTGCCAACCGCTGCAGCGCGATTTGCGCCCAGCATTCTGTGCCTAAATGAATGGTGCGGAAGAAAAAGTCTTCGGCGTTTCCGTAGGCGGCAGAGGGGGTGGGGTGCTGCGTCAGCGTGGCCTCGACCACCGCCGGGCGCACGAGGGCGGCGTAGTCGAGGTAGCGCCGCGGCGGGGGGTTGGGGTTGTAGGTGGGGCTGCCGTTGCTGTTGTTGGCGCCGTCGGCGACGCCGTCGCTGTCGCCGTCGCCGTCGCCGTCGCTGTTGTTGCTGCGGTCGCCTCGCGCAGCAGCAGGCGCGCCGCCCACCGCCAACCCCGGAGCCGCCGTCGGCAGGGGGCCGAGGCCCACGGCTGCGCGCAGCACGTCCAGCTGCACCTCCAGGCCCAAACCAACCGTCCAGCGGTCGAAGGCGCCAAAGGCGGACGACAGGTTTAAAACCAGCTTTAGCAGCGAGTGGCGGCCGCCGGCTGACTCTGTGCGGGGGAGGGCAGCGGCGACGGCGGCGGCCAGGCGGGCGAGGCCGGGCGAGGCGCCCGCGGGGGGCGGGCGGTCCGTGGTCGGGGGGGCGCCCGGGAAGGGGAAGGGCTGCGTGAGGGAGAGGCGGGCCGAGGCCGAGGCCGGGCGCGCGCCGCGCCCGTTGGCGGCGGCAGCAGCAGGAGCGGAAACAGCAGCGGCAGCGGCGGGCGGTCCGCGGCCTGCCTCCTGCCCCTCGCCCCCCTCCTTCCCCTCGCCGTCGTCCTCCTCCCCCTCCTCCTCGAGCTCCCCGTCCACCACCGCCGCCAGCAGCCGGCACTGCGCCTCGACGTCCGCCGCCACGCGCTCCACCCGCGGCCGCCGGTCGACGTAGGGCCGGCGGTCGGCGACAAACTCGGACAGCAGAAGAAAGCCTAATTCGACGCCGTGCATGGCGGCGCAGAAAACCGGCTCGAGCTCCGGGTCTGGGGTGGCGGGGGCGGCCCACACGCGCTCGAGGTCGGGCAGGCGGATGTAGCGCTCATAGAGCAGGCGGACGCGCTGGGCGCGGCCGGCGACGGGCGCGGGCGGGGGAGCGGGCGAGGCGTTGGCTCCAAGGCGGGCCTGCGTCGTCGGCATCGGCGGCATCGGCGTCGCTCGAGAAAAAAAAGCAATTGGCGCCAAACGGCGCGAGCGTGGATGCGCGGCAGGCGCGGGCCGGGTTTCGATGGCTCTTGTTGTACACTTGACGCGGGCGGGAGGGACGCGCAAAAGGACGCGTTTCTTGCGGCGTTTGTTTCGGGGAGGGAGGGACGTCTTGAATTCCCTCTTTTCCTCTTTTCGGGCACAACACTTTTGCGCGCGCGCGACAGCAAGGATAGGGTTGCGAGGGTGGCTTGAGAACAAGCAGATTGAGTTGCAGGTTTTTGTACAAGAAAGCGCGAGTCTGATCGAGGCAAGAGACGGGGGGGAGGGAGCTCCCCTTTTCTTTTGTGGCGGCGGCAGCGGCGGACGCGGCGTCAGCGACGGCGGCGTCAGCGACAGCCCCCCGGCCGCGCTTGCAACGCCGGCGCCAACAGCGCGCCCCGAACAAACCAAACCATCACTCCCCGCCGCCGATCGCCTCGAGCATGGCCGCGACCGGGTGCTGGCGATGAGGACCAGCGCCGCCGCCGCCGTCCGCCCCGCCGGCGCGCCTGAACAGCCGGAGCAGGTCGCCGCGGCACCCGCGCACGAGCGGCGCGTTGCGCGCGGCGAGCGCGCGGGCGACCGCCGCGGGCGTCGTCGGCGCTTGCGGCGGCGCTTGCTGCGGCGCTCGCGGCAGCGCTCGCTGCTGCGCCTGCTCCGACGCCTCCCACCACCGCTCGAGCGCCCGCGCCACGTGCAGGAGCGACGCGCGGTGCGGTAGCACGGCGCGCTCGGCCAGGATGCGGGCGGCGGAGCGGGAGGCGCCGGACAGGCACCGCCTCTCCCCGCCCGCCCCGGCCAGCGCCCCGGCCGCCGCCTCCGCCGCCGCCGCCAGCGCCCCTGCCTCTTGGGCCGACGGCTTTTTTCTTGGGCGGGGGGGCGACGCCGGCCGCCGCGCTCGCCGGCGGGCGCGGGCTGCCTCTACCGCCGCTGCCGCCGCCGCGGCTGCTGCCTCGGCCTCGGTCGGGGCGATCTCGCCCTCCTCTTCCTCCTCCTCATTGTCGGCGGCGGCGGCGCCAGCCGCCCTGGCCGCCGCCGCCGCCGCTGCCGCCTCCTCCTCCATGACGTCGTCGTCGTTTGCCTCCCCGTCCCTCCCCCCGGCATCATCGCCCCCGTGCGCCTCGAACCACCCCGCCGCTGCCCCCACCGCCTCCCGCCGCACGGACGCGTCCGGGTCGGCGAGCGCCAGCGCCGAGCAGAGCGCCGGCGCCAGCGCGGAGGCGGCGGCCGCGTCGGCGGCGCCCATCGCCGCGAGCGCGCGCGCGGCGGCGCGGCGCACGGCGGGGGACTCGTCCTCGCACGCGGCCAGGAGGGCGCCCGCGGCGTGGTCGAGCAGGCGGGGCGTCAGCCGCGCGGGCGGCTGCTCCTCGGCCTCGTGAGCGGCGACGGCGGCGTCGGCGGCGCCGCTCGGAGCAAAAGCGAAAGCAGAAGCGCACGGCGCGGAAAACAGCGCGCGCGGCAGCGTGGCGCGCTTGTTCAGCGCGGCCACGCGCACGGCGAGCGGCGCCAGGCCCGCCCAGCCAGGTGCGCCGCGCTCCAGGGCGGTCAGGGCCGCCACGCGCACGGGCACCCAGTCGTCCGAGGCGACCGCCGCGCACAGCAGCAGGAACAGGCAGGACGCCGCGGTCGTCGACGCGGCGGCGGCGGCGGCGGCGGCGGCGGCGGCGGCGGCGGCACCGGCGTCGGGCGTCGCAGCGGCCGCCGTCGTCGCTACAGCCCCCTCCTTCCCTCCTCGGTGCTCGCGCTCGGCGCGCGCGGCCATGTGCTGCACGGCCGCGAGGCGCACCTGCGGCTGCGGGTGGCTCAGCCCCAAGCGGTGCGCGGCGGACGGGGGGGAGAGGAGCCTTGTGCTGGTGTCGTTCATTTTGGCTGATGATCGACGCTCGGAAACCGACAATCGTCAGAGCCTCTTCATTATTGATGTGTGAACATCAGTATGTGGTGGTAGTCATCCATTTGTGTACGATTGGGCATTGGTCGGCGACACGTTTATTGCCGCCGGCGCTTCGTGTGAATGTTTTGTCGAGCGCTCGTCGGCAGCGGCAGCGTCTCGTCGGCGCGCTCCTCTTTTTGAGGAGCAAGCGGCAGAAACAGCAAACGCGAGCCCTTTACGCCAAACAACGCAACATCACACAATCCGCGACACCCCTCGAACACCTGTCCTCTACGACAGCAGCGCACACATAGCAGGCAGCGCTCCAACGAACGAGTCCACGCGCGTCTTCAACCGCCTCAACCACCGCCCTTCTCCACCCGCCTTCCAAAGAAAGCTCCCGCGAACCACAACAACAACCGACAATGCTGCGCCGCGGCGCCACCTGCCTGCTGCTGGCCAGCCGCGCCTGGCCCGCCGCAGCCGCGCAGCAGCAGCAGCAGCAGCAGCAAGCCGTTGCTGCCGCCGCCGCCGCCGCCGCCGCCGCCCGGTTTGCCTCTGCGGCCGCGGCCCCTCCTCTGCCCCCCAACGCGCCGCCCGAGACCAAGCCCGCCCCCTACGACGTCGGCGCCTCGACCAACATCAAGTGGCACGAGGGCGGCGTCCCTCTCGAGGCCAAGGAGCGCCTCCTCGGCCAAAAGGGGGCAGTCCTCTGGTTCACAGGCCTCAGCGGCAGCGGAAAGTCCACCGTGGCCTGCACGCTCGAGCACGCGCTCGCAGGCCGCGGCCACGCGACGGCGCTGCTGGACGGGGACAACGTGCGGCACGGCCTGAACAACAACCTGGGCTTTGCCCCCGCCGACCGCGAGGAGAACATCCGCCGCATCGGACAGGTGGGAAAGCTGTTTGCGGACGCGGGCTTGCTCTGCCTCGTCAGCTTCATCTCCCCCTACCGCGCCGACCGCGCCCGCGCGCGCGCGCTCCTGCCGGCGGGGCGGTTCGTCGAGGTCTTCATGCGCGTGCCGGTCGAGGTGTGCGAGACGCGCGACCCGAAGGGCCTGTACAAAAAGGCGCGCGCGGGACTCATCAAGGGATTCACGGGCATCGACGACCCCTACGAGGCGCCCGAGGCCGCGGAGATCGTCCTCGACGCGGTCGACCCGGCGACGGGGGCGATGGTGTCGCCGGAGGAGCAGGCGCGCGCGATCCTGGCGTACCTGGGGGACAAGGGGCTGCTGGAGGGGGGGAGGAAGTGAAGCGAGAAGGAGGGGGAAGAGGGGCGCGCGTGGGTGGTAGGGGGGGTGGCTGCCCCCCCAGCGAGGCGAGCGGGGGGTGAAAGGCGGGGGGGCGGGGGGCGGCTGCTCAGCGTTCGGTTTGTAAGGGGTCGCGACTATTTTTGGTCGCGACTATTTTTGGTCGCGTGTGTCCTGTTTGCAATAGAACTAGGGCGCGTGGCGGCGGCGGCGGCCAATGAAATGACACGGTAATCCAGGCAGCAGCGAATGCACGCCCGCGAAACGAGGGGGCAGAGGGGAAAAAGGCGGTGCTGGTGCTGCCTGCTGTCGCTCCTCCCCTCTCCCCTCCTCTCCTCTCTTGAATCTCAAATCGGGGAGCGTCTCTCGTCAGTGCCCGTCCTCCCGCCCAAAGTCCAGGCTGATCTTCACGGACTCGCTCATGGGCGGGTTGCGCGAGAAGGCCGTGCCCCCGACCCAGTAGGGCGGCACGAGCGGGTCGGGGTGCCGCCACTCCTTGAGCAGCGCCTCGCCCTTGTCCAGCAGCCGGTCGGCGGCGTCGCGCGTCTCCTGTCCCTTTTTGGGGGGGGGCGGGGTTTTTTCCGGTTTCGTTTTGTTGGGCCGTTTCGGCGGGTCGGTTGCGCGTGAGTCGGGTAAGATCAAAGGAGGACGGAGGTTTGCTGCCGCCGTGCGTGCGTGCGGCTTTCGCCCTGCCTCAAAGACAGGGGCGGCCGCCGACGCCCTCGCCGACGCCGATCCGCCGCCGACCCCGCTCCTCACCGTCTCGCGGTTGGCCTCGAACTCTCCGCGCACGGCGCGCGCCCGCGCGTACCACTGCTGGCGGTCGCCGGTCCAGTCCAGGGCGCTCTTGAGCGCCCGCCGGTACAGCAGCATGACGCGCGAGCGGTGCGCGGCCGCGTACGACATTCTCGGTGTGAAGAGAGAGCAGAGGGCCAAGCTCCTGCTGCTCCTGCTGCTGCTGCTGCTGTTGTTGGGCGTGTCCTGGGCGTGAGGGTGTGGTCGGCCCCCTCACGCGCGCGCGCCCGTCCCCTGTGAGCTGTGGTTTTGGAGCGTTTGGCGTTTGGCCGAGATCAAAAAGAGGGCTTTTCCCTGTCCGCTGCTGCTGCTGCTGCTGTTTGCGAGTCGGGTGACGAAAGGTCTGTGTGTGCGGTTCGGTTGGCCGGTGGGTGGTGGCGGGTTGATGTGGCCGTGGCCACGCCGTGGAGGGAAGAGGTACAAGAAGCGGGCGTGTCCGGGGCCCGCCGCCGACAAAAGCCGCTCCGCCGACGCATCGTCCACCCTTGACGAACGCCCGCGGCTCCTCGCAGCTTCTCGCACCAGCAGCAGGCAGGACAATCGCGATCCCACACACCATCGGGTCGCATCCCCTCCGGCGAAAGCGTTGCCCCTCCAAGAAAGAGAGGAGCAAAGCTGCACGTTTGAAGGAGGACGAACAGAAAAAGCAAGAGCAAAGAACGATGTCCTACCGCAAGGCGTCTCCCGCCGCGGCCAAGAAACCAGGTGCGGGATGCACGCGCTTCCGCATGGCCGTCACGCGCACATGGCAGGGGCGGCAAGAGGGCCTCGATCGCAAGACTGACTGACAGATGCACACAAAACATCAACTTCAAACGCCGACCAAGAAACAGGCCTCACCGACGAGCAAAAGGCCGAGCTGCGCGAGGCGTTCGACCTGTTCGACACCGACCGCACGGGGCGCATCGACGCCAAGGAGCTCAAGGTGCGATCGAACGTTGTGTGTGAGCGACCACGACTCGGCGAGCGGGCCCATCGTCGCCGACGCCCGACGACGACGACGCCGACGCGACGAGAGCCCCCCTTCCTCTTCCCTTTGTGTGACAACAACCCCACCACAACCCACCCCCCCCCTTTCAGGTCGCCATGCGCGCGCTCGGCTTCGAGCCCAAGAAGGAGGAGGTCCGCAAGATGATCGCCGACGTGGACCAGGACGGCAGGTGAGAAGAGATGGGGGGCAAATGAAAAGACGAGAGGGGGACGGTCTCTGGGACCTCGCGCCGTCCCGCCCGCTCCCCTCCCCCCGCCGTCAAAAAACAAAAGGACCAAATCGAGTGCGCTCCCCCCCCTTCCCCGTCAAAACGATCGACCTCTAACAATCTGAACAGCGGCCTCATCGACTTTGACGACTTCTCCGCCGCCATGGCCGCCAAGATCGCCCAGCGCGACCCCGACGAGGAGATTGCCAAGGCGTTCGCCCTCTTTGACGAGGCCGGGCGGGGGAAGATCGGCCCGAAAGATCTCAAGCGGGTCGCGCGCGAGCTGGGCGAGGCGTTGGCGGACGGCGAGCTGCAGGAGATGATCGACGAGGCGGACCGGGACGGTGAGCGCTTGGTCGGGGCCGTGCCGAGGGGATGTTTGGCCGCGCGTTTCGCAAGCAAAAACGGCGCCAAATCGCTCGCCGCATGCCCCCCTTTGCTCAAGCCCCCACCCCTTTTTTTCCCCGACGGACAACGACGGCGGCGACGACGCCGTGTTTGACACCAAAACCAAACACAAACAGGCGACGGGGAGGTCGACCTCGAGGAGTTCCGCCGGGTGAGTGCGCGCTTTGCGCGCCCCCCTCTCCTTGCCGCCGCAAGAGCACAGGCGCACGTGCGCCCCAACTCGAAATCTGACGACAAGACCGCCCCCCCCGCCCCGCCAAACCAGAAGACCAAAAAACACGCTCGACTAAATCAAAACCAAAAAACACGCTCGACTAAATCAAAACCAAAAAACACGCTCGACTAAATCAAAACCAAATCAACAGATCATGAAGAAGACGTCGCTCTTTTCCTGAGGCGGCGCAAGTCGGCAAATCAGCAGCAGCAGCACGCGACGAGGAAGACACACGCGCAACCAAACGCAGGGAATTGAGAACGAAAACAAAACAAGAATAAGGGCAAACAAATACACATGTAAAAAGCAAAACGAAAACGAAAAGCAAAACGAAAAGCAAAACGAAAACAGAATCGCGCGCCTCTCACTCGGCGCGCGCCGCCGCCTCGCGCCCACCCCGCCGCCCCGCGTCCGGCGGCGGCCGCACCAGCTCGAACGCGTCCACGGGCTCCCCCGCGGACGTCACGCTCTCCACTTTGAGCCTCTCCGCGGTCGCGTCCAGCCGCAGGTACCCCCAGTCGTACCGCAGGCGCCGCCAAATCGGGGCGGGCGGAAACGCCGCGTTTAGCGTGAGCGGCGCGCCGCCGTTGCCCGCGACCACGTGCACGGTGCCGCGGCGGCCGGTTGTCGTTGGGGCGCCGTTGCGCGCGCCGTTCCTCGCGCCCGTGAAAAAAGGCGACGGAAAGGGGCGCTCTACGGGCGCGCACGTCGGCCGGCCCAGCCGCCAAGCGCGCCGCGGCAGCCGCTTCCCCTCCTCCGCGCCGCCGCCGCCGCCCCCTCCTCCTGCTCCGCCACCCGCCCCTCCCTCCTCCTGCTCGCGCCCCTCCTCTCGCTCGTCCTCCTCCAGCACGGGGCACGTCCGCCCGTACGAGTGGTGGTGCCCGCTGATCGTCAGGTCGACCGCGTACCGCTCCAGCAGCGACCCGAGCGCCGCCCGCAGCGCGCGCGACACCGCCGCGTCGCTGTCGGCGGGGCCGTCCCAGGAGGAGCAGACGTGGACGGGCCGGTGGCCCACGAGCACCAACCAGGGTTCGTTGCCGTTGCCTGTGCTTATGTTGTTGCTGGTGGTCGTGTTCGTGTTGACGGCGGGCGCGGTGGTGGGGATTTCGCCTCGGCCGCGCGCGCCGTCGTCGCCCGCTGCCGCAGCCGCCGCGCCCGGCTGCTGCGGCCGCCGCTCGCGCTCGCGATCGCCGCCGCCGTCCTTCCTCCTCGCCCCTTTCCGGGCGCCCGCGAATGCGCGCTCGAGAAAGGCATGCTGCTCCGATCCCGGCATGAAGTCGTGCTCGGTGCTGAAGACGACGAAGCGCACGTTGGGGCCGTGGTCGAACGCGTACCAGGGCCGGTCGCCGGCGCCCGGGGGCAGCGGGCCGCGGGGCGGGGCGGCGGGCGGGCGGGCTTGGTGCCGCTCCTCCTGGTCGGCGGCGCCGCTGCCGACAGCGCCGCGCTCGCGTGCAGACGCCGACGACGCCGACGCCGCCGAAGACGAGGGCGACAGCGACGGCGCCTCATCCGCCACCGCCGCCGCCGCCTCGTCCGACGAGAGAGAAAGGATGCTCCCCCCCTGAGGCATGGCGAACCGGCGCGCGTAAGGCACGCCGCACTCGCCGCCGCTGTCGAAAACGTCGCGCGCGGGCCTGTCCCCCCCCCTGGCCGCGCGCGAGCGCGCGTCGGCGCCGTCGTCGTCGCCGCCGCCGTCGTCTTTGGCGTCGCCGCCCGTCGCCGCCGCACCCCCGTTGCCCACCCGCGCCCCGGCCTCCCCCGTCCCCGCGCTGAAGCGGTCGCCGCTGCCCGGCCAGTTGCGCTCGTGGTTCCCCGGCGCAACCATGTAGGGGACGGACGACGCGATCGGCTCGACCAGGTCGTGGAACGCGGACCAGAGGGCGCCGTACCCGCGGGCGTAGCTGATGTCGCCCGCGTGCAGGACCAAGGAAAAGATGGGAAGGGGGGAAGGGGAGGGAGCGGGGGAAGGGGCGTCGGCCACGGGTGCGGTGGCGGCGGCGGCGGCGGCGGCCGTCAACGGCAGCGGCGGCGGCGCCGCAAGGGCCGAAAGCAGCACCTCGGCCGCCAGGGCGCGCGCCGTGCGGACGGAGGGAGCGCCCGTGTAGGCAAGCGCCTGCGACCATCCGTCGGGCTCGGCCTGGCCCATGTCGGCGGTGACGAGGACGCGCACGCGCCCGCGCTCTGCAGAGGGGTCGTCGGGGGAGACCGCGCCGGGCGGCGCGAGGAAGGACGCCTCGGGCGAGCGGACCGCCTCTTGCGGCGGCGGCGGCGGCGGCGGCGGCGGCGGCGAAAAAGAGGGCGCCGCGCCCGCGTTGCCGCCGCCGCCGCCGCCCGCTCCTCCGCCGCCGCCGCCGGCGTCCCCCACGACGTACCAGTAGCGCCTGCCGGGCTCCAACCCAGCCATCACGGCGGTGTGGAAGAAGCCCGGCGCGACGAACCCCACCCCCGCGGCGTCGCCGCCGCACAGGTCCGAGCGGGAGTAGGTGGAGGCGGCGGCGGCGGCGGCGGCGGCGGCGGCGGGGCCGGCACCGGCGCCGGCAAGGACGGCGGGCGCAAAGTGTTCGTACGCGCGCTCCGAGGGGAAAGCTCCGCCTCCTTTCGCAGGCCCGGGCGGCTCCGCGGTCCACCAGACGCCGGGGGAGCCGCCGGGCAGGCGCGTGGTCCAGCGCACGGCCAGGGCGACAGTGGGCGGAGCGGGCGGGGGGGGCGCCGCGCCCGACGCCGCCGCCGCCGCCGGCGGAGGCGCGGGCGCGGGCGGCGCGAGGGTGAGGGACAGGCGCCGGTGCAGGGGCGCGCGGCCGTCGGCGGCGTTGGCGAGGATCAGGGGCGGCGCGCCCAGCCGCGGCGTGTCGTCCAGCCCGCCGCGCAACAGCACCAGGGCAACGCGCGGGGAGAGATAATTGGCCAGGCGCAGGTCGAGCGAGCCGCTGGGCGCGGCCGCCGCGCCGAGCAGGGCGAATTTTGCGGGAGATGCGGCGGCGAAAGATTTTTCGGCGAAGGATTTTTCGGCGAAGGATTTTTCGGCGAAGGATTTTTCGGCGGGCGCCGCCTCTCCCTCGTCGCCCGCTTCGTTGCCGCTGCTGTCGTCCTGGGTCGGCAGCAGCAAGACGGCGATCATGTCGTCCACGCTCGCGTCCTGCAGGCCCGACCAGGACACGCGGAGGACCTCGGCCGCGCGCGTCGCCGCGGAGGCGTGCACGACCTGGCCGCTGCTCGCGCCGCCGCCGCCGCCGCGCCTTCCCGTCTCTTGCGCTGCCTCGTCCTCGGCGGCCCAGGACGCGTTGGCCGACAGCCGCGCGCCAAAGCCGGCAACGCCGGCCTGGACCCCGTTGCGCTCCCCGCGCATCCACGCCGCGGCGGACGCGAGGACGGGCGCCCAGCGCACGAGCTCGAGGGCGTTCTCGTGGTGGGGGGGCGGCGGTGCATGCGCGGCGACTGCGGCGACGGCGACGGCGGCGACGCGCGACGCGCGCCTGTCGTCGTCGGCGGCGGCGTCGGCGAGGCGGTGCGTCGGCCGGCGCACATCGGCGGCCTGGGCCGCAGGACACGCCAAGATGGCCAGCAGCAGCACCAGCCGGCTGCACGCCGCGGCGGGCCGCGGCGCCATCTCGCGGGCGCGTTTGGCTTTCTGCTTTTGAGGAATTGAGGAAGGGATGGAATCAAGCGCGTCGCGCCTGGGGGTAGCCGCCTCCCTGTCAACTGGCCACGTGCGAGGAATGAGTGAGCGAGCAGAGAGTCGGCTCGATCGGATATTGGGGGTGCGGGCGCTTGGAGTCGTTGGGGGACAAAACTTTAGATGGCGCTCCGTGCCGCTGCGCGGCGCGCGCGCTCCGCCCTTATTTCAGTGCAACGAAGAAAACCGGGGAACGCTCCGCCTCATCGACCCTCCACCACCAGCTCCGACCGGCACGTCGCCGCGCCCCCGGCCTCGGCGCGCCGCGCGCACCGGCAGCGCTCCGCCCGGAAGCCGCCCGCGCCGTCGCAGCACTCGCGCGCAAAGGGCGAGGCCGCCACCGCGCCGTTGGCGCCGCTCGTCGTCGCCGGCTCGTCGTCGGGCTCGCCGCCCGCGCCGCCGCCCGCGCCGCCGCTTGCGCCGCCGCTTGCGCCCGCCCGCAGGCGGGCCCCCCACCACCAGACGTCGGCCCCGGCCTCCGGCTCGAACTTGCCAGATGGGTCCAGCTCGGCCACGGCGCAGCCAAAGTCGCACCACCGCCGGCCGTACTCGGCCGCGCCGTCGAAGCAGGCGTCGGGCAGCGCGGCGGCGGCCTCGGCCCCTCCTGCCGTCGTCTCCGCGCTCACGCCCGCGCCCGCCGCCTCCTCCCTGGCCTCCTCCGCCGAGAGCGGCCAGCTCGCGCCCATCGACGCGTACATCGGCCATCCGGCCTTGCCCGCGTGCAGGCGCCCGCGGCACACGGGGCCGCGCAGCACCCGCGCGAGCGCGTCAAACCCCGGGTTGCGCATCATCGGGTGAGTCACCGTGCCCGCCCGGCTCTCCTCCGGCGTCTTGCCCTTGGCGGCGGCCCGCTCGGCCTGCGCGGCCGCCTTTTCCGCCTCCGCCGTCGTGCGGCCCTGGCCCCCGCCCAAAGCGTAGGACACGTGGTCCTCGACGTTGAGGTAGACGACGGGCTCGCCGCTGGCGGGCGACAGGAAGGCGCGCTCGCCCGCCACAAAGCGCACGAGCGCGGGGGCGCGGAAGGCGCGCCACGCGTTGGGGCCGTCGGGCGCGTAAAGCACGTCCAGAAGCAGCGGCATGCAATCGCCCGCGGCCGACAGAGGCACGGCCACCTCGAGCTGGTCGTAGGCGTTGACGGCGGCGTGCAGCGCCGATTCAATCTCGCTGGAGCTGACGTAGGACGACTTGGCCGGCAGCGTCGCGTTGAACAGGTTGGCCGCGATCATGGCCTCGTACGCGCGGCTCCAGCCTTTCGGGCCGCGCTCGATCGACGGCAGGGGTCCCGTCTGGAGCGTGGTGCGGCGCGCGGCGGCGTCGCGGTCGGCGGCAGCGGCGGCGGCGAAGGACTCGACGCGGACAGAGGGGGGCGCCTTGTTTTCGTTGTCGTTGTCGTTTTTGTCGCTCTTGTTGCCTCCTTCGTCGCCGTCCTTGTCCCTGGACAGCTCGAACACGTTGGGAGGCTGCAGCAGAAGCGACTCTTGCCCGTCGCCGCCCTCGCCGCCGCCGCCGTTGCTCGCCGCCGCCTCGCGCTGCGCGTCGGCAAACTCGGCCGGCGTGACGCCGTCCTCGCGCGTGTGCCGGACCACCTTGACCTTGCGCGACGGCACGAACCAGAACGCCTGCACCTCGTCAAAGTCGCGCACGGCGCGCCACACGGCCTCGTTGCGCGCGGCGTGGCCGTCGTTGCTGCCGCCGCTGCCGCCGTCTGTCGTCGCCGGCGCCGCCGCCATCGCCGCCGTCTCGGCCACGGCCGCGTTGTAACGCCGCGACAGATTCGCGACCTGCTCCGCGAACGCCTCGGGCGTCGTCGCCACGCTCCGCCGCACGCGCCGCTCGTTCGGCTTGACGTCCATGGTGACCTGCGTGACGACGCCCAGGCGCCCCGTGCTGACGGACAGGGCGCGCCACAGGCGCGCCTGGCGCTGGTCTGCACCCGATGAAGCGGCCGTAGGCCAGGCGTCGGGCCGCCTGGCGGCCAGGACGGTGCCGTTGGCGAGCACGACGCGAAGGGCGCGCAGCTGCGATGACAGGCCGCCGAAGCGCAGGCTCGAGCCGTGCGAGCCGGTCGACACGGCGCCGCCGATCGTCTGGTCGATGAACCAAGAGAAGGCCTTGAGCGTCAGGCCGTCCGGCGCGTTCAGGCGGCGGCGCGGGCGCTGCTGGCTCTTTGGAAGAAAGGACGACGAGGAGGATAGGTCAGACGACTCCGACGACGACTGCGACGACAACGAGGACGAAAGCGCCGCCCGCCACCCGCCTTCCTGGCGCTCCCCCTCGTCCTCGATCTCGTCCCAGTGGTTCAGCGCCCGGAGTAGCGCGCGCTGGGACAGGCCCGCCGGGCACGTGACCGTCATGCCCTCGCGGTCGACCGACACGTATTTCAGGGTGGCGCCGACGTCGCCTCGCGACACGCCGGCGACGCCCTCGAGCTCGGTCGTCGGGATGACGATCACGGAGCCGGCGGAAGCGGCGGCCTTCGTCGTTTTGCCGTTTGCGTCGTCATCGGTGGCGCCGGATTCCGGGGCAAGGGCGCCGTTGTTGTTTTTGGGCACGGGGCACCAGCCCTCGCGCCACCAGCTGTGCCCGAGACCGACGCTCCGCGCCGTGCCGGCGGCGGCGACGGCGGCGGCCACGTCGGCCTCGGTCCCGGCGCCGAGCGTGGCGGGGGCGGGCGAGTCTTCGCACAGGAAGTAGGACTGGAAGTTGGCGGTCGCCAGGGGGAGGCCGCAGAACGCGTGGCTGACGCCGCCCGAGGCGCGGTCGTTTGAGCACGCGCGAGGCGTCGCCGAGGCGGCGGCGGGGGCGGCGTGCAGGCAGCAGAGCGAGAGGACGAGGAGGAGGGGGGGGGAGAGGCGGAGGCGGGTGAGCGCGGCGCGCGGGTCGCGCGGGCGGCCGCCTGCGACAGCGGCAGAGGTGGACGGAGTCATGGCGTGCGTTTGAGAGGGGGAGGAGGCAGGGTTTTGAAAGGGGGTGCAAAGAGTCGGAGCGAGGGATTGTCTCTCTTTTTGACTCGCGCGGCGCGGCGCTCCCAAAAAAACGGAGCTTCCGGTCCCCCCCTCCGAAACACCAAAAACCAAAAAGAGCGAATCGTCCTCACTCGACCATTCTCCTCTCTTTGCAAGCGACACAGCCACATCCCATCCCATCCGTCAATCGCACCATACAACAGCAACCATGGCCGCGCAATGTGAGTCCTTGTCTCGAACGCCAACTTGAACACGGAAACAAAACGCCGACCATTTGTCGTCAGCGGCGTCGTCGTCGTCATCTCGCTCTCTCGCGCTCTCACTCCCCCGCCCCCTCCCCCACGCAAAAAACAAAACGCCCACCCAACCCCAACACCCATCACAAAACAGCCTGCATCGTCTTTGGGGCCACGGGGTCCGTCGGGTCTTCCCTGGTCGAGCTCCTCGCCACCCGCAACAAGGCGTTTGGCTTCGGCGTCGTCGGCGCCGCCGGAGGGTCGGGCCCGCCCCTCACGATCGTCGCGGCCGCGCCCGACGCCGTCAAGGCCCTGAAAGACAAGTTCCCGGAGGGAGGCGACGCCAAGGTCGTCTGCGTCAACTGCGACGGCAACGACGCCGCCCAGGTCGAGATCGCGTTCGACATGGCCGCGGAGGGCGGCGCGACCGTCGTGGCGGTCTGCAACGCCGTCGGCAACACGCGCTACGCCCCGCTCTCGGAGATGACGGCCGAGGAGGTCTGCGCCCTGGTGGCGCACGAGATCGTGCCCGCGACCAACATCCTCAAGGTCGCCATGCGCCGCATGGGGAGCGCGCTCGACGCCGCCCAGGAGGCGGGGTCCGCGGGCGGCGGCGCGACCGCCGGCCCGCCCGCGGGAGGCACCACCGAGGGCGCCGGCGCCCCCCCGCCGGCGGGCCCCGCCTTTTGCTCGTCGATTGTCTACCGCTCGGCGTCCGTGACGCACCACGGCATGAAGCACCACGAGGCGTTCGCCGCCGCCAAGGGGGCGGGCGAAGCGATGCACCTTAGCGCGGCCGCGACCATGGCGCAGCGCGGCGTCAAGGTGTCGGTCGTGGCGGCGGGGCTGGTCGAGTCGTCGGCGGCGGCGCGGGCGGCGCTCGGCGGCGGCGGCGGCGGCGGGGGCGCGCAGGCGCAGGCGCAGCACCAAAAGTCGACCGGCCTGTACCCTCCGCACCGCCTGGCGCGGGCCGAGGAGGTGGCGGCGGCGATGGCGGTGGCCATGTCGCCCACGCTGCTGCCCTTCACGACGGGCGCGGTGATCCCGTGCGACGGGGGCCTGTCGCGCGTGCAGACGTACGCGGCGCCGACGCAGCACGTGTGAGGCGTTGTTGTTTTTCTCTGTTTTTTTTGAGCGTGCATTTTTTTTGTCGTTGGAGATCGCCCGCCGTTTCTTGTGCCCAAAAGATCCCGCCAGTTGCGCGCGCGCGCCATGTTGTGTTTGCACATGAGTTGCACCCGACCCTAGCGCACACGCATCAGTAACATTTGCAAATCGACAAGCCGCATTAATCAAACATCGAATTTACACAGACCCCAACTGTCAAAGGAGCAATCACGGGAGCGTCGTCGGAACACAGCAGTTTCAAGTGGGCCGCCCAACCAGCACGCTTCCCAAAACAAGACCGAGTTCATCTTTCGTCATGGATCACGCAGCGGGTGCGCCCCCCGCACCAACACCACCGCCGCCTCCCGCCACCGCCGAGCCGGCCTTGCGCCGCGACACGAGCGACGACGACGACGACGGCGACCCCGCCGCCGACCGCCCGCCGCCGCCGTTCCCCGCCGGCGCCGGGAACGCGCGCACCAGCACGCTGTTGGTCCGCCCGGCCGCCGCCGCCTCGCCCGCCTCGACCCGCCGCCGCTCGTCGATGTCCTCGACCGTGTCGGCCAGGTGCGCCCCCTTGGCGTCCGGCTGCGGCAGCAGCATGAGCGCCACCGCCGACGCCAGCGACAGCGCGAAAAACACCGCCTCGGGCGTGTGCTCCCACGCCGTGGCGCGCGCCGCCACCGTGAACGACGACAGCAGGCCGCCGATGCGCGACATCGAGTTGTTGAACCCGAGCGCGAAGCCGCGGATGGACGTCGGGTAGACCTCTGCGGTCGTGAACACGAAGGCGTAAGCGGCGTACACACACAGGCGCGACAGGAAGAGCGGCGCGATGGCGGCCTGCCCCTTCACGCCGGCCATGAGCGGCACCATCAGGGCGGCGACGGCGACCATGGGCGCCGCGTAGGCCACCCGCCTGCTGCACAGGTGCACCAGCACGAGCGACAGCATCAGGCCGGGAACCTCGGCGGACGCAGTGATGAGGTTGCCCTCCAAATCTGCTTTCGGGATCTGGAGGCGCCCGCCCAGCGACGCGTCGCACGCCTTGGCGCCGCCGCTCATGAAGCTGATCTGGCCGACCAGGTAGACCAGGCCGTACTGGCCGTTTTGGTGTGGTTCGGTTCGTTGTGATTTGGTCATTATTTTTTCAAGGGGGGGGGGGGGGGGGGGGGGGGGGGGGGGGGGGGCTCGGCGGGGCCCTGTCTTGGTTGTTTTTACAACACGCGTCGCCCCCCAAAGGGGGGCCCCACGCCAACACCACCC
>Ga0105055_10004697_pt1 | contig 19768 bp, 14 predicted proteins | sample BON03_FD_78090 | JGI IMG/M metagenome (GOLD analysis project Ga0105055, IMG submission 78090) | Freshwater microbial communities from Lake Bonney liftoff mats and glacier meltwater in Antarctica - BON-03 | ecosystem: Environmental > Aquatic > Freshwater > Ice > Glacier meltwater | place: Lake...
AAAAAAAGAGAACTACCACAACACTTGAGCTCTCCTTCAGCCATAATGGCGATTCTATCTCCCAACAAATCGGCTTCATCCATAAAATGGGTAGTAAGTACAATCACACGTCCCTCCCGATTGTTTTGCAATACTTCCCACATGGATCTACGAGACCACGTATCAACACCACTTGTCGGTTCATCTACGAATATAACTTTTGCGTCGCCAACCAATGCGATTGCTAAACTTAGTTTCCGTTTCATACCTCCTGAAAGCGCCTTCACAGCAACGTTTGTTTTATCCACTAGTCCTACCTGAAGAATACTTGAAACAATTGAATCTGTCAAATCTGGTCCTGAAAGCCCTTTGATTGAACCATAAAAAGAAAGATGTTCTGAAACAGTCAAATCGTCGTACAAAACATCATGCTGCGGACAAAATCCAAGATTGGATCGAATCTTTTTCATATCCTCTTTCAGACTTAAGCCCAAGATAACAGCATCTCCGGAAGAAGGAGAGAGCATTCCTCCTAGCAGTTGCAACATCGTCGTCTTCCCAGCTCCATTATGTCCTAATAGCGCAAGAATTTGTCCTTTGTAAATGTCTAGCTTTATGTCAGTTTTTTCCATTTTCTATTTCAGATTGAAACTTACCTAGATTCATTCCTTTCACAGCAACTTTCACGCCTCCAGGAGTGTCGAATGTTTTACGTAGATTTCGAATTGAGATTCCGACTTGAAGCGATGATTCCACTTTTTCGTAACTTGGTAATGAAGGAAGCGACGAGTCAGTGTCGACTTGACCTTGATTCTCACTGTTAGTTCGCATAAACATAAAATAGAATGGACGACTTGTTCCGAATTCTTGAGGGATAACTTTTGAAAGATACCATCCAACTAAAGTCCATAAAATGAAATCAACAACGAGCATGAAGATTCCGTACGACAAGGTGAATCCATCGATAGGTTCATTCGCACTTTCAAAGGATGCTCCAGCGCCAGCAGACTCTAATCGGGCCGTAATTTGAATTGAGAGTGCAAATGCCACTTGAGGAAACAAGAGCGGTAGAAAAGGTTTCGGATCAATCGATTCAGATCTGACAAAATAATACAGAAAATAACCCATGAAGTACATGATGTCACCCACCAGAAAGGCAGTCTTTGATTTCCAAAAACAGGTGCTAGCAGCAAAACAGAAAGCCATAGAGCCTATTCCAAAAAGGAAAAACAAAAGGAATATCATTCCAAACGAAGAATTCGGCAAAATGACAGTACCTCCAATAGCAACCAGCAATGCCAATCCTAGGAAAAAGAATGCATACGTCACATACCATGAGAGAATGATGAATTCTTCAGCAACTCCCATCATTTTAAGCATTTCATTCATCCTACTCTCTTTCTCTCGCACTAATACTGATAGAACTTTAGCTACCGGATACAAGTACATCAATATGAAAGCAAGACTGAAAACTTCGGTAACATAGTCAAAAAATTCGTCCCATTGATATCCACGAGTCGGAAATGGAATAAAAGTAGCACCAAACGGTTGAAACATTTCTGAATTAGAAATATTCGCATACGTCAAACTTGAAAAACCTTTATACATTTTGCCATCGGCTACATCAATAATGAATGAATCCACCAACTGTTGCAATGTCATAAAACTCTTTTGAATATAGCGTGGATTTGGGCTAGAGGAAGACCATAAAATAGCTTGCTGGACACCTGAGGTTGGTCTGAGATCAGACCTTGGAGCTCGAAAAGTTGGATTCTCAGAAGTGGTGTTGAGTCGTATGCTGTATTCAAACTGAGCATTTTCAAAGTCCATCTTGTTAAATACAATCGCCGCAACGCATTCTGGGCTATTGGAAGAAAATGGAGCTCCATACTCTTTGCTTTTCAGATACGAAGTCAGTTCGCTATTTGTTCCATTGCCAACAACAAATGTCGAAGTGTTGAAAAAATTCGAGGTTCCCCCCTCAATAGTTCCAACATTTTGAACCCATAATTTAAACATATCAATAATCTTCTGCCCGCCTTCATTTTCAGTTGCTAAGAAAAGCTTCGCAAAAGGATGACCGGACCATCTACCATCAAAATTCGCTCCCAGTTGTGTCCAAGGAGTCACCTTGGTGGTCCATTTTGAGTAAGGATAATTACACGTCTTGTTTTTCCCTTCAGGAGGCACTTCAAAACCGCAGTTTTGAACGTCCACATTTTGCTGTGACCATCCTTCAGCAACAGTAACTACATCTGTGTTACTCTTCAAGGCGACAAACAAAAATATAAACACCAAAGGTATTAGGAATTCTAAGCAAGTGCCTGTTGGCTGGCGTCGCTTTAGGAGCACATTCTTCCAAATCAATGTCCTCAGAATCCCAGTCATTGATTTTGCCTCCTCCAAACGAAAAAAGAGGTGTGCACTAAATATGAACAAAGAAGTGGAGCAGAAAAAAAACTAGCAACTGAAAAAAATCGTGGTTCATCGACATCATGAAGGTGGGCAAACTTGGGAAAGTGATCTTATATCCTTCTAGCTATGGAGCACCAGATACAACAGCGAAGGAATATCTACCATCAGCTACCATAATCCAAAATGGCCTGGTAGATGATGAATCAGGTGTTTCATATGATGGGGTTCTAGACTACGTCGAAGCGGCCTGCGTAGCTTACTATAAAATGTTGGAAGATGAAACTGAAAAAAACGTGATAAATATTAATTAGCTTAGTCGTTGCAGCGCTATTCTTAGAATTCTATTGTACTGCAGTGGTGTTTCAGTAAACAACCACCAAAAATACCCGACAATGGACAATGACGATCCCACAAAGAAGGTAATTGGTTCAACGATATCCCAACTCAAATAAAAATAAGTAAGGTAAAACAAAAAGCCAGAACCTCCCAAGACACTTGCTGCTATGCCCCATCGAACGGCCCCCGCACTATTTTCTTTCTTTGAATGAGACGATGAAGTCATACGCTTCTCCATATAGTCATATGCGTTATAAGGTCTCACCAGAATCAAGTCTCTGGATTTGTCCCAAAAAACGATTCCCGTATCATGAAGGGATTGCAGGTATGCATTTAGATCTGTTTTTCCAATTGGGGATACTTTTTCCAATTCAGATACCATTCCATTAAAAGAAAGATTCGGGTTGGAGACCATCAAAAGTCGTTTGGTCCACTTTGACCGTTTCTGTAAATCTAATATATCAATGCTCTTCTCAATAGTTTCATTAATCTTCGGCAACAGATACATTTCTTGTTTACCATTTCTTCCAAGTAAGATCCTAACGGGGGCTTCTTGAGACAGTAATACCCGCAAAGGCAGCTCCCTTAGAGCAACATCCAAACGAGCTTCACATTGGAAGCCTCTTCTCAACGACGATTCAACTGCGTCCGGATGATCACCGATATAAATAGGAACCGTTTCTTTTTTATCAAACGGAGATGTAATCCATACACGCAATCCGCTCACATCTGTTGCCAAAGTAGCAAACCGACGAAGAAGAGTCTTTTCTCTAATAACTGACAACATTTTGGGTTATAAAAAATAGGTAGTGATTCTCGCCGCTCCTTTCGTAGATGGGGCATCCATACATGATTCTGGGCTTGGGTCTAACTCTAATTATCGTATTAGCTTATGTCAGTTACAGCGAGAATCCTATATTTTCACAGGTTACTATGACCTTTTCAGGAGAATTCGGTGTGACGACTCTTGCCTTAAAAAATGGGAACAACTCAGATACAATTGAAAATAAATACCCACAAGAAGTTGAGGCGAAATGCGAATTCTTTATTGAATCGTTTCGTCAGTGGGGCGAAGATTTAAAGAATGGGGGAAGTAAACGACCTCCTCTTATTGTTCGGGCCGAGTCCCATGGTTTAGGTGACAAGCTAGGAGGAATCATTACTGGGTTTTTCTACGCGATGCAACATAAACGACCACTGCAAATTGTTTGGCCCGGGGTTGATATGGTGTTTAAGCTCCCAGATTTCCTTTTGGGGTCTTCTTTGTTGGATATTGCACCGAAAGTAGCCAATGACTGCTACGAGAAACGCGGTTTTCCAGGAGGAAAGCAATGCAGAGAGATCATGGATGGATATTCTCCGCGATGTTGGAAAGGAAATGCTCTTCACACAAAAGGTCAACGTATTTGTATCAACAGTGATTATTGTATGGGAGTATCTAAAGCCAACAATATCAGATACAACACGAAACAACTTGGACTGGCTCAAACAGCTGGATGTGCGATACGGATTGGATTAAAGCCACTTAACTCTTTTTTAGATCTGAAGTATAATTGGTGGATAGAAGGGAAAGTCACATCTATGAGTGTGAGAGAAATACAACAATATTTAAGTCAATTTGTAACAGTAGCAATTCAGATGCGCGTAGGTGATGATGCATTGCACCATAACAGCACTGTAGACGGCGGAGTAAAAGTTACCAAAGCTCAGTACAGCTCCCTTGAATGCGCCAATAAACTCTACGAGTCCTCCTCCAATGTCCAATCGGTTGCTCCGAGATTCGTTTTTGCGTGTGATAGTGCCCGGGACAGGGAAAAGGCCAAACATGTATACGGGGATAAGTTAATTATGCTCCTGGAAGCTCCCCGGCATAGCTCTGACGATCGACATGCGAGTCAAGCAGGTCGCGAATCCGCACAAGCGAAGATTGAGGCGATGCGAGATATAACTAAAAGTACAGCTGTCGAATGGATGATTCTAGGGATGGCTGATTACACCATCCTTTACGCATTTACTACAATTGCCCGAGTCAGTTGGTTTCCTTATACTTCGTTGTTGTGGAATTTGCGGCCATACGCTTACAATAAACGATGCGAGAGGATTTCGTTGACCCATGCTGGAGTGTACTCTATTGCTTTCAAAGAAACGTATGCGAAGACATGCTCCAATCCTGAAAACACACCCGAAAAAAGCAAGAATCAAACCAACCTGGACTTTCTGTTAAACTTTTAAAATTCCTCATTCCAATCATTTTGAAAACACCCACAGCAAGAATAGTAATTACCGTTCCTTTTTTTGAATTTCTCTTAGTATTACTTAATTAATTAAATTTTTAAACTGCTTTTATGAATCTTGTAAACATTTTGAAACAGTCTGACACGTGTACTCCCATACTTTAGTTCCAATATTGCACACCTGGTGCATTCTCGGCTTCGGAAGTGCATTTTGATAATCTAGACACGTCGAGTACGACAACTGCTGTCCCTCTTGACGGCAGCTACTTCGTTTGGCTTCCGACTCAAGAGTAGCCACTTCACAAGACTGAAGACCAATCTTCACACATGGACCCTGACAGGCACGATGGACACTAGGTCGAGGCAATTCGGCATGAGTAAATCGACAAATATTATTGCATTTCGCTGTCACTAGTTCCCTGCATGATGTACGACAGCCCATCAATACATCTGGTGCGTACAAAATTTCCCCCTCGGTCGCGTTGATTAATGGATGAGAGTCTAGTTCTGCTTTAATAAACTGTACATACACGGACCACAACCCAATTACAAGGAACAAGCCTATGGCAATTGCTTGAAGTTTCACTCGTCGCTGATTCTTTTGCTTCTCTTTCCAGTATTTGTCCGCGTCCGAATCCCACATTGTTTTCTGTTTGAACAACGAGCCGTTGACATTAAATGTAGCCGTTGAATGGTTTCGATTCAATAGTACGTATAACTAGTAAGAGTCCGTATAAGACCCCTTTATAAGCGTGGGTTTCCTTGAATGACTTACCATCGTTTCGGCGGTGGTGCAATTAAATTGGAACAATACAGAGAAAATCAGCATGGCCCCTGGGCAAGGTAAGTTACAGTCTTGAGTTCGAGTCCATCGCACCATGCTAACTACGATAAACAATAGGACGACCTGCAACGACTAGATTGTACCAAACTTTTTTTGATCAATCTACCTTCAATAGGCGGAGCGGTCCCCTCCGTTTCTTAGAGTGGGACAAATTAAAATAAAAGCCATTTTTTTTTTTTATTTATCCACTATAACAGTAGTGGCTTAAAAAAACCGGTTATTGTTGTGTTAAAACAACAGTACAGCTGTAGAGAGGAAACCTCCAAAACTTCTGGACGCTGTCACTAAGTTTTCATTATTTTGAAGCTATTTTCAGTACTATTTTAAATCACCGCTAAATCATCTTGTTGTAGATCAATTGACGATGAAGACGCGCATCTTCTTGAGAGTTCAAACTCGTCAGAACCATCGTCTACGGAATTAACCTGTTCCGCATGCGACTCCACCATTTTCTGATTAAACGTTTCAGTTCTTAGAAAAACGGTTACCAATAAAGCGGCAACAAATATCATCGAGTACACTATGGAACACAAACGAAATGATATTGAACTGAGAAAAGTAACAAGAAAGGGAGAGAACACAGGTGCGATTCGATTGCCCATTTGACACATACTAAAGGCTGTGACTCGGATAGATGTGGGAAACACTTCTGGGGTGTACGTATACAACACATGAAAAGTAAGTCCAACTCCCACACTTTCAATCATCACAAAGAAAATCAACAAAAAAACATGTTCTGCAAGGAAAGAGAAAGAAAACACACAAAATGCGAGAATGGAAAGCCCCAAGCGAAGCTCCGTAATCCTCTTCATTCGAGTTGAAACATAAGAGACAACAAACGCCCCTATAAAAGCGCCTACTGCTTGAGCCAATGCTATTTTGTATTGTATAAATTCACCACCCAGTACTGCTTTCAACTCTACCGGTAAAAAGGAATTCAGGCCATGTCCGAAGGCGTTCAACATCCATACCGACATGAGGGGGACTAGAACAGTACGGAGTGACCGCTCTCCAAACAAGTTTGATAAATCAATACAGATATTTTTCTCCACTCTGATTTCTTTGGTGTTGATTCCAGCGAGGTTTTCTAGCGTAAAATAGGAAGGTACTGGAGAACCGTTTCTGTTACACATGGATATAACTGCGTCGTATGCTTTATCATATTGTTCGTTAATGATGTAGAACCTTACAGAACCTGGCATGAAGAACAGCCCAACCAGCACAGGGGTTCCAACAAGCGAGATAATGCGAACAACCCAAGCCCATCCTAAACTATCCATGAATATCCATGAAACAATAATCACAAACAGTTGACCAAAAGCAAAGGCAAATTGAAGGAGACCTGACAAATACCCTCGGTAGATCGAAGGTGAATTTTCTAATAAAAGGGTTGACGAGGAAACGATATTGCCCCCATAGGCAAAGCCAAGAAACATTCTCATAACAGCGAATTGGTCTACATTAGTGGCATACGAGCTAAAAAATCCTATAATAATGCAAAGGGAGAGACTTATCTGGTATACTACTTTACGACCAGCATTATCTGCTAATCTTCCAAAAAATCCTGTGCCTAAAATCATCCCAACACCCGTAAGACTCCCGATTATAGATAATTCTGTTTGTTCTACATTCCACTCGACGAGAAACTGGGGGTAGAGCAAAGACAGAATACTCATTTCGGCTGCTTCCACAAAATAACCCAATGAAGCAAGAAGGAAAAGAAGAATATGAAACCTACCAAGACCCATCTCATCCATTACTTGATCCACCAAATTGAATCTCTCCATGTTGTTCGAACAGGCAGAACGCTCATCACTATAGGAACTCATTATCGTTCCATACATTCGTAAGGGGACCGTACCGTATTGAACAAGGCGATTGCGATCACTTTTTTTTCTGTACCATTCCTTTAAATAAAACTATAGTAGTCCATATCTTTCGGAACATTCCTAATGCAGCCATTACTACGAGGACTGTTTCGCAATGATGGCGTATGGGAGGGAGTTTGGTGCATGCAGGAATCAGATTTTAGTAACCATATAGCATGTGCACCCTTTAAATATGAACGAGTATCTCAAACCGATGAAGACGATACACAACACACAGAGTGCTTTTCAGGCTATTTTGTGGTCTATGGGGCGAACGGAAACAAAACCAAGTACTTGGAGAAAGATATTACAATTACATTTACCAAGGATGGGGATTCTAAGGTTAAAGTAGTTGGAATTGGAATGAACAAGATAGGGAAATTCACATTAGAAGGCACGCTTGATGAGAAAACTCGCGAGATGAATGTGAAACGACAGTATAGCTTAAAGAAAAAGGATCAACGTCGGAGAGTGGCACGGGAATTAGGTTTGGTTACGACTACGCCACCAGCTTTTTCGTCGAAACCATCTGATTATGTTCAAGGACCTGTGGATCGATCTGTTCGAGTGGTGCTCGAAAGGCTGGCAAAGATCCTTTCTGAGGTTATGTCGATGGATGTTGGCAAATGGTTTTGTATGCCAGTCAACGCACAAGCCCTTGGACTTTTAGATTATCACACCATCATCGAGCGAGCTATGGATCTTGGGACGGTGAAGAGTCAGTATGCAGGAGGAGTGTACTCTTCACCCCAGGATATGAACGACGACATCATGCTTACTTTTAGCAACGCGATTCACTACAATCCTAGAGGAACCGAAGTATATCGAATGTCAGTTTTGCTGCAGGATAAATACCAAGAAAAATATGAGGCGCTGTTGAAAGATCCAATAGCCAGTGCTATTAGTACTCCTGCACAATCAAGCTTGGTGCATCGTATAATAGGAAAACGCCACTCTACTCCCAAAATTGTATACGATCCGGAGGATCATCCCACTGACGACGATACAGAAGGAAAACATAAACGACGAAGAAAAAGTGAAGATGGTCCAACTGAGAAGGATATGAAGAAACTTCGGGAACAAGTCAAAAAAATGTCGGAGCTTTTGAGGGTGGAATCGAACCTTCAGGTACGGAATGCCACCCCTGACGAAAAGCGACGGTTAGGTAGAGATATTCAGTCCCTGCCAGAAGAGAAAGTCAATCGAGTGATTGAGATTATCCAAAAAAACGGTATCACTTTGCCACAAAATGAGATGGGTGAAGTGGAACTTGATCTCGATCTGCTTGATTACCCAATCATTCAAAAACTACGAAAATACATTTCAAGACACTTATGAACTATTAATTTTTATCAAACAATAACTCTATTGTTTTTCAACAACTCCTGTTGCCTTCTCACCAGTTCTTCTCCTTCCTCCATTTTACGCTCGCGTTCCACACTATCTAGCACCCATTGGTACTCGGATTTATTCAAACCGAAAAAGTGAATCATAACTTCACCAGCAAATGAAAGATTTCTGAACATTTTAAAGCCAGCAAGCTTCAAATAATCAAGACTTTTGCTCGGTAGTGATGCTTCTTCCTCTCGATGGTTGCTGCATATTTAATACAATCTGCATTGAATTATTAGGAATTCACTTACCTCCAAAAGTAAGGGCCCCATGATTCTGGGTCATCTGAATCATACCCATCCTCATTCTCTGATTCGCTGTCGAATTCAGGCTGGTCTTGGTCTGTCATAATTTCAAGCCGTTACAAAAAATTATAAAAAAGATTATTATTGAGATACTATTCAATATCAAAAGTCATGGAAATGGAAGAGGATGACCATGTGCAGGTAGTTATTCGGGTGAGACCCCCGATCGAAAGGGAGATCAAAGGATCATTAGGAATAGAATACCAACCCAGTATTAAACAGAATGACACCGACATTTCCGTTTCGGGCTCTTCTCATTCATTTAGCTTTGACAGGGTTTATGGAAACGGATCGACCCAGCGGGAGTTGTATGAAAATACAGCGAAATCTGTTGTTCAATCTTGTTTAGAAGGGTATAATGCCACCATATTTGCATATGGACAAACTGGGACTGGAAAAACGTATACCATGGAAGGTGCAGTGGACACGTTCGAAGACCGCGGAATCGTCCCTAGAGCCATTGAACAGATTTTCACTCACATTCAAGAAAAAGCCTCTGCAGAAAACCGTTTTCTAGTTCGAGTTTCTTATCTTCAAATATACAATGATTGTATATATGATCTGCTACAGCCAGATGGCGTCAACCTCACCATTCGCGAAGAGGATAAAAACAAAGAGAACAGCAAAGGCATTTATGTTGACGGTTTATCTGAATATATAGTCAGATCTCCTCAAGAAATATTTCATTTGATGGCCCAGGGTTCCTCCTGTCGTGCCACAGGGACTACCAAGTTAAACCAAGTCAGTAGTCGAAGTCACGCGGTGCTTAAACTGATTGTAGAACAATGCGAAACATCATGTATCAATCCCTCCAATGGAGAGGATATATCAGTTGAGGAATTTGAAGCGCTTATTCGAAAAAATGAGCTTCAAGAAGATGTTATATCGCAAATGGTTCGACAAAGGTTTCGTGTTGCGAAACTGAATCTTGTGGATTTAGCTGGATCCGAACGGGTCCGAGTATCTGGAGCATCTGGTACGAGACTGCAAGAAAGCATGAAGATTAATAAATCTCTTTCTGCTCTTGGAAATGTAATAGCGGCGCTCACAGATGGTCGTCAGCATGTACCGTATCGAGACAGTAAATTAACTCGGATACTAGAAGATAGTCTGGGAGGAAATTGCAGGACTACCATGATAGCAATGGTGTCTCCAGCGATGGATTCAGCGGCTGAAACATTGTCCACCTTGAAGTTCGCCAACAGGGCAAAGAATATTCGAAACCATGCGCATATTAATGAAGATGTCGATAAGAATTCATTATTGAGAAAATATCAGCGGGAGTTGAAGCGCCTTCGCAAGGAACTTGAGCTAAAGAGTCAAAATGTTGTAGACCAAAGGGTGGTTCTTGAACTAGAAGATCAAAAACGACGAGCCGAAGCCGACAAAGTTGCTGCGCTAAGGGCGTTGGAGTCTCGATCATTTGAATTTATGCGTGAAAAACAGGAAAAGAAGAAGCTGGAGGAAAAGATCGCAGATCTAGAAAGTCAAATGGTAGTAGGTGGTCACCATCTAAACGGGGAATTGATCCATGAATCGCCACAATTTAGGCAAGCACTAACTGTTACGCGTGACAAAATTCGGGCGCAATACAAGGAAAAAATGATAGACCTTGAGAAGGAAAGAGAGCAAATCGAGGCCCAAAAAGCACAGGTAGGAAGATATAAACAGCTCTTGCTCAAGCAACGCGATATCATGGTGGCTTTGACTCAGAGGTTAAACGAAAGAGACGATCAAATTGTATCACTACAAGATGAGCTCGATGGACTCAAAGAGAGCAGAGAAAAAGTTCAAGAAACGTTGGACGATAAAAATGCCCAATTGATTCATCTAGAGAGACTTTACATCGAATCAAACGGCGACGATAATCAAAGAGTCGGATTGGAATCTAGAGTTCGTGCTTTGACAAGTCAATATCAATCTTTTCGAGATGAAATGACAGAACGTTTGACTAAAAAAGATTCACAGCTGAAAAAACTTCGAGAGGAAAATGCCGATATGAAAATGCATTTAGACAGCAGCGACGGGGACAACGTATTCAATGAAGTTGAGCATTTACGACTACGGTCGTTAAACCACGCAAAGGAGCAAATGGCAATGCAGACGATCATGGAAAAAATCAACATTCTTGTTTTGAATATTTCCACACAGCTTACTGATGAATCGATGCGTCCGAGGGTTCGTGAACTTTCGACTTTGGTTGCCGCTAGCGTTTCAGCGCTTTCAAATAAAAAATAAACCGTGTTTTTTCTACTAGTAGTTTTTCCTAGAAGTTACACATGATGGAAGAGAGAGTTGATGGTGTTCGAGAACGAAGATCGCGTAATACAAAACTTCTGGAGGAATTTGGTGCAGAAAAGTTGGATGGAGGCTGTTACGACAACATCAACAGTCGAGTGGACCCTATAGCTCTTAAAGGAACATGTGACCTGAGAACGTCCATGATAGATTTGGAAAAACTATTACATAGTAAAAATTCAGAAACTCAGCTGGAAGCCACCAGAAAATTTCGCAGCTTATTGACCCTTGAGAGAGACGCACTTGTGCAAGAAGCATTAGATCGAGATGTCGTTCCTCAGCTGCTCGAGTTCCTCAAGGACAAATCCAACACTGCACTTCAACTGGAAGCACTTTGGGCATTAACTAATGTAGCTGCTGGTACTTCAGAGCAAACTCATCTTTTGATTAAAAACAATGCTGTTAGTACGCTGGTATCGTTGTTAGATACCGACAATGAAGAGATATTAGAGCAAGCTGTGTGGGTGTTAGGTAACATTGCAGCTGACGGAATTTCTGCTAGAGATAAGGTTTTAGCTACTGGGGTGATGGAACCACTATTACAATGTATGAAACTCAACAAGAAAATATCTTTCTTAAGAATTGCTACTTGGACGCTAAGTAATTTGTGCGATGGGCAGCCTAGACCGAGTATAAAGATAACCAATATACTGGAAGCAGTTTTATGGGTCCTTCAAAGTGAAGACACCGAAGTTTTATCACATATATGTTGGGCGTTAAGTCACCTATGCGATGGACCCAGTCCTCATATTAAAGCAGTAGTAAAGGCGAATGTTTGTGTACGTTTAGTAGAGTTACTCGATCACAAATCCTGGCGTGTTGTTAAGCCTGCTCTAAGAACTGTCGGGAATATTGTGTGTGCCGAAGACGATCAAGACTATACACAGCAGGTGATTGAATGTGGTGCAGTTCCTTGGCTTACAAGACTGATCCAACATCCAAATAGAGAGATCCAAAAAGAAGCCTGTTGGACCCTGAGCAACATAGCAGCAGGAACTACTGAACAGATACAGCATGTTTTAGAATCTGGCAGTATTGCTCCGTTAGTGGATCTTGCATCTAAAGTGGTAGATGCTGATCCTGATGTGAAAATAGAAGCGTCTTGGGTGCTTCTTAATGCAACATCTTGTGGTTCCGATGCTCAAATTAATCAATTAGTATTATCTGGCTGTGTAGCAGTACTTTGTAATTTACTTCAAGATAATACTATGGTTATGATGGCACTTGAAGGTTTGGAAAAAATTTTGCAAGTCGGGGAAGAACGAAGTGGCGATGGAATAAATCCTCACGCTTATTTGTTAGACTCATCGAAAGTTGAGGAGCTACAAAAGCATAGATCATCAGCTATTTCAAAAAGGGCTATTCGAATGTGGAAGCAATACTTTGTTGTATGTGCCATATGTAATTGTGCTTATTCGAAACGTTCACCTCGTTTAAAATACTGTCTAGAATGCAAATGCAACGTGTGTGAAAAGTGTGATTGCTCGATATATCATCTGACGTATCAAGATCAACTTTGGAAATCAATTTCTGAAGGTGAAGCCGAGGAAGAAAAAGCTAAACTGCAAAATAAAAAGTCCAAAAATAAGAAAAAACGGGACAAGGTGAAACAGCGCAAGGCTTTGTCTGCCTTTAGTGATGAAACGTCAGTAGTTCTAAAAGGGATAGAAAAAGTGACGATGACTAGTGATGAGCCGGTTGTTGTAGACAACTACGTGGATTTCTTAAGCAACAATGGATCGATCTTGGATCTGTGGAAGATGATGGAGGACGAACCTGCTGCCTAAATTGTAAACAAAATTTTCTGAATTTCCGTCAATTTTGTGTTCCTGTTTTAGAGAATTAAATTATAGTGTTTCTATTTGTGTGACTCTCTGACGCGTGCTATTTTGGCAGAGGCTGAAGTTGACAGGTGGGTTCTGGTTGTACTATGGGTTTCCTACTTGGAACTGTTTTTTTTTACAACGGATATACTTTGAAATCAGTATTGAAGATGTTACAGGGTTGGCATTGGGAAGAGGAGAGCAAAGGGGATGACATAGAAGATATTTCCTCCTTACTAGAAAAACTCCAAGTTGGTGAACGGAGTATATACAAAGTCTCTATTGCTCTTCAAGATAAATTCACGCCTTCAGAAGTAGAACAAGCATCTGTTCTATTTGACGAGGTAGATAAAGACCACAGCGGGGAAATTGACTACGAGGAACTGAGGCATGTTTTTGTGAAGTTGGAGGAAGATATATCAGACGAGGCGCTAGGTGAATTATTCGATGTGGTAGACACAGATGGAACGGGAGGCATTGATTTCGGCGAATTTCTACATTTACTTGATTCTTTCAAACAAGGCGACTCGAGGTTTTCCAAAATGTCCAAAATGTTTGAAAGTATGGACGCAACACCCCTGGCGATTCTTCAAAAGGAATGTGATCTACGAAAGATCAATCTTGAATATAAACTTTTAGATATTAGACCTGCAAATGCGGTGCATCCAGTTCAATACATTCTTCATTGTGAGCTATCTGGAACGTGGAAAGAAATTTCAAAAGATGGCGAATCTATTAATGTATGTGAAGAAACACGCAAATACCAAGGAATTGGTAAAAACACAAGGATCGCGAAATTCAGTGCTGCGACTTTGGCACTGTCAAAATTACGACAGCATATTCCAGGTATCGATTATAAACCCGGGGAGATTCCAGATTCATGGTTAGATTGGTTTGAATCTAATATCGACAGAGGCGTTGATCCGATTTGCCTTTTAAAACGACTCGCCATCAAAGGCTTCTTTCCTGCAAAGAACTTGCTTTTCATGCAAAAACTCTCTTTAAGAGTTTCGATGGACATTCTGCAACAATCCGAAAAACAATTACGTATAATGGATCAAGGCCGCGAGTTACCCGTAGAATGGACACACTGGGCCCAAGAACAAATGCAACGTGGAGTACACGGAAAAGCTGTTTTACAAGTGTTGGTGGAAAATGGATTTATTCCGAAAATGAATCCGATATTAACACAATTGCTTCTTAAAGATAAAGGAGGAGGGAATTCGGACCCTGTTAAACCACGAACTACAGACTTTTGGAGCTGTGCCAGCGCAGGAGAAGTAAAGGAATTAGAAAGATATATTGCTGGTGGTCAAGATCCGAATGAGCACAAAATCGTAGCTGGTTATCCAATTACGGCTCTATTTCTGGCAATTAAACATCACCAGCATAGTAGCGTCAAGTTCTTAGTTGAAAACGGTGCCGATATTAATATTCCTGACCAGTACGGCAAGCTTTCTTCTCATCACGTAGCCCAAACAGGTGATGTTGAAATGCTTAAACTATTGATTGGATATTCGGCAAATATTATGAAATGTGATAATTATGGTGATACATGCCTTCATGCTGCCGCATCCTGTGGGCATTCAAAAATAGTTGGGTTTCTTTTGGAATGGTTTGATGAACGAGTTCGACGGTTTATTGCAAATAAAGATATTTTCAATGATCTCACATTCACAGAATCAGCTAGCAACCTGTTTGAAGAAACATTGGTTTCTCGACTATCAGGTTTCAGTGCCCCTGTTTTTCAAAAAAAATGGATGTTTGCCGCAGTGTCGGATTACTACCACAGATACAAAGCACAACCACTGAATTGTGGTGAATCCCAAATTTCAATAATTCATCAAGCACATATGAAAGGCGGTAATGTCGTTGCAGACTTTGTGAACGATATCGATCCTAAAACCACTATTGTTTTTGCGCAGCCGACTTTAAGTTTGGTGCATCATGTTATGAATCGATATGATCCTGAACCTCATCTTGAAGAAATGTCAAAGGATGTCTTTACTTCACTGTTAGCTAGATGTATTGCATGTTCGTTCATTGATTCAAAAAACGCTCTTGGTAAAACAGCATTGATGGTAGCAGCAGATCCTTTATCTGGTGAATTAGAATCCCTCGATGTCATTCAAGTCCTAATTCACGAACATGGTTGTGATGTTCATGTTACAGATAACCAGCATCGTACAGCAGCAGATTTCTTTCGTAATCATTTGAAAACTTATGGGTACGAATTGTATTTGTTAAATCAAGATGCAGAAGACTGCGCGAATCAACGAGCGATTTCCTTTTCTGTTGAGCCATACCTAGACGATACTCTTTATAGAATACTTGATGAGGCTGGAGAAATTCAACGTCAATGGAGATATATGCTCTCAACGAGCAACCGAATTCGCCAAGTTGGAGATATCTCGGAAATGCTAAGTATCAACACCCAACAAATTTATTATGTTACTTCTGACATGCACTGTTGTTGGGCGAAACCAACAGCAATACTGGAAGTAGATCGAATGCAAAACGGGTGGATACAAATGAAATTGAATTCCAAGTTAATAGCGTCGGATTCCAATTGGGATGTGTACGTGCATAACATAAGTGAACAGTTGTTTTATTTCGACACATCATCAAAAGAGGGACAATGGCAAAGTCCGAATGATTCTCTCATTGAAATCGTACCTCAAGACGATAAATCAACGCTTCTTTGCGCTATTGGCTTTTGGGAAAAACGGAGAAGCGTCTCGCTATCACGTGTGTACTATGTCAATGAAAAACATTCGATTTGTCAATTTGAAAGACCTATCGAGTGGACATCGTATGGTGATCCCCAAGATATAACTCCGTACAATGCAAATGTGAATTGGACTACAATGTTTTTGCAAAGTGAGAGTTTACGCAAATTGGATAAATGGGAAGAAGTGAGGCATTTAAGTAGTGATCTCATATTCTATTATAATCACGAGAAGAAAACAGGAGCATGGGAGCGACCACAATCAGTTCTGAGGTATGAGCAAAGTTCATTCATGCATGCTACACTTACTTCGCGTGAAAATGGCCGCAAACGGAAAAAACTGAAAGTCATTCGTGAAAAGTTCGAAGAAGAGTCGGGATGGATGTGGAGAGAAGAAATAGATAATTTCAAATGCGGTCACGGAGTTAAGATGAGTGTCTACTATGTCGGAGTAAAACAAGATTACTCTGATGTAGCCATTGGGACGATGCCAAGAGTATTTGATCGAGTTCCTCTCAGTCCACGTCATGTAAAACTCAAGCCAGTTGTCTTGCCTACGAATCAATTGGAGCAACGTGCAGACCCATTCAAACGAGGTTTGTTTATTCTTAATGCTGCGAATGAACGACAAGAATATGGATATAGGCTATGTACATGGGGATGCAAGGATTGGATTGAAGGAGAACTTCTTCCTGACCACCAATTATCCAAATGTCCAAAACGACAGTTAGCGTGTGATCAGAAATGTGGATTGATCTTGCGAGCCGAACAATGGGATCGAATTAAAAGCATGCATTGTACATTAGAATGTTCTAAGCGATTGGTACCATGTGAAAATCTATGCGGTGGCGTTATCCCTTTTGACTTCATGAGAAGGCATTTGGATGTTTTATGTGTCAAACGTGCTACTCCGCCAGTACCGTGCAGTTTGAACTGTGGATGGAAGATCAAAGGTGGTATAGAAGACCAAGAACACATGAAATGGGAAATGAATCAACACATCTCCTTCACCTGTCCGCTTCGAACGGTGTCATGCGACTGGGAAGGTTGCATGGCAAAAGTTCTCGCCAAAGAATTACCTGCTCATCGGATAGATCACCTTCACAAGTTGGGGATCTTCACGTGGACTACAGCTGGCGCCTACAGATGGAAAGTGCCTCGAAAGTGCAAATCTCTCGTAGTGCAATTGTGGGGAGGCGGGGGGGCTAGTGGGATGTTGTACGAGAGACGTTGTGGTCATGGAGGTGGAGGCGGTTTTGTCCAATGTCAACTGACAGTGCATCCTGGTGAAGAGCTGATTCTTGTTGTTGGTTCCGGTGGTACAATACCTGAATTTTCCACCTCTTCTGATAGTGTCTTTTCATGTGGTATGGGAGGAGGATATTCTGCACTGATTAGGCAAGGAGCATTTGGAGAGGAGTTATTAGCAATAGCAGGTGCGGGTGGTGGTGCAGGGTCTCGAAATGGTGCTCCAGGAGGTGCTCATGAGTTGGATACTGCTGATCCAGATGGAATCTGTCGTAGCGGATCCCAGGGTACGAGTCAGCGAGGTGGAGAAAGAGGCATTGTACCTGCTAATGTAGTGAGTCATGGTGAGGACGGTGACGCCTATTACGGAGGGAAAGGAGCCATTTTCGGAGAAACGGCATCAGCAGGTTCAGGTGGTTCGGGTCTGTTCGGTGGAGGTGGAGGTACGTTTACGACGTGTAGTATTTGAAAACATTATTTGAATTTAAATCTAGGTGGGTTCTCTCCGGGGATTGTTGGAGGTGGTGGTGGAGGAAGCAGCTACGTGAATGAAGATGTTTCGGTTGATCGTATACTACTAGGTGGTAACGGGTTCGAGCCTGGGGGAAAAGATATGGACATTCCAGCCGCTACCGGAATTGGTGAATGGGATTTAAACGGAAGGTTGGCTGGATACGGTGGTAGAGGATCAAAGATGGAGCTTCAAACTGGATGCAGTGGAGCTGTAAGAATTCGTCTTCCTGGATATTTTGATACAAGATTAGAAGAAACCAGAGTTGAAGCCGTTGTTATTGATGATACCGTCGATGATGATACCGAGTGCAGCAGCATCCCAGAAGAAAGGGAATCCTCTCATGAGGAAAACTATGAACAAGAGCAGGATGAAGATAGCGATGATGAACTTGCAGAGTTTCTTTTCGAACCAGCACAAAGTCAGATTAAGAATCCTTATGCTTTGGGCTCTCGTGTAATGGTGTATTACGAAGGGAAATTATACAATCCTCAATACCCAGGAACGATCAGTGATATCAATGAGGATGGCACTCTCGACATTGAATATGATGATGGTGACCTTGATAGAAATATAAGAACAAGTGCAGTCAGGTTACTCTAGTTTTTATATAATTCAACCTTCTTAATCGAGCGATTTCACCAATAGAATCATAATAGGAAAGTAGTACATTTCAAAATTTTGTACTGTTTTTGAAAACGACTTGTCTTTTTTAGAATGTGGGTGTGGATGTTCGTTGCGTATCTGTCGGTGGTTGCTGCGGGGGACGTTTTACACGAGGCGTTGGTTGTAGAAGAGATTGTTGCTGTTCGAGGTAAATGGATGTCGAAGCGAGATGCTCCAGAAGTACCCCTTCGAGATCCCAACCCACTCATTGCCGACGATATGTCAATTAGTAAACTTGATGGGACGTGCTGGTCTTACCAATCAGGTGGAACTTCTTATAAATTCTGTCCGTTTCGGTATGTTATCATTTCTTTGTTTCTTCTATTTATTTTGAACTTTTGCATGCTTGTAGAAATATTACTCAAACTCCATCGTACCATCGATCAGCAGTTTTAACTCTTGGGTTGTGGGACAAATGGGCTAGCAACCGAACCATGTTGTATACTGATGGATGTAAATCTGGTTGTTCTGAAAATAGACTCGCTACTGTTTTTCTCGCATGCCCAACGGAAGAACCGTATGTTACAAAAGTAGTGTCCGTTGACGAGGTAAAACCGTGTCGATATCAGATACATTTTCAAACAAAATACGCATGTGAGTTACCATTAGATAAAGAAGTGTGCAACTCCAAGTTTGTTGAGAACTGCGAAACATTAAAAACGGACTTTCAATTGGTTTTAGCAGTTTTGTCCGAACTGCTGTTTGACATCTTCCTCCCTTCGATTGTGGACCACTTTCTTCTTGATAACAACATGACTCTATTTTAGTTCTAGGATTTCTTTTTATTTAAGTGTTTTCTAAAATTGAATCACTCGATTCCAAAATGACTTTGTTGACTCTATTTTAGTTCTAGAATTTCTTTTTATTTAAGTGTTTTCTAAAATTGAATCACTCGATTCCAAAATGACTTTGCTGACTCTATTTTAGTTCTAGAATCTCTTTTTATTTAAGTGTTTTCTAAAATTGAATCACTCGATTCCAAAATGACTTTGCTGACTCTATTTTAGTTCTAGAATTTCTTTTTATTTAAGTGTTTTCTAAAATTGAATCACTCGATTCCAAAATGACTTTGCTGACTCTATTTTAGTTCTAGAATTTCTTTTTATTTAAGTGTTTTCTAA
>Ga0105055_10004699_pt1 | contig 19761 bp, 27 predicted proteins | sample BON03_FD_78090 | JGI IMG/M metagenome (GOLD analysis project Ga0105055, IMG submission 78090) | Freshwater microbial communities from Lake Bonney liftoff mats and glacier meltwater in Antarctica - BON-03 | ecosystem: Environmental > Aquatic > Freshwater > Ice > Glacier meltwater | place: Lake...
GACCTGCTCGCCGTAGTGCTTGTCCAGCCATTGCCGGTAGCTGCCGCTTTGCACACCATCGACCCAACCCTGGTTATCGAGATACCACTGCACGGTCTTGCGGATGCCGGTGTTGAAGGTCTCGGCCGGCTTCCAGCCTAGCTCCTGCTCAATTTTGCGTGCGTCTATGGCATAACGCCGGTCGTGTCCGGGCCGGTCCTTGACGAAACTGATCTGCTCCTTGTACGGTTTGCCGTCCTTGCGCGGTTGCAGTTCGTCAAGCAGGGCGCATACCGTGTGCACGATGTCCAGGTTGGGCATCTCGTTCCAGCCGCCTACGTTGTAGGTCTCGCCCAGCCGACCCGCCTCCAGCACCCGACGAATCGCGCTGCAGTGGTCCTTGACATACAGCCAGTCGCGGATCTGCTGGCCGTCGCCATAGACCGGCAGCGGCTTGCCGGCCAGTGCGTTCACGATCATCAGCGGGATCAGTTTCTCGGGAAAATGGAACGGCCCGTAGTTGTTTGAACAATTGGTCGTCACGACCGGCAGCCCGTAGGTATGGTGGTAGGCCCGCACCAAGTGGTCGCTGGCTGCCTTGGACGCCGAATACGGGCTGTTCGGTTCATACCGGTGGGTTTCGGTAAAGGCCGCCTCATCCCGCGCCAGCGACCCATACACCTCATCGGTCGACACATGCAGCACCCGGAACGCCTGTTTCGCATCGGCATCGAGATGCCCCCAGTAAGCACGCACCGACTCCAGCAATTGAAAGGTGCCCACGATATTGGTCTGGATGAACTCGCCCGGCCCGTGGATAGAGCGGTCCACATGTGACTCGGCGGCGAAGTTGACAATCGCCCGGGGCTTGTGCAGCGCCAGCATCGAATCGATCATCGGCCCGTCGCCGATGTCGCCACGCACAAACACATGGCGCGGGTCGGCATTGAGCGATGCCAGGTTCTGCAAATTGCCGGCGTAGGTGAGTTTGTCCAGGTTGACGATGGTCTCTTCTGACTGGGCCAGCCAGTCGAGCACGAAGTTACTGCCGATGAAGCCGGCGCCGCCGGTAACGAGAATGGTCATGGTTGTACTTGCTTGTTTGTTATGGCCTGTAGATTCCCCAAGGGCCAATTGCGGTTACGCGTGGGTCATTCCAGACTCGCAGACATTTGCCGGCCGCTGACGCGAAGCCGCCGGCGGCGTAAGCCCTCAATAGTAATACCCCATCGACCTGACCGTCGATTTTCTGGCGTCAGCAACTGCACCGGGTTGCGCAATCACAGCGGTAATAGTCGGGCCATGATTGACGCCATGCAGGTTGCACTCGCCCCGGACGGCCCCTTGGTGGCGCGACTGCGAGCGCGCCTGCCACATGCCTTGGCGATATACGCATTCGGAAGCCAGGTAAATGGACATGCGACGTCTTCCAGTGACCTGGACCTTGCCGTGCTGGTGGCCGGTTACGCGGACCCTTTGGTTTTGTGGGAACTGGCGGGGGAGTTGGCTGACCTTGCCGCTTGCCCGTTGGACCTGCGCGACCTGCGCGCAGCGACCACCGTGCTGCAGTACCAGGTGATCACCACCGGAGAACGCATGGGTCAGGCCCACGTGGGCGGGGTCACCCGTGGGCGGGGTCAGGCCCATACCTTGTAGCCGTCGACTAGAAGGTATAGGCCTGACCCTCAGCACAAAACACCTGCCACCAAAAAACACATGTTCGCCAACTTCATGATTTATAAGGAAGTTTTTGGCCGGGTGTTAAACCCCGGTTGGCAGCCTGCACCGCGCCGTGTGTTCGGGGTCATGTACGGGGCCTGACCCATATCACTCAATGTGTTGTGTTCAGTCTTCCCAGGGATTAATGAGTTGGACTGCCAGCCCTGCGAAGTCCCGGGTATTGCGTGTGACCAGGGTCAAGTCATGTTGTAAGGCAGTAGCAGCCAGCAAGCCATCAATGGCTGGCAGGGGCCTGCCGGCTGATGCCATTAAACGGCCCCATCGGTCCGCAGTGTGGATATCAATGGTAAGCATTCGCCCGACGAAATAATTGGGCAGTTCGACTTCCAGCCAGTCCAGCAATTTATGGCGGCGTGCCAGATCGTCCAGGCGTTCGATGCCTTTGCGAATCTCTCCCAGCGTCAGCACGCTCAAAAACAGGGACTGTCGTGGGCGGTCCTGCATCCAGGCAAGCACGCGTTCATCGGGTTGTTTGCGGCGTAACTCGGACAGGACGTTGGTGTCGATCAGGTAACCCATGACTGGCATCGAGTCCTGATTTAGAAATCGACCTCGCGCGGAAGACTGCGATCGCGCTCAAACTCAATGTCGTCCTGTTGGGCACAAGGCGAATTGCGCATGAAGTTGACCAATGACTCGCCATTGCCACTGAGTTGGTTGAACAAATCGCGTGACACCACGACCGCCACCGAGCGGCCGTGCACCGTAATTTCCTGTGGCCCGTCGTCCGCGGCACGTTTCACAACATCAGAAAACCGTGCCTTTGCTGCCTGCATTTGCCAAGTTTGCATGGTGGATCTCCGAAATTCAAACTTCTGACCAGAAGGGTCAGAGTACGGCCAAACTTTAACCGATATCCAAAAAATGGCCAACCACGCGCCACTCAGGCGCTCACCTCGTTGGACAAGGCTAGTACTGGACCCGATGTTTGGCTAGCATGCAACAGGAAAGTACTCGGCGGCAGCGAAATGAAACCATCGGAAGTCCTAAGCCAGCACCGCGACGCCGTCATGGCAATTGTGCTCGGCAGTGGCGTGCACAATGTTCGTGTTTTTGGATCGACGCTGCATGGTAATGACACCGAGGGTAGCGACCTCGACCTGCTGGTTGATGCGCCCAGAGGTACTACGTTGCTCGATATGGTCAGACTTCAACGGGCCATTGAAAGTCAACTCGGCATTTCGGTAGACATCCTGACCGCCGATGACTTGCCGCCGGCTTTTCGTGGTCGGGTGATCGGAGAAGCTCGTCCCCTATGAGCCAGGAAATACGTGATTTCGAGGCGAGCGCGGCGCTTTTTGCCACTCAGTGCATCCAGTTCGGCTGCCGCGGCACCGAGTCCCAAGTCGTCGCGGAACACCGTGATGTCGATGTCCTCCGAAAACCGGGATATGAGTCCGAACGCTTTGGACCGTGATGTTCCTCCCTTGAACAGCAATCGGGGGTTGTCGGGAGGCAAGCCATTGAACAGCGCGTCCAGCGCCCAACAAACCCAGAAGTCCTTTTCCACGTTCTGGACAGCGGTGCCAAGCCGTGCAGCGGCACCGAAGAAAAGGTCTCTCCGCTCGGTATCCGCGGCCGTTATCACGGTTTGTATGTCGGAGTTCAAGGAGTCTTCTCGATCACGCTTTTCATAAGTGTACGCGGCGCGCCTGGACCGTTGGGGCTTTGGGATCGCATCCCTGCAGTTCGCGCACGAGGCGCTGCATCCAAGTTGGCAATGTACTGAAGCCATCCAGAAGGTCTTGTCGTATCGCTTCGCCGTTGACAGGATTCGCCAGAATCTTGTCCAGTTTGCCCAGAATTTTTGGCTGGTCTGTACCCAGAGTGTCTTTCAACCAATACAGCGCCTGCACGACGCGCATCGCCGGTCGACCTGCCCAGTACAGGCGACTCGGGGCAGTCTGCTTGAACTCGATGACGAGGTTTTCCAGTTTGATGGATCGCCGCCGCGCATCCGTGTGGATCGTGACGCGCGCCGGCACAGCATCGGTAAGGCCCAGGTCATTGGCGGCGGTCATGCCGTCAACAAGCAGGCGAAGTTGATCGCGGCGTGCGATGGCATCCAGGACGGCGCGATAGTCCAGGTTGGCCGATCGTTTGGTGAGGCTGTTGATGGTTGGCCTGTCGTACAGCCCTCTGTCGATGCGACGCAGCTCGCCGTCGCTGACCAGGCGCTGCAGCGTCTTGTCGACTGCGTCGCGATTGCCGCAGGTAGCAAAGTCAGTCGGCACCCAGACACGGCCAGCCGCGTCCGATTTGACGAGAAGGAGGATGGAGGATTTGAGATCGGACATTTTGTCCGATATTTGTAGACGTTTTCCGGACGCAAGGCAATGGATTTGTCCGAAAAGTGTGGTCAATATCGGACGGTTGGATGGCCGCGCACCATCCAATGCTAGATCAGCTTGGCATATGTGGGGTCAGATACCCACACCTTGTGTGTGGGGTCATGAGAAGGTATCGGCCTGACCCTCAGTACCTCATGGTGAAGGCCGCGCACGCCGCTATTTTTTGGGTGGCACCAGAGCTGACGTGGCTGACCCGCGCAGCGCCAGAGCCGATATTTTTCCCAGCTACATCCCACTGTCTGCTGACAGCCAGGACATCCTGGCTTATGTTGACCAGCCAGCGCAAGCGCGCAAGCCCGTAGGCTATCTCTGGGGTTATGAGCGCTCGACACAGGAGTATCCTGCCATCAAGCAGGATCTGGCCGAACCCGAACCCGAACCCGAACCCCTTCGCCTGGCCTGGCGCGACTTCATCAAACTCACCATCCACGCGGTTGTCCAACATCCGGAACATGACCCGTTGTCCAGCATTCAACAACGCGTGACGGAGCGTGTGCCAAAGCGCGAGCAATCCAGCGTACAGGCCCTGATCGTTGAAGAACTCCGACGGATGCATGAGGGCGTGTTCGCCCGGTATGGACTGCGACCATCTGAATACGCGCAGTGGGAGGCCGTGAGAGGACATTGACGAACCGTGTAGCCGTCGACTAGAAGGTATAGGCCTGATCCTTAGCGCTGCGGATGTGAGACCTATGCAGAAGCCAGCATCAGATGACCGATTTCCGCCTTTGCCGGCCTCACACTGATTTCAATGTCATAGCCGAGCCGTGTCAAACAGTCCATCAGTTTTCGCTCTGACAGGTTGGTGAAATCGCCGCGCATCATGTCGGACACTTTCGGCTGTGTGATGCCCATCCGTTTGGCGGCATCCTGTTGCGTGAGGCCACGATTGCGTATGGCTTTCCTGATCTCAATCGCCAAGCCGGTTTTGATCTTGAGCTTGTCTGCGTCAGGCAGGCCAAGGTCGGCAAACACGTTGCCGGAACCACGTTTTACTTCAATGCCATCAATGAGTCGAGTTTTCATTTCCGCAGATCCTTTGCAAACGCCTCGGCCACTTTGAGCCTTGCGTGAATGATGTCCATGTCTTGCTTGGGCGTGGCGATGCCGCGCTTGCTCTTTTTCTGAAAGCAGTGAAGGACAAACACCGCCTCAGCAAACTTGACGGTGTACACCGCACGGTAAGTGCCGCCGACATCGTTTTCCACCACTTCAAGCAACCCTGCTCCCCCAAAGCCTTTCAGCACTTTGGCAGCGTCGTGCTTGTCGCCCGCCTGCGCCAACGACAGTGCGAAACCGAACAGCCGCCGAACCTCCACAGGCAAGGCCATCAAGTCTTTGTGGCTGCTGCCAATCCACTCGAGTGGCTTTTCGTTCGTGGGCATGGCTGGGATTATCTATGAAATGGTATAAAGTATCAACACCACTGTGACCCTTACATCTCGCCCGGCCTGGTTGACAGACTTGTTCAAAGGCACCTCAACCCACAGGTGGCTCCGGTGTAAATGGCGGTACGACCACGACCCTGAAGTGATCGAGAACGCGTCGATGCATCTCAAGGCATCCAAACCGGCATAGGCCCTTGGCACAGTGTCTGCATTGCCCCCTGGGCACCGCGTTCCGCATGCGTAACACCAACGGCCTGGGCCGATCCCGCTGTCTGGGTGCCGTCCTGCAATGGAGGGTAGGTTCAGCGTTCGATTTCAGCGTCGGATAGTTGTTACGCTTCATGCACGTGACCGCATGAGGGAAAGAGCGATTGCGGATGAAATGCGGGCCGAGGTCATCGCCAGCGGCGAGACCCGTTACCGGGACGCTACGCATCTCTGGGCGTTCAAGGAGTTTCCTGAACGGCACGACAACTTGTTATGCGCGGTGCTGGTGTTGGAGGATGCCGTGATCGTAAAGACCGTGATGCGTCACTTTGCTTTGAGGAGGCGCTATGCGTACGACTTACTACGATGACGATGACATTCTGGTGATTCGTCTTTCGGACAAGCCGATCAGCCGAGAGGTCTCGCAGGACTGGAATACCCACATAAGTTATGCCCAGAACGGCACCACAGTCGAGGTCGTTCTGCTGGAAGCCAAGGCGAACGGCGCATACCCGCTCATGCTGGAACACATGTGAACGGCCTGATTGCTGCAGCTCACCATCGCGCAACCGCGCCGTCGACTGCGGTGGTTTCGTCTTGTCGTTTTCGTGTGTGGGGCCAGGTGTGGGGCCAGGCCTATACCTTGTAGTCGACGACTAGAAGGCATAAGCCCTTGGCACACCGCCGTTAAATCGCCAAACTGCGCCAAATCGACAGGAAGAACTGGCGCAGTTCAGTAAACAGCGCCAATATCGCAATGGCATTCGCCAAAGACATACTGAGCCGCGTTCAGGCCGCCGAGAGCGGATTGACGCTGGCCGCATTTTTGACGCAATGCCCCAGCGTCGCCAGGCGCACGGCACAGCGCCAGACAGCGAAGCTGATATGAGCCAGGCTGGCGCGCTGGTCTGAGCAGCGTCACGAGCGGGGTGGCACGGGCAGCAGAGCAACGCAATTAGTGTGGCTCAGCGCACCCAGCGGCGGGCGTCCTTGAGCAGCAACAGCAATTGCTGCTCGCGCATGGGCGAGGCGATGAATCCGAAGCGGGTATAAAACTGCGTGGCCTCTTCATCGATGGGGTGCGTCAGCATCGTGCGGATACCTGCTTGCTCGGCGATCAGCATCGTGCGCCGGATCGCGTCTTGCAGTAGTCCAAAGCCGATGCTTTGCCCCTGATTCCCCATTGCCACTGCCAATCGGGCCAGAATGACCACGGGCAGTGGGTATTGCCCCATCGCCTTGCGGATACGTTCAGGCGCGTCGAATATGTCAATCTGACCAACGGTCAGGCTGTAATAGCCCGCTACGCGATCATCATCTAAAACAACAAAGGTCTTGGCCGAACCACTGCCCTGCGCTTGTCGGGCGTGGCGCAACAGCCAATCGGTCAGCGCAGGCTTGCCGCAATCGAAACTTTCCAACCTGTGTTGTGGCCCCAGTGGCACCGGGCCGTGTACATTCAATTTGCGTCCCAGGGGGCCTTGCGCGAAAACAGATCCCGCAAGCCACTATTGGACTGCTCGGGCTGATCCAGCAAATCCATCAGGGCTTGATATTGCCCGCTTGAGACCATGAACAGGCGCTGGTCAAGCAGCGTTTGTTCAGCGGCCTGGCAGGCGCTGTCGAGGACGAAATCCGTCAGCGACTTGTGCGCTACCTCGGCTGCGCGTCGCAGCACTGTCTCTTGCTGGGCAGTGGCACGTAAACCAAGGCGGGAGGAACGGGCAGAGGGCGGGTTGGCGATGGCCATTGTTGCGTCTTGTGGTGTTGGGTCAATGGGCTTTATGTTAGTACAAACGACGCACATCGTCTAGGCTGCCTGACAGGCCCTTGGTGACTCCCCGCATGACGGTTTGAGGCTCGCCGGCGCGCGGTAGTCTGTCTTTCAAGTGGTTCTACTCTTCGTTTTCCGAGAAGTTGAAACGTGCGCCAGAGGAAGAAACAAAGCCAGCGGTGAATCGGGCAGAGTGATGAATCCATGGTGCTGGTAGAAAGCCGCAGCCGGCTCGTTCTTGGCGTCTACCATCAAGGCATAGGCGGCAATCTCGGAGCGGGCGGCACGGTCTAGTGCATCAGCCAGTAGCGCACCGCCCAGACCTTTCCCTTTGAATGCCTGATCCACGGCGAGGCGGCCCATGCGCACCGCCGTAAGCATGCGACCCGGGTCCTGGGCACAGCCCCCCGAGTCGAGCAGAAGGCGCCAGTGCGTGACCGTGTGTACGACGAAGCCGTTTGCCAGGCGCTCATCGTGCTGTGGGAGGCTGGTGACCGGATCTGCGGCATGCGGCTGAAACCACTGATCCCTGTCCTGATCACGGCAATCGAGCGACACGGTCACACATTTTCACGCCAGTGGTGGCCGGGCGACCAGTTACCAAGTGGCGTCTTCCGATGCGGTCAACACCGTTGTGGACGATTGACGGGTTCACCGCCGCCATGGAATCGCCAAACAGCGCCAGCTGGGCGGGGAAAACTGGCGCAGTTCAATAAATGGCGCCACAATTGCGCCAAAACCAACTGAACAGCGCCAACATCGCAATGGCATCCACCAAAGACATACTGAGCAGCGTTCAGACCGCCGAGAGCGGACTGACGCTGGCCGAACTCCTGGCGCAGCACCCCAGCGTCGCCAGGCGCACGGCACAGCGCCAGATAGCGAAGCTGATTGACAGTGGCCAGGTCACCGCACACGGTGAAGGCCGCGCACGCCGCTATTTTTTGGGTGACACCAAAGCTGACGTGGCTGACCCGCGCAGCACCAGGGTCGATATTTTTCCCAGCTATATCCCACTGTCCGCTGACAGCCAGGACATCCTGGCTTATGTTGACCGGCCAGCGCAAGCGCGCAAGCCCGTAGGCTACCAGCGTGATTTTCTGGACGCCTATCGGCCGAATGAGACCTGGTATTTGTCCGAGTCCTTGCGCCGCCAATTGCACAAGATGGGAAAAACTGCTGACGTTGATGCGCCTGCAGGCACCTACAGCCGCGCCATTTTGAACCGCTTGCTGATCGATTTGTCGTGGGCATCCAGTCATCTGGAAGGCAACACCTACTCACGTCTCGATACGCGGGAACTCATCGAACACGGCAAGGCCGCGCGAGGTAAGGCCGCCATCGAAACCCAGATGATTTTGAATCACAAGTCGGCGATCGAACTGCTCGTCGAGAATACCGACACTGCCCAGTTCAACCGCTACACCCTGATGAACCTGCACAGCGCCCTGGCGGAAAACCTGCTGCCCAACCCAGCGGATGAGGGACGCATTCGCCAGCATGCCGTGGATATTGGCAAAAGTGTCTATCGACCACTGTCCACGCCACAGCAAATCGAAGACGCGCTGGCCACGCTGCTCGTCAAGTCAAACCAGATAGCCGATGCCTTCGAGCAGTCGTTTTTCATGATGGTGCACTTGCCTTATCTGCAGCCATTTGCGGACATCAATAAGCGTACTTCCCGGTTGGCCGCCAACCTGCCGCTGTTTCGCGCCAATCTGTGCCCACTGACTTTTCTGGACGTACCGGAGCAGGCCTACAGCCGCGCCACGCTCGGCGTGTACGAAATGACGCGCGTCGAGCTGCTGCGCGACCTGTACGTCTGGGCCTATGAGCGCTCGACACAGGAATATCTGGCCATCAAGCAGGATCTGGCCGAACCCGACCCCCATCGCCTGGCCTGGCGCGACTTCATCAAACATACAATTCGTACGATCGTCCAACATCCGGAACGCGACCCGTTGTCGACCATTCAAAAATGCGTGACGGAGCGTGTGCCAAAGCGCGAGCAACCCAGCGTACAGGCCCTGATCGTTGAAGAACTCCGACGGATGCATGAGGGCGTCCTTGCACGGTATGGATTGCGACCATCTGAATACGCGCGGTGGAAGGCTGAGCGAAAGTATTTGTAGCCTATCGTATTTGAGTGCCCGTAGTTCGTTCAATGAACTGCTGAATGCCTTGCAGGAGGCTTGCGCTTGCCTGTGCTGCAATTGGCTCAGGCGACAGGGATCTGGCCAATGCCGTGTCGATTGCGGACGGCAGTGCCATCTCATCGTCGGCGAAGAACACACCATCTATCGTTCCTAACCATTTGGCAGCAGCCACTTGATGGTCGTTTCGAGTCTCTCGCAACGCGCCTTTTCTGGGCATCACGACAATTGGCTTTCCGTATTGCAGCGCCGTCAGGATAGAACCCATTCCGGCGTGGGCAATGATCAGTTGTGCGGACTTACACACGTCTGCGAACTCGCTTGGTTTGAATGCGTCTACTCCACGCATATTGGACGGAGCAAATTGTGTCTTTCCGATCTGCGCCAGCACCTGCACTTCAGGATGGTGCATGGCCCATGCATCAACTGCGGCAATCAGACGATCAAACGGCATCTGGGATCCAACGGTCACGAAGATCAAATGACTGCTCCCAGGAACGTCGGCCCATCGGGTCGGGCGAGATGTTCCCATTGCGTCAACCACAGGTCAGCGTACGGGCGGACCTTTTCGCCTGACATTGACATTTGCTCGATGTTCGCAATGCTGTCGAGCCAAATAGTCCTTGCCCCGATTAATTTACCAGCTCGAATAGCGGCAACGCCTGGTGCAGCGCCCGTGGTGATCACAATGTCAGGACGTTCCTTCACAACGATCCACAACACTTCGAGGACCATTCGCGCCAAATCGAACTTGCTCCAGCGAGTGGCATCGGTCACCGTGTAAAAGCTAGAGTTTGAGTCGATTTGATTCTTGTAATCTGGTTGAACTGTTACATAACAAATCTGGTGTAAGTCCAATAGCCCCCGAAGACGCAATAGTTGAACCCAATGCCCGCCTCCTGACGCGACTGCGAGTATCTTTCTTTTTTTAATTACCTGTATCTCACAGTTGATTGTTGTCATGAAGGTGGATATGCCTAGGCCAAATAGTACAGTTGACGGTAGATATTTTTCTCGAACACGGTACCGATTGATAGTCAAACTAGACTGATACGCTCTGCAAGTTCCTTGCCCTTCAAGCGAAGCCAGTCGGACCGAAGTTGCAAGTGGAACGCCCGCATTTCCTCTGTCAGGCCTTGCTGATTGGCTTGTAACTGCTGCATCCCGCTGGCAATATCACTTGGATCAGACGAGTCCACAAACACCGTGCCACGTGGGAATTGCCTCCGCAGTGTGGGTGTGCCGGATACCAACATTGGTCGCTCAGCGCCGACTGCTTCGCCACAGACGCTTAGTTGCACATCTTCTAGGCGCGTCAACGCAACTACTGCATCACAATTCTGAATCAGTGCTTCGAACTGGTCGCGCTCCAAAAAGCCCAAGAATCGCACATTTGCAGGGGCCTGTTCGATCAGGGTTGGTTCTTTACAATTATTCAGATTTCCTGTGATCAGGATACTGATATTTGGAACGACGGCGGCAGCCCTCAGCAACTCGGCTATGGGCTCGTCCGAGGAAAACGAGGCTGGAAAAACAAACCAAGGGCGAGGCAGATCGATAGTCAGTGTGAGATGGATTTCCGCTGGAAAGCTGGCTGGCGGGTCTTCCACAACTAGGAGTCGCTCTCGATTTATGCCAAGGCCAATCGCAGTCCTTTCCACATCAGCGTTGTGAACCAGTACTATGTTGCTTTTTGAAAGTATCGATAAACCGAAAGGGAACTTACACCATGGTTTCCGAAACATTGCGTTGTGGCAGTCAGAAATAACGACGGCGTGACTGTTGTAAAGCCGTCGGTATAACAATGCCACCCACAGTAGGGGAACTTGCGGCAATTGAATCCAAACGACGCGTGGTCGCGACTCACGTAACATGCGCATCATGTTCCAACTATGCTTCGCGTAAGTAAGGAACTTAGTGACGACGCTTTGCCTTCGTCGAACGGGAAAAAAAATGGTCTGAAAACCGCAGAGCGCAGCCATTGATACTTGTCGTCGCTGAAAGCCAGTCCAAGCGAAGAATAGCTGTTGCGAACCCTGAAGTTTCACCCTGTCGGCCGTGTCAGAGCAGCCTGTTGCAGTTTGCCTATTGTCGAATGTCATTCATTCAAATTTTTTGAGTTACGGTGCGAATGCGAAATTCGAGAAATCAATGTAAGTATCAGTTTTCGGCGCCCACCTATCGTCGCCACCGCCAAAGAATACGTCAAAGAACATCCCGTTGATGCGGAGTGAGTCAACAGTTCTCATCAAGACCCCTCGTTCCTCACCCAGGAACTGGGAATCGACCCACATTCGCACAACGCCATCACTTGCACCAGGTGTGTTCAAAATAACCTCTTGTTTGATCTGATGCCATTGGCCAGGCGTGAATTGAAACTCATGGTCGAATAGTGCACTTCCATACCGGATGCTTGTTGGCAAATAGGCGTACACCTTGCCCAACCCCCCCTTGCCCCACATCAACCTGAATGAGAATCCGTCGGTTCCGTCGGGAATCTTGCCGCCTGAATTACCTTTTCCGCCAAAGAGGCCAGGTAATTTTCCACCAAGGACGAAGTCGAAGCCAACGGGAAATCTGACCCAATACGAAAACACTGCTCTGTTGACACCGGCTGGGAATACCAAGCTCTTAAATCCAGCTCCTCCGCGTGGCAGCCCGCGATTTTTCATCGTGCCAGGGTCAATGGCGCCCTTTGGGACAAAAACGCGAATGAAGTTTCCCGTTGATATTTCCATTGGATGAACACTGATGTTTTCAAGTCCCCAAGTATTCGTGACGTTCGGAAAACTATGAGCGCCTTTGCTCAACTCCTCAATTTGCGACTTCGGGCCTTGCGCGGACGCTAACGGCGCAATCGCTGCAAAGACATAAAAAGCCAGCTTCGAAAAAAGTTGGCGACATGAAACTGTCATGCTATTTTCTCCTAGAAAGGCGCACCGACAATCGCTCTGAGGCGAACAGCGAAGCGCTTAAAGTCGCGTGCCAAGAGCGCTCGAGCACCTTGAGCAAGCGTGAATGCAATGGCCGTTGGAAGGAAGTACGGGTAGAACTTTCGGGTGAAGGCCATGCGGCTACGTACCAAGTAGTATTCTGAAAGGAAACTTCGCTTGCTACCAGTAGAACTGGATCCAATTGTTCCACCTTCCTTGTGAAATACTACCGAACGAGACGAATAAGCCAGTTTGAATCCGGCACGTTGCGCGCGCGTTGCCCAGTCGATCTCTTCGTAGTACAGGAAGTAGGAGTCGTCCATCAGGCCGATTTTTTCAAGGCATTGACGCGAAACCATCAAGGCGGCTCCGAGGATGTAATCAAGTTGTGCTTCAACAGATTCTTCGTCCCGTGGCGCATTCACAGACGTATGTGCGCCTATGTGCTGGCTTCGTCCCAGCCATTTTTGAAACCGCGCGCCGCCGAGTGCCTGGACTTGTGTTGGTGTATGGTGATACACAACTGTGCACCCGCACATGCCGATGGATGGGTGTCGTTCACAGCGATCAACCATGTCATTGACGGCTCCAAACGTCAACATCGCGTCGTTGTTCAGCAAGAATGCATAGTCATAGTTGCAGAATTGCTGGAGGTACCGTAACCCGATGTTGTTTCCACCTGCAAATCCGAGGTTGCCTCCGGTCTGGATGATGACCAACGGCATTTTTGAGGTGGTTGGTGAACAGTGCGTGTGATTGACGGAGCGATTGAAACGTTCTTCAGCCCAGTCATAGCTTTCGACACCAATCTCATTGTCCGAGGCCCATTGCATTACTCGGTCGATGGAGTCATCGCCGGAGGCATTGTCGCAAAGCACGATCCCAGTTAATCCGTCTGCACCCTCTTTGTAAGCCGATTGGAGACAAGCGACGGTGTCCTCACCGTTCCGCCAGTTGAGAACGACCAACCATACCCGTTGATTGTTCGTCATTTCGCGATCCGTACCTGCCTTGCGTTGTGTCTTTCATTGGGTTTGAATGCGTCAACTCTGCCGCCAACGCGCAAACGTTCTATTAGGAAGATAGCAAGCGCAATCGACGCCACCCCGTTGGGTGCCACGAAGTTCGGCTGCGTGATCGCGGTCAATACGGTAGTTGTCAGGATAACCCAATATGCAGCGAACGAAATAGCAGGGTTCTGCGTGCCTTGTCTGGCGCCTGTCCAACCACGTCGCAGCAATACGAACACCAAGAAGACGGCGGTGAGCAAACCGGGGATGCCTGTCTTGACTGCCACACGCATGTAGGCGTTGTGGACGTACCGCACTTGGTCTGGCCAAGATCGACTCTCGATGGAGTCCGGTTTGTAACGTCCACCGAGACCAACACCAAGAATCGGCGATTCATAGATGCGTACCAGCGCATAGTGATTTTCTTCTGTTCTACGGCCGAACGATGATCCACGCTCGATCTCCTCGCCGACGCTTAGAAGCCGATCGCTCACTGCATAGACGTATTCAGGTTTTGCCAAGAGCAACGTTGCGATCACCAGGGCCGCACCGACAGTGCATGTAATGGCCAGCCGGGCATAAGCCGCTTTGCGTGAGAAGAAGGCCAACATACCAACTCCGACGAAAAGACTAAACCAAAGTCCGCGGCCGAACCCTACCAGAACCCCTCCAATCAACAAAGCGCTCAATAGCGCTACAACCACCGGTTGGCGGATCTGTTCCTTGGCATAGGCCGCGAACAGATATATGAGCGCGCCCGTCATCAGGAACATTCCTGGGGTAGTGCTTCGCAATACATCGGCGACGCCACCGTCGAGCGACCAGAGTTGCCGCAACTCCTGCCCGCGGCCGAAGATGGCAATACCCGTGAAAGACTGGAACATGACGCCTACAGCAAGTACCAGTGCCAACCCCATCAGCAGCAGCTGAAAGCGTTTCATTTGTCTGTCAGTCTCAATTGCCAGGCACAACACGGGTAGCAGCAACCATGTGACATATGGTCGTGCTTCGTTGAAGATGTCCTTTGCCGGAGAGAATTTGTACGCCAACGCGATCAATGCCGATGTGGCTGCAACGAGGATGAAGAGCCCCAAAGGGATCCAGTAGTGCCGCATTGGCTGCAAGCGTGGCCGCAATGAGCCTGCATGTTTGACCAGCAGCAACACCAATAGCGCCGGTATGCCCAGGTCTTCCGGTTTCAGTTCACCTCCACCAATTGGTAGTGTTGGTAAAAGAATATCAGGCAAGACGCCGAAGAGTGCCGCGAGTATCCCGATAACGGCAATGTCTGGCGTCAACCAAGCGACCACCGCAAAGACGGGAACGATAACCAGCGCCACCACTAGCCACCAGGGAAGCAGCGCTGGAAGTATTCCTGCTGTGGCTACGACCAGAATGACGAGCGTGAACAAGACGAAAGTGCCGACAACTGAGGTCGTTCGGCGTGGCAATATGCCGCTATTTATTTGCCGCATGGTTTTCTTTCTTTCAGGTCGCCAGATTCCGGTGGAACCCGTTGGCGGCTTGCGTGCCATTTCAAAACTTGCCTCGCAAGATCCTTGATGCTGTTCCTCCGAATGCACGGGTCGAACGCCGGAGACCTAATCGGACGGTGAGTGTTGCCAGCCTGAATCCTTTGTAGCGCGGCCATAGCCGAAACAGGAGTTTTGCAGCGAGGCCTCTTGCAAAAACTTCCTGCTTTCGCCGCTTTTGGTAAGGTTGAATCTCACCAAGAGCTTCAACCTGGAAAGGCTCCAATCGAATCGAGTCGGCGGCGATCGCATCCATGACCAGTTTCCGACCGACCGTGGTTCGGCAAGCAACCAAACTGCGTCCATCAGCCTCCGCAAAATCCGGATACCCATCCTTCCCGTACCACGCGTCAGCGCAAACCACGTCTGCAAACTCGCCTGTGCCGTCAGCACACATCTTGCAGCGCGGCTGCAGGTGTTGGTTCAGGATGCTGCCCCATGCCGTGTTGTAGTCCATGGTCTGCACCCGGCCGTCGTGAGACTGGGCGCGCGCCAAGCCGGGCCAACCGTCACCGCGGTATCGAAAACTTTGCACCGCATCTGGCTCCATGTCGAAACGCTGCAGTATCTGGTGGGTGCCCTTGATGCTAGGTGTCCCTGCGCACATGAACGACAGAAGGTACGGAATTCGCTCCTTCAGCGCCGGTTTGGTGCGCAGGATGTTCCTGACCGCAGCGACGTCACAAGGCTTGCCAACGAAGGCAAAGCGCCTTGGGCGGACTAGTGCCGCGGCCAGGGCAGCCACGGGTGCGGCTGGCGCATATCTCGATCCGGCGGCCGACAATACGTCCTCCCGCGTTTCGCTGAAGATGGTCTCGTTGACCAGCGGATCGACGGTGGATGCACGTGTATGCACCACGAATGCTACTTTTTTCGTTTCCAACAGATGGATCAGCAGGGCTGAAAGTACCCCGCCGGACGAACCGCCATGCCGAACCTCTGCATCGGTGGCATGGCCGGCCTTCAGTTCCATGATCGGCCCCCACTCTGGAATATATTGCACACCCTCATCGAAATCGTCTGCGTGCCGCAGGCCAATACCGGGGCAGATAAGCTGGATAGCCTGCTCCATCTCGGGCGTCAACACCTGCGACGCGGTCGGCCGCATAAATCCTGCGGTGTTCATGTGCATGGAGATCGCGCCAGGTTCCGCCGCAAAAACGCAAGCGCCACAACCTGTACACAGGCCACCTTCCACGATCTTGCTCAGTGTCATGTTAGCCATGCGAGACTTCTCGAATGACCTTGGCAAGCAAAGCCGTATAGTCGTCCAGCCGCGCACGGGCGATGATTTTGCCATTAGCGGTCTCGGCCGCCAGGGTCTTGCGATTCTCAAAAGCGGTCTTGATCCGTGATACGACTGATGCCTGATCGTCGCGCGTGCAATCAGCCACATGTGTGTAGTTGAGCGTATTGAACAAGCCAGTGAATTTCCGGCTGTAGGCCATGGGGACGCACGGGACACCCGCAGAAAATGCGGCAATACATGCGTGCATCCGGCCGCCAATGAAGAAGTGGCAACCCGAGATGTAGCTCTTGGCGGCCATTGGATTCGAAAACGGGCCGGCAACCATCAGGCTACTGCGTTGCGCAGCCAGTGCTTGCGCTGCACGGTAGTCGTCTTCCGCCGCACGATTCGTTGTTACAACATGCGGAACCAGGACAACTTGCACCCCTTCGAGACTCTGAAAATAGTCGACCAGTTCAAGGAGTGTTGCACGGTAATCCAGCTTGAGCCCGAACTGGTTCCGCCCAGAGTAACCGCCGGACCATAACAGTCCCGAGACGTTGATACCCACACGCGTGTGATCCGCCGGTGGCAAAGTCGGTTCGAAAGGCAATGCAAACGCCACATCGATCGCTTCATGAAACTCGACCTTCAGATCTCTGGACTTGAAGTACGCCGTGGACATGGCGTCACGCGAACACACCGCGCGTGCACGTTCCATTGCCCGGTCAGCGAGCCACGCTGCAAAGGGGTTGCGAAAAGGTCCAATCGTCTGGGGGCTCAATATCAACGGTCGACCGTGCCGACTGGCAAGGTACTTGGTGGCCAGCAGATACGTCAGGCGCTTCCAGCCGTAGATGTCCGAAAAACTGTCCCCTTCACCAATGTCGAGAACGAGGTCACAGTTCTTCAGCGTTGCGTGGAGTTCCGGCGATCGACCCAAGAGCCGCCTTGCATTTACCTGACAGACAGTGTCGATGCGAGGATCGTCGTTGGGCCTATCTTCATTTGTCCACCCAATCACGACAAATCGCAAATTCACATCGACCGTTCTTGCTGCGTCCTCCAGGATTTGCATTTGTGAATAGGTCAGGGCACCGACACCGAGGTTTACCGAATCAACGCTGTGCCATAGCAGCCCAACCCTGAGCGTCTTCATAACGGCGCCCTGGGATGGTCGAGAGCACCAAAAAAAGCTTGGACCATTGCTGAGTGGTCCTGTCGCAAAATCTCAGAGCAAAAGTCGACCTTATTAGAAAAAGGGGATGGTGTCATTGTTTGCGTATCTGGCTTCGCAGATTGGCCCAGAGCCCTGCATAGAGGATGGCAACCATAAAGATCGACGCTGTGTAGGCCTGGATGAACGATTGCAGATCCGCCTGGAGATAGAGCACAGCCAGGGTCAGGGCCGCAAAAGTTGCGAGGCCCATCAACTGGCACTTGACCCGGCGCGCCTGCAAGCCAGCGGCCGTGACTACAACGCCAGAGCCTGCTGCCACATATTTCAATGCAATGAGAATCCCAAAGTAGGGCAACAGATCAGCCAAGTCTGCGAACTTTTCGCCAAACAGCAGGTGGGAGAAAAATTCAGGAACTGCAATCAACGGCGCTGCGAAGCCAACGCCGATCATGACCATCGCTATTGCGGTGCGCAATGCAACGGAATGGAAATTTGTATCTTGCGTTTTCGCTAATCGCGATAGCTTGGGAATCATGACGTTGCCCACAACCGGTGCCAATGCCGAGATCCCTTGAACGATCTTTTGGCCCGCCGAATAGAGACCCACGGCTTGCACCCCATAAATGGCCCGAACTGCAATCACGTCCATCTGATTCCAGGAGGTCGTGAGAATCCCGTCTACGCCGTACGGCCACACTTTTCCGAAAGTAGCTGTTACCTTTTCTGTACTCCCTTGCCGCAGCGATAGAGCTGGGATAACCTGATGTAGGGTGTACGCCGCCGCAACCAAGTAGCAAACGCGCGACACTGCGAAAGCCCAGGCAACCGCTATTGGTGTTCCAACGCGCCAAGCAACGCCGCATGCAATCAGAAACTGGAACAAGTTGGACGACGTCACCACCAGTGTTTCAAGATCGTATCGGCCCAACGCCCGCAGAGGGGCGATGAAAAAATCTGCAAATGAAAGTGCCACCGCGGCAAGCAACAAAGGCATGAGTAGCCATGGCGGCGTCACCGCTGAGCCCATTATCAGAATCACAGCAGTTGCAAGCGTGACCAGAACGACGATCAATCGAATCTTGACCCAGAAGGCGTTTTGAATCAGAGGAGCCACATGTGCAGGATTCGCTCCTACTTCTCTCAATAGATACCCGGAAAATCCAAAATCGACGACTAAAGTCAACAATGCACACGTACTGAACACAAAGGCGAATAGGCCGAAATCGGCCGGACCCCATATCCGTGCCAGAAGAACGAACACCACCAAACCTGTCAACAATCGACTTCCGATGGAAACAGCTGTGTAGAGAAAGTTCTTTTTCATTCGTTTATCTGCGCGATTCGTGCAGAACAAGCCACCGACCAGTCAGAGGTGCCACCACAAGGCACCGCAAGGAGGTGCCGTAGCAGTCGCCTGTTGAGAGGTCAGCCCGGGCAAGCCACCAGTTGATGCGAGGCGCAGATCACGACTAACCGACATTCCGTCCGATCAGAAGGTGTCTTGTGTCTGGCGGTGTAGCCGTCAACATGTCCTCGATGAATTTGTCGTGAAGCCGGTACGCACGGTCCACTTCGGTATCGATGCTCGAAATTCTGAATAACAGGCCATCGGCAACACGGCCGGCAAATCCTTCCCGGATCGTCGCCAGCTTTTGTTCCAGTCCACCTCGAACAACGTTATCACCAAGACGAATCCAATAAGTGATCGGCTCATGTCGATTGCCAAGGTTGGCCTCGAGCCTTTTGATGGGAATATTGCCGATTGGTGTTGGCAATTGCTCATACCGGGCGCCCTGCATCTGGAAGCCCTGTGCGGGGTAACAGACTTCCGGCAAATGCACCTGAGACTGTTTGTTCTGTTCTTCGCCGTAGGCGACGGAGAGCATCACTGTTTTGCCAGTCTGAGCGTCAAGATACACGCGCGACACAATCTGCGAGTAAAGGCGACTCAGCGCCTCTTGCGCCTGCGGATTGACAACAGCGCCCATATTGGCGGGCAAAACGCGCCAACTGCCGAACTCAGTGGGAATGATCTTTTCGTAGTCCACCCGTTGCGATGGGTCTGGTTTCTTGACCGTAGGCGTCAACACCATTGCAGTGGCAGCAGACCCAAGCATCAGACCCGACAACAAGAAGTTCCTTCGTGCAATTCCCATCGGGCGCCTCCTAAATTGACGCCATGCGTCGTGCGCGGAAGCGCTCAGCCGTCTGTAGCATCGTGTCAAACCCGATGATCAGTAACAGTGCCGAGAGGAAAAGCACCATGCCGGCGAAACCGTGCAAGAA
>Ga0105055_10004705_pt1 | contig 19743 bp, 17 predicted proteins | sample BON03_FD_78090 | JGI IMG/M metagenome (GOLD analysis project Ga0105055, IMG submission 78090) | Freshwater microbial communities from Lake Bonney liftoff mats and glacier meltwater in Antarctica - BON-03 | ecosystem: Environmental > Aquatic > Freshwater > Ice > Glacier meltwater | place: Lake...
AATGGCTTAAAAAGATCATGTAATGATTGATGTATTGCATTTATTCCCTGTACTCAATTCTTCTCTGATTGAGGTATTGTCGGGACTTGATCGGCAGCAATGGAATAGTGATACTGTATGCAGACAATGGAAAGTAAGGGATATTGCCGCTCATTTGCTGGATGTTAGCTTGAGACGACTTTCTATAGGCCGGGACGCTTACCATTCAGAGTCCCCGAATTTGCATACTTATCAGGAACTTCTTGGTTTTCTGAACAGCCTTAATGCCGAATGGGTGAAGGCTTACCGAAGAGTTAGTCCTGAAATCATAACAGAACAATTAAAGATAATTCAGGAACAACTGTACCAATACCTTGTTACACTTGATCCGAATGCAAGAGCCATTTTTTCGGTTTCCTGGGCCGGTGAGGATATTTCTACAAACCGCTTTGATATCGCTCGCGAGTATACCGAAAGATGGCATCATCAGCAGCAGATCAGGCAGGCGGTAGGGGCAAAATCCATTCTTAGCAGGGAATTGTATCATCCATTTCTGCAGATCTGCCTGCAGGCCTTGCCTTATCATTACAGAAGCTTTGAATACCCTGAAGGTACTTTGCTAAAGGTTGAGATCGTAGGTGATGCGGGAGGAGCATGGTCAATTATTCGAAAAGGTAATAAATGGGATTTCAGCAATCAGCCCGGTGAAATTACTTCCCAAATATATATTGATCAAAACATAGCCTGGATGCTATTCTCAAAAGGAATTGAGATCAATGAGGCTAAACAGTATTGGCAGGTAATTGGGGATCAGGATTTGGGCAGACATGCTTTATCCATGCATTCGTTTATGGTTTAATATCAAATTATTTATATGAGCAGTGATTTAGAAAAGCTAAGGTTTCCAATTGGAAAATATAAAATTGAGCCTGTAAAAGAGCAGGACTATTCTATGCTGATTGATCAGTTGGAGGCATTACCTGGTAGGATCAGGGTTGCGGTGGCTGGCTTAAAAGATGAGCAGTTAGATACACCTTACCGTGAGGGAGGCTGGACATTAAGGCAGGTGGTACATCATCTCCCGGACAGTCATTTAAATGCCTACATGCGTTTCAAGCTAGCTGTAACTGAAGATAATCCAATTATAAAACCTTATGAGGAGGCTCTTTGGGCCGAATGTACAGAAGCCAAACATGGGGCAGTAAATGATTCTTTAGATCTACTCGATAGTTTACACAGAAGGTGGGTATCGTTTTTAAGAACCCTGGACCCTGAATATTTTCATCGGAAATATTTTCATCCGGCTCAGGATAAAGATTATGTCTTAAGTACTGTCTTAAGTTTGTATGTATGGCATGGGAAGCATCATCTTGCCCATATTACTGAGACGAAGAAAGCTAATGGCTGGTAACAAAAAGCCCTCATCAGCGTTTACTGATGAGGGCTTTTTAAATTCCATTTTTTATTATTGCGCGCTTGCCTTTGCTTCCTGTTTCATGGTCTCGTTAGCAACGATCACAATTTCAACACGACGATTTTGGGCTTTGCCATCTTCAGTTGTGTTATCAGCAATAGGATCGCTCTCACCTCTTCCTTCAGTTGTTAAACGGCTAGAGCTGATACCCTGACTTAAAGCATAGTCTTTAACAGAATGAGCACGTCTTTCGGATAAGCGTCTGTTATACTCATCTGAACCACTTGAATCGGTATGTCCAACAACCAGAATTGTTGTTTCCGGGTTATTTTTCAAAGAGACTGCTAGGTTTTCAATGTTCGTACGCGCTGCTGATTTGAGTGCATACTGATTGACATCAAATAAGATACCGGAATCAAATTTCACAATGATACCTTCCCCTTCACGAATTACCTCTGCATTAGGTACCGTTTGTTTGATTTCTTCTGCTTGACGATCCATTTTACGACCAATGATAGCACCGGCAGTGCCTCCAACTGCTCCACCAATGATAGCACCAACCGCAGTATTACCTGCTTTTTTGCCAATAATTGCACCAATTGTACCACCCGCTGCTGCACCAATGACAGTACCTTTTTGCGTTTTTGTGGCGGTTGCACAACTTTGGAAAAGCATTGCAGATGCAGCAATTGCTAATCCAAGTGTTGCTATTTTAATTTTTGTATTTTTCATGATTACTTTTTTAGTTTCTATTCAATTAACTTCAAACTAAGTGCCAAAATCATTTTTAATTTTGAAGGATGTACTTTTATATTGAATATAGATGAAAAATACCAAGAGAATAAATTTATTGGGATGCGGATGGCTTGGCTTTCCATTGGCTTTGGACTTAATTTCACGAGGTTTTAAGGTAAAGGGAAGCACGACTAGTCCGGAAAAAATACCTCTGCTAAAAGCGTCAGGGATTGACCCAATTTTAGTACAATTTGATCATTCCCTTCATGAACCTGATTTGAGCGAGCTTTTAGATGCTGATATTCTGATTGTTTCTGTCCCACCCGGAAGAAAAACTGCTAAGGGTCCTGAGAATTACCGCAAAATGGGTGAAACCCTAGTTGAACAGATACCCAAAAGCCGCATCTCCAAATTAATTTTTATCAGTTCAACATCGGTTTACTCTGACAGTAATAGTGTTTTAAGCGAAAGCTCTCAGATCTCACCTGAAACTATATCCGGGAAAGTAATTGCTGAAATCGAAAAAAGTTTGTTAGCGCTTCCTATACAGGTATTGGTATTAAGGCTTGCCGGCTTATTTGGGCCTGGGAGATCTCCCTCAAGATTTTTTTCCGGAAAAACCAATATTTCCAACGGTCTTGCTCCTGTTAATATGATTCATTTGGATGAAGTAATATCTTTGATGATGTATCTTATTGATTCTGAAAAAGCTAATGGTGTTTATATAGGATGTACTCCATCTCACCCCACTAAGCAACAATTTTATAGCCTTGCTGCCCGAATTGATAAACTACCGGAGCCGAAATTTATTCCAGAGAAGCTAAACTGGAAAATTGTTAATAGCGAACGGGTAGAAAAAGAACTGGGTTTTTCATTTAAAATTCCCAACCTGTTAGAGAGGCTTATTCAACCCTGAGGAGGGAATGAAATTTGAAATGAACAATTAGAACGATTAATAAGCTTCAGATATAAAAAGGCATGGTAATGATTTTTTATACATTTTTCAGATTCTTTGCTTAATTTTATAAATTAACCAATTATCAGGGATGCAGGAGATTTGATTAGCCCTGCGTATTTCCCGCTCGAGGAATTATATGAAGAAGCTTTTTTCTTTTCTTAGTCTTATTTTGTTTGTTTCTGCATATTCTGAGGCAGCTCAGCCTGATTCTTCTGTAATTAAGCGAGTAAATGAATTATCAGCCATTGTACAAAAAAAGTATGCTCCCGACAGGAGGGTGGAATATTACCAGCTTAAACAGCAAAATTCTTCTCCATTAACGTATAAACTTGAGGTAAGCAGAGCGGAAGCAGCAGCAGAATTAAAGACTTTACTTAGTTCTGAAAATTTAGATGTTCTGATTAATGAAGAAGTTCTTCCCTCCAAAGATCTTGGAGAAAAAGTTTATGGCATTGCAAATTTATCAGTTATAAATACAAGATATGAACCTAATCATGCTGCAGAAATGGCCACTCAGGCGGGTTTGGGAACGCCTCTGAAAGTCTTGAAAAAGCAAAGTGGACACTATTTTGTCCGCACACCGGATAATTACCTTTCATGGACCGAGTCTTCCGGAGTAGCCCTGATGACTAAATCAGAATTTGAAAATTGGCAAACAGCAGAAAAAATTATTTATACTGATCTGTATGGACAGGCCTATTCGGAGCCATCAGAATCATCCCTGCCGGTTTCAGACCTTGTTGCAGGGAATATCATGCAGCTTCTAAGCGAGTCGGGTGGATTTTATAAAATTTCGTTTCCTGACAAAAGAATCGCTTATGTTTCAGTCAGGAAGGCACGGTCATTTGATCAGTGGAAGCAACTTCCTGATCCTGGTGCAGATCAGATTCTGAGAACTGCCCGAAATTTTCTGGGCATTCCTTATCTATGGGGTGGAACTTCGATAAAAGGCTTGGACTGTAGTGGTTTTACAAAAACAAGTTATTTTCTGAATGGCATTATACTACCAAGGGACGCATCGCAACAGGCATTGGTTGGTGAGAAAGTTGACATTCACGAGGGTGATTCTGTGAGTATTACTAAATCATTAAAGGTCCTGAATGCCGGTGATCTTTTATTTTTCGCTGCCAACAAGCAAACAGGGCGTGTGACGCATACGGCTATCTATATAGGCAATGGTGAATTTATTCAGGCTGCAGGGCTGGTGCGGATAAACAGCATGATCAAAGGATCAAAAAATTATGACGATTTTCAATCCAGAACAATGGTGGGTGCCCGCCGAATGCTGACAGCAATTGGTGAACCTGAGGTTACACGTGTAAATAAAAATCCCTATTATCAGAAGATAATTAACCAATAAGTATAAACTAATCAATCAAAAGCATATGAATATTTTCGTTGGAGGACTTCCTTTTAAAGTAGATGAAAGAGAGCTAAAAGAAATTTTTGAAAAGTACGGTGAATTAACTTCCGTAAAACTGATCATTGATAAACAAAGCGGCCGGAGTAAAGGCTTTGGTTTTGTTGAGATGGCAGATGATGAGGCAGGTCAACAGGCCATTGATGCCCTTGATGGTACCGAGTTATATGGTCGTACCATAGGCGTTAGGGTTTCTGAGGATAAAAAACCGGATAAAAGGTATTAAATATTAAAGGCAAAAAAGCCCTTGATTGCTTGTGATTAATATTGTGGAACGAAAATTGTATTTGTTAGTACAGGGTTTGCATTATATAGTGCTCAAATGTGTCGGTTTAGGATCTATATGGTCTTATTTAAGGTAACATTTGAATAACAATTAACATTATTTCAAATACAAACCGTGTAATTCATTATTTTTGATTTAACAGGCTTCGGATTTATATAAAAATTCATCAGGGTTCTGTTTGATTGATAAACAATTAAAATAAAAATTTTAACCATTATGAAAAAATTAATCATTCTTTGCAGCGTTGTATTTTTATTTGCAGCTGTAACAGCATTTAATATTGTCGAAAAGGCTGAATTTAAATTCGAGAAAGAAACACATGATTTTGGCAAAATCCCTCAGGGTAAGCCGGTGAGTGTTGAATTCAAATTTACAAATACAGGGGATGAGCCTTTGATCATAAGCAACATAGAAAGCGTTTGTGGCTGTACTGTACCTAAATATACCAATACTCCGGTGTTGAAAGGACAGTCAGGAACAATTACCGTTACTTATAATGCTGCAGCAATTGCTCCATTCAGTAAAGGCTTGACCATCAGGTCAAATGCCAAGACTCCAATCAAAGTTATTTATATCAAGGGTGAGGTTATAGCTGCATCTGCAGAATAATTTCATTAGAGTAATACGAAAAAGCCCGGGGATCTCTGGGCTTTTTTTTTCTGATATGCAGTAGGGTTCTTTAGATGCCTTTCACTTTCATCTTCAGTGTATAAACTGCTTTGCTGGCAGTTATGAACAGAATATCTCTGTTCTTCCCTCCAAAACAAACATTTGCGGTTGATGCTGGGATTGAAATATGCTCAATTTTCTTACCCTCCGCATTGAAAACCGTTACGCCACCTCTGCCGGTCAGATAAAGATTCCCCCGATTGTCAAGTGTCATTCCGTCTGATCCCATATCGGTAAATAGGCGTCGGTTGTATAATTTCCCCCTTTTTCCGATATCATATTTATAGGTCTTTTTATCACCGATGTCAGCAACAAACAGGTTTTTCCCATCAGCAGATCCAATAATTCCATTTGGCCTTACAAAATTACTGTCTACAACAAAAGCGGCTTTCGAACCTTTTGGAAAGTAGTAAACATGTTGTCCGCTTAATTCTGATTTTTTTCTTTCCCAATATGGGCGCTGGTAATAAGGGTCAGTAAAAAATATTCCTCCTTTTGCATCAATCCAGAGATCATTTGGGCCGTTGAAACGTTTTCCCTCAAAATTATCAAGCAATACTTTTACTTTTTTATCGGGGCTAATCTGCCAGATTTCATTTTTTTCATCCGCTGCAGTAATCAGATTCCCCTTTTTATCGAAATACATTCCGTCGGAATGCCCTGTTTTATCTAGAAAAAGACTTAACTCGCCTTCTGTACTGTATTTCCAAATCTTTCCTTCAACGATATCAGTAAAGAAAATATCTCCTTTTTTATTGACAGCCGGTCCCTCAGTAAATTTGAATTGATCTGAAATCAGAACAGGTTTTGCATTTTCTGCAATAATCTCTGAATTTCCTTCCTGAACGTATTTTGCTGTTGAAGAGCCCCAATTCCAAACTGTAAGCGGAAGGAGCATAGTTAAAATTATGGATTTCATAATGCAAATAATTTTAATTACTATAATGATGGTGTTTTGCCACCGTCTACAGGTAAATTGATACCATTGATATACGATGCAGCCGGGCTTGCTAAAAATGCTATGGCTGCTGCCACTTCATGCGAATCGCCTATCCGACCTGCAGGTATTGTACTGATCATATCCTTCATAACCTCTTCGCTGCTTTTGTTTTCGCGCCCTGAAATTGTTGAGATAAGGGATTTAAGTCTGCCGGTCATAGTGAATCCAGGTAAAATATTATTTACAGTTATACCAAATGGGCCAAGCTCTAGTGCCAGGGTTTTAGCCCAACTAGCCACTGCTCCTCGGATAGTATTGGATACCCCCAAACCCTTCAAGGGTGTTTTAACCGAGGTTGATATAATATTGATGATGCGCCCGAAATTATTCTTCTTCATGCCTACCGAAATTGCCTGTACCAATATCTGATTACAGATTAGATGCATATTAAAGGCATTGATAAATTCATCAGTTTGAGCATCAATGGCCTGTCCGCCAGCGGGGCCACCGGTATTATTGATTAATATATCAATTTGATTTTTGATTAAATATTCATTGATGATAAGTTTCAATTGAACCTGGTTTGTGAAATCGGCCACAAGGTAATGATGCTTTTGATTGAGGTTCGTTGATAAACCCTGAAGCACTTCCTTAAGTTTATCTTCATTTCTGGCTATAAGTGTAATATCTGCACCAAGAAGGGCAAGCTCTTCCGCACTGGATCTGCCAATTCCTTGAGTGCTCCCGCAAACCAATGCTCTTTTACCGGTCAAATCTAAATTCATAGATAAATGGCTTTTTAAATAGGTTTAGTTTAATACTGAAAAATACTGTTCCAGTTCTTGGAGTGTATTTGAATTGGTGGCAATATCCTTGATAATTTTCCCCTTTTCCATTAATAAAATACGTTCACAGACTTCGGTAACATGATTCAGGTCGTGGCTGGAAATAATCGTTGTTATGTGCTTCTCCCTGCTGAGATCCTTGACCATATTCTTTAATCGGATCTGGGTACTTGGATCGATATTGGCGAATGGCTCATCAAGCATCAGTATTTGAGGGTTCTGAATCAGGCAGGCCGCAACCCCGACTTTGGTCTGATTACCTTTAGATAGATCCCGAATATATTTGCCTTTTTTTAAGATCTCTCCATTAAAAAATTCGGAAAATGCAGGAAGTTCTGAGTCAACCTGAGCTTTATTTTTATTGTGGAGTCCCCCAATAAAATGAAAATATTCTTCAGGTGTCAGGTAATCGATCAGAAAACCTTCATCTAGGTATGAGGCTGTATAATCTTTCCAAGCTTCACTTTCTGCCACATTTTTTTCATCTGAAAGTACCTCTCCGGAATCCGGCCTAATCAGGTCGAGCATCATACGGAAGAGGGTGGTTTTGCCGGCACCATTATTTCCTACAAGCCCGATTGTTTCACCTCTCTTAATAATTAGTTCTGGAATATAAACAACCGTTACTCCATTGTATTTCTTTTTTATATTGCTAATCCTGATCATATTATTTATTTCTAAATCCTTCTGCGATTAAATATCTTTTTTCCTGAAATCTCTTTACCAGTTTGTTCAGCCAAAACTCCCTGCTAATCATAAAAATCAGGCCGATTATTGCAATTGATGCAAGGCCTGCTTCCGGATACCCCAGTAAATTAAGTGGGTAATAAATTACAAACGGAGCCAGTAAGAGAGGAATACTTAGTATCCATTGGGACGCTCCAACACCCTCCCAATTAAAGGTTGTACCCTTGCTAAGGTCGATTCTGCGGTAGTTTTGGTTCGCAAAATAAAGCACCAATAGCGTATTTACCCCAAGATTCCAGATAAACATGATGAAATGTACAATCAGAACCTTCCAGCCAAAATACACATAGGGGATGGTTAGTATAAAACATAGGGATGAAAAGAATGTGAATAACAGAAATTTTGATCTAAAAAAATCCATTGTACTAACCTTGCTTACCAAAAATCCATCGAAATGCGCACTTTGCCAACTGAACATGAACTGTCCATAATTAATAATGAAAATACCGGTCATGAACATCCCGCAGAATACGATTCCTGAATACCCCGAAAAGGTAGGGTTGGTATAAAAAATCAGTCCGTAAAACATAAACAGCAGACTCATTGTAATAACTGAGCGCGGACGTTTGTTTCTTAGGATTAATTTTAACTCATTGGCTACCAGATCTCCGGCTTTTCCAAATCGGCTCAGATATGGAATTTCAGTGCTCGATTTATGTGAAGTATCTGCTGCATGTAGTTCTTCAAGGTAGAGGTTTGATTTAAGGTAATTGTAATTGACCAGGTAAATCAACAAAGCCAAAAACAGGAAAATGAGGCAATAAAGGGGATTAGTTATAATGAAATGGAACAATCCGGCAGATAAAGCTGAGATCGAAAAAAGTCTAAAATAAAAATCCAGTGAGACCAAGAGAAGCAGTGTGCCGAAGAAAATCAGCATCCAGATGGCATTCAGATTTACCTTTCTTTTAATCCACAGACTAAAAAAGTGATTTGAAAGCGTGAGCCCGATTATGGATACCAGTAAACACCAGAATTGAGCAAGGCCGTGTTCAGGTAATACTACTTTTATAAGGAGAGGTAAAGACAATAAAATTGGGCTTAGGTTGAATGTAGTCCCGAGGGAGGTCAGTGAAAGATAGTTAATGATCTGATTCTTCTTTATCCTGAGATGTAGATAGGGCCTGACACTCAGGGTTGGTAATTCCTGCATTTGAAAACGAAGGAGTAGATCCATTAAGAAATAGTACAGGATATAACTATTGAAAGAGTATAGGATATCCTGTCCGGGATTGGTCTTTTTCAGTATTCTGTCAAGAAAAAAAGCAACAACTAGTATATTCAGCAGGATATATAATATGAGTATAGCCATCACCAATCTCATGGCAACACTTTTCCCCGTATTTTTTGATCGCCAGAATGCTTTTGACTGTTGAATTAGAAATGTTAATGTCATGTTTGAAATTAAAAAAAATAATGCAAACCTAGTACTTATACTTTTCCTTCCAAAGGGATCTTAATCGTTCCCGAAGTTTTTCTTCAGCGGCATTCTTACCCGGATCATATAACAAGGTTCCGCTCAGATTTTCGGGAAGGTATTCCTGGGCAGAAAAATTGTCTTTATAGGCATGTGAATATTCATATTCCCTGCCATAGCCAATATTTTTCATGAGTTTGGTTGGCGCATTTCGTAAGTGCAGAGGCACCGATTGATCGCCGGTTCTGGCCACTAGCTCCTGTGCTTTACTGATCGCCTCATAACTGGCATTGCTTTTTGGAGAAGAGGCCAGGTATGTAACGGTTTGTGAGAGAATAATCCTAGATTCCGGCCAACCGATTACATTAACAGCCTGAAAACAATTATTAGCCAACAACAGGGCGTTTGGGTTGGCATTTCCGATATCTTCAGATGCCAAAATCAGCAAACGGCGGGCAATAAATGAAGGATCCTCACCCCCCGCTATCATACGTGCCAGCCAGTAAACTGCCGCATTGGGATCGCTACCACGGATGGATTTGATAAATGCAGAAATGATATCATAATGCTGTTCTCCGGCTTTATCATACATAGCCATATTTTGCTGTACATGTTTCAGCACTAGTTCATTGGTGATATTCACATCCTGCCTATTCACAGCGTTGACTACAAGCTCCAATACGTTTAATAGCTTCCGTGCATCACCACCAGAAAGGCGGATCAGGGCTTCATGCTCTTTGATACTAATCTTTTTCTCTTTAAGATAAGTGTCTTCTTTAATTGCTTTATTCAACAATTCAAGCAGATCTTCTTCCGACAGATTTTTAAGGATATAAACCTGGCTTCTGGATAAAAGTGCTGAAATAACCTCAAAAGAGGGATTTTCGGTTGTCGCACCAATTAGAGTAACCAAGCCTCGTTCTACCGCACCGAGTAATGAATCTTGCTGGGATTTTGAAAAACGGTGAATCTCATCAATGAAAAGAATAGGAAGATTCTCATTTTCATCTTTCAGGCGGGATGCCTGCTCTATGACATCCCGGATATCTTTCACACCTGAATTTATCGCACTCAGACTAAAAAAAGGGCGATTTAACTGTCTTGAAATAATTAAAGCGAGGGTTGTTTTCCCCACACCCGGAGGCCCCCAGAGAATTATTGAAGGCAGCATTCCGCTTTCTATGGCAAGGCGCAAAATCGCAGTTTTGCCAACGAGGTGCTTTTGCCCTACATAGTCGTCAAGAGTTGCCGGGCGCATTCGTTCTGCCAGCGGAGGTATTGTTGCCATTAATTCAAAATATTAGTTCAATCTGCTTAATAAAGATAGGTCTAAAGGCCAATTTCTTCATCCTGAAAATTCTGAACCAACTCCACTGCATTGGTAACCGAATCGCCGATTATTGTCAAAAAAGAACCAGGCTGGATATGCTTTACTGCATAATCAAAGGCCTCTTTGCCTTTATTAATAATCTGAATATCAATTTCTGGCTTAATATCTTTCAGTCCTTCTATGATCAATGCAATTATTTCTTCTCTGCTACGGCCTCTCATGTACTTCTCCTGGCAAATGATCACATTGTCGAACATTTCTGCTGAAATTCTTCCAATTTCCCGAAGATCCTCATCCCGTCTGTCGCCAGTACCTGAAATGATTCCTGTACTTTGTTTAATATCCAGGGTAGATAGAAAATCCTTTATGCCCCTCAATCCGTCAGGATTATGGGCAAAGTCAACCATGATTTTAAATTCCTTCAGTTCGAAAATATTCATCCGCCCAGGAGTCTGTGCAACCGATGGAATGAATGTTTCAAGAGACAGACGGATATCTTCAATCTTAAAACCCCATACAAATGTTGCCAGGCTGGCCGCCAGCACATTCTGTGTCATGAAGCTTACGACTCCGTTAAAAGTGATAGGAATATGTGTCACCTTTCCTATCCTTATTTTCCAGTCGCCTTTTTTAATCGTAATGAAACCGTTTTCATAAATTGCAGCTACACCGCCTTTGCGGCAATGATCTTTTACAACCTGATTTTTTTCATCCATCGAAAAATAGGCCAGATTGCATCGTACATCTTTTGCTAGTTTAACACAATGCTTATTGTCGGCATTTAAGATAGCCCAGCCATCATTTTTTGCTGAGTTTAACACCACTGCCTTTACACGGGCAAGGTCATCGAGTGTGTGAATATCTGATATGCCCAGATGATCCTCCTGGATATTGGTGATAACTGCAATATCACAGTGCATAAAACCAATGCCTGATCTTAAAATTCCTCCTCTGGCAGTTTCCAGGACTGCGAATTCGACAGTTGGATCTTTCAATACAAATTCAGCGCTTATCGGGCCAGTTGTATCGCCCTTTAGCAGCATGGAATTTTGAATATATACACCGTCTGAAGTTGTAAAACCTACTCTGAAGCCATTATTTTTTACAATATGTGCGATAAGCCTAGTAGTGGTTGTTTTACCATTTGTACCGGTAACGGCAATGATTGGAATTCTTGCTGACTTGCCCGGTGGATAGAGCATGTCTATTACCGGCGCAGCGACATTCCTCGGGAGGCCTTCGCTTGGAGCAAGATGCATCCTGAAACCCGGAGCGGCATTCACCTCTAGTACAACTCCCCCGTTTTCAGTAAGGAGTTCAGTTAAATTATTGGCCATGATATCAATTCCGCAGATATCCAGACCAATAACGCGGGCTATTCGCTCACACATGAATACATTTTGCGGGTGTACCATGTCTGTAACATCAATGGAAGTGCCGCCAGTACTCAAATTAGCAGTAGATTTTAAGTAAACAATCTCTGATTCTGGGGGGATAGTATCTAAGGTATAACCTTTTTTATCCAGCAGGTCAAGGGTGTCACGGTCAATTCCTATTTCAGTCAGTACATTTTCATGTCCGTATCCGCGCCGCGGATCACTGTTTTCAATTTCAATTAATTTATTTACCGTGTTAACTCCATCACCAACAATATGTGCCGGAACGCGCTGGGCGGCGGCAACCATACGATTATCAATCACTAAAACCCTAAAATCATGACCGCTTATAAAACGTTCAACGATTACCCGATATGAATATTTCTGAGCGAAAGCAAATGCTTCAATAGCCGCTTCTCTGGTTTTTACATTGATAGTTGCTCCTTTTCCATGGTTACCGTTCAAAGGTTTGAATACCAGAGGAAATCCGATTTTATCGAGGGCAATTTCCAGATCCTCATCAGTGGAAATGGTTAAACCCTTAGCAACTGGAATTGCCTGTTCTTGTAAAATGCGTTTAGTTTCATCTTTATTTCCAGCAAGGTCAACAGCAATACTGCTTGTTTTATCGGTCATAGTAGCACGGAATCGTACCTGATTTACACCATATCCCAACTGTACTAGGGAACTTCTGTTGAGGCGGATAAAAGGGATCTTCCTGGCAACAGCTTCCTCAACAATTGAAGCTGTGCTTGGGCCAAAACGCTCTCGCTCCCGCATTTTTTTCATCGTCATGATATCGTTTTCGATGTCATATTCTTCGCTTGCAATTAAGGTCTCAGCAATGCGTACAGATGCTTCAGCAGCATATAAACCAACAGTTTCTTCAATGTAACTGAACACTACATTATAAATTCCCGGAGTTCTTGTCTCACGTGTACGTCCAAAGCCTGTTTCCATTCCAGCTAATGACTGCAGTTCAAGAGCAATGTGCTCAATAACATGGCCCATCCAGGTACCTTCATCTATACGCTCAAAAAATCCTCCCTCATACCCGGGTGAACAGCGGTGAGTATATAAACTCGGCATCAGCCTTTCAATCCTTTCCCTGAATCCATCAATTTTATTGGTCGGTCTCTCTTCTAGGTCTTCAAGATCAAGACGCATCTGGATTAATTTCTTACGACTGTTTGACCAGATATTTGGTCCCTTTAAAACCTGTATGCCCAATATTTTCATTTGTATATAATTTGTTTTTTAATCCCGCACATACGTGATAGAACCTTTAATGCTTGGTTAAACCCTTAAAGAACCTATATTCCGGATTTCGATGAATTTGCATTCGCTAAATTTATGCCAAACATATTCTGCATTTACTCACAGGTTTTTTTGAGATGTTTATTAATCTACTGAAGCATTTGCATGAATCAGATAAACAAATTTTTATTATGGGGCCAAAGCCGGGTTTTAAATAAGGCAATCGGAATTGTTTAATTGGTTAAAGCATGATTACAATTCTAATTGAATGCTTGTTGGGTTTATTATGAATTAACCCATTAACAAGATATAAAGTTTTGCTAAAATATTGAATTTTAAGCTGATTATTTAAGGAAGATTGTTGGATCAGTATTTAATTATAATGCCCTTAAACAATCCGAAATGTTGAAAAGTTTAGTAAGTAATGTCTAGACTTATAATACTGGTAATATATATTTGATTTTAAAGTAACGAAAATTTAATATTTAATATGGTTCCAAAGGGCAAACTCCTTATAGTTGGCGGTGCAGTTGATCTGGGAAGTTCACTAAATTATAATGAAAATGTAAGCCACCCGCAATATGTAAAATTCTTTGAATTGGGGATTCTTAAACGGATCATCAGCGAATCGGCAAAAGCTGAAAATTCTATTGTTGAAGTAATTACAACGGCATCTAAAATACCCGAAATAGTGGGTGAAGAATACATTAATTCATTTAAACAGTTGCAGGTTAATAATGTCAATGTCATGCATATCAGGTCTAGAACTGATGCCATGATCCCTGAATATCTGGAACGTATAGCAAAAGCAGATGTGGTGATGTTTACTGGGGGCTACCAACTGCGATTGAGCTCAATATTTGGAGGTACGCCATTGCTGCACTTATTGAAAAAGCGTTATCATGAAGATAATTTTCTAATCGCCGGCACTTCTGCCGGGGCAGCAGCAGCTTCTACAAATATGATCTATCGCGGAAGCAGTAGTGAGGCATTGATTAAAGGAGAAGTTCAGATTACAGCCGGTTTAGGTTTTATTGACTCGGTGATCGTAGATACTCATTTTGTTCAACGAGGCAGAATAGGCCGTTTATTCTATGCTGTGGCAAGTAACCCGGGGATGTTAGGTATCGGACTCGGAGAGGATGCCGGTTTATTGATCACAGAAGGCAATTGGATGGAAGCTATTGGCCCCGGCCTGACAATGTTGGTTGACGGGCGTTTTATCAGTGAAACAAGCATTTATGAAGTGGAAATTGGTTCACCGGTATCTATTAGTGGCCTAAAGGTACATGTAATGTCCATATTTGATAAGTATGATCTTGAAAAGCATGAACTGGTAATTCAAAAAGCAATAAAGGTGGAAGAAGGAGTTTTCCTGAGGGTTAAAAGTGAAGATAATTAATGGATTATAAATTAATTATTCATGGTGGTTTTTTTAGCGAATCCCATACTAATCTGGAAATTAAACTTGGCAAGCAGGAAGCCCTTTCTGAAATCGTAAAACAGTCATACACGTATTTAAATTCCCATTCTGCATTGGAAACTTCCGTTTTTGCAGTTTCTCTTTTGGAAGATTGTGAGCTTTTTAATGCGGGTATTGGTTCACAAATCCAAAGTGATGGAAAAATCAGACTTAGCGCCGGTTTAATGGATGGGAGCAGCGGGAAATTTTCGGGAGTAATAAATATTGAGGATGTCAGGAATCCCATATTAATTGCAGAAAAGTTAATGTCATTTGATGATCGGGTTCTGGGTGGTAGTGGGGCACTTGATTTTGCCCGAAGTAATGGGTTTGGATATTTTAATACGGAAACTCAGCAACGCAGGATAGAATATGATAAAAAATTAAAAGCATCTAAAGGTCTTGGTACCGTTGGATGTGTCGCTTTAGATAAAACAGGGAATATTTCGGCTGCAACCTCAACTGGAGGTAAGGGCTTTGAAATTCCGGGCCGTGTCAGTGACTCGGCCACTATAGCAGGGAATTTTGCCAACCAGTTTGCAGGGGTATCCTGTACCGGCGTTGGTGAAGATATTGTAAGCGCGGGTCTTGCGGTTAAAATAGTAACCCGTGTTAGTGATGGTATGAGTCTGGCAGCAGCTTCTCAAAAATCATTTCAGGAACTCAAAAATCATAATGGTTTTGCAGGAGTAATAGGCATTTCAGCAAATGGAGAACTATATCATTGTGATTCACATCCTTATATGGTATGGGCAGCATTTGACGGTGAACTTTCGGTTTTTGCCTGATCTTTTTATTGGCATGTAATTTTAAAAATCTTTGTACGTTTGAGATTGATAACCAAAACGATATGTCCGGAGTTTGAGAGTCTTATTTTCTCGAATTCATAAGCAGACAATTATAAATGAACCTCAGGTCAGTTTTAGTATCATTATTTTTATTGGGTATTTCTGTAAAAAGGGGTATCACAGGATCTGTTGAATGGGAAGATAGAGTCACTTCCTCAGCTCATTGGAGTATAATTTCCCAAAGTTTAAATTCTGATTCTCTAAAGCTTATAAAGCAATTGCCTTCTTCAGGAATCGGGGCGGTAAAAGATTACCTCAGTGTGCTTCAGTTTCGTGAGCAGTTGAAGGCATCCGATAATATTCCTTTTGTTTTTCCCACATCAGCAGGGGTTTATAATGGAAACCTGAAGTCAGATTCCTTAAGCGCATATGACCAGCTCCTTTTTTTAACGAGAAATCTGGGAGACAGGAATGCGGAAGCTGGGGTACTGAACTCATATGCGGTAAGCCATGCCCTTAACGGAAAGATGGATGATGCGGTTCGTTTATTAAACGAAGCAATTGTTTTGAATCTGGAAGTAAATAATATAGTTTCTGTCAGAAATAATTATTTAACACTCCAGCGGATTAACAGGTTTAGAGGAAATCTAACTGAAGCTTTAAAGTATAATCAGGCCATATTAATGATAGACCTGGATACAAAAAACAAAAAATTTCTTGCGGAAACCTATATGGATCTTGCCGAGATCCTGACAAGTCAGAAAAATTTTACTGAAGCTGAATCCCTGATATTGAGAAAGGCTCTACCTTTGTATTATTATGGTCTGAAAGATAAGACCGGAACAATCCGGTGTTATGATCAGCTTGCAGACACCTATCATCAACAGAAAAAATTTACGCAGGCGAAATGGTTTTACATTCAGTCGAATATGTTAGCCAGAAAGATAAATAGCCCCTCAGGAATTGTAAACTCACTCATTAACCTTGCACATGTCAAAATGTCAATAGGTGATTATGAACTTGCCCTGTTGGATTTTAAAGAAGCAGAACAACTGTCGTTAAAAAACAAATACACGAATAAGTTGATTGAAATAAAAAGCAACCTAGCTGATGTTTATAACAAATTGGGTAATTCTGGAGCGGCAAGCTCTGCTTTTTCGGAGTTTAAAGTCATGAAAGAGACATTTTTGAGAACAATTCAATAGTGAGTATGAGGCATAAAAGGCCATTGATTTCATTTTTTAGGTATATTTGGATCCAATAATAAAAAATACATAAACATGTTACATGGATTAGCCTTCAAATCGGGGTTTTCCATAATTATATTTAATTTTTGGTACCAAATTAGATACCGTATATTCTGAAATGAAGTTAAAATCAGTTAAAGAGATGTTAAAAAGATTATGTCTGGCCTTATTTATTGTATCAGCTTTAGCTTGTCAGGCCGACCCGAGGGTAAGTATAATAGTTTCAGGAAGTGATTTGAAACCTGAACTTCAGCAATCTGTTGTTGCGAAGTCGCTGGTTGAGTTACTTGAAAACTTCCACTATAAAAAAGTGGTGGTGAATGATGCTTTTTCTTCAATAGTGTTTGACGAGTATTTAAAATCGCTTGATAACGGGAAAAGTTATTTCCTGCAAAGTGATATTGCGGGTTTTGAACAATACCGTTTAACTATGGATGATGATATACGTTCAGGTGATTTGAGTGTACCTTTTTACATCTTCAACGTCTATCAGAAAAGGTATAATGATCGTGTGGCTTTTGCTTTAAAAGAAATTGATAAGAAGTTCGATTTTACAAGTAATGAAAGTTATACCTACGACCGTGAGAAACTCCCATGGCTTAAATCTGAAGCTGAGTCAAATAAACTCTGGTCTAAACGCGTTAAATATGAGATGCTGAACCTTAAGGTTACAGGCACCGATGAATTAAAAATAAAGGAGACTTTGAAAAAGCGATACGAGAATCTGAACTCTCAATCCACAAAATTCAATAATCAGGACGTCTTCCAAATCTTCATGAACTCCTTTACCGGAACGGTTGATCCGCATACTAATTATTTTGTACCAAACAGGGCACAGGAATTTAATGAAGACCTTGCCCGGACTTTTGAGGGTATTGGTGCAAGGTTACAACTTGAAAATGAGGTAGTTAAAATTGCCGAAATTATTCCCGGCGGACCAGCCTTTAAAGCTAAAACACTTGAAGTAAATGATCGTATTGTGGCAGTTGCGCAGGGTAAGGATGGTGAATTTGTAGATGTGATCGGTTGGCGTCTGGATGTTACCGTAACCAAAATTAAGGGACCTAAAGGAACCATTGTACGATTGAAGGTGATTCCAGCGGGTCAGGAATTATCTGCTACTCCAAAAATTGTAGAACTGGTTCGGGATAAAGTTGTACTTGAGGATCAGTCGGCGAAGCAAACAATAAAAACTGTTACACAGAATGGTAAATCATATAAGATTGGTATTATCCAAATCCCCGCTTTCTATGCTGATTTTAAAGCAATGCAGGCAAGAGATCCCAATTATAAAAGTACTACTCGCGATGTGAAGTTATTGCTGGATACTTTAAAACGAGAAAATGTGGATGCTGTTATTATTGACTTGAGAAGTAATGGAGGAGGATCTCTTCCTGAGGCGATCAGTTTGAGCGGTTTATTCATAAAATCTGGCCCAATTGTTCAGGTAAGAGACAGAAGAAATAATGTAGAAATTGAAGAGGATGAAGATCCGGGTATTGCATGGACAGGTCCTTTAGGTGTTTTACAAGATCGCTTCAGTGCTTCAGCATCTGAAATCTTTGCAGGAGCTATTCAGGATTATGGACGTGGAATTATTATTGGCAACCAGTCTTATGGAAAAGGAACTGTTCAGCAAGGAATAGATATGGGAAGAGTGATTGGCACTGCTGATAAATTAATGTTGAAGGCTGCACAGACCGCAGGCAATAAGTCGGGAGCTACTATTGGATCAAATGCACCTGAATTTGGCCAGATCAATTTAACCATGGCCAAGTTTTACAGGGTAAATGGCAGTACAACCCAGCATAAGGGAGTAGTTCCTGATATTGAGTTTCCAACGGTTTTCCCAAAAGATAAATATGGAGAAAGTTCTGAACCTAGAGCATTGCCATGGGATACCATTGCTCCAAGTAAGTACACACTGGTTACAAATCTTGACAAAGTGAAGGGCAAATTGCTTTCCATGCATAAGGATCGTATGCAAACATCATTGGGCTTTCAAAACCTACAACAAGATATTGCTGATTTTGCCAAAAGAGAAGCTGAAACATCAATTACTTTGAATGAAGTACAACTGAAGAAGGAACGTGATGAACAAGAAGCAAAGGTACTGGCGCGAGACAATCAGCGTCGTGCTGCCAAAGGCCTGCCTCCTTTAAAGAAGGGTGAAGCCAAACCTAAAGATGATGTCGATTTTATTCGTGATGAGGGTCTGCTGATTATGGCTGATTATATTCAGATTAAATAATAAAAACCCCGGTTCTGCCGGGGTTCTTTGTTGAATATTTCGACTAAATGATTTGTACAGAAGGAGCAAAAAATGTTCTTGATCTGAACTAAAAAATTAATTAAGATTTCTTCTTATTCTCGGTATCCATAATATTGATACTCATCATCTGTTCCATGGTGAGCTTCATACCATCGGGAGAACCATCAAGTGCTGCAATCTTGATAGCATTACCATCAGCTTCTGCAGCCTTGGACTTGGTAATCAAGAGCACCTGACCTTCATTTTCTGCAGCAGCTTTCAGATTATTGGATGCTACAACACGGCCTATTGAAGTGAGGATAACTTCATCAAATGTAATATCGTTGATTTGCAGATCCTGAAGGTGATAACCCCAGCTTTAAAGTACGGCGTCGATTTGTTCTTTGACATGATCTACAATGTCCTTGCGAAGTCCCAGAACCTCAGATTGTTTCTTGCTCGCAACAAATGAGCGTAAAGCTTGTATACTTAGCGATAAAATTTACATAAGATACTGAACAAATTTTGTATTCGGATTCAGAATTTTACGATTATGAAGACAAAACCAAATTTAAATTTCTTTAAAATCAGACAAATATAATCTTGGCAGCTTTATTGTTAG
>Ga0105055_10004713_pt1 | contig 19728 bp, 15 predicted proteins | sample BON03_FD_78090 | JGI IMG/M metagenome (GOLD analysis project Ga0105055, IMG submission 78090) | Freshwater microbial communities from Lake Bonney liftoff mats and glacier meltwater in Antarctica - BON-03 | ecosystem: Environmental > Aquatic > Freshwater > Ice > Glacier meltwater | place: Lake...
ACACCGTGCAAAAGATATAGTGGTCGAAATGCTCAGGGAAAGTTCCCACGGAGAGAGTCAGGTTGCCCGCTAAACTTCCCGGTTTGGCATCGTCCCACTGCACTGCCGTGCTATCCCAGTTCGTCTCCCAGCGAAAACCAGTCGCATGCGCGGTCGATTGCAGCGGCATCTCGGGCACAATACGTTCTTCATAAAACGGGGCGAAAATCGATTCCGCCGGGGTCAGCTCATACAGTGGGGCGTGGGGCATGGCGCCGAATTGTTAAGCCGCTGCACACAGGTCGAACTCAAAAAAGCCCGAAGCCTACCCTCTTGAGTATGTTTCCACCGTCGCGCCAGCGGGCCAGCGCTCGCGCGAGAAAAACCGCTTCTTGGTCTTCGCATAAGCCAACCGACGAGCGTAAAATTTCTGATAACCTTCAACGCGTTCGGGATGCTGCTCGCTGTTCACATAAAAATCAGCGTCGGGAGGATAACACGCTACCGTCACCTTTTCATAGAAGCGCTCATCGGCTTCTCCATCTTCTTCAATTGATTCAGGAATCACGCCCACGTTGTTAGGCACCGCCGCCGATTGGTAACGCAGATCCACACTCCAGCGAATATGATCCGACGTGTTAGGCGTAGAGCAATGTGGGGTGCGATTGGTCATGAACACCACGCCGCCCACTGGACATTCAGCCGCGACCGCTTGATTCGATTCAGCAGGCAAATCCTCATCGTTGATGACCAGAAAACCCGAGTTCCCACCCGTGTGATGGAGCGCCACTCGTCCACGATGAGTCTTCGGCAAAACCTGCATACACCCGTTTTCCACGGTCGCAGTAACCAACGGCACCCAACACGTAACAATGAGCTTCTCATCGCAATGTTCGGCGTAGTAGCCGCTATCCTGATGCCAAGGCACATCGCCACGAGCGATGTCCGGTAGTTTGCACCGGATCCGGTATACCGAAGACGCCACGATCTCCTTACTCTCGAGAATCGAACTCACCGCACCGAGCAGCTTCGGGTTCACGATCGTATTAAACATCTCCGGGGCATTCATACCACTGGATTTAAAATCCTCAAAATGTTGCAAGATCTTTTGCGCCGCTTCCGGCGAGTCACGGTGGATCGCGGCGAGCCGACGATCAAAATCAATTCCCTCATAAATATCCGTCAGCTCTCCCACGGACTGGAGACGACGTGCCTCGGTATCAACCAACCGATCGAGCTCGGTGCGCAGTGGTTCCAAATCGCCGGGATCAAATACATCCGGAACGATCAGATAGCCTTCCGCCTTAAACGAATCTAGCTGTTCCTGAGACAAATTTTTTAAGGGATCCAACATAGCGCGAGCTCCTCACATGGGGTTAATTTGGGGGGTAGAAATTTCCCGTTGGAAGCCCATTGCCATACTATCGTCGTGGCAAGCTAACTTACGATAAGTTCGGGCCTCTTTTACTATTTCGCCGTGGCCAAGACTGGCCAGCGTATGGTGCCAACGGGACCGCCCTTGAGCTGCTCGTAGGTTTTGCGTCTTTGCACATACTCGTCGTAAGTAGTCACTGCAGAAGGATCCCTCACGCTGCGCACCACAAAATCGGCATCTGGAGGATAACACGCGATCTGCACCTTCTCCGCAAATTCCGAATCCGGGTTTCCTCCCTCATCGATCTCCCGAGGCATTAATCCAATATTGTTTGGAGCATCGATTCCCTGATAACGCAGGTCGAGGCTCCAACGGATATGATCAGAAGTATTGGGCGTCGAACAATGAGGCGTGCGATTAGTCATGAACACCACGCCACCACGGGGACACGCTGCCGCGATCGACTTGCGGGGGTCATCCGGCAAATCTTCATCTTTGATCACAAAGAATCCTTGATTCCCACCGGTGTGATGGCGCGCCACTTTCCCTTGATGGCTTTGGGGCAAGATCTGCATGCATCCATTTTCCACCGTGGCATCAATGAGCGGCACCCAACAAGTGATGATCATCGTCTTATCACAATGCTCTTGAAAGTAGCCACTATCCTGATGCCAGGGCACCACCCCACGTCCAATATTGGGTAGCTTAGGCCGCACCCGATACACCGACGACGCGACTATTTCCTGAGTGCCGAGGAGATCACAAGCCGCATTAATCAACTCCTCATGCACGATCACTTCAAAAATTTCACGGGTATTGACGCCACCGCCACTTCGTCCCTCGACTTCCTTCAGGAGCGTTTCGCCATTCTCCTTGGAGTCACGGTGAATTGCCGCCATCCGATGATCGAAATCGAGATCCGCATGAAGATTCTCTAGCTTACCTTCCGCATGTAATTCATCGGCCTTCTCATCGATCATCCGCTCCATCGCTTGACGAATCGGCTCCAAATCGGACGGATCAAAAACATCAGGCACGATCACGTAGCCTTCTTCGTGGAATTGACGCACTTGTTCAGGAGAAAGTTTTTCGGGGAGTTCCATTATTACTAAACATGCCTGAAATAGGCTTCGGATGCAAGAGGTCGAAATCCATTTTTAGTGGTATTTAATCATCACATAAAATTGAGCCGCAGAGAGACATTAGCATCTTACTGACCTCGCTGTTTCAAGTTCAACATTGCTTATGTTGCATATGTGCTACACGCTTAGGGCATGTATCAAACAGCCACAGTTCACGCCCGCTTGGACAGTAAGACCAAAGCGGAATCGGAGGAAGTCTTGCGAGTTATTGGGATGACGCCGACCGAGGCCGTGCGTCTGCTCTATCGCCAAATAGCCCTGCGCGGTGAATTCCCGGTCGAACTGAGGGTGCCCAATGCGCTGACAGCAGAAACCCTCGATAAGAGTGACCGCAATGAAGAGATCGAACGCTTCGATTCTCTCGACGATCTTACCAAGAGCTGGCAGACGGAATGAAACTCTCACAGACAGCTCAATTTAAAAGAGACATCAAGCGACAGCTCAAAAAAGGCAAAGACTGCGATAAGATCGCGACTCTCCTTCTTTCCGGACAATCATTACCCGCCCCATACAAAGATCATCCCCTCAGAGGAACTTGGAAAGGCCGTCGTGATTGCCACGTCGAACCCGATTGGATACTGATTTACCGTATTACGCCGGATGAAATCCGCTTAGAACGCACCGGAAGTCACAGCGATCTTTTTTAAAATGTCTGACGAAAGCCAATTCGAATACCAACTCTATAGAGAATCGTCTCAAAAATTCGATTATTACATCACTGGTATTTCTGCGACACTAACTGGATTTTTCATTCACAACCTCCAGCCCATTGAATTTGGAGTAAACCGAGATACTCTTCAGTTGGTGGGTATTTCATTTACCGCAATTTCACTTATTGCCGGTCTATTACAGATTGAGCGAGTGGCTACCGCCATACGGCTAAATCACGAACGAAATAAAAAACAGCGGTTGTTATATTCTGCTGAAGGAATGGTCCCCAACCAAGAGATGAAACATCAACCTGAGGATCGCCCCATGACTCCAGAGGAGTGCATCAAATACAAAACAAACCTGAATAAGATAATTAAGGATGTAGATGATGGAATGGCGAGCCATGGGCGCGTATCTCGAATTGCCTATGATGTAAGATCCTACGCTTTGGTTCTCGGTATACTTTGTATGTTAGGCTCAAAAATCACTTGGTAAGAAATTCCGGCCTTTTAGCACCCTCTAACCATACCTGCAGATATCACTTCTGCAGTTGGACACGGATCGTGAACTACACCTGACCCATAAAAATGGCCGACGCATAAACGTCGGCCATGGGAGAGATTTAGACTGTGATCAGTTTATGCGAAGCTGCCGCCACGCTCGATGCCCATATCCTTGCGACGACGGTTACGATCAGCCGCTGCCTTCTTCTCATAGCCTTGGCGACGATGTTCAGCTATGGGATCTAACGGAAGATTCTTGCTCTTACGAAACGCGGTGATGGCCGGCGTCACATCGGTAAAGAACGCCTTCTTGAGAAGAAGCTCGGCATCAATCGCATTATTCTTCGCCTGTGCTTTACGCAAGGCGTCGTGATCCACGATGGCTGCCTTAGCAAAGAGCTCTTGGGCAATAGCCACCGTTTGCAGCATCGCTTCGATCTTAGGCTTCTCGTTGTGGCATTGATCCACCATGTAAGGAATCTTGGGCATCTTGCCTCGGTCGGAAGCAAAGAAGTGAATCTCGTGGAAGACGCGGAAGATTTGATAGGGGTCGATCGAACCGAGGGTCAGATCGTCATCAGCGTAACGACGGTCGTTGAGGTGCAATCCACCAAACATATCTTCATCCAGCAACCAGGCTACAATCTGCTCAATGTTGGTCGCGTTGTAGTGATGGCCAATATCGACGAGAACTTTAGAGCGAGGTCCCGCTTTCTTCGAATAGATGTAGGCCATTCCCCAGTCGGCGACATCCGTCTGGTAGAACGCTGGTTCAAACGGTTTATATTCGACGAGCATCTGCTGCTTCGGACCGAGCTTCTTGTGCAAGGATTTCAAACTTTGCTCAAAGTTAAACTTACGTTCACGGATGCTGCCTTGGCCGGGATAGTTCGTGCCATCCGCAAACCAGAGTGAGAGATACTCACTCTTCACCGCATTCATGATATCCACAGAATCGTAACAGTGCTCCAGTGCTTGGTCGCGAACCTTGGAGTCATTGTTACCGAAAGATCCCCACTTGTATTCCTGATCTTGGAACACGTTGGGATTGATCGCTCCGATCTTCACCCCGTGCTTACGAGCCATCTTGACGGTATTTTTGGGATCCTCTCCTTTTACGAAATCCCACAACACGTGAACCGCGACCGTGGGACAGCAACCGGTCAGAGCGTGAACCTGCCCAGCATCAGCGAGTTTATCGTTGGTATCGATCGCCGCGGCATCTTGGTAAAATTTTCCGAATCGCGTGCCCGTATCAGCGTAGCCCCAACTGGGGGTTTCGATTTTGAATTTATCTAGCGCCTCAGCGGCGCGACGTAGGGTTTTAGGGGTCATGACAGTCAGTTATGGCGGAAGATCGTAGGCAAAGTCAGTCTAGAAATGCAGCTCCACGTATTTTCACGCCCTCAGCTTGCCACTGAGGATGCCCTAATCACATTGTCGAGGGATGTGTGATGAATGTCTTCGCTTGGGCTCCCCATGGTTGCCCGGTCTCCATGGAGACAAACCGCGCCCGAGACCGCGCGCGCGTCGCAAACCCGCACCCGTTAAAACCACCCCCGCACCGAAGCGGAAATCTCAGAAATCGTAGATCCACGCATCACCTGCGCCTTGATTTATCTACCCGATGCCGTTGTAGCCGAATATGATTCCGCCTTGGGGTGAATGTTTGGCCTCACGGTAGCCATGGCCGTGTAAGGGCCAAATTGGCTCCGGTTGCCTTCTGCCTCTGTCTTGTCGCGCTCTCGAGCGCTCGGAACAAGGTGCTCAAAATCTAGCTAGGCTGCGATCGCGCGAACTGCCGCTCAGATCGGATTTTCCGGTGGTCGAATAAAGACGAGCAACCATCGTGCGAGCAGCACGAATCCCGCGCAAAGCAGCACGAACCAATCGCCGTGCTTCACATAGAAACTCGTGAAACCGATCCAACGCGTATCCCGACTCACTTTCACGAGATCTGTGCCACGGAAAAAGATATTGTCATTCTCATCGGTGACGGTGTCACGCACCGTGCCGAATTCATCGATCCAACCGCTCCAGCCACCATTGCCTACCCGCACGACTGGGCGTCGAGTCTCCACCGCACGCAGCACGGAATGAGCCGCATGTTGAATCGACGCCCCGCCCTGACCGAACCAAACAGTATTGCTGTGCACAGTGAGTAATTCGGCACCGGTAAGCACACTACGGCGAGCCAGCTGCGGATACGTATCTTCATAGCAAATCAGCGGGCCCAAAACCACAGTCCCACCCGACCAAGGAATCACCAAGGGATGCGAATCCTCGCCAGCCTGAAAGTCATCTCCAATCTCCACAAATTTATCCAGCACGCCACCCAAGATCGGACGCAACGGCACATATTCGCCAAAAGGCACGAGATGCCGCTTGGCATAGTAGCCCGAAAACACTCCCTCGCGAGGCGTCGCTGCGAAGACACCATTATACCACTCTTCCGTCTCCTTGCCAAAATCCTCGATCCCGATTGAACCGAGCACGATCGGACTTTTGCTGCGCGCCGCGAGTGATTCCACAAACGCCTGCATGTCCTTACTGCCTTTGACCGCCCAAGGCGTAACCGCTTCCGGCCACAAAATAATATCCGGTTGTTGCCGAGCGGCTTTAAGCGTGAGCGCTTCCAGCGTGTTGATTATCCCGGGGCCCATGGCGGGATCCCACTTCACCGATTGCGGCACATAGGGCTGCACCAGAGAAAGCCTCAGCCAAGGTTGGCGATGCTGGCTAAACACCTCCGGCAACAACGGAAACGTCGAAAACATGAGCACCATCAGTGCCGCCATAAACTCGGCGCTGCGTCGCTTGAGCCCTATGTGTTTTTCACGAATTAAACGAAAACCGTAGGCTGCAAAACCAAGGTTGAAAAATATTAACACAAACGAGACGCCATACGCGCCGGTATAGGCCGCGATCTGCAACATGATCGAGCGCTCCCATTGACTCGCGGCCAAAGGCAACCACGGAAACCCGCTCAACAACCAAGTGCGGCTCCATTCGATCACCACCCAAAGTCCCGCCAATCCCAGCATCCCCAATACGCGCATCATTGGAGCATGCCCATGAATTCGCGGAATCGCCCACCATACCGCCAAATACCACACCCCCACCCAAACACCGACCAACGGTCCGAGCATTGCCAGACCGCCCCAAGTCACGTTGTGAAGCCAGCTAAGCATGATCAGCCAGGCGACAGCTTGGGCGAGAAACATTGTGCCCGCGTAGAGCTTGAACGACGGACGCAGATAAGCCCAGAAAATCGCCGGCGCCGCAAAAGCATAAGCGAACTCCGGCGTCTCATAAGGCGGAAAAGAAAGCACCGTGAGCACCACGGTGGCAATGAAGACACATACCGCCCAAACCGCTGATTCATGCGTCCGCCAAAACGACGGGCGTTCAGCGTATGGATCGTCCTCGGGGAAAATATAGGGCTCTTCCACGAGACTTATTTGCCGTGGCAGTGTTTGTATTTCTTACCGCTACCGCAGGGGCACGGTTCATTGCGACCTACCTTCGGTGTGTCGCGGCGCACGATTACTTTCGGCAATTCCACTTCAGCCTCGCCTGGTGATTGAGCCGCCGGTGCGGGTAAACCTTGAGGTTGAGTCGGCGGCGCATCGGCTGGACCTTCGGCTTTCACGGTGCGGCCGAGAATCGAGAGCATGTTTTCAAACACATCGATATTCGAGGCGCTGCGGAACAAGCCGGTGCAGATCTGCAAACGCACATTGTTCATCAATTCCTCAAAGTAAGTGTAGGCCTCGCCCTTGTATTCCACGAGCGGATCTTTTTGGCCGTAGCTTCGTAATCCGACCGAGCGACGCAGCTCTTCCATTTCGGTCAGATGCTCCTGCCAATGATGGTCAATCGCGTGGATGATCACATAGCGTTCCAACGAGGCGAGCGCTTCGGGTCGCTCGACCGACTCCTTCACCTGGTAGGCGTTTTTAATACGCTCTACAATGTGCGCGGCCTTGGCTTCGAGATCGCCGTCCTTCAGCTCTTCCAATTTCAGGCTAATCGGGAAATGCGTATTTACCCAACTACCCAGATGCTCTGCCTCGGTCTCACTGGGAGCGCTCTTTGCATCATATCCAGCTGTTTCCAGACGAGTGACAATCTCCTCTTCCACCTGATCAAAAATGATATCCTTCGGCCGATCTTCATAAATCGCGGCATTACGCACCCCATAAATCACTTCGCGCTGCTGATTGAGCACATCGTCGTATTGGAGAAGGCGTTTGCGAATCGAGTAGTTCTGTTGCTCGACCTTTTTCTGGGCCGATTCAATGGATCGATTGAGCCACGGATGCTCCAGCTCTTCGCCTGCCTTCATCGTGCCCTCCATCATACGAGAGGCTAGATTACCCTGCAGGAAGAGGCGCATTAGCGTGTCTTCGAGTGAGAGGAAAAATTTTGTGGTGCCGGGATCACCCTGACGCGAGCAACGACCACGTAACTGCCGGTCAACCCGTCGCGATTCGTGACGCTCGGTGCCGAGCACGTAGAGACCACCAGCCTCGCGAACGCCTTCGCCTAGTTTAATATCCGTGCCGCGACCTGCCATATTAGTGGCAATCGTCACCGCTCCGCGCAGACCCGCGCGCGATATAATCTCCGCTTCCTGTTGGTGAAATTTCGCATTGAGCACCGTGTGCACGATACCCGCGCGTTTGAGCAGACGGGAAAGAATCTCGGATGATTCCACCGTCACCGTGCCGACGAGCACGGGTTGCCCGCGCTTATTGGCCTCTTCGATCTCGCGCACGACCGCGTTAAATTTGTCGCGACGGGTTTTGAAAATGGAGTCGTTGTTATCAATCCGGATGCAGGGCTGGTTCGTCGGAATCACCTGCACGGCGAGTTTGTAAATATCCTGAAACTCGGCCGCTTCCGTTTCCGCCGTGCCGGTCATACCCGCCAGCTTCTCATACATCCGGAAGTAGTTTTGAATCGTGATCGTCGCGTAAGTGCGGGTCTCGCGCTCAATCGTCACGCCTTCCTTAGCTTCGATCGCTTGGTGCAAACCGTCAGACCAACGACGACCCGGCATCACTCGGCCCGTGTTTTCATCGACGATGTTTACTTTCCCCTCCTGAACGACATATTCGACGTCGCGATCATAGATCGAGTAAGCGCGGAGCAGTTGGGAGATCGCGTGAATCTCTTCGGAAATCTCTGCGAAACGCTTCTGCGCTTCCATTTTCTTTTCTTCCCGGTGCTCAGGCGATTCACCGGCATTCTCACGATCCAGATCGGAGAATTCCATGGCCAGATCAGGCAGCACGAAGGCATCGGGATTACCGGGACGAAGCGTTAAGCGACCGCGCTCAGTGAGGTCAGCCTGTTGTTGGCGTTCATCGATTCCGTAGAACAGCTCCTCCTTGAGCTTATAGAGTTCGGGCTTGTTGAAATCGGAGTTCATCTCCGTCTCAGTCTTATCAAGCATCTTCCTCCATTCCTGATTCTCTTGGAGACGGAGCAGCAACTTGTTTTTGGGATTACCCATCTTCACCTGCAGCAACTTGAGAATGGCCTCTCGTTTATCCTCATCCGAACAATCAGGCTTCTCCAACAGGCTTTTCGCCTCGGCTACGACTTTATTGCAAAGTCTCAGCTGATCACTGACTAGTGTGCTGACCGAAGGGCGGAGTCGCGTAAAGGGTTGCTCACGCTCGATCGGAGCAGGACCGGAAATAATCAACGGCGTGCGAGCCTCATCCACGAGGATTGAATCGATCTCATCGACGATACAATACCAGTGGTCACGCTGCACCTGATCTTCCTTGCGCGTGGCCATGCCATTGTCGCGGAGGTAGTCGAAGCCATACTCACTCGCGGTGCCGTAAGTGATGTTGCAACCATACATCTTGCGACGGTCTTCCGAGGCCATCGATTGCTGCACACAACCGACCGAGACACCGAGAAAGTTGTAAAGATGTGCCATCCACTCGGAGTCACGTCGCGCCAGGTAATCGTTAACCGTGACCAACTGCGTGTTTTCGCCCGTCAGCGAGTTAAGATAGAGCGGCAATGTCGCCACGAGAGTCTTACCCTCACCTGTCGCCATTTCGGAAATCATCCCCTCATGCAGGGCCATGCCACCGATCAACTGCACATCAAAATGCACCATCTCCCACTTCAGCTCCTGATCGCAAACGTCGATCGTGGTGCCGCATAGACGGCGAGCCGCGTTTTTCACCGTGGCGAATGCCTCGGGAAGTATCTCATTCAGGGCAGACTGCTTGTCATCCGCTGCTGCGATGCGCTCGCGAAATTCCACCGTCTTGGCGCGAAGCTCGTCGACGGACAGCTTTTGATAGGACTGTTCGATCTCGTTGATGCGCTCGACCAAGGGGCGACATTTTTCGAGAAACTTCTTATTGTGCCGACCGGCGAATCGTTTGAACAGAAAGTTGAGCATGAAGAGCGAGGAACATACCTCTGCTTTTCACCTTGGCAAATCGCAAATCGCTGGATCGCTTTACCAGCTCAAGCGGATGGTGTTTTTCGCCCCCCCGGGATCACGACAGAGGATCAGGCGAGTTGTCGAGCATTTCACCCCATAGGAGGGCGAAATCAGTGCTTCCGCGAGCTCCCACTCGCCTACAGCCGACTCAATCTTGAGCTCCACCCCACTCTGAAGAAGGGTAACGGTTCCCGGTTCGCAGGCAACAATCTCGCAGTCTGGATGTAGCATCAAATTAAAGCACATCTTGGGGAGTGCTTCAGCCCCCTGCTCTGCGGCAAAGAAATCGTGAACCTCATAGACGCGACGTGACTCGCATAATTCTATCCGTCGCCGATGCATGATCCGAGCTGGCAATCGCAGATAGCCCTGATGCTGTGCTTCGAAAACCACCTGTTCTTCAGTGGCCGCCCATGCGAGCACCTCGCACTTCGTATCCTCATGGCAGCCCCACCAAGGTGAATCCTCCAGAGAGCGATTCTGCGGTTCGCCATCGATGCAGACCGTATTGTGGACATCGCATGAGCGATAAAGATCACGGTAATATCTACTCGCAGTATAGGTGTAGATCCCTGGATCGACGATAAAGTCGTGTTTCCCGAGCGAAAACGTGAATGACAGCTTATCATCATGGGCATGCCCTCCGCCGCCGTCTGTGCCAATCGGTCCGGCGAAAATCGCACTATATACCGAAGCTGTCTTCATTAGATAGAAACCCGCTTGAGGAAACGAACAGCTCACTGGTTTTGCATGCTGGGAGCGTGCTTGAATTTTCGATTCGAGAAAGAGCGTTTCCGCAAGGGAGCATTCCGCCGCTGCATAATCATTTGGCCAAAGCGATTCATCCTCAAAAAGCGTCGCACCCATACAGCACAGGAACCGCCAATCGCATTCATGGTGCCCCGGTGTTTCCAGATAGAGAAACCGCCCATTATCGATATCGCCGATTAGGGGGATGCGATGATTCGGTTGAATCAAATCGCGCAACGCCTTGAACATCTGGCGCAGTTTCGCGGTTCGCTCCACTCCGATATTTCGATCGAGCCACACCACTATTTCGGCCGGTCGATCTTGGCCCGCGAGTTTCGCTGCGATGATGAGCGGGAGCACCAACATCTCCAAAGCGAAGGCATGATAATTCGTCGCCGATTCGTAATCGAAACCGTCCTCCCCCACCTGCCGGTCCAGCTCGAGTTGAATTTCACGAAGCCCTATCCGGGACCAATTGCGATGCTCCGCAGCTTGCTCCGAAAGAAAACTACTGCCCACCAGCAATCCTCCCAAATCCGCGAGATAGTGATTCGGATGAATACTCGTTTCCGCAAATTCAAGATTACCCGAGACAAACTCCCGGTGCGCGCCAATGCTCGCGGCAAACTCCTTCGTAAAAGAAGCCTCCACCGGATCACTCACATCGATGCTCTCACGAATAATCGAGTAGGCCACGATCCAATTGGTTAGCCGAATCGCCACGTTCATATTGGCATGCCAACCAATCCCATATTCCACCGGATTGGCCGACAACCAATCCATCATCTGAGCCATCACCTCGCGCCGATAGCACTCCTCCCCGGTTTCCTGCCACGCTTTTGCCAACACGGTGAGATGACAGCACCGCGAGAGATCATAAGGCACCTTCGCATCTACCCCTTCGACCAAACCGTATTGTATCTCGGAAAAGTGTTTCAGCGGATACCGATAGCCCGATTTGAAATCGATGAACCAATCGATTGGTTCATAACCTTCCATGAGTTGCTTCGCGAGCTTGAGCAGGCGCGAGCGCTCCGCCTGCTGCTCATCCGTCATTCCGGTCAACACCGCTTCTGAAGTCACCTTCGTATCACTGTAATTAACCGATTCAAACCCACGCGCCTGCATCCCAAAGCAGACCCGAGTCCAACCGCTCCCGAGCAAATTGAATTCGTGCGCGACATAGTGTTCCGCCAGCTCGCGCCACTCAGTCGACGAGCCGCTAGTAGCGTAAAGATACAGTGCAGGCAGCGCCTTCAAAAACGTATGATTCGTCGGTTATCGAGTCGTAGAAAACACCACGTGTGTCCCACTCAGACTCGAGTCTTAAAATACTCAATCGTGCGGCCGAGGCCCTCCTCCAATTCGACGGTCGGTTCCCAATTTAGCACACTCTTGGCCAAGGTAATATCCGGGCGACGCTGTTTGGGATCATCTGCCGGTAAGTCTTGGTGCACGATCTTCGAGCTACCGCCAACGAGTTTAAGAGTGAGCTCGGCGAGCTGCAGCATCGTGAATTCTCCCGGATTTCCGATGTTCATCGGGCCTACGGTTTCAGTCTGATTCATCAAACGCACAAACCCTTCGATCAGGTCGTCCACATAACAGAAGGAACGAGTCTGCATGCCATCACCATAGATCGTGATATCTTCACCTTTAAGGGCCTGCACAATGAAGTTGGAAACCACGCGACCATCATTCGGATGCATGCGAGGACCGTAGGTATTAAATATCCGCACCACGCGAATATCGACTTTGTTCTCACGGTGATAATCAAAGAACAGTGTTTCCGCGCAGCGCTTCCCCTCATCGTAACAGGAACGCCGGCCGATCGGATTAACATGTCCCCAATAACTTTCCGGCTGCGGATGCACTTCGGGATCACCATAGACCTCCGAGGTCGAAGCCTGAAAAACTCGCGCCCGAACCCTTTTCGCGAGACCCAGACAATTGATCGCGCCCATCACCGAGGTCTTCGTGGTCTTGATCGGATTGAATTGGTAATGAGGAGGTGATGCCGGACACGCCAGATTGTAGATCTGGTCGACCTCATACTTAAACGGATCAATCACATCATGGCGGACAAACTCGAAATTGGGATTATCCTTCAGATGCTGGATATTGCTCTTGCGACCTGTAAATAGGTTATCGAGACAGACCACCTCATGTCCGTCCTTGAGTAGACGATCACAAAGATGAGAGCCAAGAAATCCAGCGCCGCCGGTAATGAGTATCCGCATGCCTAGGAGTGAGCGAAACTATCGCCTCACACTCAAGCCATGAAAACCACGTCCTTAGCTTTTTAGCCGAGCGGCTGCACCCGTTTCATAGCGCGCAACCCATGCCAAATGCCAAATAGCAAAGTCACCCGCCTCAAGATGCGCCCGAGCTTGTGCCATCAAATCGAGATAGAAATGCAGATTGTGCAACGTCAGCAGCGTGCAGCTGAGGATTTCGCCGGCTACCGTGAGATGCCGTAAGTAGGCGCGGGAAAATTGCGTGGTGTAGTTATCGATCTCGTCGCTGATCGGACGATTATCGGCGCGAAACTTCTCGTTCTTCAGATTCATCGGGCCATCAGGAGTGAAGACTAGACCGTTGCGCGCGACCCGCGACGGCAGCACGCAATCAAACATATCCACGCCCAGCGCAACCATCTTCAGCAACTGAGGAGGCGTCCCTAGTCCCATCACGTAGCGCGGTTTCTCCACCGGCATAAACGGCGTAGTCGCGCCAACCTGCTTAAGCATCTCCGGCTCAGGCTCTCCCACACTCACCCCGCCCACCGCATAGCCGGGGAAATCGAGGGCCGCCAAAGATTCTGCCGCTTCACGACGCATGTCGTCAAAGGTCGAACCTTGCACGATCGCGAATACATGATGCCCCTTTTCGAGAAAACCACTTTCCATCGCGATCTCCTTACATTGCTTCGCCCAACGATAAGTTCGCTCCACCGCTGCCGCGCACTCGTCACGTTCGCAAGGCCAAGGCGGACATTCGTCGATCACCATCGCGATATCGCTCCCGAGATTCTGTTGAATCGCCATGACCTCCTTTGGTCCAAGGAAGAGCTTTTTACCATCGAGGTGAGATTGAAATTCCACGCCGTCGTCGTGCATCTTGCGCAGCTTCGAAAGGGAGAAGACTTGAAATCCGCCGCTATCGGTGAGGATCGGGCCATCCCAACCCATGAATTTGTGCAATCCTCCCAGATCGCGAATCAGCTCTGAGGTTGGACGCAGATTGAGATGGTAAGTATTACCGAGGATGATCTGTGCACCGATTTCATTCAGGTGCGAAGGCGTCAGTGATTTCACCGTTCCCTGCGTGCCCACAGGCATAAAGATTGGCGTTTCGATCACGCCATGGAGTGTTTGCAAGCGCCCACGACGAGCTGCTGTGACGTCGTCGGTTTTGAGTAATTGAAAATGGTTGTCCATCAGGTCTTTCACACACCCTATCCCCGCGCTTGACGCTGGTGTCAACCCGTCGGTAGATGCCTTCGTGCTGCTTGTTATCGACAACTTCGATTCGTTTACTTTCAACCTCGTCCAATACTTCGGTCAACTGGGCGTGGAGCAGCGCGTATTTCGCAACAACGAGATCACGCCCGAGGAAGCCCTCGCGCTCAATCCGGATCGTGTGCTGATCTCCCCCGGCCCCTGTTCTCCGACCGAAGCAGGCGTTTCCTTGAAAATGATCGAGGCCTTCGCAGGTAAGAAACCACTTTTCGGCGTATGTCTCGGTTGCCAGTCAATCGGTCAACATTTCGGAGGAAAAATCATCCGCGCCGATCGTCTGATGCACGGCAAGACCTCGCCCATCCAACACACGGGCACCGATGTTTTCAAAGACATGCCACAAGGGTTCGCCGCGACTCGCTATCACTCCCTGATCGTCGAACGCGAGACTCTGCCTGATTGCCTCGAGATCACCGCCGAAACCGCCGAAGGCGAGATCATGGGCCTGCGCCACAAAACCCTGCCGATCTGGGGTGTCCAATTTCATCCTGAGTCCATCGCCACTGAACAAGGTATGCTCATCCTTCAGAATTTCATCTCCCTCGAATAAACAACTATGCGCTGCCCTAAGTGCACCTCCATTGAAGACAAAGTAATCGACTCCCGGATTAGCCGAGAGGGAAGCACGATTCGGCGCCGACGCGAATGCCTCGAATGCGGCACCCGTTTCAGCACCACCGAAACCATGGTCCGAGATGGGCTCTTCGTGATTAAACGCGATGGCCGTCGTGAAGATTTCGACCGTGAGAAAGTCGTCCACTCCATTCGCGCCGCGTGTCACAAACGCCCCGTTGATCTCGAACAAATCGGCATGGTGGTCGAAGACGTCGTCGATATAGTCGAAGCTCAATACGAAAGTGAGATCCCCTCTAAAGTGATCGGCGAAAGTGTGATGCAACGCCTCCGCACGATCGATCAAGTCGCCTACGTGCGATTCGCGAGCGTCTATAAGGAATTTCGCGATGTGAAGGAATTCATGCAGGAAATCAGCAACCTGCCCAAGACCTACAAATGACCTCCAACTTTTGTCATCGCGAGTCCAGCCCGCTTCAGCGGGATGGGCGCGGCGATCCACGAACAACGATAAATGACCGATCCAAAGATGTGGATGGCCCACGGCTTGTCATCGCGAGTCTGTTCCGCTCGGCGGAACGGACGTGGCGATCCACGAACGGGCACATGGAGCCGATTGGTATTCGTGGATGGCCACGTCTCTGCGTTCCTCGCCATGACAGAAGGGGCCAAGTTAATCACCTCCTCGCCATGACCAACGATACGATCACCAAATGACCCGCCCTCGGGAAGACCTGCGGCGGCTTCACTTCATCAACGCGCTCTTCGCTCATGTGACCGGCCACGATCTTTATCTGGCCGAACAGATCAAAGAGGCCATCACGTTTAGTCTCGCGGAATTGGAGCAGCAGGTCGCCACACATCCTGAAGCGGCGGCGAAATATGATGCCAATTTCAACAATGCCGCAGCCTCGTTGCTCACCAACGCGTTCTCGCATCTACCCGCGCACGGCTTTTATCATTGGGATGCCTCTCGCAGCCTAGAGTCGGCCACCCCACTTTTCGCGCGCGACGAAATCATGACCGGACTCAAGCAACTCGCCACCTATCGTGAGTCCACTCTCCTCGTTACCAATCTTCGCCCTGCACTGATTCCCCCACCTAAACGCGCCGTGGGACGCCGCCTCCGCGAATACGATGAAACGCTCTCCTTCATCCGCGACCTCGCCGCCGCCCGGACCGCTCCCACCGCCAACCTCCAGTTGCTGTTTCTCTGATTTTAAATGCTGCCGTTCGGCAAGCTCAGTCCCTGAGCCAGTCGAAGGGAAAGCTGGAAATCAGGAACGAACTGATCGAGATCATTTCTTATTCCAGAGTTCATGAGTTCCAGATAAGGGTATTTTTAGTTCCTGACTTTCTTTCAAATTTTTCTGTTTTCAGAATTCCAGAAATTCGGCATTTTCCGTTCCGGTCTTTCTTCCAGCTTTCCACATTCAATATTCTGAATACCTCATGCCAAAAACTATCTTTCAGAAAATTATCGATCGCGAGATCCCTGCCAAGATCGCGCACGAAGACGAGCACTGCATCGCCTTTCACGATGTGCAGCCCGAAGCACCAGTGCATATACTAGTCGTCCCCAAGAAACTCATCGCGCGAGTCGGCGAAGCTGCACCTGAAGATCAAGCTCTTCTCGGCCATCTCCTCCTCACCGCCGGCAATCTCGCTCGTGAGCTCAAACTTGATAAAGGCTTCCGATTGGTGATCAACAACGGTCCCCACGGTGGCGAATCCGTGCCCCATCTCCACGTCCACCTCCTCGGAGGCCGCCAGCTCAACTGGCCCCCGGGATAAGTATACAGACGCCCAACCTACGCTTGCCCAATGAGTAGAGCTAGGTTCAGATGAACCTGTTTCCCATGCCCCTTAATCGTAATGAAGCCCAGACCAGATACGATTTGATCGACCCAGTTCTTCGCGATCAAAAAGGGTGGAAGCACGCCGATTATATGGCGGCGCGTTTAGAGGAAACCGCTCGGGCAATTGATATTATCGACGGCAAACCCCGCCGTCGTCCCAAGGGGCGCACCGATTATGTGCTCTATTGGGATTGCTCCGGCGGAACGAATCCCCAGCCCATTGCCATTATTGAAGCCAAACGCGAAGGCCTCCCGCCCGATCACGGAATGGCCCAAGGTCAGGATTATCTCATCGGTAAACTGCGGCACGTCCCCTTTGTCTTTTCCACCAATGGTCATCTCTACGTCGATTATGATCAGAAGACCGGACTGGTCTCGGATCCCAAACCCTTAGCGGGCTTCCCCCAACCCGATGAACTCTGCGGGCAACAGTCCAAATTTCGCGGCTTCCAGCTCGACGCCCCCGCCGCTGCTCCTCTCACCGCCGACGCTGATCTTTCCGCACTCACGCTTCGTTACTATCAGGACGCCGCATTACGAGCCGCACTGCAAAAAGTCGCCAGCGACGAGATCTCCGGTCAACCGCGCCGCGTGCTCGTGCCCCTCGCCACCGGCGGTGGCAAAACACGGCTCGCCGCCGCGTTTCTCAAAAAACTCGATGCCGCTGGGAAACTCACTCGTGCCCTGTTTGTTTGTGATCGCGATCCCCTCCGCACCAGCGGACTGGAAGCAATGCAGGCTGCCTTCGGTGCCAACGCCGCCGAAGTGAGCACGCGCAATGCGCAGCCCAACGCCAAGGTGCTCGTCGCCACTTACCAAACTCTCGGCTTCACCCCGACCAGCGACGAACCCGACGAGCCGCAACCCGATCCCGCCACTTACCCCACTCCCGCCAAGCCCTCACCTCCGCCACCCGCGCAGTCGTCCGAGCCCGAACTGGGTGAGGGTTCTTTTTTCGCCGATCACTATCCCAAAAACTATTTCGACGTGATCATTATCGATGAGTGCCATCGTTCCGCTTGGGGCAAATGGCGCATGATTCTCGACCGCAATCCCCGCGCTATTCACCTCGGTCTTACCGCCACCCCGCGCCAGATCAAACTGCCCAAGGCTGCGGACGCAGAAACCTCGCGCCGCATCGAGGACGACGCCCGGCTCATTGCCGACAACTACACCTACTTTGGCGAACCGCCTTACGAATACGATTACCTGCAAGGTGTCGAAGATGGTTACCTCGCGCCCTGCCAGATTCTCACCTACGATATTTTCCACGACAACCAAAGCGAACCGGAACGTTTGCGCGGCGTGAAACGGACCGATGTCGCAGACAAGGAACTGACCAACGTCAACACCGGGGAGTCGGTTCCCGCCAAAGCCGTGGAGGAGAGCACCACTCCGGGCAAAATCGACGTGCGCCTTGTTTACCCCGGTCGTGTCAAAACCTTCGCCGAACATTTTTTCGCCAAGCTGCTTGAACTCAACGAGGGCGATCCGCATCAGAAGACCATTATCTTCTGCGCCTCCGATCTTCACGCCCGCCGCGTTACCACTGCACTCAACAATCTTTATTCGGCTTGGTGTGCGCAGCACGACCGGAAGCGCTGTCAGAAATTCGCCTTCCAGTGCATGTCCTCCACCAACGGCAATGAGATGGTGCCCGATTTTCGCGGACGGCAAAAATCTCACTTCATCGCCACCACCAAGGATCTGCTCAGCACCGGAGTGGATGTGCCCTGCGTGCGCAACGTCGTCTTTCTCCGCTACCTGCAATCACCCCTGCTCTTTCTCCAAATGGTCGGTCGCGGCACCCGGATCGATGAAGCCACCGATAAGCTGATGTTCAGCCTCTGGGATTACACCGGGGCCACCGCCTTGTTCGGGGCCGATTTGATCACGCCTCCGCCGTCTCCACCCAGCCCTCCAGGTCCGCCGCCCCCTCCTCCACCTCCAGTGGAACCGCCCGTGCAGGTCAAAGGCACCCAATTCACAATCACCGAGACCGGGCAGTTCTTTGTCACCAGCATCGACGGACAGACCCAACGCGTGACTCCGCAACAATACCGCGCTTTACTTGCAGAGCGTCTGCTCTCCCTCGCACCGGAACTCGCCGACTTCCGCACCCAATGGCTCGATCCCGCCAAGCGTGCCGACCTACTTCTCACCCTCGAACGGCAGGGACTCCGCCCAGAGAAACTTCCCGATATCAGCCAGCAGGCCGATTACGATCTCTTCGATTTACTCGCCGCCCTCGTTTACGGACTCAAGCCACTCACCCGACACGAGCGCGCCGAACTTTTTCTCGGACAACAACCAGCCTGGCTCGTGCAACTCCCACAACCCACCGCCAAGATCATTCACAAAATCGTCCGTCAATTTGAAGCCGGTGGCACTGAAGCCTTGGAAACACCTGAACTCTTCCAGCAAATCTCCGCCGATGGTCCCGACGCCTACGCCATCCTCCTCGAAGGCGGTATCCCCAGTGATCTCGTGCGTCAGACCAAGGAAGGTCTCTTCGTCGCATGAGCGCTTGGCCGATAGTGCCCCTTGGCGAAGTGTGTGACGAGCGCTGCGAGTTGGTTGCTCCGACAAACCAGCCTGCAACTTATTTCAATTACATCGATATTTCGGCGATCAACAATTCGAGCAAACGGATTGTAGCGAGTCGAGAGCTGTTGGGCAAAGATGCACCGAGCCGAGCTCGTCAGCTTGTCCGTTCAGGGGATGTGCTCGTAGCAACAACACGTCCCAATCTGAATTCTGTTGCTCTGGTCAGCACAGAGAACCACGGGCATATCGCGAGCACAGGCTTCTGTGTTTTGCGTCCCAATGACAAGGTGTTGCCTAAATATCTCTTCTGCTGGGTTCAGTCTCCAGAATTTGTGCGGCAAATATCG
>Ga0105055_10004714_pt1 | contig 19727 bp, 25 predicted proteins | sample BON03_FD_78090 | JGI IMG/M metagenome (GOLD analysis project Ga0105055, IMG submission 78090) | Freshwater microbial communities from Lake Bonney liftoff mats and glacier meltwater in Antarctica - BON-03 | ecosystem: Environmental > Aquatic > Freshwater > Ice > Glacier meltwater | place: Lake...
CGGGAACCGAGCTCATTTTGCACTACCAATTGGTCGGCTCAAATCCCGATCAAAACTCCCAAAAGTGTGTCGCTTCCACTTCACAGAGGTAAGGAGTTCTGACCCTGAACACGGCATCGCAGCAGGATGTGGATTGGTCAACCGGAATCAAAAGAATCACGCCACTGCTATGCCCGCAGAAGAAGGTAAAGTTTTTCGATCCGACTCAATCGGTAGCGGGTATGTAGGACCGACTTGCCGCCATCGGAAATCTTTCGCAGGAGGCGGGCATAGATGTTTTTCATTAAATCGGATGGCCGGAGTGCTTGGGGCCACGGGGTGGGGCGGATTTTTTCGGCTGCAATATAATATCCTTGGGCCCGGTCGATCTGGAATTCGATCAGATCCCGGAATGCGGACGAATCCCGGCGGGTGAGTATGTCCTCTCGTGAAACTCCGAAGCGCGCAAGGTCTTCCAGCGGTAAATAAATCCGGCTGTTTTCCGAATCTTCTCCGACGTCCCGGATGATATTCGTGAGCTGCAGCGCAATCCCGAGATGCTCCGCATACTCCACACCCGCCGGTGCAGGAATCCCAAAGATGCGGATGCTCACCAGGCCCACGGCGGATGCCACCCGCCAGCAGTATCCGCGCAGATCAGCGAACGTCTGAAAATCCCGCGGCTCCAAATCCTGAAGAACCCCATCCACGATCGCTACAAGGTGATCGCGGTCCACGCCGTGATTCGTGATCACTGCGTCCAGTATGGGAGGCAGCTTCGCGGCATTGGGTTCCTCACAGATTGTGGATCGCCAGCCTTGGAGTGCATTGAGGCGCTCGCACAAGGGGATGCCGGGCACATCTGCGATGTCATCCACGAGCCGACAGAAGTCATAAAATACCAGCGCATCACGGCGACGATCGGGAGGGAGCGTGCGCAGAGCGAATGCCAGATTGGAATCCCGACGTCCGGAGCTTGAAGGAGAGCGAAGCGCGTTGGGAACCAACGCGTCCGGAGCATTTAGCGGAACAGACGAATTTCTCATGTGACTGAAAAAACCGGGGGCCTCCTGTCGGACGAAAGGCGTCTGTAGAGGCACACCCAGGCGGCCAGGAGCCATCCCGAAAGAATCGCGCTTGCAGCACCTGCAACCATGTTCACACCCAGGATGAGTGAGTCGCCTTGTATCCTCATCAGCATCTCATCGGTCAGAAGCCCCAGGATGAAAAAACAAACCCACGCGCCCCCGAGAAAAAACGCGGAAGCGCCCGATTTTTCCCGTAGCACGCGTGCGCTAGCGGCGATTGCCCCCCGAAGCGAATCGTTATGAAAAACCAACACCGCCTGCACCGGAAATAACGCCAGCAAAATCCCGAGATACATGAAGCTTCCTACGGATGGGAGCTCCAGTAAAGCCGGCGCGACTACCAGCGTCAGCGCCAGCGCCGTCGTCACGAGAGTCCATTTTAACACGTAGCGCATCCGCCTCGCAGCAAGAATATGCATCCGCATCCGGTCGGCATTGATTCCCCGGATCCACGCAAATGCCGTGAGCATCAAATACACCGTCAAATACGAGCCGACAAATATTTCGAAGATCACCGCAAGCACATTGATGGCAGTGGCACCAGCCACGACTGCCTCACCCTCCATGGGCAGCCAGCCAATGCACTCCGGTAGAAAAAGATAAACGAAGGGTTTTAATACGCCTGCAAGTGCGGAAAATGAAAGGATCGCTATCACCAGCACTCCGGTCCTCGGGAATCCGCGTTTGGCCGTTCGGACCAACTGCGACACGACGTTACGATGAAATAGAAGCGCCCAAACCACAAGCACGGCAGAGAGAGGGAAGGGGATGATTAAGTCGTTCCCCAGTGCCGCAGTGCGCTCCAATGCTCCCGCGGCTGCCGGTATCCAGTCATCACTCACCGCTGCGGATGAAATCCAATTTCCCTCGAGGATCCATTTGCCTGACCACTCCCCGATCCGCCAGACGATCATCGCCTCCGCGATCCACTGGAAAATCCCATAGGCCAGAGCGAATTGAACTGGGATCTTCCAGAGCGCGGGAAACCGGGAAGTGCAGCGCAGACCATCGATGAGCGCCTGTCGGACGATTGGATGGAGCACCCAAAGGCAAATTCCGAGACCGCCGATGGCTGCAAATACAATGACATGCTGTCCGAGTTCCACGTGCGCGTTGTCTCACAGACTGCGAAAAATTGCACGCATTGTGAAAATGCACCGCACGCGCCCCATGCCGCCGCCCGAGCGAGCTATCCCTCGGTTTCGTTGATGGCTGTCACGGTGCCATCGGAAAACGTGATCGTCAGGCTGCCCACCGGCGTTTTAACCCAGGTGGTAGCAATGGCAGGGAATCCGTCCCGGCCGATGTATGTGGTTTGGTGAGGAACACTTTGGTAGCGGATGTATTCCCAGACTTGCTCGGTCTTTTCGGCATTCGTCTTTTTTGATCGTTTATTTGGTCTGCCGATGGCCCGCTCCACCTCTTCGGGAACCATTCCGAGTGCCACCTCGTTGCGGGCGATCAGGCCTTCGACGTCCCGCCGACGTTCATCGCTATTACGAAGCGATTCGAGGAAATCCTCAGGCAACGGCGCGAGGTATTCGGGAGAGACCCAGGCGAGGATCTGGCCCTGCTGCGCCCGGCCACGCACGCGGAATAGCGAATCGCCGACAGCCTGAAGTTCGACCTCCTGACCCTCCCGCAGCGTACCTGCATAGCGTGCGCCGGTTGATTCAAACGACGTCGGTGCGGGAGCCAATACCCTTAACCGAATCGGCTTGAGGTCAAAGTCAGCCAGATAAATGACGCCCGGATCCCTAACTACGGGAGCCTGAGCGCCCGCAGCCGGAGCCGTGAGGCTGATTCCAAGCGCGATGAGAATCAGGAATTTCATGCAAGCAATATGACAGAGATTTAGCTAAGATGCCATTGCGATGCGGTAATAATGCCGATCAAAACATCTTAAAACCATGAATGATTTTCAGGAATTCGTAACCTCCGGGTCACAAAAGATTACGCCGGGCCAGATTGCCAGATTCGAGAACGAACTCCCGCTGGTATTGGCAAAACTCAACGAGGTCGATCCGCCGGCCCAGCCACACATCCGGAGTCACGCGCAATTTCTTGTCCAGTTTGTGGAAGATTGTCTGGACGCAAAATACCAACCCGACGATGTCGGAGCTTTAGCCGAGGCTATTTTTGGGCTGATGTATTTGCACAAGGGCGTCGATATCATCCCGGATATAATCCCGGATATCGGGTATTCCGATGATTCAGCAGTGCTCCGTACCGTGCTAGCCGGGCATGTCGAAGAATTCACGCGATTTGGCGAGACGACAGGGATTCCCTTCTCGTCGCTCTCGATCAAAGCATAACCCCGAACATCCCAAAGGTATGAAAGGTTCACGCATTTTTCTTGTCGTCTTTACGTTTGCGTTGGCAGCCTGCGAACCACCCAAGCCGGTCGTCGTGACCGCTACTCCTGCGTCGACCCCCGAAGCCCCAAAGTTGGAGGCGGCTCCGGAAGAGGAATCGATCGCGGTGGATGAAGTGGTCGGCTCCGTGGAAGCACAGGAGGAAGTAAACATGGACTCTGCAAATCTCGAAAACCAACGCGTGAAAGAGGAAGTGCTGAAACGGATTGATGTGATGCCGTCGATGTCGTCAGCGGATAAGGACCGATTGTATGTGCTGGTGGAACGCGCGCGATCGATGGGAAAGGTGATCACGATTCCATTCTCCACCGGAGCATCCCGGATACCTGTCACCGCAATGTCCGAACTCGGGAAAAGCCTTGAGCAACCTCAGGTGCGCACGCTCACCGATGATCCAACAGTTGTTTTTGTGGTGCTCGGCTATGCCGATAAGCAGGGGAATCCGGACAAAAATATCGAGATTTCCACCCGGAGGGCAGACAGCGTGCTCGGCGCAATCCGTGATCAATTCAAGGTCCTCAACGTGATGCACGCCGTCGGGATGGGAAGCTCCGAAATGTTTGATACGGAAAACATGGATAAAAACCGGGGCGTCGAGGTCTGGGCCGTGTTGCCCTAATGAATCAGGATCCGACCAGGTCTGAATCTGCGTCGGATGGTCTGGCGCTCGCGCACGGCTTGGTCATCGGACGATCTGCAGAAGCAGATTATACGCTCTCGGATCCAGCGGTTTCCCGCAGGCATCTGCAAAGTCGGCCGGGTCGACGGGGGATGGCACAGCACCGTTCTTGGTAGCCGCAGTGGCACATACCTGAACGGGATCTCATTGGAGATCCGACCGGGGGAATTAGTCGGCGTCATCGGACCTGCGGTGCTGGAAAATCCAGCCTGCTTGATGCTCTTTGTGGTTTGCGGCCAGCGGACTCCGGATCCGTTCTCGTCGATGGGCGCAACCTCTACGATCATCCCGGAATTTTATGCGACGAGTTCGGGTATGTGCCGCAAGACGATATTGTGCCTCTCGACCTGAAGGTCCGGACCGCCTTGGATTTTGCTGCACGGCTACGGCTGCCAACGGGAGTTCCCCAATCCGAACGATTGCATCTCGTGGATGTGACGCTGGCCCGCGTGGGCCTCGCTGAGCGCGCCACCACGCGGGTCGGAAGGCTTTCCGGTGGACAGCGTAAACGGGTAAGTGTGGCAGCCGAGTTATTAGCACGACCTAGTCTGCTTTTTTTGGATGAACCGACATCAGGGTTGGATCCCACATCGGAGTTTTCGCTCATGGAGCAATTGCGACGATTCGCGGCAAATGGCTGCACGGTGGTTTGCACGACCCATGTAATCGAAAATGCACACCTCATGGATCGGCTTTTAATCTTGGCTGCAGGGGAAGTGGTTTACGACGGCCCCCCATCCGAGGCGTGCCCGCACTTTGGAGTGCCGCGGTTGACCGACGTATATCTGCAACTGGGGTCGGCGCCACCTGCGCCTAAGACGAGTCCGTCTCTTGAAGTGGATGACACCCGCGGCTACTCGGACGATAAAGCCATTCGGGCGAAAGCTCCCGTGCATCGTGCGGCGACTTTTCCGATTCTCATGCTTCGCGAGTGGGCCATCCTTTGCGCCGACTGGAAAAACCTTGCCCTCCTCGCTGGACAGCCCGTGCTCATTGCGTTCCTGGTCACCTGGGTTTCAGCCGATCCCTAGTTGATCTTATTTTTTGCTGTCATTGCAACGCTCTGGTTCGGCTGTGGAAACGCGGCTCAGGAAATTGTGCGTGAACTCCCGGTGTATCGTCGCGAACGTCTGGTCGGGCTCGGGCGTGCATCATATCTCGAAGCTAAGTTTGTCTCGCTGGCACGTCTGACGATTGTGCAGAGCCTCCTGCTGTTCGGATGTATGCAACTCGGGGCAGGAGGACTCCCCGGTGGGTTGGGATGGCAGGTCATGGCAATGATTGGAACTTCGCTCGCGTCGGTCGCTATCGGATTGGCGATATCAAGCTGGGCGCGGTCTGTTTTACAAGCCGTGATGCTCGTTCCGCTGATTTTTATTCTGCAAATCCTCTTCTCCGGGTTCACGCCACCCTCCGGTGACATGACCGCTGGGCCCTATTTTGTCTCTCGCGCCATGCCAAGCGCTGCCGCGCGTCAAGTGATGGATGTGAGCCTGATGTGGAAGCAGACGGTATCCGGTCGGCTAAGGGGAGATTTTCCATCGGTATTTTCCAACCTCAATCGGGATCGTTCGATGAAAAACGGAGAGGTATTTGAGGACAGTGGACCTGGATGGTTCGGCTTGGCCGCGCGTCGACGGCTTCCAGCTTGGCGCCATCGACACCCTTCACCATTGTTGTGAAGCGGTTGTTAGTTCACCGCGGGGCACTCACGGTGTGGCATCAGATCGGGAATAATGGTGTTGAAAACTTTTGATGTCATCCACATCTTGGAATGTTTCCGTAATTGATACGGACAATCCACGTGTGTGCGCTGAAGCCAGTGTTTGCGTCAGCACTTCCGCCGTGCTCCATGCGATGTCTTCAAAGAGCTCCGGATAGTCGGATTTCAACGCCAAGAGGACATATCCTCCGTCGGACGCCGGTGCTATGACTGCGTCGGCCTTGGATAAACGAGCCTCCACATCACGCAGCACGGCGGTGTTAATATCGGGGCAGTCGCCGCCGAGGAGCACGACGGCTTCGGCAGACGTCGCAAGTTCTGTCTGAACCGCATGGCGCATGCGAGCACCGAGGTCGCCCTCGGGTTGTGGACGGTAAATGGTTTGCGCCGGGGCTATCGGCCCCAACCAGGCACGCATTTCGTCCTCTGCCTCCTGCGGCGCGAAATGGATCGCGCACCGCCAGTCCGCAGGAATCTGCCGGATTTGGTTTTCCGCAAGAGATCGATAAATCGCAGCGGCCTGTTCGGCCCCGACATCGAGGGCGAGGCGGGTCTTAACCATGCCGGGACGGGGTGCCTTGAGCATCAGGGCAGCAGTAACATTCATGGGCTAATTTTCCGTCTGGATAGCAGGACCGACCAGAAAAATCCAAAACTGTAAGGCAACCATAGCAGCGCTGTTTCCCACGCCTGCAATTGCCAGACGCCGTTAGGCCCTTCCACACGGTGGTACAACAGAAAATAAACAAACGCAGAGGCGGTAACGAAGATGGCGCCTCGGTTGCGTGTGTGCACAGCAAATGGAATGATCCACGTGAGATACCACGCGTGCATCATGGGTGTGAGCACCAATGCGAAGAAAAACAACCACTCTGCCGAGCGCTCAAAGTTGCGCCAGCGGAAGATGATCCAAATCCATGCCGCAGCCAGAGGCAACAAAAACCACTGGTTCTGGGATTTACTTTGCTCCCAGAACCATCCAACCCTGCCAGGAAGGAATTCCGCGCTGCGCGCATATTTGGAAAACTTTGATAGTCGCAGCTGCAATGTCCACCCCCTGGTCCACAGCCTGAGAGCCGCATAGGACACGGCCAGCGGAAGTGCCCCTGCGAGCGCCCCCGCGATCACAGGTCTCCAGTGGCCCGTTTTCCATGCCTTCAGAAAAATGTGCCATCCCACTCAGGCCCGCATTGGCAGAGCCATCCACTTGATCGCCACCGCAACGCCCATCCAAGCAGCAGCGCGCGTAGACGCGATGGACCAGCAGTGCTATCACCGCGATGTCAGCCAGTGCGAACAATGCCTCAAAAATCATTGGTGTCGCCCAGACTGCCGCCAATGCCGCCATCATCCATTAGGCCAGCGCAGGATAAATCGCGGTGAAGGTCTTGTGCTGAACCGAAGCCCACAACCCGTCCCTCAGCGGTTCGAGGACCACGGCGTCAGGCGCATGGAGATACGGGTTCCATCCCGCCAGCAAAATCCGCCCCTCCCATGCGTAGCGGAAAATATCATCACCCGGTGCATGGAAGAGTAGCATCAGGCGTGCGCCAACCGCCACGGAGCAAAAAACCCACCCCGCCCGCGGCGGAAAACGCAAGGCCATGAAAAAGCCGGACAGCATCACCGCCGCCCCGGCTAGAAACCACGGCGTCGTGCCGAAATTATGCAGGTGTCCGTGAGGTAGCATGACCACCGAACCTTTGAGTAACAGCGCGGCCGCACCCCACTGGAGGAAATCGGACCTGCAACCAGCGGGATCGTTTGTATCACGGAAAGTCATGATTCAGAGAGCTACCATGCGCGCCATTTATTCCTCCGGAAAGAAGAGATGCGGGAATAATATGCTGCCTCACTGCCTACGAGAACGGGCGACGTCGAGGGCGACTTGTTATTACTCAATGTTCGCCTCAAGTTGGGGGCGTGAAAGCGAGCCTTTGCAAAAATACGACTCCTGTTGTGAGCATCATTGTCCCGGTGTGGAACGATGATGCGTTGCTCGGTTCCATGTTGGCGGGAACGGGAGCCGCCGATCCTGTTGTGGAATGGATCATTGCCGCCGTGAATCCCGGCCCGATTTTGGAGCAACTTGCGGATGATAAGCACATCCTTCTGGTGTGCTGCCCCGCTCCATCGCGTGGTGCTCAGATGAACCTGGGAGCCGCCCGTGCTCGCGGCCGTCTGCTCTGCTTTCACCATGCAGATACCATCATGACCCCGGACCATCTGCGGTCCCTGTTCAATGTCGCGGACGATCCAGAAATCGTTGGAGGAGCCTTCCATCGGAGGTTCGACAATCGGCACCCATGGATGCTGTGTTGGGAAAATATTGTCCAACGATTCGACCGGGGGCTTGGTCCATTCTTCGGCGACCAATCGCTTTTTATTCGTGCAGAAAAATTTCGCGCGATGGGCGGTTTTGCCGATATTCCATTTATGGAAGACATCGAGTTTTGTCGGCGGCTGAAAAAAGAGGGGCCTGTCACGCTATTGCATCCGCCCATCTGCTCTTCACCGCGACGCTTCCAGCGCTTGGGTAGCTGGCGCACCTCTGCGTTGAATGCCATTTTTATCGCGATGTATTACGCTGGAATTTCGCCTCACCGTCTCCACCGATGGTATTATGGCTACAGGCACCCCCCCGGCGTTGCTACATCTCGTGCGGAATAAATAGCCCCGCCCGTGACTCTGATCAGGATTATGAGCTCAATACACCGATTGCCCCGATTGGGTTTGACTATCTTGCTGGCCGCCTGCACCCACTAAGGTGCCCGTGCCGACCCGCCTACGAGGAACTTCTCGACCGCTAACCCATGCTCGAGGGGTGCGCTACGCCGCTTGGCACGCTAACGCCGAGGACATGGAAAAACTGCGCTCGGTGGTTGATTTTTACTCAAGCACCCTGCCGCCCGCAGACCGTGATGCCTCTTTAGCTGCGCACCTCAATGCTTACAACGCCTGAATCCTTTACAATATTTTGGCGAGATACCCAACCAAAGGGCCGCTCGACGGCGATGCGCTCTTTTTCCATGGAAACCGTATCGTTATTTCCGGACAAAAAACCAGCCTTAACGACCTGAAACAAAAGGTGATTCGCCCCACCTTTCAGGAGCCCCGCACGCACTTCGCCATCAACTGTGCCAGCGAAAGCTGTCCGCCCCCTTCACTGCCGGAAAGCTGGATTCAGACCTCAACAAACTCACGCGCGCATTTATCAATCCGGGTAGCTGATTGACTCAAGTGCCCCCCACATCTTGTGGCTTTGGCACATACAACGATTTCACTTTGGGCGGACGCGTGGTCACGGCCTGCTGCATGAGCCGATGGAAAAGTTTCCCCCGGTGTTGGGATAGCCGACGGGTGTATCGAAAAGAAAATTCGTTGAGGTAGGCTTGGAGGTGCGAAGGAGTGACGCCTCCTTGATGGGTGCCTCCCAGCCAGCGCTTGAGTAGAGAAATGATAAGATGAACATGGTCGAGTTCCTGGAGTGTTTCCTTGCCCCCGGGTGCTGACGACGTGAGGCCGATGCACGATTCCCAATGCTTGGAAATGGTCGTAGACCGACAGCCCGTCGGTTACGACCAGCGCGCCCGGTTCCACATAGTCAACGATAGAAGACTCGGCGCTCTTCCTGTCTATGGACGCCACGCACCGGAAGCGGACCCGCCCGAGCTTCTTCCCGGATTCGCCTTCCACGGCGACAAGAACAGCCGTCTTACCTTCCGCACCGCACCCCCGAGAACCTTCCTTCGCTCCTCCAACAAATGCCTCATCGACCTCAACCCGGCCAAGCAAGCGTTCGCGGTCAGTGCGAACCATGACACATCGAAGTTTATGCAGCCAGCCCCACGCTGTCTGGTAGCTGCCAAACCTGTATGTGTTGCATAGGTTCTTGGCACTCATGCCCGTCTTCTGAGCCATCATCACCCACATCACATGGAACCACAGCCGCAACGGCTTACGGCTGTCCTCGAAAACTGTGCCGGCCGTCGGCAAACTCTGCCGCTAGCACTCCCGGCAATGCCACAGACCGCGATCCGTGTGCCACGCATTCATCGCGCCGCATCCGTGGCAGACAAATCCATCGGGCCAGCGAATCCACTCCAGATATTTCCTGCAGTCCTCCTTGGTAGAAAACCATTCGAGAAATTCCTCGAAAATCTTCGGGAACGGGGTTTTTTTTCCGTCGCTTTCACGCCCTGCCCACCACCGGCTGTGGGCACTTGAGTCAATCAGCTACCCAGATTTTAAAATGTCATTTTCCACGCTGAGGAAAACGTTTTCACGTCGCAGGGAGCGCAGGTCGTCCGCTGCGGACCGCTCTGCGCTCCCTGCGATTGGAGCTGCCGCTTGTAGAGCAAGTTGCTGCCGATGCAGAGTTCTTCGGCGATTTGAGTAACCGGCCTCCCTGTACAGATAAGTTCGACGGCTTGGGCTTTGAACTCAGGTCTATAACGCTGACGGGTTTTATCATTTATATCGGTTTTTTGTAGAGGCGCCGGTCCAAGAATCCAACTCACCTCAAATGTCCAAGAACGGAAGCTGAAGGCGGGCAACCTGCTACCAATCCGCTGCCAAATTTATGCCATTTTATGGCAGCGAACCGCTAGTTACGGAAACGAATGGTGCCTTGCACGTTGGGGGCGGCATCAGGCCTAAATCCTTTTTTGAAGAGGCTTACAGAGTAAATTGGGGAGTGGGTTGGGAGGGACTCGAACCCTCAACCAATGCCTTAAAAGGGCACTGCTCTACCATTGAGCTACCAACCCGAAACGTGGAAAACGAAAGCGGAGAATGGCCTTAATACCTCATCGTTGCAAGAAATTTTGACGCGAACGGTCGAAATTTGAGATTCCTTTGACTCGGACACACCCACCATCCGCTTTTGCCGCTTGTTGGATAAAAGAACGTGAGAGTCTCGGTGGATGCATGCAAATTGTTTGCCGACGGGATGGGATGAGATAGTATAAACAACTTATGTTTCGAGAGGATGACTTTCAATACGCGATGGAGAACACGCGCGTGGTCCGGCAACCAGTGCAGGCCATACAAACATTCGGGACAACCACGTTCCGGTTTTTGTTGGTTACCGAGTTGATGGATCAAGTGAATCAGGTGCGGGTGCGGGATGGCCGAATTCACGCTGAGCGCCCGTCGATTATGTCGCCTCATCATTTTTCAAAATTGCTGCTGGATGGATTCAGCGAAGATGCGCGGGAGTATGCGGACTGGCTTGAGGAGCACGGCCAAGACATGCGGTTTTTGCGCTATGGATTTCAGTTCAAGAAAACCGATATCAACGAAGAAATTGTTCATGCGCCGATGGTCGATGTCATCGGCCGCTTGGGGGAGCGCATGGATGGCTGGGATGACCCGATGTCGACGTTGATTGAGGGAGTCGATGCGGCATGGGAAGTCTGCCTGTTGAAGTTCAGCGTGGACTTGATCCAGCGTTCGGCAGGAGAAAATCTTGGCGAGTGGAAGCGCCGGGGGTTGCTGTGAGGCCATCGATCCATTTTCGGGCTTTCCTCATGGCTGAGGATTTTGCACGCTTGGTGACATGAAAGTTTTCGCACTCCTTGTGGTCCTGGTGATCGCAGCGGTGGTATTCGGCGCCATTGGGTATTTCAGTTTTAAATTATTGATAGCGCCGGAAAAAGCAGCCCGTGCGGAGCACTCGGCATCGATGGCGTATGCCGCTGCCGTTCCGGAGGCGACGGCTGAGCTCGGGTTGAACGAGTTTGAGTCTGCGATGGCGTTGGTCGATGACCGTTCGCGGACTCCAGAGGCAATCGCTGCGCTGCATGAATTCGCGACGAAGTATCCCAGTGCATCCGTGATCGGGGAGGCGAAAGCCGCGCTGGGAGAACTGAACGCGTCGGTCGTATTTACGACAGTAGATGCTCCCGGCAAAACTGATTATACCGTCGTTAGCGGTGATTCTCTTGTGCGCATCGCTTCGAAGACGAACTCCAGCGCGGAGTTGATTCTGCGATCGAACAACCTTTCCAGTATCGACCTTCAGATTGGCCAGAAGCTCAAGATTCCCCAGATGGATACAGCGATTGTCGTCGACCGGGCGTCGTCCACGCTCACGCTTTTTAACAATAATGTTTTCTTTAAGGAATTTGCATTACTTGCTCCGGTGCCGGGATCGGCGGGTGTTGATACATCGGTGCGGGAAAAAATCGCCACCCGGGACGCGAAGCGTGTCATCTTCGGTGGATCAGATTTTCCCGGCAGCGAACGTTCGATCATTCTGGAGCAAAATGCTCCAGTGATCCGTGGTGGCAGCTCCACTTCTGGATCGGGTATTGTCCTGAGCCAATATGATATTGAGGAACTATTTCCGCTCGTCACCCGTGGAACACGCGTCGTGATCCGCTGACGGAAAGACCCGAAAACATTTTTATATGCGATGAAGATTCAACCATTGGAATTTGAGAAGCCTGTTTTGGAGTTGGAAGCCAAGCTGGAGGACATTCGCAAGCAGCTGCAAGGGCATGATCTGGACCTTGATCCCGAGGTCCAAAGCATTGCGGAGAGCATTCAAGCCACACGGCGAGACATTTACGAAAACCTCACGGCATGGCAACGTGTGCAAATCGCCCGACACATCCAGCGTCCGTTTTTTCTTGATTACGTGCAGCTCGCATTCACGGACTTTGTGGAATTGCATGGAGATCGCTTGTTTGGCGACGATGCGTCAATGCCTGCGGGACTGGCGACGATTGGCGAAACGCGCTGTATCGTGATCGGCCAACAGAAAGGCCGTGACGTCAAAGAAAATTTGCTTCGGAATTTTGGCAGTCCACATCCCGAAGGATACCGCAAGGCACTTCGGCTGATGCGGATGGCTGAAAAATTCCGTCTGCCGGTGGTCACTCTCATTGACACTCCGGGCGCCTATCCTGGCGTGGGTGCCGAGGAGCGGCACATTGCCGAAGCCATCGCGGTGAACCTGAGGGAAATGATGTTGCTTAAGACGCCCATCGTTACCGTGGTCATCGGCGAGGGCGGGTCGGGTGGCGCGCTCGGGATCGGTGTCTCAGATCGCGTGCTCATGATGGAGAACGCATATTATTCGGTGATCAGCCCGGAGGGATGTGCCGCAATTTTGTGGAAACACCGGAAGCACGCGCCCGAAGCGGCGGCGGCGTTGAAGATTGATGCCCCCTCGTTGCTGAAACTTGGCCTGATTGACGGTATCGTCCCAGAGCCACTCGGCGGAGCGCACCGGGATTACTCTACTGCAGCAACGTCGCTAAAGACCAGCATTCTGAATGCCCTTGGCGAAGTGTCGAAACTTTCGACCGATAAGATGCTCAATCAAAGGTATGACAAATTCCGCCGGATGGGAGTGATTTCGGAATAAGCGTTTAGAGGGCATTCTCCTTCGCCAACCAATCCACGGCGGCTGTTCCAGCACGAGTACCCGTGGCGAGGCAGCCTTGGATGAGATAACCGCCAGTGGGCGCTTCCCAGTCGATCATTTCCCCCGCAACGAATACGCCCGGAAGGCGGTGCAGCATGAGCGTGGGATCCAATTCGCTCCAGCAGATCCCGCCTGCGGAAGAAATTGCTTCGGCGATCGGGCGGGGGGCACTGAGCGATACGGCAAATGATTTTGCGGCTATGGCGAGTGCTGTGGAATCGAGCCAGCCTTCTGTCGGGGTGCGGTTGCGGAGCATGGCTGCCGCAGCGGGACCCAATTTCCAACTGCGGACGGCGTCGTCGAAAATACTTCCCGACGTGCGTTGGATGCGTGCCGCGAGCTCCGCCATGGTAAATGTCGGTTTGAAATCGATGGTGATTTCCGGATATTGCATAGTTCGCAGTGTGCGTCCGAGTTGGTAGATACATCCGCCTTCCAATCCATAGCGTGTGATTAAGAGCTCACCGCGGGCGCACTCGGAATTTGCGTGAACTTCGATATTTTTGATTGGCTGGCCTTCTGCCGCTGCAAGTAATTCGGGTGGCCAAAAACATTCCCAACCGGAGTTTGCGGAAACGAGCGGGTGGACGGTGATGTTGTGGTCAGCAAGAGCCGTGACCCACGATCCGTCGGATCCGGTCTGCGGCCACGACCCACCGCCAAGAGCAACCACCACGGCGTTGAAGGAGGCGTATTTCTCCCCTTCGGCGGTATCGAAGCGGAGAGATATGGTTTCGTTGTATTTCTGGATCGCTGTGAGGCGGTGGTGCATTTCAAATTGCACGCCACGTGTGCGCAGTCGTGTCACCCATCGGCGCAACATCGGGGCGGCTTTCATTCCCACCGGATACACTCGCCCGGTTTTCGCCTGGAACAATTCGATGCCCATCCCGTGGGCCCATGCGAGCAATGCCTGTGGGGAGAAGTCCGCAAGCAACGATTCCCACATCTCGTCGGGGGTGTGGCTGCCATGGTAGCGGGTGACAAATTCCTTTCGTAATTCGCCATGGGTAAGGTTTAATCCGCCTCGGCCTGCGACAAGGAATTTTCGGCCCACCGACGCCCTGGCATCGAAGATCGTGACCGAATGATCGGATTGCGCCGCCACCTCCGCCGCACGCAGTCCGGCAGGCCCCCCGCCGACAATTGCAATTTCCATAGTTGGCAATGATAGCCTCCCGTCTGGTTTCGGGAAGTGTCATTCGCGGCGGTCGTGGCCGTTGCAATTTGTCGCGTGCGTCGAGCGGCACGTGATGGTATAGTTCCAATTAGAATTTACGTATGTTTGAAATCAAACCCCGGGAAAAAATGGTGGAGCGCGCTGTGTTGGTTGGCGCATACATGGATGTGGAAGGCAGGGCTGAGGCTGAGGACCTGCTGCAGGAACTCGCCGAGTTGGTGCAGACGCTGGGCATTCCTGTGATCGAGCGTATCCTGGTGCATCATCGTGAGGCCCACGCGCGGCTATTGCTTGGGACCGGAAAGGCGGATGAGATCGCGGATCGCGTCCGGGAGATAGGTGGGGATGTAATTATTTTCGACAATGAACTCACGCCTGCTCAACAGCGAAATTGGGAGGAAATTAGTAAGGTCTCCGTGATTGACCGTCATGAGGTGATCCTGGACATTTTTGGCACTCGCGCCCAGACGCGTGAGGCACGGATCCAAGTTGATCTAGCTCGGATGTCGTATTCCTTGCCAAGGCTCACCCGTGCATGGAGTCACTTAGGTAAGCAGGGTGGTGGTATCGGCGCCAAGGGCGAGGGAGAGAGCCAGTTGGAACAAGACAAACGGAAGATTCGTGGCCAAATGGACGGCCTCAGGCGCGAGCTTCAACAGGTCCGGAAATCGCGCGCCACCCAGCGCAAAGATCGCAAGCGCGCGCCGGTTCCCAACGCTGCGATCGTCGGCTACACGAATGCGGGAAAATCCTCCCTGCTCCGCCACCTCACCGGCGCAAATGTTTTGGTCGAAGACAAACTTTTTGTAACACTCGACACCACCACAAGGAAGATTGCCCTCCCGAACAAACAGCCACTGCTACTCACGGACACGGTCGGCTTTGTTCGCAAACTGCCGCATCAGCTTGTGGAATCGTTTAACGCGACGCTCGAAGAGGCCGCCCTCTCAGATTTTCTCATCCACGTGCTTGATGCGTCGCACCCGAAGGTGATGGAGTTTTACAATACGACGATGCACGTGCTCGCAGATCTGGGCGCCGATACCAAGCAAATGCTTGTCGTGTTCAATAAAATGGACAAGGCCGATAACCCTGCCGCCAAGGTCGTGCTCCGGCGCCATTTCCCGGATGCGATTTTTATTTCTGTTCACACGGGTGAAGGAATGGATGAGTTGATCGAGCGGATCGGGGGGTTCGTGGATCACGACACCGTGACGCTTCAACTGACGCTGCCGCTGGAGCGGACGGATTTGCTTGCTCGCCTCCACCGGGAGGGGCGGGTTCTAGCCACGGAATATGGCGACGATTCCGTCGATGTCCAAGTTATCCTTTCCGGCCGAACGACCGATGACTTCCTCGAATATGTGCAGGTAAAAGAACCCGCGTTGGGCAGCGACGTGACCGTACCGAAGAGTTAAGCGATCAGGCTTTTGCCGGATCCGTAGGCGCTCCGTCCGTGCCGTAGAACTTCACGCCAAGCTTGATTTTTTCCCGCCCTTGGGAGGAGCGCCACGCATTGGTATCGCGCAACGAATAGATGCATCCGCAGTATTCCTGTTGGTAAAATTCTTCGCGCTTCGAAATTTCCAGCATGCGCTGAGCTCCACCACCCTTGCGCCAGTTGAATGTCCAGTAGGACATGCCGTCATAGCGGGCTACCGCGCGGGTTCCACAATCATTGATCTGTTCAATGTTCTTCCAACGGGAAATCCCAAGGCAACTGGTAATCGTTGGAAATCCATGCTCATGTGCGTAGAGTGCCGTGCGCTCGAAACGCATGTCGAAGCAACTCGTGCAGCGGGCTCCACGCTCCGGTTCCCATTCCAGACCCTTGATCCGCGCGAACCAGTTGTCGGTGTCATAGTCCGCGTCGATAAACTCGATTTTATGTTTATCAGCAAACCGGATATTTTCCTCCTTACGCAGGTCATATTCGCGTCGGGGATGGATATTTGGGTTGTAAAAATAGATCGCGTAATCGATTCCGGAAGCTTGGATCGCCTCCATGACCTCGCCAGAGCAGGGCGCGCAGCACGAGTGCAATAGCACGCGGCCGGCGCCGGGCAGCGGTTCAATCGGTTTGCGGATGCTGGTAGGAGACTCCATGACGCACTATCTTTTAAACACGATCATCTCCGCGTCAATCGCCGTTGTTGTGACGGACTCCTCGGAAATGTAGCCAGGTTGGAAAATTGGCTGCCAGTTGGTGTAGGGAGCGAACTCGGTATAACATCCCCCGCCATACCCACGAACCGTGTAGGGCACATACGATGTGTAGGGGATGTAGTTCCAGTTCGGTGGCACCTCCGTGAGATAGATTTGGGTTTGCTCGTCAACCTCCTTGAGTATCACCGCATCCGCACCATGAATCCGGGCATTGTAGTCAATGCTCCGGCGCATAAATCGATATCCCAGCGTGGACGAAAATGCGAGGCGGCCGATTTTCTTAAATGGTCGGTCCGGCGCATTGCCAATGACGGGAATAAATGTGTCCTTCGGCTTGGGCGGATATTGGTCGATGGTGTAAGCCGTGTAATAAATCGCCGTCGATTCCACCGAGGCGCAGCCGGAAATCCCAACAATCGCAAATAACCCGAACGCAATACGGATTGAATTTTTCCTGAAGAGCGACGTCATTATAAAGATAAACGCATGGCCCCGATGAATATTCGACTCATTCTCTCAGCATCCGTGATTGCTTGTTTGCTATCCGCCGCGACCGTTCAGGCCCAGCGGGTGCAGATCGTCGTGGGGAGTTCCGGGTGCGGCCCCATCGGATATGCGAGGCCGGTGTATCCACGTCCGGTATTTTTCGGCGGCTCGGGCTATTGCGGGCCGACGAGCTACGTGGTGGTCCGACCGGTAAACACCGTTTACCTCTCCTCGACGCCCGTGCTCGCTTCCCAGCTCCGCGTGCTTCCTCCAATCAGTCGTTCCACCGTTTACAGAGCGCCGATTGTTCCAGTGAACGCCGTGCGGTGTGGCAATGGATTTACTTGGCGGCGCTAGCCAAAGAATCCGCTCGGAAAGCAGTTTTGTAGAATTTGACACTAGTTTCGTGCACACTATAGTTGTTCGAAATGAAAAATATCACACTGAGTGCAAGTGAGGAGCTGATCGCGCAGGCGCGGGAGGTGGCGAGAACGCGGAAGATCTCGCTGAACCAGCTCTTTCGTGATTGGCTGGGAGAGCTTGCGGGGCAGAAGCAGCGGGAGGAGCGGCTTCGCGATCTTGATGTGCGGCTGCAATACGCGCGGGCGGGGCGTAAGTTCACGCGGGAGGAATTGAATGCCCGCTAGGTCTCGTGGCGGTGCGGCTAAAACGTTTCTGGATACGAACGTCATCATCTATGCCTTCGATCCTGCTGCCCCGGCAAAACAGGCACGGGCGGCGGACATCATTCGAGGACGGGGGTGGGTCGTGAGTTGGCAGGTCATTCAAGAGTTTGCCAACGTGGCGCTTCATAGGTTCGAAGTGCCGTTGGGCGCGGAGGATCTGTCGGATTACCTCGAATGGGTGCTTTGGCCGCGCTGCCTGGTGTTTCCCTCGCCGGAGATCCATCGCAAGGCAATTGCGATTCATGACGAACTCGGGTTCCGGTTTTACGATAGTCTCATCGTGGCGTCTGCACTCTGCGCAGGCATGGAGGTTCTATTTTCTGAAGACCTGCAACACGGACAGCTAATCGGGCCGCTGCGTGTCGAGAATCCCTTTCTCTGAGTTGCCGTCCGGTGTCGCGAGCGGGTTCTCAAGGACTGCCGGGTTTCTCAAAAGCAGGTAAAACTCGGTGAGGATAAATTTGCTCAGGGCGACATCTTCCCGCAGGGCAAGACCTTCAAGAAAGCTTTTGGCGCTCGTGTGAAATGGTGAAGCAGCCGAGAAGCTGTGAAGCAGGATATTCGCGTCAACCAAGATCACGGAGTTTGGAGAACGGGTTCTGCATCCTGAAAAGCTAGATTGCGTAATTGTTCGGGATCGAGACCCTTCCAACCCACGGTCGCAGAGACGGGTGCAGTCCACGGGGCGACCAGCGGCAGCGGGTCGTCGTCGTAAACCTTCAGCAGGAGTTCCGCCCCACGGCGGAATGTTTCAGCTAGAGACCATTCGCGCGCCTTGGCGAAGGACCTTAGCTCCGATAAAGTTCCTCAGGCACTTGAATCTGTGTCTTTGTCATGCGTATGAATTTATGGCTCCATCATTTTGATGTCAAAAATGTTTTATAGGTATCCCATGCGATGGTAATTTGAAGGTTGCATGTTTCTCCCGCAAATCCAGCGGCGCGAATTTGGCAGTGCTACAGCCTACTAGGGTGCCGTGATGACGCCGTAGGTCTCGGGTCGGCGATCCCGGTAGAATTGCCACACATCGCGAACTTCCCGGATTTGATCCAGATCGATGTCGGCGATGAGGAGTTCGTCCTGATCGCGTGAGGCAACTGCGATCATTTGACCGCGGGGATTGCACACGTACGACTGGCCGTAAAATTCGCCGATGGCCCACGGCTGCTCGGTGCCTACGCGATTGATGGCGCAGATAAAATACTGGTTGGCGACAGCATGGGCAGGTTGTTCCAGTTTCCAAAGGTATTCGCTGAGCCCTGCGACAGTTGCGGAGGGATTGAAGACCACCTCGGCTCCGTTGAGCCCAAGGCACCGGGCGCCATCAGGGAAATGCCGGTCGTAACAAATGTAAACACCCACCTTGCCAAACGCGGTCTGGAAGACGGGGTAGCCAAGGTTGCCCGGCCGGAAGTAGAATTTTTCCCAGAAGCCGGGTAGGCAATGGGGGATGTGGTTTTTGCGATACTTCCCGAGGTAGGTGCCGTCGGCATCAATCACTGCGGCCGTATTGTAGTAGATGCCAGCGCCGTCTTCTTCATACAGGGGAATCACCAGGACGATGCCAAGGCGTTTGGCGGTCTCCATCATGAGCTGTGTGGTTGGTCCGTTCGGCACAGGCTCGGTGATCCCATACCAATGGATTTTTTGTTCGGCGCAAAAATAGGGACCGTAAAACAGCTCCTGCAAACAAACCATCTGTGCACCTCCTGCGGCCGCCTGCTCGATCATCGCCATGTGTTTGTCGATCATGTGAGCTTTGATCACCGAGGGATCTTCAGTTCCGCTGTCAGTGGTGGATGCCTGGATGAGACCAATACGAACATTGCGTGCCATAGGGCTTGATCATGCAGCGGCAATCGTGCCAAACGAAAGGAATTTTGCAGGAAATTTTGCGGTAGTCTCGAATTTTAGGGATCAAAGTCATTGC
>Ga0105055_10004717_pt1 | contig 19715 bp, 19 predicted proteins | sample BON03_FD_78090 | JGI IMG/M metagenome (GOLD analysis project Ga0105055, IMG submission 78090) | Freshwater microbial communities from Lake Bonney liftoff mats and glacier meltwater in Antarctica - BON-03 | ecosystem: Environmental > Aquatic > Freshwater > Ice > Glacier meltwater | place: Lake...
GTCAAATGACAGTTTGATTTTATTCTATAACGTCGCACATGATCAGTTATTTCATCTTGACCTTAACGGGATACCTGAATACTGGATACGCTCACTTGCATTGTCGCAAAACGCCTCGGTGAGGAGAGCTATAAAACTATCTTTCAAAACTCGTTGATTATCGGTAGGCCCGATGATAATTCTTTCTACAAGCTCAGGAATTTCTATGCCTATTAAATTCTGTTCTGGAATATTTTTTAGAGGCATTTTGTAAATTTGTTGTGGAACGTCAGCAATTGATTCGATGCTACTTTTAACATGAGGAGAATTTTTGATACTCGGATTGTATATGACTCGCCATTCTCGCTCTTTAAGGAATTCTGAGTGTTTTACACAAAGTGAGAATGTTTTAAATGTGTCAAATAAGTGATCAAGAAATGTTTTTCGATCCACGTTTACGAGAAACTCTCTGTCTTTTTCTATCCTACTGCTTAGATCACTAAACTCTAACTTGAAATCATTATTATCTAAGTAAACAACAGGATATGTATAAGCAGCCAAGGCATCACTTTCCGATTGAAAAGCAGCACTATTGATTCATGCATTGAACGTTTCTAAGCCAGAACTCCTTACTTTTAAAAATATTCATTGCTGCTTCAGCACTGGTATATTGAACGAAACGTAAATTCTTCTCATTAACACGAGTAGAAGATTGAAGTATTTTAGGGAGAAAAATAGATAGAAGTTTAAGACGTTCCTCTCCATGACATGTCTCTTTGTATCAATTTTAGAAAAGACCATTTTACAATACATAGTCATGCTTTACAGTTAAATAAATGTGGAGTTGTCTTGCTCAATATCAAAGATATTCACGTAATTTGAGGTTATACTTCTACCCATGATTCTAGATATTTCTATTACGCTGCAAACATGCATGCTAACTAATGACGGCAATGTGTTGTTCGAAGCGCCCGTGTCGACCGCCTTAAACGGTGCTGGCGAACAAAAAAATAGCGGTTGTACGCCGCGAGGTTTACATGAAATTCGTGCTTTTATTGGTGCGGGCCAGCCTGAAAATACAGTATTTAAAGGCCGTCGACCTACGGGTGAAATATATACACCTGAATTAGGCAGACAATTTCCAAAGCGTGACTGGATCCTGACGCGTATTTTATGGCTGAGTGGACTGGAATTGGGCAAAAATCGTTTAGCAAATGTTGATACAATGCAACGCTTTGTATACATTCATGGTTGCCCTGATAGTTTGCCGATGGGCGAGGCCTTTTCTCATGGTTGTATTCGTATGCATAACAAGGATTTACTGACGCTGTTTGATCTGGTTGTGCCAGGTACGCGTGTATATATCCATGAATAAAGGGTTGGAATATGACATTAGGCCCATTAATGGTCGATGTGCTTGGTTTGGAACTAAGCGGACAAGAACGTGACATATTGCGTCATCCACTGGTCGGTGGTGTCATCTTATTTAGCCGTAATTACGAATCTCCCAAACAAGTTGCTGCATTAACAGCCAGCATTCGTGCTTTGCGAGAACCACATCTGATTATTTCAGTTGATCATGAAGGGGGGCGGGTTCAGCGTTTTAGAAATGGCTTTACTCGTTTGCCGCCAATCGGTGAATTGGGAAAACACTATATGCAACATCCTCAACAGGCCTTGGAATATGCTGAAAAAACCGGTTGGTTGATGGCGGCAGAATTACGTGCTGTGGGTGTTGATTTTAGTTTTGCACCTGTTCTAGATTTGGATTATGGCGTCAGCGAAATAATCGGTGATCGTGCTTTTCACCGTGATCCTGAAGCCGTGGCATCAATGGCTTATGCCTATATTCAAGGTATGAAACGAGCGTGGATGCCGGCAGTCGGTAAACATTTCCCCGGTCATGGCGCTGTTGAAGTGGATTCACATCTAGGTTTACCGGTTGATTCACGGCATTTTGAAGATATGATTCAAGCTGATATTTTACCGTTTAGTCGTTTATGTAAAACCGAATTAGCAGGCATTATGCCGGCACATATTGTTTATGAACAATGCGATAGTTTGCCCGCAGGTTTTTCACCGTTTTGGATAAAAGAAATATTACGTGATCGTTTAGGTTTTCAAGGCGCGGTATTGAGTGATGATCTCAGTATGGAAGGTGCTGCCGTGATGGGTAATAGTTTAGAACGTGCAGAAGCGGCAATCGATGCCGGTTGTGACATGGTGTTGGTGTGCAATAAACCGGAAAGTGTTATTCAAGTGATTGATGGTCTGAAAGTGAAAGATGATGCACTCAGACATATGAGACTAGTTAGATTACATGGTCGCCATGGTATGAATAAGGATGAATTATTTGCCAGCCAACAATGGAAAGAAGCGGCAAACACCGTATTGAGTTACACCCCCGATCCTGAAAGAGAGCTAATTTAGCATGAGATATGTGTTTGTAATTTGTTTATTATTGATGTCATTTATGGGTATAAATGGCAATGTTTATGCCAATGACAAAGAGGTTATTGTTTCACAAGATGAGATAAGCTCGACTGATGATGGTTCAGCTTTGAGCCATCTGATAGAACCCATTTCAAATATTGATCTTCGTTCGTTATTACCTTCGTTTTTAACTGGCGGATTTTTACTGGAATATTGGCAATGGATAGGGTTGCTTTTAGTTATTCTCTTCGGATCAATAGCCGATAAGATAGTTGCATGGATATTAAAAATAAACATGGGCCGTTGGCTGGAACGTCGGCCAGCGTTTGAAAGTTTAGATAGCGCGATATTAAGACCACTGGGCTTGATGGCAATGGCTTTAGTCTGGTGGGCAGGCCTGAGCATGTTAGCTTTGCCTGCTTTAGCGTGGTCGATTATATCGATTGCTGTCAAATTACTGGTGAGTCTGTCTGGGATATGGAGTGCCTTCCGTCTGGTTGATATTTTAGATGCCTTGATGATGAAAAAAGTCAGTCAGACCGCAACAAAATTCGACGACTTATTAGTACCGATGGTAACCAAAAGCCTTAAAGTATTTGTGGTGGTTATCGGTATCGTCTTTGTCGCCGATAATTTAAATGTTGATGTAAGCAGCTTATTAGCAGGACTTGGTTTAGGTGGTTTAGCATTTGCTTTAGCAGCTAAAGATTTATTAGGTAACTTCTTTGGCTCCTTAACGGTATTGCTTGATCGGCCCTTCCATATCGGTGATTGGGTGGTTATTGGTGATGTTGAAGGTACTATCGAAACGGTTGGTTTTAGAAGTACGCGGATCAGAACGTTTTATAACTCATTGATAACATTGCCGAATGCTCTTATTACTACAACTAAAATTGATAATATGGGTGCGCGCCGCTATCGTCGAATGAGAACGATGTTGTCGCTAACGTACGCAACAGCACCGGAAAAAATTGATGCGTTTTGTGAAGGTGTTCGTACTTTAATTCAACTCCATCCTTACATGCGTAAAGATTATTACCATGTTTATTTCAATGAATATGGCCCCGCATCGCTTGATATTTTGGTCTATGTGTTTTGGGAAACACCGGATTGGAATACCGAATTAAGAGAACGCCATCGTTTTTTAGTGGATATCTTACGATTAGCTAAACAATTAGATGTTGAGTTTGCCTATCCAACTCAAACTATTTATTTGAAAAAAGATAATAGTACAGCGGAATCAGCAGAAGCATTTAAACCCGTTATGACCCAAGATGAAGCGTTTATGATGGGAAAACGGCAAGCTGAAGTTATTGTCGATGCTACCTTAGGTCGAGCTATTAAGCCTGATCCTGTGACTTTTCCGTAGTAACTTGAGTTAATAGATATATATGATCGCTGAGTTTGTCCATTTACACCTTCATACTGAATATTCTTTGGTTGATGGTTTAGTTCGTATTAAACCCTTAGTGTCTGCGGTAGCTGATGCTGGTATGCCAGCAATAGCGATTACCGATCAACATAACTTCTTTGCTGCAGTAAAGCTTTATACGGCGGCCCAGAATGTTGGTTTAAAGCCTATTCTTGGCGCTGATTTACGCTTACGCGATCCTGACGATGCTAAAAAAAACAGCCGCTTTGTACTGCTTTGTCAGAATATGGTCGGTTATCATAATCTCTCACGCTTGTTGTCTCGTGCTTATATGGAAGGTCAACATTTAGGCGTACCCATGCTTGATCTGGAATGGTTGAATGATCAAAGTGATGGTTTGATCTGTTTGGCTGGTGGGCGAGACGGGATTTTTGGACGATCCTTGCTGAATAATCTGACTGACGAAGCAGACGCTATTGCTAGACATTGGCAAACATTATTCCCCGATAGATTGTATTTAGAATTGGTTCGCACCGGTCGTGAAGATGAGGAGCGTTATCTCAATGCAGCCTTAGAGCTAGCCATCAAACATGACTTGCCGGTGGTAGCGACTAATGATGTACGGTTTTTAGTGACAGAAAATTTCGAAGCCCATGAAGCGAAGGTATGTATTAATGAAGGTCGTTTATTAGACGATCCTCGTCGCCCGCGCAATTATTCGCCAGAGCAATATCTACGCAGCCCAGCAGAAATGGTCGCCTTATTCAGTGATATTCCAGAGGCCATCGAAAATACCATTGAGATAGCTAAACGTTGCAATATTGAACTGACATTAGGTGAACATTTTTTACCTGATTTCCCCGTACCAGAAGGAATGACCATTGCTGAATTTTTCAGTCAAGAATCATATGAAGGTCTAGAAGAACGCTTGCCGGTGTTATTTCCTGATCCAGAAGTATTAGCAGAAAATCGTAAAAAATATGAAGATCGCTTGCAGATTGAATTGGATGTAATAAATGAAATGGGCTTTCCAGGTTATTTCTTAATTGTTGCCGATTTCATTAAATGGTCTAAAAATAATGAAGTACCTGTAGGGCCAGGTCGAGGGTCAGGTGCTGGATCTTTGGTCGCTTATTCCTTAAAAATTACCGATATTGATCCTCTGCAATATGACTTATTATTTGAACGATTTTTGAATCCCGAGCGGGTATCACTGCCGGATTTTGATATCGATTTTTGTATGGAAGGCCGTGATCGCGTTATTGAATATGTGTCACAACATTATGGTCGCGACCATGTATCGCAAATTATTACTTACGGCACGATGGCTGCCAAAGCGGTATTACGTGACGTAGGTCGAGTATTGGGTTTTCCTTATGGTTTAGTGGATAGCCTTGCGAAATTAGTCCCGTTTGAAATCAAGATGACCTTGACTAAGGCGATGCAACAAGAGCCATTGTTGAAAGAGCGTTATGACAAAGAAGAAGACGTTAAGATCTTAATTGATCTTGCTTTGCAATTAGAAGGTTTGACACGAAATGTCGGTAAGCATGCGGGTGGTGTTGTTATTGCCCCGAAAGCCTTGACCGAATACACGCCCATTTATTGTGAAGACAACGGTGCAGGTCTGGTATCGCAATATGACAAAGATGATGTTGAAAGTGTGGGCTTGGTTAAATTCGATTTCTTGGGCTTAAAAACACTGACGGTGATTGATTGGGCGGTGAAAAATGTGAAGGCAATGTTGCCGCCCGATCAAGCTGCTAAAATCGATATTACTAATTTACCGCTGGATGATAAAGCCAGTTATGACCTGTTAAAACGTGCCGAAACCACGGCAGTGTTCCAGCTTGAATCACGTGGCATGAAAGAGCTTATTAAGCGCTTACAACCTGATACTTTTGAAGATATTGTCGCTTTGGTAGCCTTGTTTCGTCCTGGTCCATTGCAGTCGGGTATGGTTGATGACTTTGTGAATCGTAAACATGGTCGTGCCAAAGTTGATTACCCTCATCCTGATCTCGAGTCGGTGTTAAAACCAACCTACGGCGTTATCGTTTACCAAGAACAAGTTATGCAAATCGCCCAAGTATTGGCAGGATATAGCTTGGGTGGGGCAGATATGTTACGCCGTGCAATGGGTAAGAAAAAAGCGGAAGAAATGGCACAACAGCGTGCCTTATTCTTAGCAGGTGCACAAAAACGTGACATTGATGAAAAGATGGCAGGTCCGATTTTTGATTTGATGGAAAAATTCGCCGAGTATGGGTTTAACAAATCTCACTCAGCAGCGTATGCCCTTGTTGCTTATCAAACGGCATGGTTAAAAGCTCATTATCCAGCTGCATTTATGGCGGCGGTATTATCTGCTGATATGGATAATACCGACAAGGTCGTTGGTTTGATTGATGAATGTCGGGATATAAAACTTAAGGTATTACCACCTGATGTTAATCACAGTAAAATTAAATTTACAGTTGAAGATGAATCATCTGTTCGTTATGGCCTTGGTGCAATTAAAGGTGTTGGTGAAGCGGCTTTAGCAGGCATTATTGAACAACGACAAAAGGGTAAACCTTTTACCAGTCTGTTTGATTTCTGTCAGCGTGTTGATATGAAAAAAATCAATCGGCGAGTGATGGATTCTTTAGTCAAATCTGGTGCCTTAGATTCATTAGGTGGTCATCGTGCAAGTCTAGCGGCTAGTTTAACTAAGGCCTTACAAATCGCCGATCAACATCGTCGTAATAATGATAGTGGTCAAAATGACATGTTTGGTCTGATGACGGTCGATGAAGATAAACATATTGAAGAACCTTTACACGACGCCCCTGAATGGTCAGAAGAACAGTTATTAATAGCTGAAAAAGAAACACTCGGTTTATATTTAAGTGGTCATCCTATCGATCGTTATATTGAAGAGTTATCAAAATTTATTCCAAAAAGAATTAACGACTTAGATGCACCGGAAACAAAGGGCTATCAACGCAATGAAATTCCAGTTATTACCGCTGGTTTAATTGTCGCTATTCGCACCATGAAAGGTAGAAACGGCGGCAGAATGGCTTTTATCACGCTGGATGATCAAACTGCTCGGTTGGAAGTACGTGTTTTTGCTGAGGTCTATGAACAATATCAAGCCGTTTTACAACCTGATAAATTGGTTGTGATGCAGGGTAAAATCGGTCAAGATAACTTTACCGGCGGTTTAGCAGCGACAGCTGATACCGTATATGACATCGCACGAGCACGCGAGATGTGTGGTAAATCTTTATTGATAACGATAGATAATCAGGCTGGCGTAGACAATTTGACAGATTCTTTGCAATCAACATTATTGCCATTTAGATATGGATTAGTGCCGGTTGAACTGGAATACATTAATCAAGCGGCGCGTACTTTAATACGGTTAGGCGACGATTGGAAAGTATCACCCAGTGATGAGTTAATTGCTCAATTATCGACCCTACCAGCGATCAGTGCAGTAAGAATGACCTACTAACAGCTAAAACTGAAGACAAAAATAGATGTCAAGAAGTATTAGTGTTAATGAGTAATATACTAAAACCGGAGTTATGGGGCAGGTGTATTGTTGCATAACGAGCCAGCATTAAACTGGTAATTTAACACAAGGTCGCGAGGACTGATATTCATCAACTAGGCTAGTCTAAGGTATAATATCTTTGACTGATAATGCACTTAAAAGCGTGTGCCAATAGTATCTTTTTGGCATCCGGTTATCGCATACGATTGGATTAAATCTAACAGAGAATTGGCATGGATATAATACCCTATTTAAAATTGATGGCGGACAAGAGCGCTTCGGATATATTTTTTTGCACGGGAACGGAACCACAACTTAAAATTGAAGGAGCAATTCGCCCCGTTGGCTCACAAAAGATGATGCCAGGTGATATTAAACAATTAGCTTATACAATTATGTCTTCCGAGCAAGTCATCGAGTTTGAAAAAACCCTGGAAATGAACTTCGCCATTCCACTAAAGAATGTTGGTCGATTCAGGGTGAATATATTTCTTCAACGAGGTGAAGTTTCAATTGTTATTCGTTATATTCAAGCTCATATCCCACATTTTTCGGAGATGAATTTACCGTCTATGTTGGGCGATATTATTATGGAAAAAAGAGGGTTGGTATTGGTTGTCGGGGCAACAGGATCGGGTAAATCAACCACATTAGCAGCAATGATTGGTCATCGTAATCGAAACTCAGCGTCCCATATCTTAACGATTGAAGATCCGTTGGAGTTTATTCATAATCATGAAAAATCCATTGTTCAGCAACGTGAAGTAGGTATTGATACATTATCCTATGGTAATGCCCTGAAAAATGCCTTGCGGGAAGCACCTGATGTTATTTTGATTGGCGAGATTCGCGACATGGAAACCATGAAATTTGCCATTACTTATGCTGAAACGGGTCATTTATGTTTGGCTACTTTGCATGCCAACAATGCAAATCAGACTTTAGACCGGATTATGAATTTCTTTCCAGAGACCGCACATCGCCAGTTAATGATGGATATATCGCTTAATATACGTGCAATTATTTCCCAACGGTTGTTAATCGGAACAAAAGATAAAACTCTAATTCCAGCTGTTGAGGTGATGCTAAATACGCCTTATATTGCTGAATTAATCGCTAAAGGGAATGTGGGCGAAATTAAAACGGCGATGACGGAAAGTAAGAATGAAGGTATGGTTACCTTTGATCAATCATTATTGGCACTATACCATGGAGGTAAGATTACACATGAGGAAGCAATAGCTAATGCTGATTCTAAGAATGATTTAAGTTTAGCCATTCGTATGGGAGCTAGTTTTGCAGATGATGATAATACAAGCGAGCTGATATTGAGATAAAGCGCTCAGGAATTAAGCGTGTATAATTATCCACAGATTTTGACTTAAGGTAACAAAAATGCAAGTAAATTTCTTAGATTACGAACAACCAATTGCTGAATTAGAAGCAAAAATTGATGAGCTACGTTACATGAGCAATGACAGTGATTTAAACATCACTGAGGAAATTCAAAAGTTAAAAGAAAAGAGTGAGTCGTTGACTAAGTCAATTTTCTCCTCGCTTACACCGTGGCAAACGACTCAAATGGCGCGTCACCCACAACGTCCTTACACCTTAGATTATATTCGTCGTATTATCACTGATTTTGAAGAGTTACATGGCGACCGTGCTTATGCTGACGATGCAGCACTAATTGCAGGAATTGGCCGATTAAATGGCCGTTCTGTGGTCGTCATTGGCCATCAAAAAGGTCGCGATACTAAAGAAAAAATTCTTCGTAATTTTGGTATGCCTCGACCAGAAGGTTATCGAAAAGCATTGCGGATAATGAAAATGGCAGAACGTTTTGGCATGCCAGTTTTAACCTTTATTGATACTCCCGGTGCCTATCCAGGGATTGGTGCAGAAGAACGCGGTCAAAGTGAAGCGATTGCCCGTAACCTATTTGAAATGTCACAACTCAAAACGCCCATTATCAGTACGGTTATCGGTGAAGGTGGATCGGGTGGTGCATTAGCTATCGGTGTCTGCGATCATTTAATGATGTTGCAATACAGCGTGTACTCGGTGATTTCACCAGAAGGGTGTGCATCTATTTTATGGAAAAGTGCTGAAAGAGCTGCGGATGCTGCTGAAACACTTGGAGTAACGTCTGATAGGCTTAAAGGTTTTGGTCTGATTGATCGTATTATTCCTGAACCATTGGGTGGCGCTCATCGTGATTTAGATGAAATGGCTGAACGTCTAAGAGATGCGCTCGAAGTTAAATTACGTGAATTAGAAGCTATGCCCGTTGCAAGTTTAGTCGAGATGCGTCAAAAACGGTTACTTAGTTACGGTGAGTTTGAGGGTTAAACTACCCACTTTCAAGTAATGTTGAATCCACAGTCAGTTATTGCCGATGTTGTTAGGTTAAGCCTGGGTAAAAAAGTCTGGCTAGCCTACAGCGGCGGCATTGATTCACATGTATTACTTCATATATTAGCCACAAGTAACGCTTCGGAATTAGTAGATTTCCAAGTGGTACACGTTGATCATGGCTTACAATCGGCGTCCAAAAAATGGACAGAGCATTGTGCTAATATCTGTGCAGGCTTGAAGCTGAGTTTTCATTGTTTGACTGTGAATGTTACTGGTATTGAAATGCTAGGTTTGGAGGCTGCAGCGCGTAAAGCGCGCTATGATGGGATTGCTGAATTGGTCAGTCCAACAGATATAGTATTGACCGCACAACATCAACACGATCAAGCCGAAACCTTATTATTACAACTTTTACGTGGCGCTGGGCCTAAAGGCTTATCAGCGATGGCAAGCCAATCCCAACTTAATTCTATTACGCTAATTCGCCCATTACTGGCGGTAACACAAGCCGATATTATCGCCTATGCAAAACAGTATCAACTGCAATGGATGGAAGATCCCAGTAATGTTGAAACCCGCTGGAATCGCAACTATATTCGCCATAATCTTTGGCCGCTCATTGAGCAACGTTGGCCTAGTGCTGCTAAAACGCTGAGTCGTTCAGCTCAACATTGTGCCGAAGCTAATGAGTTAATGATCGAGCTTGCCCAGCTAGATTTGCCATTGTTACTGATTCAAAAAAATTCATTATCTATTGCTGCCTTACTTGTATTGTCGCCAGCAAGGCAACGTAATGTCTTACGTTATTACATTGAATCGCAACATTATGCTTTGCCTTCAACTATAAATTTACAACGTATCATTGATGAGGTTTGTTTGGCGGCGGGTGATAAAACACCACTAGTGTCATGGACAGGTGCCGAAGTACGGCGCTATCAAGATGCTCTTTATTTAATGACGCCATTATCTGTGCATAATCCTACTGAAACCACTCAATGTAATGGTCTAGAACCAGTCAGTTTAGGCTCTAGCGATACGTTAATATGGCAATCAGTATCTGGAGAGGGTTTATCATCAAAAACCTTATCACGCGGGCTTACTATCCATTTTCGCTGTGGAGGCGAACAGATCGTTTTGGCAGGGCAGCAGCAACATAAAAGTCTTAAACATTTATTTCAACAATGGCAAGTGCCCACCTGGCAGCGTGATCGTATCCCCTTATTATTTTGTGAGAATGTATTAGTCGCAGTGGTCGGATATGCCTATGCAAATGGTTATATTGCAATGCAGCAGGAACAAGGCTTTATTCCATCATTGATAAAACAATAAGCTAACGGCATTTCCTGTTCAAAACGACTTGGGTATAGTTATTGACCTTCGTAAAGTTTTACAACTTGATGTGTAATTAACATGATCAGTAATACGGCGCCACCAAATACATATAAGCCAGCATGTATTTGAATGCTAGCAATAGCACCTAGTTTGACAGTGACGATCAACATGGCAACAACCATCACATCGAGCATTGCCCAACGACCATAGTTATGCATTAGTTGTAGTAATTTTTTTCTATGGTGAACTTGCGTAGTCTTCGGGTGCAATAAATTAAATAATAAGATTATTTTAGCTATCGGCAAGATAACACTAAATCCTGCAACAAGAAGAAACAGAATGATATGACCTTCTTGCCATAATTGCCAAATACCAGACACTATAGAAAATGAATGATTGATCCATACTAATTGAGTAATGGTCATGATTGGATTGATAAAGCCGCCTAGTAGCAGTAATGATGCGACAAGCAATAACCAACGTAATTGTTGCGCCGTCATGCTTTATTCACTATCTGTAGCAGCTTCGGCTCGATCTTTCTTGGATACATATCGCGGTTTTGAGTCATCTTTCTTTTTGATTTTATTTTTGCCACTTTTAGATTGGGCGGCTAAACCTTTCATTTTGGCTACGGTCAATTTATATTGCAGGTGATATTCGATTCTATCTAAGCGATCCTTGTCATTATGTTCGACTAAATTGATGGCAATGCCAGTTTGAGCAGCACGTCCAGTTCGACCAATTCGGTGGATATAAATATCACCTCTGAAAGGGAGGTCGTAATTTATAACATGACTGATATTAGTTAAATCTAATCCACGAGAAGCCACATCAGTTGCCACCATCACTTTAATTTGGCCGATACGAAATTTTCGTGTTTTATCAAGACGTGTGGCTTGATTGAAGTCACCGTGCATTACTTGAGCGGAGACATTTTTCGATTGCAGCCATTCAGTAATTTCTTCAGCACGTTCTTTTTTATTACAAAATACAATGGCACTGGTACAGCTAGCATCATTGATAGTGGCGAGTAATAGGGCCTGTTTATGCTCTTTATTATCGGCAAAATAAACCAGCTGAGTAACTTGATCTGATTTTTCATTGGCGGCATTGATCTGAACGATTTCAGCATCAGTTAAAATTTCTTCAGCAAAGATTTTCACGCCAGAACCAGCAAGTGTCGCTGAGAATAAGCAGGCCTGAAAGCCATTGGATATTGTGCCTAGCAATGTCATTACATCAGGACCCTGACCCATATCAAGCATACGATCTGCTTCATCAATAATGACCATGTCAATATCAGATAAGTCGATAGCTTCATCAGCGACTAAGTTTAATAATCGGCCGGGCGTCGCGATAATAATGTCGCAGGCATTTTGTAAAAATTCGGCTTGTTTATATTGTGAAAAACCACCTGTGACAATGGAGGTATTGACGTCAAGCTGCTTGCTTAATTGCTTAACGACATGTTGAATTTGAAAGGCTAATTCTCGTGTTGGCGCTAAGATCAAAATGCGAGGAAATCGGTCTTTTTCTCGATTGGGTGTATCAATAAGCATTTGTAAAGCAGGTAATACAAATGCAGCTGTCTTACCTGTGCCGGTTGCTGCTCCAGCTAAAACATCTTTGCCTTGCAAAATAAGAGGAATAGCTGCTTCCTGCACGGCGGTGGGTATTTTAAAATCGAGGTTATTCAGAGCGTTTAATAAGGCATCATCGAGGAAAAGGTCATCAAAAGTCATAGGTAGGTGCTTAATTTAATACGGTAGGCGATAATGTTGTTGGACAACATTATCGGAATAGTGACTAACTTTTGTGGTGTCAATACAATGGCATTACTCAACATGTCAGGCACCTAGATTTTACCTGCGTTATGTCAATAACTATCAGTTGGTTTATATCCGCAACATACAGTGTGTCGCCGACAATTGCCAAACCTTTAGATGCGTTTAGGCTTGTTAACCAATGTTGTTCTATGGGTTTTCCATCGGCTGATAGTTGTGAAATATAACTATTACCATCCGCTTCATTTGGTTCGCCATTAATATTCGATACAAAAAGTAAATCGCGTTGCGAATCATAAACAACGGATTCCGGTTGTTGGAACCCAGTTTGAGCTTGCCATGCGGGAATTAAAATAAGATTCTCGGCAGAAGCTAAAACCGGTAACAGTATAAATAGTAGGCCTAACAACCGAATAGGTATAGTTTTCATAATAGTCTCACCATTAATATAGGTTAATGATAGCAGTTTTTTAAGCCTAATTATTTTAAAGTAGCAGCCCGATATTTTGATGCGCGTAGGCTAAAATGATTTATTTCTAGACTTAATTAATAACCATAAAAAGAAAGGGCCACCTAAAAGAGTGGTTATGACGCCGACAGGAATTTCTGCTGGTGCTATGATGAGCCGAGAAATAGTGTCACATATGATAAGAAAACTGCCACCAAAGAGTAATGTAGCTGGGGTTAACCAATGATGATCACCGCCAATTAATAAGCGACATATATGTGGCACCATCATGCCAACAAACCCTATTGGGCCACACAGCGCCACAATGGCACCGACACATAAAGAAGTGGCAAAAAACAGTAGATAGCGTGTTTTTTGAACGGCAAGCCCTCGACTTAAAGCTAGATCATCACCTGCCATTAACAGATTAAGCTCACGACTTAACCATAAAATAACGGCAATACACACACTTACAAACGGCAATAGCTGCAAAACATCACGATAACCCACCGTCGTTAAACTGCCCATTAACCAGCGCAAAATTTGGAATGAATCACTGACATTACTCATGTATTGGGTGAATAGAATAAGACTAGAGAAAAAGAAACTGATGGCCACACCGGTGAGTAATAGTGTTTCCGGTGAAAACCCACTGCGTAATCGACTAATGCTATAGACAAAACTAATAGCGATTAAGGAACCTAAAAAGGCGGCGAAAGTACTACCATCGATACTCATTATGGAAAAACTGAATCCAAGGAATACATAAAGTGCCGCACCGAGTGAGGCACCGCTTGCTACGCCAAGCGTAAAAGGTGTCGCCAGAGGATTACGAAACATGGCTTGAAATACCATGCCACATACGGCTAATCCCGCACCAGCAATAAAGGCAAATAAGATCCTAGGGATGCGAAGTTGGGTGAGTATATGTTGTTGAATTTCAGGGTTGCTTGCGTTGTTGAGTCCCCAAAAAGGGCTTATCAATAATATAGAAATAGTTGCGACTAAAATCAATATTAAAATATTAAATGGTTTCATCGCGTGTCACCTGACGCTTCACTGGGTAAGGCCACCATTGCACCCGTTTGTGGATGAGGGGTAAATACAAATGCTTGATCATAGAGATCTTGCAGATGAGAAGCTTGTAATAATTCAACTGATTGCCCATACCACAGCGTTTTACCATGTTTTAGAGCCAAAATGTGTTTGCTGTGTTGTGCGGCATGGTTTAAATCGTGACTGACTTCGATAATGCTGATGTTATGTTGTTGATTAAGTTGGCGTATAAGTTGGTGTACTTCTACTTGATGATGTGGATCGAGAAAGCTAGTTGGTTCATCTAACAGTAACAAAGGCGTTTGTTGGCATAAAGCAGCAGCAATCATCACGCGTTGGGATTCACCACCGCTTAAGGTTTGCATTTGTCGTGATAAAAAATCAGTGGTGTTGGTGATATTGATAGCGTTATCCATTGCCAGTTGGTCTGTTGATGTCCAATCTGAAAAAGTCGAATGATAGGGGAAGCGGCCCATTTTAATAAAGTCAGCGACACTGAAGTTCAGCTGATGTCCATGAGCTTGCGGCACATAGCTAATCTTTTGGGCACGCTGCTTTTGACTAAGTTGTGACAGGGGATTTTGATTGAGTATTATATCGCCAGACGTTACTTTGACTATGCCCATTAATGCCTTTAACAAGGTACTTTTACCTGCGCCATTGGGTCCTAAAATACACAAATAATCACCCTGCTGAAGTTGAAAGCTGATATCTGATATTAATAGTTTACTAGCCACTTCTACAGAAAGCTGTTGAACATTTAACATGCCGTTCATGATGCACTGTTTTCCCAATCAACTTCGGGATGAATCAGACGAGCTAATTGTTCTAGCAATAGGAAAATACGCGGACTAGGAATGGTGGCATAATTTTGTTCGATGATATGGATACGATTGTTTTTTATAGCATCGACATACTTTAAACTATGCCATTGGCGTGACACCTGATCTAGATCTGAATTGTGATCATCTGCTTCAGGGTAAATGTCAAAAATTATCTGAGGATTGAGCTGCATGATGCCTTCTATGGATAATGATGGCACGCTGGGTTGCTGTGCTTGGTAGATATTTTGGCCGCCCGCGAGAGTGATTAAATCATTATAAAAATCATGTTGTCCGGCAATAAAGATTTGTTTCATATGCTCCGAATCAACGCTGTGACCCATAGTTATCATCACTGTGGGACGAACTAAGCCTTTTGTTTTTTCAGCAATAAAGGCTATTTTCTGATTGATTTTATTGAGTAGTTCATCGGCTTGTTGTTGATGCTGAGTCTGTTGACCGATGACTTCGATAGTATGCTTTATATCATTCAATGATGTATTAAAAACGGGCAATGTAGCAATATTGAGTTGTTTTAACTGTTCAACAACACGTGATTGATTCGCGAGTAAAATCACTAAATCAGGTTGTAGAGCAACGATGGTTTCGAGATTGGGATTAATAAATCCGCCTACTTTAGGGAGCTTGTTTACCTCAGCAGGAAAGTCACAATAATCGGTCACAGCCACAACATTGTCACCTAAATCCAGTGCAAATAGAGTTTCAGTAATGCTGGGTGCGAGGCTTATGATGCGCTGTGTTGTCTTATTGGATGATAATTTGGTGGTAGATTGGGAATTGACACCGATCAGTGCCACCACAAAAATGATCAAAAATAAAAAAAGCGGCCAAAATCGGCGCATTTTTTAACCCCTTAAAGACAAAAAATCCCATTATAATAGATGATCCGCAAGAAACCTTGAGAAATATATGAAACAGTTACAACAGGTTTTTGATACAGCTGAATGTTTGTATTCAATGACTGATATTGACGCTGCCCTTGAACGCGTTGCAGCGACATTGGTCGAACACTATGCCGATCTTAATCCCTTATTGATCTGTGTGATGAATGGCTCTGTTATTACTGCAGGTCATTTATTACCTAAACTCTCTTTTCTATTAGAGTTAGATTATATTCACATCAGCCGATACGGCGATAAAACAGTGGGCGGGGAATTGACATGGCATCATTCGCCGATTACTTCGGTAGAAAATAGAGATGTGCTACTCATTGAAGATATTTATGATGAAGGTGTCACCTTGCAACATTTGCGACGCTATTGCGAAGAGGCTGGAGCTAGAACGGTAAAATGTGTGACGCTGATTGAAAAGTTACATGGCAATAAAATAGGTACGCCACCAGAATTTGTGGGACTAACAGTACCGGATCGTTATGTGTTTGGTTTTGGCATGGATTATCGAGGTTATTGGCGAAATGCGCCGGGAATATATGCGGTCAAGGAGGATGAATAATGAGTAAGCTAGCTATTATTGGCGGTACGGGCTTGAGTGTTTTAGATGGTTTAAATATTACCGAACAGCGAAGCGTATTAACACCATTTGGACTGCCATCTAGCAATATCCTAGAAGGTGAGTTGGACGGTAAGACGGTATTGTTTTTACCGCGACATGGTGCTAATCATACGATTCCACCACATAAAATTAACTACCGCGCTAATATATGGGCTTTGCATTATTTAGGTGTTGATCGTATTATCGCCGTGGCAGCAGTGGGAGGGATTCGATATGATTTAGCACCTAGTATGCTAGCAGTACCCGATCAAATTATTGATTATTCTTACGGTCGGGAACAAAGCTTTTATAATGATGATTTTTCAGTAGATAATCATATCGATTTTAGTTATCCATATAATGAAAGCCTTCGTCAAGCACTATTGCAATCAGCACTAATCAATAAAATCAGGATCGTCGATGGTGGAACCTACGGTGCAACCCAAGGTCCTCGCTTAGAAAGTGCTGCTGAAATCAAACGAATGGCCCAAGATGGTTGCGCTATGGTGGGAATGACCGGTATGCCTGAAGCGGCATTAGCGCGTGAGCTTAATATCGCATATGCCACCTGTGCCTTAATGGTCAATTGGGCGGCAGGATTAGGTGATGGCTTGATTACTATGGCTCAGATAGAACAGACGTTGGTTGGTGGCATGACACAGGTCAAGCTGATCCTTGCTGATGTTATTCGTTCACAATAGCGTTAGCTTCAACTTAAGTCGATATTATAGGTTGGAGCTTTATCTCAATCTGCTTGTACAGCGGCAGGCGTTTTAATGGGGGTAATCTTTAATAATGCGCCCACTTTTGGGTGATCAAAGAAATCCAAATCATTACTTCGAATGCGACGTGACTCTACTAAATGTGGGTTACGCGGTGCATTGATATTCATACCTTTAGATGAACCATCAGACCAATTATTCATCTGACCGGCATTTTGTTTTAACCACAAATCTACTGATGCGTGCAGATAGCTGGCTTTATCAAGGCGAACAGTACCTTCAACTAAGCCATCAGTTGATGTGATTTTAATGGCCTTAGCGCTACCTTTTCTCATAATATACTGCTGCCAAGCTTGGTGGTAATGGACGCGATACTGTGATGAACTACTTAAGCGTGAGGCGATAGTGTTCAAGGTATTGTTGGTGGCTGGCTGAATATATGGGCTAGACATTCCAGGTGCTAGACTTGCTGATATATCGTTACCTGACATCTCGGGCCATTGTTCATCAGTGGCCGTGTTAAGTTGTTCAAATACGATTAATTCAACGTGATACCACTGATCAGCATAGGACTGGCCGCTGGTGAGTAATAAAATAAATGCAGTGATAAAATGACTAGCAGAAAGTGGTTTCATGGCTAAAGTACGGTTATTTAGTGTGATCTTATTGTCAGGCTTTAAGCGGAAAAAGTCCAAGAATTATCATTTTGCGTTATTATTAAGCTTACAATTTTTTGTCACAAAAATTCAGGAGACACGATATGGCAGGTTTTTCAGCATTTGTACTCTTTTTTCTAGTGCTCGCCGTTATTATTATATTGATGGGCGTGAAAGCCGTGCGGCAAGGGCGCGAATATACAGTGGAGCGTTTTGGACGGTATACACGTACTTTACGACCAGGATTTAATGTAATTGTCCCCGTTTTAGACAGTATCGGCGCAAAAATTAACATGATGGAACAGGTACTCGATGTTGAATCGCAGGAAATTATCACTAAAGATAATGCGATGGTACGCGTTGATGGTGTGGTGTTTTTTCAAGTAGTTGATGCAGCAAAAGCAGCCTATGAAGTGAGTGATTTGCACAATGCGATTTTGAATTTGACGCAAACCAATATTCGCACGGTAATGGGTTCGATGGATTTGGATGAGCTGTTATCTAAACGTGATGAAATCAATGCTCGCCTATTAAGTGTAGTTGATGATGCAACGACGCCTTGGGGTATTAAAGTAACGCGAATTGAGATTAAAGATATTGCACCACCGGCTGATTTAGTTGAAGCGATGGGCCGACAAATGAAAGCTGAGCGAGTCAAACGAGCCAATATCCTTGAAGCAGAAGGACTTCGTCAATCAGCAATTTTAAAAGCTGAAGGTGAAAAAGCATCGATAATGTTAGATGCAGAAGGGCGTAAAGAAGCAGCATTTCGTGATGCTGAAGCGCGTGAGCGTTCAGCTGAGGCTGAAGCAAGAGCTACTTTTGTGGTATCAGAAGCCATTGCTAAAGGTAACATTCAAGCGATCAATTATTTCGTTGCTCAAAAATATGTTGAAGCCATTAAAGATATGGCCTCTGCAAGTAATAGTAAAGTGATATTTATGCCACTGGAATCAAGCAGCGTGATCGGCTCTTTAGGTGGTATCGCGGAGTTGGCGAAAGAGGCCTTTAAGAAGGAAGGTTAACGATGGAATTATTTGTACCTGATTTTTGGCATTGGTGGATAGCGGCCGTTGCCCTTATTATCATCGAAATATTAGGCCCTACATTTTTTGCTTTGTGGATGGGGGTTGCTGCATTTATAACTGGCCTTGCCGTGTATTTTATGCCTGAAATGGAATGGGAATATCAGGTGTTTATGTTCGCTTTATTATCGGTTGCCAGCATTGTTGTTTGGAAAATTTATTATAAAAACAACCCACTTAGCTCAGATGAACCCTTACTTAATCGTCGAGGTGAACAATATGTGGGGCGAATTATTACCTTGAATGTGCCTATTGAAGATGGGCAAGGTAAAGTAAAAGTAGATGATTCCACGTGGAAAATTGAAGGTAAAGATTGTCCGGCCGGCACCAAGGTGAAAATTGTGAGTGTCAATAATGTTGTATTTCAAGTGGAGATTGTTCAATAAACAATTATGGCCAATTTTTTTAACACTGGTATGAACCAACAGCAATTTTTAGATGAATATTGGCAAAAAAAGCCCTTATTGATTAGACAAGCATTTGTTGATTTTGAATCACCCATTAGTCCAGAAGACTTGGCTGGCTTAGCCTGTGAGCCGGAAATTGAGTCTCGTCTGATTGAAGAAAATGGTCAAGATGGGCCGTGGCAAGTAACCAATGGTCCATTGTCAGA
>Ga0105055_10004718_pt1 | contig 19712 bp, 16 predicted proteins | sample BON03_FD_78090 | JGI IMG/M metagenome (GOLD analysis project Ga0105055, IMG submission 78090) | Freshwater microbial communities from Lake Bonney liftoff mats and glacier meltwater in Antarctica - BON-03 | ecosystem: Environmental > Aquatic > Freshwater > Ice > Glacier meltwater | place: Lake...
TGAGTAGCAAATTATTTATGATATTTAATTGTATTTACTGGACAACAGGGAGCCAATATGACAAGATGATTTAGTGTCTACGACACATCAAATTTGTCTCATTTCCGCTGACACGCTCCGGTGTGGTATCATCAGATTTAGATTTAGATTTAGATTTAGATTTTGAGTCAGATGATGGAGCGTTATCTTTTGATACTTGATAGAAATTATGCTGACGCATAAACAAACGTATTATTTGCAAACCATGGGCATTGAGCCCTGGGTTATGCGTCGTGCTGAGTCATTTGTTGAATCATCCGGGTTGATAACCGTCGTGATCGAGCAACCGATGCATGACGCACGCCAAAAAAAATTATGCAATGCAATGTTTCGAAGCATTGGTGTCTCAGAAGATATGTTGGATGTGGTTCATAATTTAGATGCTGATTATTTAGAAAAACATGTTCGAAAAACACAACCTCGCGTTATGATTGCTCTTGGTAGTCAGCTTGAGGGTAAAATTGATGTTGGTGCTCAAGCACTTGTTGTAACTATGCATCATCCCGCTGATTTACTTCAAAATCCACATCATAAAAAAGAGGCTTATCATGCGCTTGGGCGAGTTGCTTCATGTCTAATGCAGGGTTCAAACAACGATACGCCGGCCTAACCTGGGTCGAAGTTCTCGTCACGTTAGCGATATTCAGCGTTTTATTATCCGCAGGTGTTTCGCACTGGCGTGGATTACAAACAAAATACGCGGAACGCCGTTTATTGAGCGATGTGGCGCGTGTACTGACTTATGCTCGAAACCAGGCATTTTTGCATGCCGAAACGTTGGTGTTACTTCCACGTGTTGCAGCGGACGGTTGGTCGTCAGGCATGGTGCTTGAGTTCAAGCATCCTACCCAAGATGGTCACGCACAACGACTACATACATGGCGTTGGCATTATCCGAATGTACATTTAAGCTGGCATGGCTTTTTGGGTGAAGATACCTTGGTGGTGGAGCATAGCCCAGCCAAGCTCGCGATGAACGGTTATTTTCTGGTAAAACATACAGACTCACAACGCGTGCGATGGGTGGTCAGTCGCTTTGGTCGTATCCGGGCTGAGCAGTCTAGATGTACTTGAATCAGCATCCCAAAATCTATTTTTTTGTAACGAGGATTGCTTGAGAGCAGCGTGTTGTTGTTCTTCTCGGTAGTAGGCATTAATGATGGTGTTTAACCGTCCGTGGTTTAAAATACCTTGCTCTGGCTCACTCATTTTTTTTATGATTTTGGTTAATGTTTTTGAATTAAGCTTATGTGATTTATCCAGATCTTCTAGTTTGCCAATCAATTTTCTTGCTGTTCTGATTTTTTGTTCCGGTGGTTCATAATACCAGAAATGGCTAAAACAAGAGCTTACCTCTCCGGCGTTCAATTTGGATTGTTTAATTTCAGCATAAAGCGTTAGATTCTCAATAATTTTGCCTGGATGGTTACTCACGGATAACGAAAGTGTACCCCATCCGTGAGGATTTAATGTTTGCGTTAAGGCGGGTAAATCATCAAAGTTTTTAGCTTGATTTAAACTTTTAAGCAATGCAGTCACTGTGCTGCATGTGTTTTCGATATCATACAATAATTTAAATGTAAAAATTTCTTCGATGACATCGTTGCGAAGCTTGGCGTTTTTTAGCCCTAAGATCAGCTGAACCATCTCGATGAATAGTGGCTTGTTATTCATGTTTCGAGCATGTGTTAAAATGGATTTATTATTACGGTCTTTGTCGCGTAAAAGCTCATTAAACTTACTTTCTGATAATGTTGTTTGTAAGGCTTTGACGAGAGCCATGATTTGCTTAGCTTGAGATACAAGGGTGCGATGGTATGCTTCAGGATCTGCTGTTTTTAGGCTCTTAATTCGCTCTAGTTCTTCTGGAGTCTGGGTAAAAATAGCAACGGCGAGTAGGGTTTGATGATCACCGTTTTTGTCATTGAATGCACCATCGGTATGATCGACGCCATCTTCGTTCGAAAAAGATAAAATAAGCGATGTGAGCAATTCAAGATGATGTTGGGCCAATATAAACAAAGCATTGTCTTTTGATGTATTGATTTTTGTTAGTAATTCAAGCGTATTTTCGGATGGCAAATTTTGTATCATGTATTGAATAAACATATCAGCAATACGTGCGTTTTTAGAAAAAGCCAAGTGAAGTGATGTGGAATGGTCCCGCTCCCTTCGACCTAAAATATTACATCGTGTTTGGATAGGCAATTTATTTAAAAGAGTAAATAAATTGCTGTAAATATTTCCCCATCCGACACTTGTTATGTTACCACGTAGTGTTAGGGCATATTGAAAGATGTTTTTTTCTTTGTTTCTGTTTATTTCGATACTAGGAACGTGTTCTTTTTCGCGATGATGTTTTGAAATAAATCTGTTAACACGGGAGATTCTGCTCGTTTTAATATTTTTAGGGTTATCTTCCTTCGACCCTATTTTTCTGGGCAAAATATTATGAGATAACATGTGAAAAATATCCGTTATTGCCAAATGCTCAAAAAGAGGTGTTATGTCTGAAAGAGACTCAGATCTGTGCTTGATTAACAGTCCGAGCGTTGTGAAATTATCTTTAGTTTTTTGAAGAAGTATCTTGCTTATATCATGCGGCTCTAAGCTTTGAATCGCTGAATAAAATGTGGATAGTGTTTGCTCGGGATTTCCTACTGCTATCATAAACGCATTTTTTTCTTGCTTATTGGTGTCCGTAAGCAATATCGTTCGCTTGGTTATGGGTAGCATGCGGTGTACATCAAGCAACGCATCTACATAGGACGGGTGAGCTTTAGCAGCCAGCATTAAGCACGTATTGCCCTCACCGTTTTTAAGGCTTAAAAGCGAATAAATATCTTCGTGATTCATTTTTTTTATTTGTTTTAATATTTCTTCAAAAGCGACAAAATTATTGTTGATGATTGATATCATTAAAGCGCTGTTATGGTCGTTTTTCGTGGGCTGTTGTAATAAGACAAGGAGGCTTGAGCTATGGATGTTTGAAAGGTACGCAATAAAAGGATGTATTAAGTTTTCGTCACTCTTACAAATGTACCAAAGTACTTTGACTAAACTTGTTTTTTCGAGAGAAAGTGATAGTCCAGTAGAACGAATCGTTTCGTTATCGAACGAATATTCTAATTTTTCTAAAAATGTATTAAGCTGATCGAGGTATTGTTTTTCACATGTATTTTCGTGGGTATATCTTACTTTGTGTAAGAGCAGCATTTTGCAGGTTGATTGCAATACACTGGGCACATTGATGCTAATAATATTTTCAGTGATGAGCTTTAACAGCAATCGTCTTGCATAATCATCCCAATGGATTTTCTCTTTTAGAGCATAATTTTTGTCATAAAATAGTGAGGTTCTATGTGAGCGTTCCAAGTCTATGAGTGGACTTAAGTAGCGTGTTGTAAGGTGTTTTAATTTTTGCTTCAGAATAAATCGGTTATAGATTATTTTTTCGGCTTTAATTAAATACTGAAGCGTGTCACTTACACTGTTTGTGTAATATTCTTCTACGCCTTGTCTTATAGAATCCTTTTGTGTCATGACTTGTCCTACAAAGTAGTCTTGTAGACCGCTATTACTCGAAACTTTATGGTTTAAGCGAGGTGGTGAACAAAATTCGCCTAATTCACTTTTTATAGAACTCGCTCTGTTTATTAATGGCCCAACAAAGAAGTCCTGTTCACTGCTGCTTCCCAAGGCTTCGCTGCTGAATAGAGCAGGAGAATAATACCTTCCCAAATCACTTTCGATGAGACTTTTTTCATGAATTTTTTGATCATCTTTTATGATTTGTAATACATAGGGTATATTTTTGCCAATATTCGTCTTAAGTAAAATGGCCGTTTTGAAGTAGGTTGCGTACTTTTCAAAATCTTTTGCGTGTTGGAAGGCTTGCTGTCTAATGATTTCTCGTCGATACAAGAGCAGGTAATCATCTAATGTTGTGCCATGATGGAAAATAAAATCCAGCATGAGCAGGTTGTCATAACTTTCTTTGTCACTTCCTGTTATGGCGCTAAAAAAGAGGTTGAATAATATTTCTTTTAGCTCATCATCTTGCTCTGCTTCTTCCGACATGTTGACGAGTTTGTCGTATAAAAAGCAAAGTATTTCAATTTTCCAAAACAGTGTTGCCGAAAATTGGTTTGTTAATTTATTTAAACTAGAAGAAAATTTTTTTTTTCTACGGAGGATATATTTAGATTGAAATGAGCACTAACGTAATCAACCATCTGTCGCAAGGATGCTTTAGAAGGTATGGTTTCAACATCCGTTTTTCGAACAGCATTTTCTGAGCGCATTTCTAATTTCATCAATGACCTCTCTTGAACGACTTTTCTCCCTGTATTAAAAATTACGTGTTCTAGCCTCAACAATCAAGTGCATTCTTTATATAGAGAAAAAGGTTCTTTTTTGTAATATGACACCATGATGGGTTTATTTAAATTAATATGAGTTTAATCGTTTCATATAAGACTGATTTTTATGTGATTCAAATACGAGCCCTAAGAAAACATGTTGATTAAATTGAACACCATGATATGATGGGCAATGCAATGAATTTGTGATGAGATAAGGACTGCGAATGTTTGATTACACTGACACGATAGCCACCTTTGACGATGCGCTGTGGCAGGCGATGGATGCTGAACGCTGTCGGCAAGAAGATCATATTGAATTGATTGCTTCTGAGAATTATGTAACACCTCGTGTGCTCGAAGCTCAAGGGTCGCAACTCACAAATAAATATGCCGAAGGTTATCCAGGTAAACGTTATTATGGCGGTTGTGAGCATGTCGATCGAGTCGAAAACCTGGCCATTGAACGCGCTAAGAAATTATTTTCTGCTGATTTTGTTAATGTACAACCTCATTCCGGTTCACAAGCCAATGCAGCCGCTATGATGGCATTACTCAACCCCGGCGATAAAATTTTGGGTATGGCTCTACCTCATGGTGGGCATTTAACGCATGGCTCACCCGTAAATTTTTCGGGTAAATTATATGAAGTGGCTTCGTATGGGGTGGATGATCAAACAGGTCTGATTGATTATGAAGCACTAGAAAAACAAGTGATGGAGTATCGTCCCAAGCTTATTATTGCTGGGTTTTCTGCGTATTCACAAGTGGTCGATTGGGCACGTTTTCGTGAGATAGCCGATAAAGTTGGTGCGTATTTCATGGCCGATATGGCGCATGTTGCAGGGTTGGTTGCGGCAGATTTATACCCGTCTCCGGTGCCGTATGCCGATGTGGTGACGAGCACCACGCATAAAACACTGCGAGGCCCTCGCGGCGGTATTATTTTAGGTAAAGCCAACGACGCGATTGAGAAAAAAATTAAGTCAGCCGTCTTTCCTGGTACGCAAGGTGGCCCGTTGATGCATGTGATTGCTGCAAAAGCGGTTGCTTTTGAAGAAGCGCTGCAGCCTTCGTTTAAAGATTATCAGGTTCAGGTATTACGTAATGCTAAAGTCATGGCGCGCGTGTTGCAGGATCGAGGTTACCCAATACTTTCAGGTGGCACGAGCAATCATTTGGTGCTTGTTAATTTGATGGATAAATCCATCACGGGTAAAGAAGCGGAAGAGGCCTTGGGTCGTGCAAATTTAACCGTGAACAAAAATTCTGTGCCAAACGATAAGCGTTCGCCATTTGTCACCAGCGGACTGCGTTTAGGAACGCCAGCTGTCACGACACGAGGGTTTGGTGAGGGCGAAATTGAAAAGCTGACGCATTGGATGGCTGATATTTTAGATGATGTGCATGATGAAGAAACGATCACACAAACACGTGAACGTGTGCTTACGTTATGCCGGGATTTTCCTGTTTATGGTTAAATTAGAATGTTTAGAATATTAGGTAATATTTAAGATGTATTGTCCATTTTGTCAGGCAGAAGAAACAAAGGTTATTGATTCACGTTTGATTGCAGATGGTGAGCAAGTACGTCGACGTCGCCAATGCATGGTCTGCCAAGAACGTTTTACGACGTTTGAGACGCCTGAACTCGTGATGCCGTTGGTGGTTAAACGTGATGGTCGACGTGAACCATTCTGTGTTAAAAATTTACGTGCAGGGATGTTGCGTGCCCTAGAAAAACGCCCGGTGAGTGCTGATGCACTCGAAGACGCGATTGTTGCTATTTTGAAAAAAATTAGGCACCAAGGTGAACGTGAAATTGATTCGCGCCGGGTAGGGGATTGGGTGATGGAGCATTTATATGGGCTCGATCATGTTGCTTACGTCCGTTTTGCATCGGTTTATAAACGATTCAAAGACGTGAGTGATTTTCGTCAAGCCATTGAAAAAATGAGTGATGATTTAGGGGCTTGAAGTGATAGTAGATAAAGATAAACAAATCATTAAAGGTAAGCGTCGTGCACGAAAGCTTGCTGTACAAGCACTCTATCAGCGACTTATTTCCAGAGATGAACTTTCTGAAATTGAAGCGCAATTTCGGGCAATCCATGTGTCTGATAACGTGGATTTAGATTATTTTTGCCGATTGTTTTACGGTGTTTCAAAAGAACTGACGCAGTTAGATCAAGCGTTTGTGTCTTTTTTGGATCGAGGAATCGAAAGTATTAATCCCATTGAGTTAACCATTTTACGTCTTGGTACGTTTGAATTGTTAGAGGCCTTGGAAGTTCCTTATCGTGTTGTTCTGGATGAAGCTGTTACCCTGGCAAAAACATTCGGTGCAAAAGATGGGCATAAATATGTCAATGGTGTATTGAATCAAGTCGCAAGACAAGCGCGAGCGGTTGAGATCGATTCAAAGTTGTCTTAACGTGTCTTAAACGTTTGCTTAAACGATACAGGAGTCCGTATGGCGCAAGTTTCGTTCGCTAAAGTATGGCGAGATCCAACTTATTTTTTGGCTTTTGGTTTTGGGAGTGGACTGGCTCCCTTTGCGCCAGGAACGTTTGGTACACTGGCAGCATTGCCGTTGTATTTTATTTTGGCTTTGTTACCGCCTCAACTTTACCTTGTACTAACATTTATAGCGTTTGCTCTGGGAGTTTGGATCTGTGGCAAAGTGTCCCATGATTTGGGTGTGCATGATCACTCGGGTATTGTTTGGGATGAAATCGTAGGTTTTCTATTAACCATGTTCCTGGTGCCCGTGCATCTTATTTGGGTTCTGGTCGGCTTTGTGTTGTTCCGTATTTTTGATATTTGGAAGCCTTATCCTATCAGTTGGGTTGATAAGCACGTAAGTGGTGGGCTGGGTATTATGGTGGATGATGTTTTAGCCGCTGTTCCTGCTTGTTTTATTTTACAAGTTATCAGTCATTTATTTCCTGTCGGAGCGGCTTGATGAATCATAATCATAAAGAATGGATCAGCATTACGTTAACCGTAAGCGTGCTATTTTTTACGTTATATATTATTCATCGTTTTATTCCGTCGTTGGTTTGGGCGGGGATTATTACCATAGCAACCTACCCTATGTATCGACGATGGCGACGATTATTTGGCAATTATCATAATGTATCCGCATTTTTGTTTACTACCGTGCTCGCACTTTTCTTTGTTATTCCCCTGAGTTGGTTGATCAGTGTTTTAGTTAAAGAGCTGCAGGTTTTTTTAAATTATTTACAAATTCTTAATCGGCATGGTGGTGAAGTGCCTGACTTTATTCAAAACATTCCTTTTTTTGGAAAAGATGTTGTGAGCTATTGGGATAAAAATTTAAGTGAGCCCGGTCATATTAAACATCTTATTACGAACCTTCATGGATCGTTAACACCTGCGAGTCATTATGTGAGGCGTATTAGTCTAAATGTCGCTCATCGTGGTTTTCAAATCGGTTTTACCTTGTTGATTCTGTTCTTTTTTTTCCGGGATGGTGAACGTATGATAAAAACCATTAATCAAGTCGGTGGTAATTGTCTTGGTGGTCGTTGGTATCATTACGCACATAAGCTGCCTAAAGCGCTTCGTAGCACCGTCAATGGCACGATTTTAGTGGGTATTGGCGTGGGTATTCTCATGGGGGTTTGTTACGCCTGGGTGGGGGCTCCTGGTCCAACGCTGCTTGGGTTTTTAACCGGTGCATCCGCGATGATTCCGTTCTTAGTGCCCATTGTTTTTGCGGTTGTTGCCGGTATTCTTTGGGCTCACGGTGGTGCACTTGGGGCGCTTATTGTCATCGTCTGGGGCACGCTTGTGATGTTCACTGCTGATCACTTTGTCAAACCGGTACTCATCGGCGGGGCTATCCAGTTGCCTTTTTTGGCGGTCCTGTTTGGTATCTTAGGTGGTGTCGAAACCTTAGGTTTATTAGGCTTATTTGTCGGGCCTATCATCATGGTACTGTTTATTACCCTGTGGCAAGAATCCGAAGATGATAAGCCATCACGGTCATAAGTTTGTTTACTAGGGTTTATTGGTTGGTAGCTGATCGATGGCTTCTATTTTTTCTATTAGAAGTTTACCATCGGTTTTTATAAACAATGAGCTGTATGCGTAGTCAACTAACCAAATCAGCCCTACTGATTTAAGAAACGACGTGAACCGTGTATCTCGGCGTTTTGCTAAATCTTCTTGATGATCAACTAAGTAATCATAAAATTCTTGTAGCGTGCTATCTGATTCGGTTTTATGTAATAATATAGCTCGAGCCTTTTTAATGATCTTGATTTTATTGTTGGTTAATTCGCATGAACATGTGGGTTGTGAATATTTGCTCGCCAGCAAGTGTTCGAGATAGAGGTCGCAATAAATAATATAGTTGATGTATTTAAATTTGGGGTTAGTGATGTCGCCGTACTCGGTGGCGCTAGAGTCTTTTTGTCGTATGTATGTTAGGCGTTCACTTGGCTTTAAGCGTTTTAAAACGGCGGCTAGGACAGCTAAGTCGTTTATTTCAATGTCGAGGTTGAGCAAATAATTTTGGCGAGCATTATCCTCAGTTAATGTTTCGAGCTCTTCAATGATTGCCTTTGTATCACGCATAAAAAACCTTTAAATATATCCTTTTGTTGTATTATAACCCAATATACCTTTTAATTATATATTGGGTTAAATTTTATGCTGATATTTTTATCTAATTTCGCCATACAAGTCATAATCATCGCTGTCGGTGATGAAGGCATTCGCAAATTCACCGATGATGAGTTTTTTGTCACGTGGAAGATAAACCAAGCCATCGATTTCGGGCGCGTCGGCCGTACTACGGGCAATCACGCGATCGTCGTCTATCGCATCAATCAGGACTTTTTGGGTGGTGCCGATTTTATTACGTAATTTATCGCGGCTGATGTCAGCTTGAAGGCGCATGAATCGATCGTAGCGTTCAGCTTTAATGGCATCAGGAATAGGATCTGCAAGTTCGTTGGCACGTGCACCGGTCACGGGAGAGTATTGAAAGCAGCCTACACGGTCGATTTGAGCGTCTTCTAAGAAATCTAATAAGCTTTCGAATTCTTCGTCTGTTTCTCCGGGAAAGCCAACAATAAACGTTGAGCGTATCGTAATATCCGGGCAAATAGTACGCCATTTTGCAATACGTTCGAGGGTGTTTTCAGCGTTTGCTGGGCGTCGCATGGCTTTGAGTAAGCGAGGGCTTGCATGCTGCAGGGGAATATCTAAATAAGGTAGAAGGTTGCCATCACGCATCAGTGGAATCACATCATCCACATGAGGATAAGGGTAGACATAATGCAGACGCACCCAAATTCCAAGCTCACTCAAGGCTTCACATAAATCATAAAAACGTGTTTCGCGTAGTTTATTTTGCCAGGTTACTTGTTTATAACGCGTATCAAGGCCATAAGCACTGGTGTCTTGCGCGATAACTAAAAGTTCACGTACGCCGGCTTCTTTGAGCCGAAGAGCGTCTTGTAAAACATTTTCCATCGGGTAGCTTTGCAGTTTTCCGCGCATCGTTGGAATAATACAAAAGGTGCACTTATGGTTACAGCCTTCGGAAATCTTAAGATAAGCGTAATGACGCGGTGTAAGTTTAATACCTTGTGGCGGCACGAGTTGCGTGAAGGGATCGATAGGTGGTGGAAGATGTCGATGAACGGCGCGAACAACTTCTTCGTAAGCATGAGCACCACTGATGTGCAGGACATCAGGGCAAGCTTCGCGAATTATATCAGCTTTAGCTCCCAGACAGCCGGTGACAATAACACGGCCATTTTCAGCCATGGCTTCACGGATAGCATCCAGTGATTCCTTGACGGCAGATTCAATAAACCCACAGGTGTTAATGACGACAATACCGGCATTATCATACGTAGAGACTAACTCGTAACCTTGGGCACGCAGCTGTGTAATAATACGTTCAGAGTCGACCAATGCTTTGGGACATCCTAAGCTGACAAAACCTACACGATGGTTCATGAACGCACCTATTTTATGTGAGTATAAAAAAAGTGCGAATTATATCGTCTTATGCCTTGGTTTGTCGAGCTATTATGCCGTAATACAGGTAAACTTAAAAACTTTCTGGAAAATAAAGATTGTAATTGCGAATGTACTCTTTATTGTCTTGGTATTGAATCACGGCATCATTCAGTGCACGTCGGAGAGGTAAGTCATTTGGCATCATGGCGATAGAGAAGCCAAGGCCGATAGGGAACGGTCGCCCAATTTGTTTGAGTCGGTTATTGGAATGTATTTGCCAATAGTTGACTTGTAACTGACCCAGTAAAGCGATATCTATCGTATTAGCATTTAAAGCTTCAATAATATCCCCGTCACGTTCAAATGTAATCACGCGAGGCTGATAAAGTTTCATGCTAGATACCGTCTCTTCAAAAGCGCTTCCATTAAGAACGCCGATGCGTTTTCCACTCAATTGTTTTATTTTAAACGGCAAGGTGAATGGAGCTTGATCGGTTGTAATAAACTGAGCTTTACTGACCATGTAGGGCGTAGTGAAACGTACACGTCTGGCATTTCTAACCGTAATCACGATGCCTCCTATCGCAATATCAGCTTGTTGTTTCTGCAGAGCTGGTATTAAGTCATCGGCGTCCATGGGTAGATATTCGCAAGGGCGGTCGAGTACGCGGCAAATATAGTCTATGGTTGCGATGTCGAAACCATAGTATTGATTCATGCTGTCCCGCATAACAAACGGTGGGGCAAAGGCGGGGATAGCAACGCGTAGAGGAGGGTTTTGTGCACAAATTGATTGGGTAAAACACGCGAGAAAAATAAGTGCAGTAACATATTTTTTCATAATGCAGCCAATGTGAAAAATCCTTACTCTATTTATAGCATAAAATACGTGATGGGATCATGGCTGCATGAAATTTTACTCAGTAACAATGGGTGGAAATTTATTCGCGTAATTTAATGGACGTCTACGAATCGCCGTATCAACGTTGAAAGCAAGCGCTTGGAAAGCATTCGCAAGCTCCGTGTTTTCTTGCAATGCGGAAGGTTGCCCGCTATCACAATGTTTACGGATGTCTGCATGAAGAGGCAGTTGGCCCAGTAGGATGGCGTTATGTTTTTTACTCAAAGCATCTGCGCCACCAGTCCCAAATAAGGTGCTGTGATGACCGCAGTTAGAGCAAATATGTTCGGCCATGTTTTCAACCAGGCCTAAGACGTGAATATTGGTTTGTTCAAACATCAGCAACGCTTTTTCTGCGTCAGCTGTGGCAACGGTTTGTGGTGTTGTCACGATGATGCCGGCTGTCAGTGGAATTTTTTGAACCAGGCTTAGTTGAATATCGCCTGTGCCCGGCGGCAAATCAATCAGTAAGTAATCTAAGTTATCCCACGCGGTGATATCAAGCATTTGAATCAACGACTTAGCCAGCATGGGGCCGCGCCACATCAGTGGAGCTTCACGGTCTGCAGTTAAATAACCCATGGACATGGCTTGTATGCCGTGTGCTTGTACGGGAATGTAACGAGAGTCTGTGTTAATTTCTACAGGCGTGTTTTGACCAAGCATCTGTGGAATGCTGGGACCATAGATATCGGCATCAAGAATCCCAACGCGCGCGCCGGTTTTTGCTAACGCGACGGCAAGGTTGACTGTGACGGTTGATTTACCCACACCACCTTTTCCTGAGGCAATGGCTATAATATTTTTCACGCCGCGTAAGCTTTTACCCGGGAGTTGTGTTTGGTGGGCTTGCAATGGCGGTGTGCTCATATCAATTACTCAGTGATGGACGGTAAGACCGTGATCATAGCGCATCTTGATGTTGATTCCCATGCCCATTCAATCCATCGGTTGTGTGTTAAATAATAAACGCCACAGCAGATGGGCATATTCACGTGTTCAGCCATATGATGTGCGTAGGTGTTGAGTTGTTTTTGATGGGCTTTTTGTTGTTCCGTTTCGTCTTGACCGGTTTTAAAATCAATAATCCAGCAGACGCCGTTTTCAAAAAATAAACGATCGATAATGCAGGTGCTTACATGATTTTTTTCATGTACTAATAAGGGATACTCGTTTTGTTCATCTTGATGTTTTTTAAGAATCCAGGCGCCTCGCTCGTCATGAAACATGTTTGAAATCAGTGTTTTTAGTTGGTCGCTAAGTGCGTTTAAAGCAGAAGTAGATAAACCCAAAGCATGTAAGGCATGCGTTGCAATCGTCCAAGGCACGTCGCTAGGTGTTTCAGGATGGTAGGTACAAATCCATTCTAATAATTGATGTGCAATGGTACCTAGCGCACGTGCAGGTGTGAGCTCGGGGAGTGTCGAGTTCAGCTCAAGGGCTTCGTGTGTGATGGGTGAAACCTGCGCCTGATAAAATGTATCAGGAAGATAATAACGCAAAGGGTCATCGGAAGCTGTAGCTTGTACATGCTCAGACGGCATCGGCGTGAAGCACTGGGTTTCGAGGCTGGCTCTAAACGTATTTTTTGTGACTGAGCTCGTGTAATCAAATAAATAAAGACGTTCTTTAGCGCGCGTTGTTGCGACGTATAGCAAGCGTTGTTGTTCATAGGCCGTTTTTTCTGCGTCTAGTTGCCCGAGGTAGTCGTATAACGGGCAGCGATCGTTGTGCGCGGCTTGCAATGGCGAAATTAAAATTAAATCCTCTGCATGATCTGATGCGTCGCTGGGTAAGGTTAACCAGCGTAACAACGGCTTATCAGGGTTAGGTGCGCGCTTACCCAGTCCGGGTAATATGACCGAATCAAACTCGAGACCTTTGGCCTTATGAATGGTCATGATTTGCAGGCGTGCTGTGCCGAGTTGCTTAGTGTAGAGTTTATTGAGCTCTTGTTTGAACAGCATGCGGTCGACAAGCTGGCCGTCTTGTTCAAATCGTGCGAGCTTCTCCCAGAATTGCTCTAAATCTTGCTCTTCTTCCGACGTTAAAATCGCCTCAAGATGTAAGGCTGTGAGGGTATTCATGAGCCATGTAGCCAGCGGGAGCTGATGACGTGTGTCGAGAGCATGTTTGAAAATATTTGTAACATACCGTATGCGTACTTGCCCTGGAGCGCTTAAGCTTTGTATGCAATCGGTTTGTGATAAGGCGTATAAAACCGGTTGTTTTGTGTCATACGTCGCGATGTGATGTATATCGATTAATGTTAAGCCGCACCAGGGGCTACGCAGAACCGAGAGCCAAGCGAGGCGATCGGCAGGCATGAGTAAGGCTTGGGTTAATGACCATACATCTTGAACGTGAGGCCGCGTGATGGTTAAGTCGGTGTCGAGACCTTGATAGGCCACCTGGTGTGATTCAAGTGCGCGTGTGATGAGCGCTAATTGGCGGCGTGAACGAACTAAGATGGCGATACTTTCATCAGGATAGTCCGTAAATAACTGCTTGCATAAACGTGCAATGGCTTCGGCTTCATCATCAGCGCTCGTATGTTCAAATGCATAAACCGCCGTTTCTTGATGATCTAAGGCTTGTGTGGCTGTCGCTGGATGAAACGAAACGGCGCCAGATTCTAAATCATCAGCGGTAGGAAAAATATGGGAAAATAAACGATTTGACCAATCGACCAAGGTCTTGTTCGAACGAAAATTACAGCTTAGTTGTAACGGCGTAAGATAAACTGCGCCTATGCCGTCGCGTTGAGCGCGTAAAAATAGCCCGACTTCAGCAGCTCGGAAACGATAAATCGACTGCATCGGATCGCCTACAATAAATAGTGTACGTCCGTCATCAGGTTCAAAACCACGCACCAAACGCGTGATAAGCTCAAATTGCTGAAGTGATGTATCTTGAAATTCATCGATGAGTAAATGCTGAATACTGTAATCCAGATGCAGCGCTAAATCGGTGGGCGCGTCTTCCTCGCCGAGTGCGTCCAGAGCTTGGTGCGAAATCCCGGAAAAATCAACGGTTTGATGTGCTTGAAAAATTAATTGCATATGGCTTGCTAAAAGAGGGAGTAATTTCAGCAGTGCTTGCAACGGCTCCCATTGTTCTTCAGGATAACAAGGCGAAGGCAGTGCGCGTACGCGTAATAGCGCATCGAGAAACCCGGGCGTGTCCCCAAGTGTTTCCAACAGGGTTTTACTGGTTTCTTTTAACGCACGATACTGTGCATCAGGGCATATGCCGCGCTTTAAACCGACGTGATGGTCACATGATTTCCTAAAGGTGTTTTGTGAGGTGAGCAGGAGTGAGGCCAGGGCCGCCGTTGTTTGTGCATCGAGTGTTTCGAAAGTGATGTCATGAATGAGTGCATAACGTGGTGAGTCAGGGTTGTTTTCAAGGCGTGCAATTTCGGTCGCTAAACTAAAAAGATCCATCGCGCAATCGCCAGGTAAGGCTTGTTTGAATTGGTTGAGTGCATGCTGCTCGATGCTATACAGCGCTTCTTCCAGGTGAGCCTTCTGTTGAAAACGAGCCTGAATCACAGGGCGAATCCATTGGTCGCGTCGTGCTAATTGTTCAGTGAATAACGTGAGTAAATGTTCGGCACGGTTATCCAGTTGTTCCAGCAATATTTGAATGGATGTTTGATATTCAGGTGCTTGAAGTGCATAGGTAAGGCAGGCGCGTGCCGCTTCCGAATAGAGGCGGGAAGGTGTATCGGTGACATCGGCGTAAGGCACGTGCTTTGCTTGTAAGGGCATGGCTTGCACCAGGCTTTGACAGAGTGAATCAAGGGTTGTGACGCGTAACCGTCCTGGATTATTGAGTAATTGCCAGTCGAGCATGTTGTCACGTGCTAAAACAATTTCGGCATCGTGGTAGCGTGTTTGTTGGTGCGGTGAATCGGGCTTGATACCTGTTTGGGCTTGTCGCAAGGCATGCAAGATGCGTTCGCGCATCTCGTGTGCGGCTTTCCGCGTAAAGGTGAGTGCGACCACGTGCTCAGGTGCATCAACTGTGCAGAGCAATCTTAAGAAGCGCTGGGTTAGGATCTCCGTTTTTCCAGAACCCGCAGGTGCTTGAACAACGGAGGATAGCCTTGGATCAATCGCTTGCGCGCGTGCTTGCTGGTCGTCTAACATGCATCTAACATCACTTCTTCTGCCGGCGGACGCATATTATACGACGATCCCATGCAATGCCCGTAGGCGCCGGTGTTTGCGATTAAAAGCACGTCGCCTTCATGCGTTTCGGGCAACAGGCGATCGTAACCAAGCGTGTCGGCTGATTCACAAATAGGACCTACGATATGTGCGAAGCCCGTTTTTTCTTCGGTGAGGCGCGAAAGATTAATAATTTCGTGATATGCACCGTATAGCATCGGTCGAATCAGTGAGTTCATGCCGGTTTCAATACCAATAAAGCGAATTTTTTCTTTGGTTTTGCATTGAGTCACACGCGCTAAAATCACGCCGCATTCAGCAACAAAAAATCGTCCCGGTTCAAGCCAAAAAGAAAACTTAGGTTCACGTGATTTAATCGCCTGGAGTGAAGCATCTAATGCTGCCATATCTAGCGGATGTTGACCGGGTTTGTCGACAATACCCAAGCCACCGCCTAAGTTAATAATATGCGCATCAGGAAATTGTTCCGCTTCTTCGATGAGCATCGCTGCGGTTTGTTGCCACAGTTCAGGTGATAAAATACCGCTACCTGAATGTGCGTGGAGACCCATCACACGAATTTTATGCGTTTTTACCAGTGCTGCGGCTTGGCTGATGGATGATTTTGGAATGCCGAATTTAGATTCGTTACCACCGGTGCAAACATATTTATGATGCCCAGCACCGCAACCTGGATCAATGCGTAATAAAACATCGTGTCCTGTGAGCATTTCTGGCCAGTGTTCTAATGGATAGAGGCTATCAATCGTGATATGGCAGCCAAGCGATACGGCATATTCATATTCTGATTTAGGTGCAAAATTTGGCGTAAATAATAGGCGCTTAGGATCAATTTTTGGAAATAATGTAAGCACATACTGAAGCTCTTGAATCGATACGCATTCAAATCCGATGGCTTTAGCTTCCAGGGCTTTTAAAACACCTGGGTTTGGATTGGCTTTAATCGCATAAAATAATTGATCAATCGTTTTTAAGCTCAGTAATTTTTCAGCTTGATTTTGAAGTGTCGGGGTGTGATACACATAGGCTGGCGCATGTTTTTTACTGAGTTGTAAGAGCGGTTCTTGTGCTTTTTCCCACCACGGAATCACGCGTGCGGCCGGTGTTCCAAATTGCTCCTGCCAGCTTTTCGAATAATAAAAACTCTGAGGATTATTTTCGATGAGCAATACATGCAGTTGCTGGCATAGTTTATCGGCTTGCGACTCGTCGACAACAAAGGTTAAATTCAAATCGTTTGATGCAAGCGACATGAGGTAAATTTGCTTGTTCTCAAAGACTTCTAAAGCAGGCCCAAGCTGAGGTAAAACCGTTCGGATGTGGTGCCCGACCAGGCTTACCGCACTGCACGGCTCAATGATTTGCGCACGCCCGAGCTGATTTAAATCTTTCAGTAACGCTTCGAGTGCTTTTCGCGGGCGATGTACGTGATGATTATCGAGTGATAGTGTGACGTTGAATTCAGATGACGAGAGTAAATCAACTGAAAAACCGTGCTGTTTAAACACATCGAAAATACGCGATAAAAATCCAACCTGTTGCCACATGGTCAGCGCATCGATCGAAATCAGTGTGATGCTGTGTTTGACCTGAATGGACTTAATGGGCGGGGCTGCGGCGTCACTTTCATGTGTAATCAGGGTGCCTGCATGTTCTGGCATACGCGTGTATTTAACACGCATGGGAATGTTGGCACGTTGAACCGGTGGAATGCAGGGGGGGTGAAGAACTTTAGCGCCCATGGAGGCAATTTCTTGCGCTTCGTTGTAGTTGAGTTGCTTAAGCAAGCGCGCGTTGGGCAATTGATTGGGGTTGGCGGTATAAATACCTGGAACATCGGTCCAGATTTCACATGCGCGTGCACCTAAATTTGCGGCAAACAAAGCGGCCGAGGTGTCTGAACCTCCGCGGCCTAATAATACGGTTTCACCTGCTTTATTCGAGGCAATAAACCCCTGGGTAATAATCACTGACGCCCCTGTGTCCGCGAGTTTCTTCGCGAGGCGAGGGTTATGTTTTTCTTGACAGTAGGCACTCAAATAATTGGCATCATCATGTTCTGATTGATGAGTTAGCGGCGTTGAAACCAACGCATCACGGGCATCAAACCAGAAGCAATTCATGCCTTGTTGATTTAAAAAAGCGTGCCCGAGACGTGTTATCATCAGTTCGCCTAAGCTTAAAATTTGGGCGCGTGTTTTAGCAGGTGCCTCGCCGAGTAATGATATACCCGTAAGCCATTGGTTCAATTGATGCATGTCAGCTTCAATCGGTGTGATATCAACGTCCAGTTCGTGAGCGAGTTGGGTGTAGGCTTGGGTTAAGGCGTTATGCGCGTGATGATGTTTATTGAGCAAGGCGTCGTTGGTCATCTGCTCAAGTTGATTGGATGCTTGAGATAGGGCTGAGCATACAATCACCGGCTGAACCTGTTGTTGTATATGGTTTTCTGCGATGGTTTGAATTTTTTCCCACGTTTCTCGTGAGGAGACGCTTGTTCCACCAAATTTTATAATCAACTGTTGCATCACGCATGCCTTGTAAGAATGTCCTTGAAAATCAAACTCAAGTGTAGCACAAAAAAGCGTTTTATCAGGAGGTTGCATTTGGCAAGGCTTCTTGTATGATAATGAGCCCTATTTTTTATGTAAAAATAATGTAAACGCGTTGCTCAGGAGTCAAATATGAAGCAAGTGCACGGAGTAATAAAACACGCAGTATGTCTGATATCGTTGTCTTTCACGGCCGGCACATGTGCTTATGCCGGCGGTTTTTCGCTGTATACGGAAGGCAGTGTTTCTGAGCTCAGTGTGTTTGCGGCGGGATCTGCAGCAGAAGCACCGGATGCATCCATCGGTTGGTACAATCCCGCAGGTTTAGTGCTGATTCAAAAAGATCAGGCTTTGGTGAGCGGTGTGGGTGTTGTTCCTCGAACCATGATAAGTGGTATGAGTACGTATAATACGACGGATGTGCTGCCTTATGAGCAATCGTTTACTAAGTTGAGAGGCGCACGTAAAGCAACCGTACCCGCAATACACATCGCACATCCCTTGGGTGAGCGCGCAACGGTTGGGTTAAGTGTCGTGGTACCTTTTGGTTTAGGAAGTGATTGGGGAAAAACCTCCCCCGTGCGTTATTCAGGAACACTAACAAATCTAATAACGATGGATTTAGCGCCTCAGATGGGTGTTTATCTTACCGATAATCTATCGGTTGGTTTAGGTCTTGATATAGAGTTTGCTCGCGTGACGTTTAATGCCGTTGCGGGCTCTCCCGCAGCCTTGCAAGCCTTGCAAGCCATGGGGGGCTTGGTTGAGCCAACCACGCTCGACTCAACCAGCGAGAATCAAGGTGATTCCATGGGCGTTGGTTTTCATGCAGGTGTGCTTGCTTTCTCCAATAATAAGCACTCTCGTATCGGTTTAAATTATCAATCTGAAGTTCAACATCGTTTTGAGGGCGATAGTACCTTAACCGGGCGTTTGGCTGATCTTGATCTCATGGATCCTCTTGCTGTTTATGAAACACAGAGTTTAATTACGAACGATATTCTCCTACCCAGAATTATAACCTTGAGTGGCTATCATGAGGTGAATAACCAATGGACCGTGTTGGGTTCAGTGGTATACACCGGTTGGAGTTCGTTTAAAGAAACTGAGCTTCAAAATGTTGCAGGCTATGCGGCTGAATTAGGTGTTCAATCACCTTTAACCGTTGTTTCACATGATAATTATCGTGATGCTTGGCGTTTTGCGCTTGGTAGCACCTATGCTGTGAACGATCGTTGGGTGTTACGGGCAGGTGTTGGAACAGATGAAACACCGACGGTGTATGCTGAGAGAAGCGTACGTTTACCTGATACCAATCGTTGGGCTGTTGCCGTAGGTACGCATTATCAGGCTTATCCATCGATAGGGGTTGATTTGGGTTATGTGTATCTTGAAGGCTTTGGCCGTTCACCCCTTCATAAAACCCAAGTGTTTAGCTCCACATCAAGCAATCGCATTGATGCATGGGCTAAAAACTCAGCTCAACTCGGGGGTGTCCAGGTTTCGTGGACACCACAAGATTGAGAGTATTTTATTCTGTAAGTGTTCAGACCCCCACTTAAAACAGCCATCAATAATCCAATAATCGGTTATTAACGCCATAACCAATCGAGTACTCGACCGATTTTATCCAAGGAAAAATGAAAAATAAACAAAAAAA
>Ga0105055_10004724_pt1 | contig 19697 bp, 18 predicted proteins | sample BON03_FD_78090 | JGI IMG/M metagenome (GOLD analysis project Ga0105055, IMG submission 78090) | Freshwater microbial communities from Lake Bonney liftoff mats and glacier meltwater in Antarctica - BON-03 | ecosystem: Environmental > Aquatic > Freshwater > Ice > Glacier meltwater | place: Lake...
CCTACAATTCAATTTTTTCCTCCTGCTGGTCAAAGGTGTTGTGCACTTTTCCGTCCAGAAATTTTTTAAATCGATGTTTTGAATCGCATGTAAACCACATGGAGAATACAAATCGCGCGCCTTTGCTAACTTTTGAGAATTTGTGTCTGTTTTCTCGGCCTGATGCAAAGGTAATAAACCGTCCTCGACGAGGCAACACGATTGAAGTGGAATCTAGATCCAGAAACTGAAACTCACCACCTTCAAAATCAATTCCATAGTCACTCAAGTAAACTAACCCAGAATAATCATAATGGAACGTATTTTCCTTGTCAACATGAGAATTCCTATAGAATGAGATAAAAAACTTCTATTGTTGAAACAAGAATCTACCTACCAGTACTCGTCATGATCATCTTGAGGTTTCCAATCGAGATCTCCTACAGTACGCGCAACAAAAGTGGGAGCAGTGAAATATAGTGTCGATAATCCATTGACCTCCATTATGCGCTGTTTTATTTTATCAAACATCTCACCGTAAACTCGATATTCATCTTGTGAAAAATCAATCGCATTCGGGCCTTCAAAAATATTGCTAATTCCTCCCCCGTCTTTTCTGAAGCCGATTTTAAATATCATCTATCTGTCCAATAGCAATAACTTACAGAAACCCAGAATTAATATCTAGAATACTCGGTCCTGCAGTCTCCGGTCTAGTTGACATTCCTTTTTTGGCCATGGTCACTAATAGAGAAATATCATGCTCAGAAATAAAACCATCTTCAACATGTCTGAATGCTCCGGGCATATGGCAACCTGCGCAAAAGTTAATATTTCAATCCCCATGTTTCACTCGATGCGTACCTTTAACAACTTTTTGCCCCTTCAAAACCCCACCAAAAATAGTGGGGTGCTGCCATGGCTTCGTCAAATGGCGCATGTCTGCTACCACCGAATCGTCCGCCCAGAAACACGACACCAACAATGTACTAACAATTGCAACACATCTCATGCCACGAAACTCGTTTTTGAAAATATCTTGAAGTTGCGGTACGGTCCCAACGGTTTTCCTGAAATCATCTCATGCTAAAAGTGGCATCACTGCCTGTCATTGATTTGGCAGTAGGAACATCGGCGATTCATGCTAAGCAACTCCACCGTGCAGCATCTGAGTATGGGTTCTTCTATTTGCGCAATCATGGCGTGTCTCTGCCGCCAGTTTTTAGCGCATTGAAATCCTTTTTCGAATCACGCAAGGCTGAAAAGATGAAATACCATCAAAATAATACCGGTTGTTTCCGGGGTTATGTTGGATTTTTCGAGCAAGGGGGATATGGTCTCGATGAAAGTGATTCTCGTGCTTCAACTGATGTGGAGAGGCAAGATTTGAAAGATTTTAAAGAAGTTTTTCACTGCGGTCATTCAATATCTCGAGAAGATCCTAGATACGACGAGCTGGTGAAGAAGGGGTATTACGATCTGTTATTTTCGCCCAATGTTTGGTTAGATTCAATCAAGTTTAATGATGTTGTGCAACAATATTATGAAGAAACGTTGGATTTGTCCAATCGTATGCTGGAACTTTTCGCACTTTCTCTCAATATGGAAAGAAATACGTTATTGAATATGTCTGTGAAAAGTCCTGTAAATTCAATGAATTGTGTGCATTATCCGCCTCTGTCTCTTTTTCCAACTGAAAAAACTCTGTCTGAAGAGCAGCTCGGGATAGGCTCCCACACTGATTTTGAAGCGTTTACTTTATTAGCACAATCTGGCACCGAAGATCCCTGTCTGGAAATATTCCATCAAAATGCATGGCAAGCAGTTCCACCTTTACCTGAAACTTTAGTTGTAAACATAGGGGACTTACTAGCTCGGCTATCTGGCGATGTCTACAAATCCACGGTCAGTTGATCTCGTTTTTCTTTTGGTAGTTTTGTTTTTCATTAAATACATTCTCAGATACATCGGGCGAGAAATCATTCAACGCAGCATCGCTACTCCATTGCGTTCTTCAGAGCACCCGATTACGATCAAATAATATCACCGACTTCTCATATAGCTAGAATCAAGTATCCCGACATTACAGTTGGTGAACACATGTTATCAAGAATAACCAAAGCGAATCAAGCGAATTTAAAAAATTCGAAATAAAAATAGAAAACAATGGTATTGAAGTTGAAGACGCAAATTCAGATTTAAAACCAAATGAGAGGATTTCGTAAAAGTTGGACCAGGGAATATGAAGCACTTTATTCAAACATCTATACATTTTTACAGGATTTTTATTTGATCTAGTTTCAATGTTTTAATTGAAGCTCGTGAATTTCCCCAAAACATTTTCATAGAAGACTTTTACTTCTGAACTCTTGTTTTGGTGTCATGATTAGAAATTTGAAAAAAAAACAGCGGCACGATGATGAGTTGGTTCGGGTCACCCAGTACGGGTGGCAAGCAAGCCAGTTACGATAAGTTCTCTGTGAAGAAACTAGAAGAGCTGTAAGTATGCGTAGTAGCGATACACTCGGTGTAGGTTCTCATGCTTCAACTAGGTATACGACATTAGCTCGTTGCCAGGAATTGACCGCTTCAAACCAGGACATCCTGATTGAAACCACTCGGGCTATTGCGGAGGTCATAGTTTACGGTGATCAGCATACAGAACTGTTGTTTGATTTCTTTTGCGAGAAAAATATGTTGCCGATGTTTCTGGGGTTGCTCGACCATCCAAACTGCAGTTCGAAACTGAAAATTCAAATCATCCAATCAGTTAGTATCCTTGTGCAGAATATTCGCAGTGAAATATCTCTATATTACACTCTGTCCAACAACCATGTAAATCATCTCATATCACACCCTTTCAACTTTAACAATGAGGAGGTTTTGGGCCAGTATATCTCGTTTCTAAAGACCTTATCTTTGAAACTGAATATGAAAACGATCCAGTTTTTTTTCAACGATAGGCTGAATACATTTCCACTCTATGACGAGGCCGTCAAATTCTTTGATCATCCAGAAGCCATGGTTCGCACAGCGGTCAGAACAGTTACTTTGAATGTGTTCAAAATTCAAGATCCATCAATGACCAACTTTTTATTATATGGGCCTTCGTCACAATATATTGAAGATGTCATTCGTTTTATTCACCGGAGTAGCCGAAGACTTCAACTACTTCTTCAACGCGCACTGGTGATAGGCAAAACGTCAAGACCAACGTTAGCAAGCACCACCGCCACTGAGAGGGAGTTAAAGACATTGATTTTGAAGCTAGAAGTCGGACTCACCGATCAACAAGACCATTTACTTTACCTTGAAGATGTGTTAAGCTTGCATGTTCCTGGGTTGGAGGACGTGGTCGTGGATTCATCCATCGCATACTTTTACCTACCGCTTCTGATTGCAAGCCTTTTGCCTCACACTTTTCCTTTCAACGTCACTGATGACCTGAGTGACAAGGATTTCTTGGATGCTGGGATAGCCAAAGATGCTGTTGTTACATCTGACGCTTCTATGCTGAGTTTGTTTCTGCTAGCTCATTCTGGGTATGCCATCACGAACCCGAAGATCGTGAATCAACTAGTAGAAGCTATTTTTCTTCCTAATTTAGATACGACTGAAGAAAATGATACTAAAACCGACGAGGGCGTTTATAACGAAAATGCCACGAAGAAGAAAGACTTCAGAAGCTGTCCTTTAGATGATGAAGACACAGATGGCGCTTCAAGTCTCATAGCAGCTGATATGTTGCCCAGTGAGCAAGAATCACTCCAACCTAACCCCATCAGAACAGCATTCTTCAAAAAACTGACCAGTGATGATGAGCGTCAATGCCTCGCAGCCGCCTGTTGCCTTGATTCATTCATTCATAATGAAAGTGTCGATACTACACTTTTGCAAGAAGCTGGTATTGCGCCAACTACCGATGCTTATCCTCATCGTCTGGTTAATTCTCTCCTTGAGCAGCTGTATAGAGATGTTCCTATTTGCACTATAACTCAGCGGGTGCTTGCCAAGCTGATACTGCACTTATGCACTGGAAGAGAACTAGCTCCGGAACATGTGGCACTGCTAGACCAGGTGTACGTGGCTTCGGTTAAGCGTGCTAGGACACAAATGGAATCAGATCTCAGCAAAAACAACCCTGAGAGGTTCATTCACACCTTTGAAGACGAGTGGAACAGCTTGAAGGAAGGTCCTCTTAGTATTGAAAGCCTCGTCACCAGTCCTTATGCTCTCCTTCCTGTACGATGTAATCCCGCTATGAGGAATAAAATTCCTCTTGATATGCGGCAACCATTTACCATTGTTGAATCTACCAGATGTGTAATTCGCTCATTCATGATCATGCGACTCCTGTGGACAACATTACACAATACTTCCAATTCGCAACTTTCATCAATTGGAGTCAATACAGTCCAAGTAAACCAGCGCATTGAACTTCGTAACTGTGATTTCATGTCTGTGAATGTCCTTACTCCATCTCAAAGTGACCTTGTCGTTAAACCTGCATTGCTATTGCTGGCAGATGGATGTCTCCTGCTTGTGGATCCAACGAATGGTGCTATCGCTAAAGGAACGACCAAGTCAGTGGTACCATTACACCGAGTCAAATTTATTGAAGGTTACAATGATCCTCTAGTGCTGCATATTGCCATCAGATCGAAAACACCTGTTGGTTGGGCGAGTAAGCAGTTAATGCCACTGGTTGCTTCGGTGACCTTGTCTGAATCCACTGCAGTATACTCCACTAAAACTCCTTGGGATACACAGGCATCGAGCAGGCAGAACGATGACACGTGGTACTTATGTCTGAGATTCGACAATCACGGAAGCGCTTATTGGGCAAAAGAACAACTTCAGAAAGCGATAGGGGCAACCATAGATTTCAAATGGAACAAAATTCAAAAGCTCTTTGTATGATAGGTATTGTATTCAGTTTACACTCAACTACGGCGTTATTTCATTTTAAAAAATTAACCAAACATCACGCCGGTGGCATTGTCTTCCAGTTTGTCGACACTCAACTTGAGCTCGGCATGGATTCTCTGCAGGATTTCTTCCTGATGGAGATTCGTTTTCCAGAATTCTATGAAATCTGGTTTATAGATCTTGCCTTGCTTGCCTCCCGGAATACGCAAGAACAGGCTTTTGAGTTCCTCTTGAGTGGCTACATCGAACCCTAACACTTTGGCAGCATTTCCTATTTCGATGATATCCAAATAGCCTGAGTGGTCGTAGTCCAACTGTTTGAACAGCGCATTCAAATCTGTAAATCTGCTGTCAGACTGCACTTGAGGAATAGGGCCACCAAATGAATCTAGATACTCAAGTGCATCTTTCAACTGTTGTTCCTGAATTTCTTGGGACCATCCTAGAGTCTCTCCCATGATTGCTGCCACTCGGGGTGCAGCTTGTTTCGCCGCCTCTGAGTTGACGAATGCCAGTCTAGTGCGCAAGGAAAGGACATCTTTAACAGTTTGTGCGTATTCGTGCTTCGCTGCGTACTCAACCTCGCTTTCTATATACGGATATCCTTCTACCAAGTATCTTCCAAATCGAGGCCAGGCTTTATCAACGGGTTTCGCCAGCTTACAAACTTCCCATGCACGACTTCCGTACGTGTTCGCAAGATGAATTGCAGTGGATTCTGTAATGCTGTACTTCTGAATGAGTTTAACGTAGAGATTACTGGTGTATCCTTGTGCTCCCACTAATCCAATGGTTTTCGTGATACATTTATTCTTCACTTCCAGTTGCTTTTCCTTCACGATTCTAGATACACAGTCCTCTGCCATTTCACGGTACGTTGTCCACTTGCCACCAGTGACAAAAGTAACTTTGGATGTCGGATTGGTGGAAATTACATGATCTGCATCGTTTTTAGCCAAGAAACTGATTGAAACAATTCAAACTTACCTCGAGAAGGGGGGGCATCAGGAGGAGCGTGCGGGTCTCTCGCAAGTGGTCTCCATCCTTGCCATGCACTAAGAACGTCGGATCTCCTTACCCGAAGCTCAGGTGAAAGATACTTCTTCACCTCGTTGAGCAACCATTGTATCTCGTCTTCGGGAGCTGCCGGTGACGACCTTGGTTCGCCCTTACGGTCGGTCGTACCCACAAGTGTATGTCCTTGCCATGGAAGGAAGAACAAAAACCGCCCGTCACTGGTATTGATATCTAACAATCCCATCCCTTCATGCGAAAAGTATCCCGGAAGTACAATGTGCGTCCCAGCTGCACCACTCACTGCCGCTTCGCAATTCTCGTCTTCCAATTTTCGCAGTCCATCAGTAAAAGGACCACCTGCAAAAACAAAAGCCTTTGCCTGGATGACGAATGTTTCATCTGAGAGACGATCAATCACAGTCACACCGGTCACTCTTTCCTTGTCGTCAACATCTGTTCGCTCAAGGGATACAACTTCCACATAGTTTCCAATCGTGGCTCCACTTTCGGCTGCTGTCAGTGCGATGGAGAGACATGTCCTGGCGTCGTTATGCATACCTTCGTAAAACACCTGAGTGTACTTCATGCGGGGACTGTCAAGCTGAGGGAATAGCTTCAAAGCCCTCCGTTTGCTAAGAACGTAACTGGAAGGACACGAGAAGCTGCTTAATGAGTCATAGAATTTAAAAACCAATGGAAGCATTAACCCCGCTGCTGCAAACAAAGGATGTCCCATCGGTGGTGGCCACGAAACCCATTTTTCAATAGGAACAGCAATCGGTTGCCAGTGAGTCAAGTGCGGCTGCGTCTCGAGCAAGAATCGTCGTTCTCGATGGGCCCCTAAAACCATTTTGAATTCACCCACAAAATTCTCAATCGATTGTTTCGGATTCTTTAATGTGTTACGTGATAACAAGGCAGCAACCGCAGTTCCTATGTACCTGATTCCTGCCCAAATCAGTTTGGTGCTTCGACTGCTTGTCTCTGAAGCAAAATCCCCTCGTTCTATCAAAACGGTGGACAATCCTCTTGTTGTTGCATCAAGCGCAGTACCGCAGCCAGTAGCTCCACCTCCTGTTGCACAGCTCGTGTCAGAATTTCAAAACACAAACATTTAACACCGCTTACCGATAACCACAATATCAAACATCTTGTTGCTCTTCAACTCTGCCAAGTGGTCCTTGCGACTTCGCCATTCGGGGATTTTTGTAGAAAGTTGTCGACCACGACCACACGCACTTCGAATCATGATCACTCGAGGCCCCCACCGCATTTTCTATTCTTTGGGTTTATGGATCTAGTGATCACCATTGTGACAGTGGTGATAGTTTCAGTAGCCCCACTACCAGAACCCTTGGCTGCCGCTGCTGCTACAGCACCACTAACATCCACTGCAGCATTAATCCTGGCTTATAACAAGTCCGAAAAAAATATAGAATCATTGGCATTTAATGTAGTGAAAGGCGTTTTTTCTAGCTTGATTTTTGCAGTTACCCTATGGTACTTGCTAAGATTTTTGAAAATGGAATTCTACCCTGCGTTGTTTCTTGCATACTCAAGTTGGACGTTCTCATGGCTAGTCTTCTTCCGAGCAGCATAAATACGGTACGGTCCCCTCATTATCCGTTATCCATGAATTCCATTTGGATGGATGGAATATTCGTTTTTTTGCCGTGGGTTGGTTCTAGGGTTGGTAAATGGAAATTCTGAAAAAAGGGGTTCATCATCTGTTATCACAAACTATAGGAGTAATTAATAACTGTAAATGACGGGATTTCTTCTCATTCTTTTTCCTACTGTATTCGTTAGATGTTATGGTAACATGGAATGAGGTAGTAAATGGCTATTGTGTCCTAAATGTCTCCTTACATTCAAATCATATGGGTTAGGATAACGATCTCCCAATCATTAGTGTTTTTCATAGAAGTGATGTAAAGGCTCTACCTTTCGATTGGAATTCAAGGAACAATTTAAAATGGGTGTTTTTTTCAGAAATAGATCAGTGTACGACTCAAAACAAAAGAATGTATTCAAAGCATAAATTTGTGATCCATAAAATGGAGAATAAGGGCAAGAAATTGCAAAAAGAACGGCAAGCGAGTGAGCTATTGGTAATGCGTTATATCGATTATACATGATCAAATCGCGAAAATTGACATTTTCTGATTTTTTTTCCTCTGTATCCAGTCGACACCAGTAGCATACATAGTAGTAGAGGCGTGTTTCTACTCTCTGTCCCCGCTATCTGATGAATCACCAACAGGTATACATGCAGATGATGCAACAGCGAATATTAGAAAACCACATTCAAAGTCAACTCCAACACATTCCGGATGATGACCCTCGAAAGCCTTTAATGGCACAGATGCTGATGGAACAGTTAGGGCAACAACAGCAGCTGCAGCAACAGCAGCATAACGGTATGCTTCAGATGCAGATGGACCCGATGCAGCAACAACAGCAGCAGTTCCTTAAAGCACAACAGCAAATGCAGCAACAACAGCAGTTGCAGCAGAAAGCACAACAACCACCTCCACAGCCCAAGCAACCAAAGCAACCCAAGAAAGATCCTAAACAAGAATTCAATAATGGGCTAAGTGACGAGTCTAAGGTTTCTTCAGGTACCCTTCAAAATCTTATCTCTTTATATAATCAGAAGAAGGCCCAAGAGTTGCAGGAATTAGAAATGCTGAGAAAGAACCCACGCCTTCTAGAGTTGTGCATTTTGAGAGAACAGAATACCCGGGTTTCTCTAGCTCTTAGATGCCAGGGTGTTGCCGACGACCAAGCATAGAATTATTTCATCGGTTTTTAAAATGTTTTATTTAAAAAAATGCTAAAAGTAATTAGATGGTACCATTCCGGTCTGGCCCGCAGTGGAAGTACATTTCCACCAGTTCGCATCACTCTTGTCCACCACTTCCAGTGCATCGTTTCTCTTGAAAGACAATTCATCAGGTCTATTTGCCGCGTAGTCGTATAGCGCAGTCACTTTAGGACGCTGTGTCACTGCAGGGGGTCGGCCCACCTGTCCAGGTCTAGTTGGGACTGGACGTGGCGGGACACTAGAAGATGGAGGGACGCTGGAAGTTGGAACAGCAGCCGGAGCCGAATACGGATTAGAGTAAGGGTTGGACGGGGGTGAGCTTGTTTTAGCCGGTATCGCAGCAGGTGCAGTATATGCTGGTGCTGCAACTGGGATAACTGGAGCTGGCGATGGAGCCGGGGCTTCCCAACTGGTTTCGTTGGTTTCTACGTTATGGTAATATGCTTTGCCGTCAGCAGTAAACACTTTATGCCATTGTGGAGGTATACCATTATTGGATTGATTGGAGTCCATCGATCGAGTTGACTGCATGCTATTACTGTTTGGCGTAGCAGACATTTGCTTGGAAGATTCGAGATCAGCATAATCTCCTTTGCGATCATGAATCATGTATAGTTCTCGATGAAGTGCATCTACCTTGAGTGGGACCCGGATCTCCCCTTGCAATATCCGTGCAGGGGTCACCGTTTCATCTTGGTAGTACTTTCTATTGTCGGCGTTCTTATCCGTTAAAAAAGCACCTTCCAGGGTAGCTCCAATGTATAACCCAGCAGCCTTGGAATAACTATATGCCGCAACTACCTCTTTGTTTGAGGACGCTCCCACGTGCGCTTCCATGTCTCGTCCTACAGGCCCCGCAGCAAGACTCAAATTTCCCCCCAGAGTCACCTGCTTGCCTCCCATGAAAGCTCTGACTGCCGACTTGGTATTCAATATGATCATCGAATCTATTTTCTCAGCACCAAAGATGAAACCACCTCCAAGTCCCCCGCATACGACAGCAGATGGACCAGACCAGCGCCAACCTCTCGGCTCCTATATATATTAATATTCGAATAACAAAACGAGCAATGGACTAGAACTTACAGATGTATCAGGTACTTTAACAATGACGCACCCGGCACCCATGTTGCCTCCAAGGAAGAACAAACCTGCTTTGAAGATCGTAATGAATGCAACTCCTTCGCAATGGCGGAGAAGAGTAGCAGGGATTTGCTTGTCGGCTTTCACATATTTTGGATTCACCATGTCATTGAGCATGCGAACACATTTGTCAGTGTATCCGTCCAAAGAAAACCTTCCCATGCTGGTATAACAATTGCAATGGATTTATACCCCCTTTACAAGAGTTGGATACTGTATTTTTTATTAATAACACAACAAAAAGCACTTGGAAGTAGTGGATAAAAGCGCCATCAAATCTAATTTCTTACTAAACAAGAGTATCTTGTTCGAAGAAAAGAACCTGATCGCAATTCGCGAGGTAATCAGAAGCAAGAACATTATGCGGAATCACTGAATTCACATTTATTTCTCCTGATGTATTTTAATAATTAAATTCAAATTTCACTCCAAATTATGTCTGTCATTAAAGCGTGCTCCACAAGCTTTGGAAAATCCTCCAGCATATACCCGAATCTCAATTTTTGATTCTTTACAAGAAACATGCGAATGAAATCAAACTCATCCGATTCAGGTTGAATAGCTGAATTGCACATGAAGGTGGTGGTCGGTTCGCAAATGTAATTGCATTGCGCTTGTACTCCACCACTAAGAGCTCGAAATGGCAATTCCCCCGAAAGCAATTCGAAGGACAAGACGCCGAAACTCCACCAATCGCTTTCATAGCTATGAGGTCGCCTTCGAAAAATCTCGGGAGGGGAATAATCAACTGTGCCGCATTCACTCACGATCTCATGCCGTCCTGTCGCTGGATTTAAATGAGTTTCGTCAAGAATTACAGCAAATCCAAAATCGATCAATCGAATATGACCGTCATGCGTCAACACGATATTCTCAGGTTTCAAATCACGGTACAGAATATTCTTTTTATGCAAATAGTATAGCGCCATTCCGATTTCCGCAATGTAAAAAATGGCGTCCCTTAAAGTTATTCCACAACTTAACTTGGTATATAAATCTCCACCTTCGCAATAATCAAGCCCGATGTACAAAATTTTCGGAGTCTGACATGCAAAGTGCATTTTCACTACGAAAGGATTATCCGCGCGAGTGAGTATTAGCAGTTCAGCTTCAGCAGTTTGTACGGCCCTTTTGCAGGATTTGTCAATGACTTTCACTGCCACTTGCTTTTCATTAGTAGTGTGGAGTAAACGAAGGAATCGTGGTGCAGAGGGTATTTGAGACACAATTTTTTCTTCAATGGATGCCAAGTACACCACCGCGAACGCACCTTCACCAATAAGTTTGAGCAATTTCAAGCCACGAGCTATTTCATTGGTCGAGGGAACTTCCCTTGCAAGTTCGGGCAGTACGAGAGTATTCTTTTGATTGGTTCGTCTGATTTTATTGACTATTGGAAAGTCTTTTCTTAGCGCAGGTTTCATGAATGTATTCATTGTTTTCGTTTTGATACGTCTGCATCAAACTTCAGCAATTTTGTTTTAACAAAACATCTGGCCTCCGATTTACTCCTCCATTTACTGGACTGGTTCTGTGCCTGAAAACTCAAAATGCACACTAGGTTTTATCTACCTACTACTATAAAACTAGTTAACAGATATTTTCAAATTAGTCGTGTAAATGAACGACCAACAAGTTTCGCAATTGATTATCGCAATGAAATTACTACTAAATAAACTACGTCAATTTTGTCCGGAACTTTTATGATACAGGAAAGTTGGTCGACAAATACATTTATATCGCTGAAAGATCTCCTTCAATTTCAGGTCCTTCATCAAGAGAACCCTGTTGAACTCTACTGCCCTCAGACTCATTTCTAACACATACAGGTCGCACTACTCTATTTTCGAATTTAGACCACAAGCTTGGCTTTTTAAGAACGTGACCGAGCTCAATACCGCTGTGGTTTACCGGATTACTTGGGTCCACTTGGGTATTAAATGAGTAGTTGTTATCGGCTGAGTCTTGAAGTTCTGAATCCACCAAATCAAATTTACGAACAATGTGCTCTATGGTGCTTCCACAAATGAAAACCGTGAAGAAAATGATGATGGAAGAAGCTGATTCAAAAACCCTGCCTGTACTTTCTGATGCCAATTCATTTGTTGATGCGGTTGCTAATGCATATGCCATGCCTCCTCTGAGACCAGCATACCACAGCACAAACATCTCACTTCGAGATATTTGCTGCCTTGAATTACGCGTCAAGTTCACAACCATACACAATGGCACCACGAGAAGCCTGGCTACCAAACATGCAAAGAAGCCACACACCCCGAACCAAATAGCTTCTGAACTCCAATCCCCATCACCAGTGAGCGTAGCCATTCCAAGATAAATAAAGATAAATGTTTCTGCGAGATAAGCTAGAGCTTCGTAAAAGTCTCTTAAAAATTTCTCCGATTCTATGGAAAGGTTCAGTCTAGTGTATGACGACATGAACATTCCACAGAATAGCAAAGACACGATACCCGATAATTCCAATCCTGCTGCAATTGCATAGGACAAATACGGCAACGTAATGGTTAATGCTGTTTCAAGCTGTCTCATATCTTTAACCCACAATTCAACATTTTTAAACAACAAAGCACTTGAAAATCCAACAAACACACCAACCGCTATAGAGCCAAAGAATATACGCAAAAATTCCAAGACTGACCCAAAGGCTGAAAAATCTTTAGAATCGTCGAGCATATCGTCCTCGTATGTCAGGATACTGCGAAACAGCACAATTGCCATTGCGTCGTTCAATAGACTCTCTCCAAAAACAAGGATAGCAAGTTTAGGCTTTACGCCCACTCTATTGAATGTAGCTAACACGGACACAGGGTCAGTCGCCGATATCAAAGCACCGAATGCCATACTTTCAACCAGATTGGTAGAGTAGACACCGCTAAAACTACTAAACATGAACATTAGCCCCCCTGTGCATATCGCAATGGACAATGTACCCACTACAGAGAGAAGACCAATAGCCCCGATGTTGGACATAAAAGCAGGTTTATTGATGGCATATCCCGAATGGAAAATGATCGGCGGTAATAGGACCGCGAAAAAAAGCGTTTCGTCGAAAGAAACGATTTTATCAATAGAGTGAACAAGATGATTGCCTGGGTTGTCAAATAACCTGATTAAACCACCTACACACATACCAAATAGGATCAGCATTCCTGTTTCAGGTATCAGAATCGCAGGAAACTTTCTCATCACATAAACGATGAGTTGGGAAATCACCAGGACAAGGAAGGACAAGGAAATAGCAAGATATTCAGATTGCTCCTTGTCATTGTCCATCTCAAGCTTCGAGGCCATACTCGGAGATAGTGTGGTATTCATATTCAATAGAACTTCGCAGTTTCAAGAATGATGGAGCCAGACCCGGACTTGGGAAAGCCCCCCTCCTACTGCACGTATTGTTCATGGTAGAATGGGAACACAATCTCGGCGATGATTCATTTTCTGAACTACTGACGTCAGCTGCGAAAGAAGCACTTTATGAAGACAATTCAAAACGTCCGCTAATGGTCTCTCCTATTTTCAAACCATGTCTTGTAAGGAGACTTTTTGTTGATACTAAACCGTCATTCGTTCGAGCTTCAATTCCTGTAAGCTGGAAGGAAGTTCTACCGCCTCAGAAACATATGGAGGAGAAATTTAACGCAGAAAAACCTGAATTCAACTTGGGAGAATCTACAAAAAAGCCGCTTGTGAACTTCGAAGCATTTAAAGAACTTATTCAAAATGGTGTTGAACATCGAACTACCCAAAGTGACTGGTTACGTTTTTGGAGCTCCACGAGCTTGGAAACATTTTCGCAGGTTTCTTGTGATCTATGGAAACATATTGTTTTATTATCTGGTCGATTTGCGGCCGATTTTGTAATCGACAAAATCGTTCCAGTTCTTTCGAAGAATATTCAGGTTGAAAAGCTTCGTGATCTTATTGAAATTGTCCTCCCTCAGAGTTATTGGGTATTTAAAGATATTCAGACTTTTCAGAGTTCATTGAAGGACTTGGATTTACGAGACGGCAAAGTCGAATTAATAATGGCGGAAACCTATTTCAAATTGTACAAATAAAAAAGCTTTTTACATATTACCATTTTATCCAGGGGAAACTGAGAGCACTAATTTATCAACACTTTATCCACTCTTCCTCTTCTTCAATGAATTTGAAGACCATCTCGGGTAAATAATACCACTTAAGATCTCCATCATCATACATAACTTTATGCTTCCGTTTCGTGGGATTGTATTCACAAATCGTACCTCGATACCACTTCCCACTCGACCACTTCAGCTCGATGCGGTATCCCAGCATGTCGGGCTTCGTGCTTGTTTTAATGTCAGCGACTTCCGTATCTAGGGCTGTAGAGCTTTCAGATATGTCTTGAGGCATATCCTCTTTCTTTATTATCTCAAAGTCGTCTTCTCCAGCTGTCCCTTCTGATGTCATGACTAACTTTTCTTCCCTTTTTGCTGGGAAAGACATTTCCTTTCTCCTAGTAGACCATTTATTGAATCAGCATGACCATTTCGTTTACGATGAATTTTATTCTTTCAACAATCTACGCCTTTTTCGGAGCAAGGAACTTGCAAATACAAATAGTACCCATCCTTTCACTTCAGTTTCTGACAAAATAGCCAGTGACCAAGAAAAGCTCATTCACCACCATTATATCTGATGCAGAACTTCAATCACGTTTAGTTAATTTGTTTCTTTGGTCTAGAGCTATTTTAAACCAGATAAGACAAGGCCACAACACCCAGAAACTATTAGAATGTAAATGCAATTCACGGCTGTACGTTACTAAGAGTGGACCAGTTTAAATAAAATAACAGAATGTCCGTGGTTTAATAGGAAATAAGTGGCGGTTAGGTGAGATTACACGGCGGTTCGTGGCCTCTCATACTGCCCATTTTTAAGGTAACGAAGTCATAGTACATGCAGTAACTGTAGTCATATTCATTGTCATTTATAGTGGACCTGATACTACACTTTGAAGTTTTCCGGAACTCAGTTGAGACTTCTGAGTGGCAGAATAGTGGAAACCCGAAGTTTACCATGGATGGATGCACTCAGTAGTATTTGATTCAAACAAACAGACTTGAGCAACTGATTTCTATGAATTTAGTGTCTGATAGTCATATTTGGTCTCGGCAATAGACTCCCAATCATGTTTGATGCTGACTCATCTTTCCAAACACTGCTTTCAGAGCTCTCCTTTTACGATGATGCAGGATATTTTAAGAAAGATATACTGGCCTATGTTAATTTCAATGGTGAGTCAGTTCACATTTTGGATAATTTTCATGTTTTGACTGTTTATCAAGGTTTTGTCCAGTCTTTTGGTATTAGTTTGCCAAAAACGATTAATGTTTACTCATTTCTCAATCAAACACTATTTTAATTAAAAACTCTTTGTTTTAGGTTGGCATTTCAGGGACAGCTCAAATCAGAATGTACAATTATCTGTGATAGTTCTGAATTTCACTTGCAGGTGCTTTTACATGATAATAATGGTGAAATTACTGTTTTAGTGTGGATTTCTTGGTCTTTAGGCATGCATTTGGCAATAGTCTGCCTTACAGGATTAATGGGGTCTCGTATTTCAAAACAAAATTTTAAAAAGCTCCTAATTTACAGAGTTAATTCAAGACATTCCACAGGATGTATATCGTCCTTCGATAGCTTCATTGGACACATCGCTCAAGATGTATTGATTTACAAGAACTTGTAATTTTTAAAAGCCGTTTATGGTCTTTGTACCATCTTGTGACAATAGTTAGACATTCAGACTTGACGTGGTCTTGAATCTCACAACAAACTTCTTGCAGTTCCTTATCTTCAATCTCTGAAGATAATTTGAGAGACACTGTCGTCATATTCCCCAGAATTTCAAAAGTTGTAAATGTCTGTTTAATCTACGCGGGGGCTCCTGTGCAATTATGCTACTATCATTGTAAGGTTTCTTCAGAGATGAGATCTCTCAACTGAGGGACTTGGGAAAAGATATCAACAGGAATGAGTTGTAATATATTCAAGGCACTTCTATATTCATCTAGTATGCCCTTGAAAATCTTAATCACGATATAAAACACCACGAGCAAAATAACCAGAAACCCGCAACACAATCCAATAAGAAGCATCGTTAAAGACTTTATCAGACCGGCAATAACAATGTCACCCAGTCCGATTCTAGATAATATTGCTTCTGATAACACTTCCTGTGCCTTAAATTCCGCAGGAGTGGCAAATGTCGCGTAGTAAGCAATGGGATCCGTGTTTTGAATCGCAATTCTGTTTTCTAGAGCATTGATCGCATATTGCAATCCGTTGGAAAGATCCTCCACAACAATGGATGTGTAGTTGGATTCCAGGAGAGTCTGACACCTTACAGAGAGACATGCATTATTGAACTCGATCTCATGAATTTTTGGAAAGGCAGCTTGGGAAGACATGGAGCCTATGGATTTGTCAGCATTCCCGTAATTTAAATCATCCGCCAATATTGAGAGTTCTGCCAGCAAACTTATCACCTTGTCTGACTGACTGTATAACTCAGGTTCATTGTTCCATCGATACTTGGTGTCATTGAAATTTTGTGCGAGCAATGCTATTTCCGCTCTATCCAAGTCATTCCATTGGAAAATCGAATACAGATAATGTCCTGAATACAATTGAATATCTGCAAGGTACTCATCTGATAAAATGCTTGTGATAATGAAACAAGCCCACACTGCCATCAACGGGACACACAGTTTCACTAGTTTGAAAACGAATCCCAATATTTGAATAGGGGAAAATGTGGACAAGATACTAAATCGACCATTCGGCAGGTCTTCCTTCGGTATAGCCTGATCCAATGGAGTGATCTTAGAATTACGACGGATTGATTTAGTAATCGTTCTTACACTGTCCGCTCTGTGTAAAGTTTGAGAAGCATCGTCTGCGAAATCATCGACACGGGCCATAAGTTCACTTCTGGGAGCTCCTGTCAATTGAATCTGTAACTCCGCCAGATCAGCTTGAGAACGACGAAGCAGGCGCCTCAACACTGATTTAGGGATACTACTAAATGTTGATGCCATGGAATACTTGGTCTTTTGAACAGAAAGCAAAAAGGGGAAGATCTGCAAAGACATGACAATGCCGAGTGCAATTACAACGAATACCAAACCACTTCGATTAAGTGACACAATCTTTGCAAGGTATGTTAATCCATTGTCAAAGAACGCCCGGCACAACTTCAGAGTCTCTTCCATGTACTGGAATGACACTGTGTTCGTTATATAGAGGGCAGAAACTTCCAGTTCGGGGCCACTTGCTTGAGTCATTCTTCGAGAATGGGTGGCTAAGTTAAGTGTTGCTAAATGCAAACTGGTTGAGATGTACGTAACTCCATCGGTCGTCTCCATCACGTTTTTGGAGCTAACGAAATTAGTTTGGACCGAGGCAAACACGGAAGATGTTTCGATCTCATTATAAATGCGACTCAACTGCGTAGACATCTCACCTATATTTTGTTTCATCCATTCGTCGTCAGAAGTTGAATTGGCGGAGATCAACAATGCCATGTTGATCAGGGCACTTGTGTGGAGCCATTGACCTACCAGGGTGACTTCATTCATCACCTGCTTAAAGTTGGAGAGCCAAAGCGCTTCCATCAGCACACTCACAAAGCTGAGAAGAATGAAGACGATCATTGAAAACAGCATGACTTTGCGGAACAGTCTGAATCTATCGATTCCCATCTGGACTCGAATAGCAACTGCTTTTGCGATTGAAGCATCGGTGAGGGTGTTGTTGGAACTTGTCACAGAACTGCGAACGCTCGCGGCACCCTCAATTGCATATGCATTCGGGGTCTTACCTTCTCTCGATTTTAAGGCTTCTAGACCATACGAATTTGTATCGTCATCGTCATCATCATCCATTCGCATAGAGCTCAAGTGAACAAACACAACATTGCTTCTTTCAATAGAAACATCTTTCTCAATCCACACCTTGTAATCATCACCATCAACGGATATATGGGTCTGACCTGAATTTCCATTCAGCGGACCAAGCGGCTCAAGCGCAGGTATCATGTTAACAAGTTTGACTTGGGAGGCATCCAGTTCACTCAACTGAGGAATTCCAAATGCCTCACGCGCTTCATTCGAGAAGAAAATCATGGAACCGTCGGATGAATTTACTGCAATAACCGGATGGTCACATTTCATTTCGAAAAGAGAAGCAGTTAAAACCAAATTGCCGTCCATATCCAAAGTAGAATTCAAAAATATCCTGACTCTTTTGACGTATTGGTCATCGTACCAAACCCAAAAGTCAGTTAGGTCGTCGTTGGTTTTGTCTTTGGTTTCATTTTGGACCAATTTTTTGATGCGCTGTTGCTCTGTGTCAGGAAAAAACTCCCAGAATTCTTTTACACTCATACCTAGAACCGTCGAGCTGTTTTCGGTCAAATCCTTGATCGTTCCGAAATCTTGCTCGTCGCCTACAAAAGTGCAGTGAACTGCATCTTCAGCGGAATCCGAATTAAATTTATCTTGGTTGTGCTTTATGCGTTCTTTCAATCCGCTAAGTAGAACCGACAGTGATTTATCGTTCAAGACATGCTTGGCATATAGCTCATACAGATGCACGGACCTCCAGGAACTTTTTGAAAGCACGATTAATCTAAATAAATGCTTTTTAGCGATATCAGATGTATTGAAGATCTTGGATGCAACTTCAAATATTTCATCGGTAGATGATTTCTGCCTAGATATCAGTTTCCAGAACCTTATAGAGTTTTGAACAGATTCTTGAACCAGAGCAATCGCCTGTTGCCTGTGAAAAGCCACAGCCAAGAAATTTAAGGCGCCATCTGTTCCGCTCACTGCCTCCTGCTGCCTCTTTATACTTTGAAAGTGAGCGAATTTAAGATCTATTGATAGGTTCAGTTTGTTGCATTTCTTGATATACTCACGAGCTCCCATCATGTCATTGCCGCAATGCTCCATCAGCTGCGAAAAGTGCATCAGCAAGTATGGCGACTCTGGAAAGAATCTCTCCACTATTTCTGCCAACTCCTTGGCAACAGTCTCCCAATTTTTATTCGAAGGCTTGTATTTCTGTCTCAGAACAACCTCTGAGAGTATCGGAGACATTTGGTGATATATTTCCATCTCAGTAAGAGTTTGCAACCTAATCTTGAATTTTGAGGTAAGAACTGAGTTGAAACATCTAGGTGTGGACCGATTGCTGGAGCAGTTGTTGCTTCGGTATTCCACAATTTTATTTTTATATTTGACAATGAAGCTGTCGTTGCTCCAGAGGATGGTGAGAAATACATTGCTCGCCTTGGAAGGCAAGCGACGATAAAATCTCCCAAGTGACTGACATGTGGTTCGTAGACATCGCAATATGGGCTTAGCGGCTTTCAACTTTTTAGTAATGAATATGCATCTTCATTTTAAAACGGAAAATATGAACCTGTTGAAGGGTTTCCGAATTTAAATACTTCCAATGTTTTAGATACCAGGTATGAATATTCATTTTAATTAGAACGGAAAATATGAACTTGTTACAGGGTTTCCGAATTTAAATGCTTCCTCTTAAACCTTCACTAGGTATTCCGACAATACCGAGTACGATTCCAAGGGAGAAGAGGAGCACATAAAGAGCAGAATGAATCGGCACTTCGCTCTATTCAAAATTTAATTTTTTTTTTTTTTTTTTTTTTTAACAAACAAAAAATAATTAAAATTTTTTCCCAAAAACAAAAAAATCGATTTTTGAACAAAAAAAAATAAAA
>Ga0105055_10004731_pt1 | contig 19681 bp, 11 predicted proteins | sample BON03_FD_78090 | JGI IMG/M metagenome (GOLD analysis project Ga0105055, IMG submission 78090) | Freshwater microbial communities from Lake Bonney liftoff mats and glacier meltwater in Antarctica - BON-03 | ecosystem: Environmental > Aquatic > Freshwater > Ice > Glacier meltwater | place: Lake...
CACTGAAAACAAAAAAATCGAAGCTTTTCCTCAATGCGGAAAAAAACCGAAAGGTACAGATAGCTAAAAAATCTAAAAACTGGCTTTTTTTGAAAGAATCAAGGGGTTTCCGTTCTGGCACTATCTAAAAAAAATTGCTACCTTGAAAGAGGATTTTTAATTATCGCACCCCAAATGACCGACAAACAGCTTTGCGCTCTTCTCCACTGTGGCGACAAAAAAGCTTTTGATATCCTCTATGAGCGGTATTGGAAACGGCTATTTGTTTATGCCTACAAGATTTTTGAAGATCAGTTGGTTTGCGAAGACATCGTGCAGGAGGTGTTTGTCCGCTTGTGGGAGAGAACAAGGGAGGTAAAGATCGAGGAGTTGGAGAATTATTTGCTGAGAGCTACAAAATATCAGGTGTTGAACGCTATCCGGAACATGAAGCGAACAACCCCTTATGAGAACATTCTTCCCCATCTTCCAGTGGGGTTTGCGGTAGATGTGATCTATGAAGCAAGAGAAACCTCCCAAATCATAACCAACAGCGTACAGGCGCTGCCCGAAAAATGTCAGGAGGTATTTCTTCTGAGCCGGGAGATGGAACTCTCCAACAAGGAAATTGCCGAAAAATTAAACATTTCAGTAAGAACTGTAGAAGCCCATCTATACAAAGCATTGAAAATCATTAAAAAAAACCTTGGCGAAATTAATTTCTGGATAATGGCTAGTTTTGGTATTTTCTGATAATTTTATATTATAAATATAGATAAAAGCAATTTTTATTTTTTAAAAGCTTAATATTAGGTTGAATAGTTTTATATGAAATACAGATAAGCCAACTTTTTTTTGTTTCAGGGTAAGTAGTAGGGGTCAATGGTGGTACTCTCTATTTCAAAGTGATTATGGGACATGAATAAGGAGCGTTTTTTTATACTTCTGGACAAACAGGCTTGCGGGACGACCACTGTGGAGGAAAATCAACAGATTTCTGACATTTTTGACAGGATGCAGCAGCGTTCTCTTTCATGGGAAATGAATGAGCAGGAAGAAAGAGCCATCAAATCACGAATCAAGCGCCGGATTGATGCCCGAATAGAACAAAAGAAGCAGGTTACCTCCCATTACCTCCCTTACTGGCGGGTGGCAGCATCCATTATTTTCCTTCTAGGATTGGGGTACCTGATCTTCAGTCAGGCGGACCAAGAAGTTGCCCCGCAGTTGGTAGAGCGCATCACAGGAGAACGCCAGAAAGCGGTTATCACATTACAAGACGGAACGGTGGTCTACATGCATGTAAATTCCGCTATCCGGTTTCCCAAGGAATTCGAAGCAGATAGCCGAAAGATTGAATTGGAGGGTGAAGCTTTTTTTGAGGTAGTTCCTGATAGGCAAAGGCCTTTTATCGTGGAGAGTCGCGGCGTAAAAACGCAGGTCTTGGGAACTTCCTTTAATGTGAAAGCGGCGACAGGTAAGCATGTAGAAGTGATGGTAAAGACGGGTAAGGTAGTGGTTTTCCAAGGGGAGGTAAATGAGGAGCAGCAATTGGTTCTCAGTCCCCGTCAAAAGGTAACGGTAGATCCGCTCAATCGGAAGATGTCTGTAGAAGAAGTGGATGTGGATGAATACATGGCCTGGCGTTCGGACGAAATAGCCTTTGATTTGGTGCCTTTTAGAGAGGTAATGAGCCGTTTGGGCAAAGTCTATAACCTGGAAATCCAGGTTGAAGGAATTTCCGGTATGGAATGCCTGATCAAAGCGACCTATTCCAACCGAAGTCTTTATTCGGTCTTGTATGGGTTAAAAAACCTGGTGGATTTTGACTATGAGAAAACGGCCAATGGGAATATGTTGATCCGGTATCGAGGATGTAGAAATTAATATGCGAATTAAGTAAATAATAGCTTATTAAAATGAAGAAAAATCAGGAAAAGAAAAGATTGCCTATGAAAGAATAACTGTCTTTAAAACAAATCCGGAACTGCTGCAACAGTCCCGGATGGATTTTCAACGGGCTAGTGCCCATCTAGTTTAACAATAAACACTCAAAATTATGAAAATTAATTTACTAAGGCTAATTGTGCTTTATTCAAAACAAACCCTCAGGTATTTTCTGCTGCAATTGCTTGTCATGCAGGTCGTGTTGGCAGAACCGTCTTCCTCGCAGAGCATGGAGGATTATCAGGTTAGCATACGTGCGACCAATCAGCGTCTCGTTCAGGTATTGGCCGAATTGGAGAAGCAGACGGATTTTGTCTTTGCCTATAACCAGGAAGTGGCCCGGGATCGCTCACGGATTACCCTCAACCTCTCCACCGACCTCAAGTCCATTCTCCAAAAAATCACCGAGCAGGTAGATTATGATTTTAAGCGGGTCAATGAGAATATTTATGTGGTGCGGAGTGAGTTAGTTTTTCTGTCAAAAAGAAAAAATGAACCCATCGAGGAAAACTTTAACTGGCTGGACATTAAAATTACCGGAAAAGTTACTGACCAAAACGGAGAGCCTATCCCCGGCGTCACGGTTTCCATTCCGGGAACCTCTGTTGGGACTGTGACTGATATAGATGGTGCTTTCCGGATCGAGGCGGAGGAAGGAGTCAGTTTGACTTTTTCTTTTATAGGATACCTGAGCCAAAAGATTACAGTAGGCAATCAAAATGTAATTAATGTCACCTTAAAGGAAGACATATCAAATTTGGAAGAAGTAGTTGTGGTAGGATACGGTGTGCAAAGAAAATCTGATCTCACGGGATCTGTTGTTAGAGCCGATATAGCCGCTTTCCAGGAATCTCCAAACGTATCCATTATGCAATCACTTCAAGGTTCTGTAGCTGGCTTGAATGTAGGACAAGTAAACCAAGCAGGTGGGGAGCCAGATATCCAAATCCGGGGGCGAACTTCACTTTCAGGAGAACAAAGCCCGCTGGTAGTAATAGATGGAGTCATTTATAGAGGGAACATCAATGATTTAAACCCCAATGATATAAAATCGGTTGATGTGCTGAAAGATGCGAGTGCGGCCGCCATTTATGGTTCTCAGGCCTCCAATGGCGTAATCATTCTTACTACTAAAAAGGGTTTGGGTTTAGGGAAACCGACGATTAACTACTCGAATAGCTTCACCCTACAGCAACCCATTAAAGAGTTCCGAACGGGAACATCCGATGACTATTTAAGAAAGACTGAAGAATCTGATTTGTACAACAGCAGGACTGAAGCTTCAGGATATTTGGAACCTAATCCAAATTGGGAGCCCTCCTCCAATTTTAAAACGAGCGACGAAATCATTGCTTATGGCCAAGGACGTTCGGACAATTGGTATGGGTTGATGACCAATGACAATCCTTATATTCAAAACCATAATTTGTCCCTGGCCAATTCTTCTGAATACTCTAATTATTTCATTTCATTGGGACATACCGATCAAACCGGCCACTTGGTCAATGAAGGCTACAAACGGATCAATGCAAGAGTAAATTTGGAAACCAACGTCACGGATTGGTTAACTTTTGGCTTGCAGTCCTCCTTCGCCAAAAGCGATTACCTGGGGCCGACACCAGGATTAGGTAACCGCTATTTATCGCCATTTGCTACGGCCAGGGATGAAAATGGAGCGTTAATTCAAATAACAGGTGGCAATACCATCAACCCATTGGTGCAATTGGAAGCTGATTTTGTGGATAAAAGGCTTAGTTTTTTTGGTAATTTTTATACCCAAATCGATTTTCCATTTTTGGAAGGATTGAGTTATAAGGCCAATTACCTAAACAATTACACAACTGATCAAAATTATTACTTTAGAGAATATGCCAGTAATTTTCAGGGTGGTGGTGAAAAGAGACATCAAATAAATTACAATTGGTCCAGCGACCATATCCTTACCTATAGAAAATCATTTAATGATGTCCACAATATATTCCTGACCCTGCTATATGGTGCAGAAAGCCGCGAATCAGAATATACGCAGGCAACCTCCTTTATTTATGCCAATACTGCATTAGGATACAATAACCTTCAATCTGGAAGTGCTGATCAGCAAAGGACCAGTTCCGGAGGCTGGGATGAAACCAGTTTGTATCAAATGGCCCGTTTGTTTTATGGATATGACCACCGCTATTTATTTACAGGGACTATCAGAAGAGATGGTTTTTCTGGATTTGGAACAACGAATAAATTTGGCTTATTTCCATCCCTCTCATTCGCTTGGGTAGCCAGTGAAGAAACTTTCATTGCTGATAATTTTAATTGGTTGAACAATTTGAAAGTAAGGGTTTCGTATGGTTCCAATGGAAACCGTACCGTAGGACGGTACCAAACCTTGGCAACAGTAGCCGGAGGATTTAATTATATAACTGCTGATGGGACACCAGTATATACACAAGCCATTGATAAATTGGCAAGCCCAAATCTAAAATGGGAGACCACAACTGGTATTAACCTTGGGCTTGATTTTGCCATTCTGGGAAACAGGATCACTGGGTCCGTCGATTATTACAATAATGAAACCACGGACTTATTGTACCAAGTAGATATTCCGGGTATAAGCCGGTTTGAAACCTTTCCAGACAATCTTGGAAGAATTCATAACCAGGGTTTGGATATAGCAATCACCACAGCTAATATCAGAAACAAGGAGGTTTCTTGGGAAAGTTCATTTATATTTTCAAGAAACAGGAATGAATTGAGAGAATTGTTGGGCTTTGACCTCGATGGAGATGGAGTAGAAGATGATTTGGTTTCTGAGGGCTTGTTCATTGGCTATCCTTTGGATGCGATATTTGATTATTCCATCAATGGTTTATATCAGGTCAATGATGAGATACCTGTATATTCTGATTTGGGAGCCTATAAGGTAGTGGATATCAATGAAGATGGGACAATCGATCCGGGCGACAGAAGCATCATCGGTTACACAGAACCTTCTTTTCGTTTCAGTATTTCCAATACGTTGGCTTATAAAAATTGGACTTTAAGGGTTTTTGTCAATTCTATCCAAGGTGGAAATTCCAGGTATTTGGGTCAGGATAATATCAACAGTTGGGGGATTATCAACCAGGAAAACCATTTCAACACTGATTTTCCACTGGGTTTGGACTATTGGACACCTGAAAATACAGACGCCGTTTATGAACGTCCCAATATTAACGTATCAAGTGGTATAGCCGGTACAAGGTATATAGCCAGAAGTTTTGTTAGGCTTCAGGATGTTTCATTGGCCTACAATTTCCCAAAAGAATTATTGGACAGGGTCAAACTTCAGAATTTAAAGGTTTTTGTGAGTGGTAAAAACCTGTATACCATGACCAAATGGCCTGGTTGGGACCCTGAAACGGGACAGAACATCAGCCGTAACGGAAGACCGGTTCTTAAAGGCTATTCTGTGGGACTTAATTTGGGATTTTAATGAATAATGGCCTAGTAAATTGCAACACCATGAAAACGATAAAAAATAATTTCCTTATAATAACAATGATCCTGGCAACTCTGGGATGTAATGAGGACAGTTTTCTAGAAGAAATTCCTAAGGATTTTCTCTCTCCGGAAATAGCCTACGTGACGCTGAAGGATTTCGATGCAGCAGTATTGAACTTGTATGCACAAACGCGAAATGAATTTTTCACTAGCGATAATCAAAATAATTTTCCCGCAATAAGTTGGGATGGGACGGATATGGTCTATGCCCATAAAAATTTTGGGGTCCGGCCGGATTGGGGAGGGTCTTTACTTCTCCCGACCAATACCAATCTTGTTTATGGTGCGATGTGGAGACCGGCGTATCAGATTATCTATGACGTCAATGTGATCATAGGTCGATCAGAAGGCCCACAAAGCCAATTGAATGATGCACAGAAAAAGCGAATTCAAGCAGAAGCTGCCTTTTTTAGAGGTTATATGTATAAAATGCTCGCTAATTTATACGGGAACGTGCCTATTGTTTTAGAAGAAGTTACCTCTCCCAGAAGGGATTTTGTCCGGTCGAGCAGGGAAGAAGTTTACCAACAAAGCGCGGCAGATTTGAAGTTGGCAGCTGAAGTACTACCAGATGTAGATGAGGTGGATGATTCCAGGACGAATAAATTAGCCGCCTCTCATTTGCTTTCTGAAGTTTATATTTCCTTGGGGATGTGGCAGGAGGCAGTAGCCGCTGCAACAGCCGTAATTGATCATCCCCGAACTGCACTTATGACCGAAAGATTTGGATCCATGGTGGATCACCCTACTTTGGGTGGAGATGTTTATTGGGATTTGTTTAGGCAGGGTAACCAGAACCGATCTACGGGAAACACTGAGGCCATTTGGGTGTTGCAATATGAATTTAATGTCCCTGGGGGAAATGACGGATTCCAATTGGAAAGAACCATAATTCCCAGGTTATGGCAAGCCAAAATAGCCAATAATGATGGGTCGTTACATCCTTTGATACCCTATCCCAATACCAATTATTATGGGAGAGGTTCAGGATTCATGAGCCCATCTCGCTATTTGTATGATAATATCTGGAGGAAAAGCGGGTATGACCAGGATATGAGGAATTCCGAATACAACATTGTTAGGGATTTTATTGTCAATAATCCCAGTTCAGACCATAATGGCAAATGGGTATTCAAAGACAACGTCCCCATAGCCTTGGAATCTGTCAATGATACCACAAGAAATTTCTTTCCTGTTTTTGCTAAAGCCTCAGTTGTCGGGCAACATCCTTCGGAGCTGTACCATAACGATCAGACCGTTCCTGGGTCACTCACCAATGCTGCCCAGAGAACTTTCAGGGACAGGTATGTCATACGTCTGGCAGAAACTTACTTGCTTAGAGCTGAGGCCTATTTGGGAATGAATGATCTGGAAAAAGCTGCAGGCGATATTAATACCGTCAGAAATAGAGCTCAGGCACCCGAGGTAAGTGCCGCTGATTTAGATATGGACTATTTATTGGATGAGCGTTTAAGAGAATTACATTTTGAATCCCTGCGCTTGCTCACCCTTACTCGTTTGGGGAAATTGGTGGAAAGAACCAGAGCCAATAATCCTTGGGTAGGAGAACTCTATCAGGATCACAACAACTTATGGCCCATTCCTTTCAATGAAATTGAAAAAAATATTGAAGCAGATTTAGGGCAAAATCCGGGTTATTAATACCATGACGGAGCTTTTATACTGATACTTGGTATAAAAGAGAAAAGGCTCTAGGAGCGAAAATTGGAAATTTACCCCACCAATTGACACAATTCGGAGGCCGGGATAATTTCCCGGCTTCCTTTTAAAAAAATGGAGTTTGTATGAGTCAAATGGGGTTGAAGGCAATTCACCCTTGATTATTTTTAATTTAATTGTACAAGTAAAATGAAGCAAAATAAAAGAAGGTCCTTTTTTGGGAAATTGGGTGTTGTGTTTATTACGTTTTTTTTAGGAAAAGTCAAACCACTGGTATCAAAGGAAAATCACCTGAATCAGGTTAAAAATTCTCCATCGATTCTAAAAGAAGTCTATTTTACCAATGGATTTAAAGTGACTGAAGTTTCACAGGGTGAAGCCATCATTTGGACTAGATTATGTTCCAGTGAAAAACCCAATCCAATTGTCCATAAAAAAAGTAAAACAAAGGTAAAATCCAATAATTTTTATCCAGTGGATTTTGATGAAATGCAACCGGTGAAAAATATGGATGGTGGAGTGGAAGGTGCAGCGGGAAAGGTTAGGGTGAAGTATTCTGCTAAAGGAGAAAAGACGGTTTCTGATTGGGTAACAGCTGCGGCATCTAGTGACTTTACAATACAAATTCCAGTTACAAAACTTAAAACAGGTACAAAATACCATTTTCAACTAGAGGCCATTCCTTTGGATAGCAACAATAAAACAATAGTTGAAGGTGAATTTAAAACTGCCTATGGTCCGGATGAATCTGTGCCGGTAAATTTCACCACTTCCACTTGCCAATATTTCTGGAATTACGATGATGAAAACCGGGGCTTTAAAACCTATGATGCCATGCGCAAGTTAAAGCCAGATTTTTTCGTACATACAGGTGATTATGTTTATTATGACAGAATTGGCCCTTTGGCTACCGTTATAGAAAAGGCGAGGCATAAATGGCATGCAATGGATGGCTGGTCGGCTATAAAGGAATTCTATGAACAGGTCCCAATTTACATGCTCAAGGATGATCATGACCTTTTAAAAGATGATGTTTATCCTGATTCCAGTCCTTTAGGGGAATTTACTTTGGAGCAAGGGTTGAAAGTATGGCGGGAGAATGTACCATTAAAAGACAAACCTTACCGGACATTTAGGTGGGGGAAGGATTTACAGATTTGGCTCGTGGAAGGAAGGGAGTTCCGTAGCCCTAAAGAACTACAGGCCGGAAGCCCCAGAACCATTTGGGGTGAAGAACAGAAGAAGTGGTTTTCAGAAACCATGGAGGCTTCTGATGCAACCTTTAAAATTTTGTTTTCCCCTACGCCTGTGGTAGGCCCAGACAGAGAGAATAAAGTGGACAACCATGCCAATAAGTTATTTGAAGAAGAAGGAAATTGGTTAAGACAATTTTTGTCTGGAAAAAATGGTGTTTTTGTAGTCAATGGTGATAGGCATTGGCAATATTTTTCCATAGATAAAGAAACAGGTTTGAGGGAGTTCGGTGCAGGTCCTGTGTCTGACGCCCAGTCTGGGGGATGGTCTCAGGATGACAAACGACCTGAGCACCAATTTTTGAGAGTAAATGGAGGATTTTTAGGTATCAAAGTTTTCCGCCAGGGAGACATCCCAAAAATTGATTTCAGGCATTATGATGTAGCAGGTAAAGTGATGAATCAAGAAGAGTTTGATAGTTAATGTAGTTCTAATTGAATTAAAATTATATTTCGTTGAATGATGAAAATAAAATACTATTTATTCAATCCATATTGGAAGGTTAAATTCCCATCAAAAGCACCCAATTATTGTTTGGTGATTTTGCTTTTTGGAATGTCTCTTCAAATCAGTGCCCAGGATTTCGGAGAACAGGGTCATCCCATGAACAAAAACACCGATAATCGGGAGATTTTGAAATATTGGGGTACTACTCTTGAGGCCGAAAAAACGCTGTACGAATCGGCTTATCAAATTTTATCAGCCAATAAAAATTCTTCCTATGCTGATTTAATGAAATCCGCTTCATTTAAAAACCTGATTCATCAGCAGGAACGTATAATCCTGGCAGGCCCCATGCTAGGGCAGATTAAATCAAACGGGGCTACGGTCTGGGTAAGGACCTTGGAGCCATCGAAAGTAGAGGTTTGGATAGACAATGAAGAGGGAAACTCAATTTTTGGCCCGGTCTATTCTACTAAGGAAACTGAATTGGCAGCAGTTGTGAAGATAGCTGGTTTAAAACCCTCTACCCGGTATCCATACAAGATCATTGTCGACGGTAAAATTATTTTGCCAGAGGTTGAACAAATTATTACGACACTGCCCGATGATAATCAAAACGAAGAGGTGAAAATAGCATTCGGGTCATGCCCTCATCGTTGGGGCTTGGGAAATCACACGTTATTAGAACAAATTCATGAAAGAGGAAATCAAGCGATGTTATTGTTGGGTGATATTGCTGTACAGGATCGAAATGACCATTTAGGATTACATAGGGCAGATTATTTATTGAGAGATTTTTTACCTGCATGGAAAAGTTTTGCCTCAAAAATGCCTGTTTATGCCTCTTGGGATGACCATGATTATTTTGACAACGATAAAGCCGGAATACCAAATGGTTATACCGAAAAGGACCGCGAAGGAGTAAGGAAAGTCTTTAAATCTTCCTGGGCAAATTCCTCCTATGGTGATGAGTCTACTAATGAGGGCATTTTTACAAGGGACAGAATAGGTCCATTTGATATAATCATGACGGATAACCGGTTCTACAGAACTGGAGAAAAAGGATCCTTTCTAGGCCAAGGTCAAATGGATTGGTTGAAAGCGCAGTTATTGGATTGTAAGGGGCCGTTTATCATTCTTTCCTGTGGCACTATGTGGAGCGATTATGTGTCCAATGGAAAGGATTCTTGGGGTGTTAATGATCCAGAAGGAAGAGAAGAGATTTTTAGTTTTATAGAAGAAAATAAAATCAGTGGCGTGCTTCTAATTTCTGGTGACAGGCATGGTGCTCGAGGATTTACCATTCCAAGGAAATCTAATTTCGGATTTTATGAATTTGAAGCGGCAAGTTTGGGTGCAAGGGTAGGGCCTGCTGCCAAAGATCCTTCTTGGGATACCCAGTTGTATGGAATTGATGGAAAATTTGCCTTCGGTGAATTTACATACCTTCCTTCTACTGAGAACCCAGCTGTTGTGTTCCGACTTGTCAGCGAAGATGGCATATCAATTTTTGAAAAAACGATCAGAAAGGGTGAATTAACGCCGTAATTAATTCTTTCATTTATTAAGTGATTAAACGCCAAAGCAATTGGCTTGTTGAAAGAATAATAGGATGGGATTTTCTCATCTTCATTAATAAAATTGACTTGAAATTATACCCTTAAAGTTCATTTCAAATTTTTTATTTGGTGATCACTATCATAGGAATTTATAAAAAGGAGCCCCTTTTTAACAATTTATTTCACCGTTTGTATTTTTAGAGCAATAACAATTATGGTAATTTTTATATATTGATGAACAAAATATAATTGGACAGTCAATTAGCCTTTGTAACCTGAATTGAAATGTAGGATTCAGGAATTTGATTTTCTATCAAAGGTTATTAACAATAACTTAAGATAGAAAATAAAACAATTTATTCAATCACCTTAATCAATAAACCCATGAGAAAAAAGTTTACAACCTATCAGCTGGTTTGGTTGGTGGCATTTTCTGTGTTGACTCTCAGCATCCAGATGCAAGCAAGTGCAAATACAGTAAAATTAGCTGTCAACCTTCCCGAGGAATTTGGGTCGATCAATTCCGAAAATGCCTTACCTGTACCTATTAATGGGACCGTCGTAGATCAGAATAATTTACCTATTCCTGGCGCTACTGTTATAGTAGTAGGTACCAATTCAGGTACAGTCACCGATATTGACGGGAAATTCAATATCGCTGCTACAGCAGGCCAAGTCATCAGGGTTTCATTTATCGGCTTCCAGTCAGCTGAAATAACCGTTGGCAATCAGACCGTTTTAAATATTTCCTTGCAGGAAGATACTTCTTCTCTTGAAGAAGTGGTTGTTGTGGGCTATGGAACCCAGCGTAAAAGTGATCTGACAGGTGCTATTTCCTCAATATCGAGCAAAGATCTAAAGGAAACGCCTGCAGGCAATTTCTTGGAGCAGTCACAGGGAAGGCTTGCAGGTGTAGATATTGTTAGAGCAAATGGTTCACCAGGTTCACCGGTGCAAATCAGAATAAGAGGAAACAGGTCTATCAATGCCAGTAACGAACCCCTTTATGTAATAGATGGTATTCCCACAAGTGCGAATGTCAATGATTTTAATCCCAATGATATAGAATCAATGGAAGTTTTAAAGGACGCCAGTTCGGTTGCCATTTATGGTTCCAGAGGAGCTAATGGCGTCGTTTTAATAACTACAAAGAGAGGTAAGACGGGTAAGGCGGTTGTTAGTTATGATGGTTACTATGGAGTAAAGCAACCCATTGAGAATCTTAATATTATGGATGGTAACCAATTTGCTGCCTACTCCCGTATTTCAAGAGGACATGATGGAAATGATGCCAGTTTTGATGGTAATTTTTTAGCACCACTGGAAATTGAAAATTTGCAGGCGGGTAGGTTTACGAATTGGCTTGATTTGGCCGTTCAGACGGGTAGTCAGCAAGACCATCAGGTTTCGGTTAGCGGTGGGACAGAAAAGATTAATTATTATGTTTCCGGTTCTTTTTTCAAGGAGGATGGGTACATCCCTGGGACAGATTTCGAAAGGACTGCTATCAGGGTGAATTTGGAATCCAATTTAACCGATAGACTTAAAATGGGGATTAGTGCAACGGTTAGTGTCAGCGAAAGAAACCAGATGGAGAACGCCCCATTTTCAAACTCAATTGGTTATTCACCACTGGTAGGTCCTTATGACGAAGAGGGTAATTTCCTGGCTTTTCCGAACCCTAGGGAAGGTTTGCTGGCCAATCCCCTACTTAATTACGAACCTTATCAATATATTGATGAAACCAGAGGGCATAGAATTTTTGCCAATTTGTATGCAGAATACCAGTTTACTGAAAATTTAAAACTTAGGGTAAATTACGGGCCGGACTTTAATTTATCCAGAAGAGGTACTTACAGCGGTATGCTGGATGGAAACATCAACAGAGGTTCAATTAATAACCAAATGGATTTTGCTTATACTCAGGAAAATATCCTTTCATATGACAAAAACATTGGAAAACATGCCATAAATCTGGTGGGTTTGTTTTCGGTGCAGTCAAGCAGATTTGAATCATCTTCACTTTCAGGGCAGGATATTCCTATTGAAAAATCCCTGTTTTATGATCTGGGTAGCTCCTCCACCATTACCGGTATCGGTAGTTCTCTTGGCGATTGGGGGCTTATATCATATATGGGCAGGGCCAACTACCGCTACAATGATAAATTTCTACTAACATTGACGGGGAGGGCAGATGGCTCTTCCAGATTGGCTGAGGGAAATAAATGGGCGTTTTTCCCTGCTATTTCCGCCGGATATATTTTAACGGAAGAAGATTTATTGGACGATTCTAAAATTTCCTTTTTAAAGTTTAGGGCCGGTTATGGAGAAGTGGGTAATACTGCAATTGATGCTTTTCAGACCCTTGGAGGTCTAAGCAGGACCACTTATATTTTTGGTTCTACTGCGGCTTTTGGCTATGCAAATAGCCTGATCCCAAACCCTGATTTGAAATGGGAAATTTCCAAAACTGTCAATTTGGGGATGGATTACGGTTTGTTTGAAGACCGAATAAACGGTAGTTTGGAGTATTATATTACCAACACAAGTAATTTGTTGTTAAACAGATTTTTGCCTATTACCTCCGGCTATAACTCAGTGTTGCAAAATATAGGAAGCACCAGGAACTCGGGCTGGGAACTGACTGCCAATGCCAACATTATCAACCAACCAACCGGATTGAGTTGGGACGTAAGCATGAACGTTTTTTCCAATCGCGAACAAATTACGGAGCTATTCGATGGGGAAAGTGATGATGTGGGAAACAGGTGGTTCATCGGTGAGCCGATAAATGTTTTCTATAGCTTTGAACAAGGAGGGATATGGCAAACAAATGAAGCAGACCTTGCCGCTGATAATGGGCAGCAACCTGGTGACATCCGCATAAACGATGTGAATGGGAGGGGAGCTGATGGAGAATTAAACGAACTGCCTGATGGGAATATAAATGCTGACGACAGGATAGTTTTGGGATCTACTGTTCCTGTCTGGTCCGGAGGAATAACCAATAGGGTAAGCTTTAAAGGTTTTGACTTATCGGTATTGGTTCATGCTCGGATGGGACAAATGCTTAACAGTGCTTATCATAACCTTGGAGGTAACAATTGGCAGGGCCGGTACAATGCCATCACCATGGATTACTGGACTGCTGATAATCCTACAAACGCCATCCCAAGACCTAATGCGGGAGAGGCTCCTTTGTATGCAGATGCTGTCCGTTATTTTGATGGATCATTTATTAAGATCCGGAACATTGCCTTGGGGTACAATATCAATGCAGGCCTGATCAAAAAATTAGGTTTAACTTCAGCAAGGGTCTACTCTACAGTAAATAATGCCTTTATATTTTCTCCATACACAACAGTGGATCCGGAAACTTCAAATGGTAATGTGGGCGGTGGAAGTCCGCTTACTACTGCATCTTATATTTTCGGTATCAATCTTAAATTTTAACCTGTCGAAATGATGAAATACTTAAATATATTTATTTGTTCACTTCTGGCATTTCAATTATGCTCTTGTAGTGAGATATTGATTGAAGATCCTGTTAGTTTGGCCACTTCAGATGGCTATTATACCACTGAAAGAGGAATTGAAGATGGTCTCAGGGCATCTTATACTACCCTTAGAGGTTTTTATGGGCAGCAAAATGGATTTTTCCTGACTGTAACCGGTACTGATATCTTTACCAATGGTTTTGGTGGAGTTGCCAATAATCCGGACATTAACAATTATTCAGCTAATTTTCTCGGGACAAATTCAACCGTCACCAATATTTGGAATGCACTATATGTAGGAGTAAACCAATGCAATACAGTAATAAGTAAAGTAGCTGATGTTAATGATATTTCTGAAACCCGCAGAAAAGAAGTAGAAGCAGAGGCAAGGTTTCTTCGTGCCCTCTACTATTTCCACCTGGTGCAGCAGTGGGGGGATGTTCACTTTTCACTGGAAGAGACCAAAGGTGTGGAGACAGAAGCGAACCGGACACCCGCAAATACCATTTATAATAGTGGCATTCTTCCTGATCTGGAATTTGCCGTTGCCAATTTGCCAACAAGTGCGGCAGCACCCGGACGTGCCTTCAAAGGTGCCGCAGAGGCAATTCTTGCCCGCGTTCACTTGACATTGGGTAATTGGCAGGCAGCGGAAGAACTGGCTGCAAATGTGATTAATAATTATGATTTTGCGTTGGTTACTCCCTATGCAGATCTTTGGGATATCAATAATGATACGAACAATGAGTTTATTTGGACCGTCCAGTTTACTGATGATCCTTTACTAAATGGTCCGGGGAATACAGGTCATCTGTATTTTATATTTGACTATACTTTCAACCCCGCAATGGTGAGGGATACAGAGAATGGCCGGCCTTTCCAACGGTTTTTACCGACGAATTATTTGTTTAGTCTTTACGACCGTGAGATTGATGCCCGCTGGAACGGCTCTTTCAAAACGGTGTGGTATGCAAACATTCCCGGTGAAATCAATGGATATCAGGTCAATCCTGGCGATACCGCCATACATATTGTTATGGAACCTGTCTCAGATGAAGTTAAGCAGAATGCACCTTACTGGATCATTGATTACAAAGGCAATTGGATAGGTGATGTGAATTCCTATCAGGAAATTGGCACCAACCAACGCCGTAATTACCCTTCCCTTTTAAAATTTCTGGACCCTCTTCGTCCCAGTATTAACGCAACGGCAGGACAGCGGGATTTTCCGGTCGTCAGACTGGCTGAAATGTACCTGATTGCAAGTGAGGCTGCCTGGCGCCAGGGAGATGCAAATGCAGCGGCTGATTATATGAATGTTTTGAGATCACGCGCAGCAATTCCGGGCAAGGAAGCGCAAATGCAGGTGGATGCTTCCGATATTGACCTGGATTTTATTTTGGAAGAAAGGGCCAGAGAATTAATAGGAGAGAAACATCGCTGGTATGATTTGAAAAGGACAGGAACACTTTTGGAGCGGGTCAGGCAGTACAATCTGGACGCAGCTCCAAATATCCAGGAGATGCATTTGGTTCGTCCTATTCCACAGACACAGATAGATAGAGCAAGTAATCCCGGTGAATTCATACAAAATCCCGGGTATTGATTTTGATTTTCAAAATGTGGCCCTCAGTAATGGCACTGGGGGCCATTTATTTTATCAGGTAGTCGAATGAATGTATTTGTGCTGGTTGGACACGATACCCATACCATTTCCCCTTCATTTAAATGAATGTCATGTTAAGAAAATCAGGCTATTTGGTTTTGCTCGCATCGTTATTTTATACATCAGGCTGCAAAACTGAAGAAAGAAAAAAGGTAGACGATCGGCCGAACATAGTTGTTATTTTGGCCGATGACTTGGGTTATTCAGATCTTGGATGTTATGGATCCGAAATAAACACACCAAATTTAGACGCCTTGGCAAAAAGTGGATTGAGGTTTCAGCGGTTTTACAATGCGGCGAGGTGTTGTCCTACCAGGGCATCATTGCTAACAGGCTTGTATCCCCATGAAGCAGGGATGGGAGGTATGGTCAGTGCCGTTTCAAGTGAGCCGGATCCGGGACCTTACCAGGGCTTTCTAAACAATGAATCGGTTACTATCGCAGAAGTTCTCCGGGAAGCAGGATATTCCACCTACATGTCGGGAAAATGGCATGTAGGAGAAAAAAAGGAGCACTGGCCAAGAGGCCGAGGGTTTGATAGGTATTTTGGATTAATTAGTGGTGGTAGCAGCTATTTTGAACTTGACAAAGATCCTTTACGCCTGAGGCAAATGGCCCTTGACGATGATCCCTGGGAGCCTCCGGAAGAACATTTTTACATGACAGACGCTTTTTCGGATTATGCGGTAAAGTATGTCCGGGAACACCATCAAAATAAACCCAGGCAACCTTTTTTACTCTACTTGTCTTATACTGCACCGCACTGGCCATTACATGCCTTGCCGGAGGATATCCAAAAATACCAGGGCCGTTACGATACCGGCTGGGATGCACTACGGCAAGAGCGGTACGATAAAATGCTCCGAATGGGTTTACTGGACACTGTATTTAGGCTTTCGCCGAGAGAAGAAGAGGTGTCTTCCTGGGAAGAGGTAAAAGATAAAGCGGATTGGTCAAAAAGAATGACAGTACACGCTGCCATGATAGACAGGATGGATTATGGAATTGGTAGATTGGTACAGGAATTGAAAGATAAGGGCCTCTTTGAAAATACGCTGATTTTATTCCTTTCTGACAATGGGGCATCTCCTGAAGGTATTTCCGGAAGAAATATGCATGACCCTTCATCTGAGATCGGTTACCCCGGTTCCTATGTTGCGTATAAAAAGCCCTGGGCAATAGCCTCCAATACTCCTTTTAGAAGGTATAAAAGATGGTTGGAAGAGGGAGGAATGGTCACACCAATGATAGCTCATTGGCCCAGGGGAATTGTCCAAAAGGGAATTACTAATGAAACGGGTCACGTGGTAGATATCATGGCCACCTGTTTGGATTTGGCCAATGTACCTTATCCGCAAATCTATCAAGGTAAACTAATAAAACCACTGAGAGGGATAAGCCTTAAACCGATTTTCCAAGGGGAATCAATGGAGAAAAACCGGAAATTATATTGGGAGCACTTTGGGCATCAGGCGATGCGAAAAGGGAAGTGGAAAATCATTTCCAAAGCCCCCGAATTTGATTGGGAATTATTTGACTTGTCTCAAGACCCTACCGAACTAAAAGAAATTGGTGTTCAATACCCGCAGGTGCTTGAAGCAATGCGTAATGATTATGCCATTTGGGCAAAACTAGTCGGGGTCCGGTAGGATCAATAATTATTGTCAGCCGGGAAGAATAGATGGCAAGGAATTGGTCAATGCAAAAGAAAAAGGAGAAGCCTAATTGGCTCAAATGGATGTAGTCTAAGAAAATTTTCTTTAAAATGAAAACAACTTATTAATGAACAAATCGAACAGAAGAAAATTCTTCAAAAAAATCATTGCCGGATTAATGTCCTTTTCAATAGTGCCCAGATTTGCTTCCTGGGCAAGTCCTGCGGTCAAGAACAGGAATGCTGTCGTACCTTATTTCACCAATGGCTTTAAAATTGCTGAGGTGGATACCAAGACTTCCATGCTATGGACAAGACTTTGCTCCCAGGCAGCCCCAAATCCTGTCAGGCATGAGCGAATAGAAAAGGTGTTTAGGCATCCTATTGCATTCGATGAGAACCAGGATGTAAATAAAATGGATGGTGCTGTAGCCGGAGTTCAGGGAATGGTTAGGGCCATAGTAAAAGATAAACGTGCGCGTATTGTTTTCACTTCTTCCTGGACAAATGTCACCCCTGAAAATGATTACACAGCTCAAATACCAATTAAAGATCTCAAATCGGGGCATGGTTATCAAATTGTATTGGAAGCAAAAAAGACGGATTCAAGTGAAGTAAATTATGAAAGAGGTTCTTTTTCTACTGCTCCTGGAAAAAAGGATAAAGTTCCAGTTTTATTAACTACCTCTACCTGCCAGTATTTTTGGAGTTTTGATGATAAGACAAGGGGTTTTCATACCTATGACAGTATGGGCAAGCTCAATCCAGATTTTTTTGTACATACGGGGGATTATATCTATTATGACAAACCAGGTCCTTTGGCCAAAAATTACGAAAAAGCGCGTCATAAATGGCATGCGATGAATGGTTGGCCATCTTTGAGAGATTTTTTTAAAAAAGTTCCAATATATATGATCAAGGATGATCATGATTTATTAAAAGATGATGCCTATCTCGGAAAAGGACCCTATGGAGATTTAACCTTTCAAGATGGTATAAAATTATGGTATGAAAATGTTCCAATCGAAGACAAACCCTACAGGACAGTTCGTTGGGGCAAAGACCTACAATTTTGGATGGTGGAAGGCAGGGAGTACAGATCTCCCAATGACATGGAAGATGGTGTAAATAAAAGTATTTGGGGCAAGGAGCAAATAGATTGGTTTACTAAATCTGTGGCTGAATCAGATGCTACCTTCAAACTTCTTTTTACTGCTACCCCTATAGTAGGCCCGGATAGAGAAAAAAAGAAAGACAACCATTCCAACAGTAATTTTAGCCATGAAGGAGACTGGCTGAGGGGCTATCTTTCAAATCAAAAAAACATGTTTGTTGTGAATGGGGACAGGCATTGGCAATATGTTTCCAAAGATGCTGAAACTGGACTAATGGAATTTGGCTCTGGTCCAGTGAGTGATTATCACGTGCAAGGCTGGGATGAAGATGATGTTCGCCCTGAGCACCAATATCTCAATCTAATAGGAGGGTTCTTATCTATTCAGGTGGACCGAAAATCAGGTAATCCAATGATGAGTTTTCATCACCGGGATGTTTTTGGAAAAGTAATGCATGAAGAATCTTTTATTGGTTAAAGACCAATTGAAAATTTCTTTAATTAATTGTATATATTTGAATAGGAACTTTATAAAAATAAATGCCAGATTGTGGTGAGAAAACTATGTCAACATTCGGAAGCTGATATAGTCTTGTTGTTAAAGCAAGGAGACAAATCTGCATTTGAAGAATTATATTATCGCTACATAGACAAGGTGCTGGGATTTGCCGGCTCTTTTTTGTTAAATTCTCAAGAGGCCGAAGAAATAGTTCAAATTGTGTTTATCAATGTTTGGGAAAATCGAAAATTTTTAAATTCTATGAAAAATTTCAGAATGAAAGCCTCCGTAGCATACTTCAACTATTGGAGCAATGGTACGGTGTATCTTTCATCCCGAATTAAGAATTGAAACTTAACAGAACAGTTACAGGAACATTTAATAATGACAGCCTTGATAATGTACTCACTGGTTTGGGTTTTACATTAAATTTTGAACATTCAATTGAAAATAAAAATTGTCAATTTGAAATCATTATAGCCTATGAAGAAAAAAATGCAGGACAAACCCTCCATCGCCTAAAAGTCCGGGTTTATTCTAACCGCCTTCATAAACCTTTTAATCTCTAAAGGTTTAATTCCTAGAGGCTTGCCTCGGATTAACAAATAAATTCCGATAAAAGCGTTGCGGGCTTGACCCGAGGTTTTTTAATTTTATAAAAACATTCTAAAATATGAAAACAAAAATACTTCACCTAACAAAAATGGTATCACGTCATATCTTATATGGATTGTTGAACGAATCCTGCTAAGGCAGGAAGCCAGCATTTATTGCCGTTTTTTCCTACATTGGCCTTATTCTAAATATTAAACATTTTAAGCTATGAAAAAAAAAGCAATCTATCATTGAAAAAG
>Ga0105055_10004735_pt1 | contig 19670 bp, 14 predicted proteins | sample BON03_FD_78090 | JGI IMG/M metagenome (GOLD analysis project Ga0105055, IMG submission 78090) | Freshwater microbial communities from Lake Bonney liftoff mats and glacier meltwater in Antarctica - BON-03 | ecosystem: Environmental > Aquatic > Freshwater > Ice > Glacier meltwater | place: Lake...
AGCTGAACCAAAAGCGACCCCGTCGTGCAGGCGAGGTGCAATATATCAATGTTTGACGTCAGCCTTTTCGCTGCTACTAAAGCGGCGAAGTAGCTTTTGCTTGCCCCGGGCAGTCGCTTCGCTTACGTCCAGGCCTATACCGTATAAAGCCGGTACCATCAGCAAGGTCACGAAGAAGGCGAAAAACACGCCAAATGCCAGCGCTACCACCACAGGTTGGAGGAATGCTGCCTGCATCGAGCGCTCCATCATCATCGGCATCAAGCCCACAATGGTGGTCACCGATGTCAATAGAATCGGTCTGAACCTCACTACACCGGCTTCGACAATAGCCTCTCGGGCCTGCATGCCTTTATCTCTAAGACGGTTACAATAATCCATCAATACCAGATTATCGTTCACCACCACGCCGGCCGCAGCAGCAATACCGAAGTAACTGAATATCGCCATCGTCAAGCCCAGTACCTGGTGGCCGAATATAGCGCCAACGAATGCATACGGCATTGCAATCAGAATAAGAAGCGGCTGCCAATAGCTTTTGAATGCCACTGCCAGCAATGTGTACATGGCAAAAAAGGCGATCAGGTACAAGCCCATCACTTCTTTTATAAAGCGTTGCTCACCTTCTGACTGCCCAATAGAGCCACGTTCAATTCCTGGATAACGCTTTTCCCATTCGGGGAAGAAGTTCTCGTTCAGGTCTTCCATAATGTCATCACTGACGCTTTCTTTCAGGTCGGCGCTGACACGGGACGCGCGGTTGCCGTTCCAGCGCTGGATGCGGGTAATTCCCGGCGCATATTCAAGATCGGCGACTGCCAGCAGCGGCAGTTCGCGGCCGTCATTGGTGCGCACCCGGAAATTTTTCAAGCTTTCAATTGAACGCCTTGACTCCAGCGGGTAGCGAACTTTAACGCGTACATCCTGACCGTCGCGGGCCAGTCTTTGTACTTCTTCGCCAAAGTAAGCCTGCCGGACCTGGCGATTAACATCTGCAAGTGTCAGGCCGAGTTTGACGGTGCCAGGTTTCATCGTTAGCCGAATCTCTTCAGATCCACCTTCCAGATTATTGCGTACGTCATACAACGTTGCGTATGTGCGCAACTGGGTTTCCAGGTCAGCAGTGGCTTCACGCAGGACATCCAGGTTGGGGTGACGGATGGATAGCTCGAACCCGGGTCCATTGTTGTTCTGGGTATACTGCACAGAAACCTCTTTGGCATCCGGCACATCACCCATCAATTCACGTAAGCGAATTGAGGCGTCTTTGGCGGTCAGGTGCCGTACTTCAGGCGGCGCCAATTTCACAATGGCCATTACGCTGTCGCGGCGGGAACGGGTATACCAGTTCTCTATCAATACGCCTTCGCCTTTAGTCGTCTCGTTAACTTCTTCTACCAGTTGCTTTTCTGCAGTTTGTAGTTGCTCAAGAATCTCAAGAGCGCGGCTATACGGTGCTCCTTCAGGCAGCACCACATTCACAGTGATCTCGTCCGATTCAATGTCCGGCATAAAGCCTTTCTTTACCCAGCCGGTGCCGAACAAACCAAACCCGATTATCAGAAAACCAATGAAAATACTGGCGGTTATATAGCGATGTGTCATTGACCAGTTACCAATTTTTCGATAATGGTTATGGGCAAAATTGATAATGCTGTCCGCGATACGTTTTTGAAACTTTCCGAAACCGTGCAGGTTTTTGCGGGGTTTCATTTTCGACAAATGCGCTGGCAAAATAAACAATGCTTCAATCAGTGAGAAGGACAGCGCCAATATCACGACCCAGGTGATGTGGCGGGTGAATTCAGATGTGCTTCCACCCAGAAACAACCAGGGAAGGAATGCAAGAATAGTGGTGAGAACACCAAAGACAACAGGCTTGGCAACCAGCTGAGCGCCAGCTATGGATGCATTAACACCGCCGCCCATTTTGTGTGCTTCGCTATGAATGCCTTCACCGACAACAATCGCGTCATCCACCACAATGCCAAGTACCAGCAGGAAGGCAAAGGTCGACAACATGTTCAAAGAAACACCAACAGTGGGTAACAACACAAATGCACCTGCATAGGCGGTTGCGATACCTACAGCTACCCACACTGCCACAATCGGGCGTAGCGTCAGCAACAATACCAGCATTACCAGAATCAACCCCATGATGGCAGAACTTCCGATGGTTTTCATACGGCCTTTGAAGGCAACGGCCTGGTCAGTCCAAAGAGTCAGTGATACGCCCTGTGGGAGAGTTTCCTGTCTTTCTGCAACCCATTTATTAACAGCTTCAGAGGCTGTGACAATGTCCATGATTTCAGTTGACTGAAATTGCAGCAATACGGCAGGCTCACCATTTAATGTCGCCAGAATCGGATTGTCTTCAAATCCGTCGATGACGGTAGCAATGTCGCCAACCCGCACAGTTCCGCCGTTGGCGGTCTCGCGAACAATAATCTTGTTAAAATCTTCTTCTGTGTTGGCCTGACTACGGACTTTCAGCTGATAGGTTCCTACCTCAGTGCGCACAGAGCCAGCTGACTGGTTGATAGATGTATTGCGTACGGCATCTGCCACCTGCGAAAAGCTAAGACCATAGCGCCGAAGTGCGTTTTCGCTGACTTCGATAGAGATTTCTTCATCGCGCACACCGAACAGTTCGACCAGAGACACCGCCGGAAGCTGGGCAGCTTCTCTACGTAAGGTTTCTGCTAGTTGTTTAAGCTCTCTTTCGCCGAGGTTGCCATGCACTGCAACCCGCATAAATTCGTTTCGGTTTACCCATTGGTGCACCTGCGGCTGCTCGATATCGCTGGGAAATGAAGATATTGAATCTACGCGAATTGTCACGTCATTCATAAACTGGGTAAAATCAACCTGGTCTTCAGCCAGGATGTAGACACCGCCATAGCCTTCAGAAGAGGTTGAGCGCACCCAGATAATTGAATCAAGGTCGCGAACTGATTCCTCGATTCGGGCGACGATCTGCTCTTCAACTTCCTGAGGAGAAGCACCAGGCCAGATGACTTCAATTTCAAGGCCGGGAAACCGCACCTGCGGATCCATTTCGCGTTCCATTTGTCCGAACCCGATATAGCCGGCTACGAAAATACCAACCATAACCAGATTGGCGGCGACCGTGTTTCTGGCCCACCAGGCAATTAATCCGTTCATAAGTTTCTCCCTCTGATTATGTTCAGATTAGCCTTGTTGTTCGCGGGTGATGGCTCGAACTTCCATTCCATCTACGGCGGCTGGAATCGTAGAGGTAACAACCATGTCTCCGGGTTTGACACCGTCGGTGACCAGCACGATATCAGTAGAGGTAGAGAGCACTTCAACAGTACGAATCTCAAGTCGGTTATTGTCATTGATGACATAAACTTTGTTCGAGTTTCGCAATGCCAAACGAGGGAGCACCATAGCGGATTGTGAGTTCACGCCGGCAATATTTGCCCGTACGAACATGCCAACAGCCATTGGAGCGCCGTTATCCGATCCCAGACCATAAGGGTCCTCAACTTCTGCAATGGCGTAGACCATGCGGGTATCTTTGTCCATCGCCGCATTGGTGCGCACAATGCGACCATTCCAGCTGTGAACCTTGCTACCTACATTGGCGCTGAACTGTACCGCAGGCGCATTGCTTGAAGTCGACATAAAGCCAATCGGCAAGTTGAGTTCGGCCAATTGCGTGTCGGTCAGAGGCAAACGCACTTCCACTATGTCGGTTGAGAACACACGGCCCAGACGGGTTCCCGCAGTGACGTACTGACCGAGCCCGACTAATTTCTCACGTACCCTGCCCAGAAAAGGCACATTAATTTCAGTACGCGCGATATTCAGGTTCGCTTCCCTGAGATCGGCTTCAGCAGCTGCAAGCATGGCTTCTGCTTCCATAACCTGCGGCTTGTTCAGGGCATATTCGGATGGGACACCAGTAGTATCCTTATCCAACCAGTGCTCTTTTTTGATCTTGGCGTTAGCTAGCTCGCGTTGCACCGCAACTTTGGCTGCTGCCAGATTGGCCTCGGCGCGGATTTTAGCGATTACATAGTTGGTATCATCGATTTTGATCAGGGTTTCACCAGAGGTGAACTCGGCACCTTCAGCGAAGGACTGGGAGATTGCGACGATTTTTCCGGATACCTGAGGTATCAGGTCAATCTCAGTTTTGGGTCGAACTTCGCCCTGGGCGTGCACGGAAAGGGTCACAACATCTGATTCCACTTCATCCACATACAATGAAATGAGACGTTGTGTATCCTCTTTTTTCTCCGGAGGTGGCTTCGCAGCGCTAAGGGCTGTAACCACCCCGACGCTCACGGCTAAAATTGCAATTGGTGCAACCACTTTCAATAACTTTTTCACTTTAACTCCCTCATAATCAGCGTGATAGAAATGTATCCGCCGATTCTTGTATATAAAAATGGGCGGATGTCATCGCATAAGAATGTGATTATTCACATCCTACGAACATCAGCCCTCTTTATTACTTATCTGTTTAGACGATCTTTTTGTTGATTGGGTTACATTTTTATTAGTATGGGTACATGAGAACATATATAAACATGGTGCACATGGGCCATAAGTCAGTGTTGTACGTCAGTAACACACGCAGCCTGGTCTTAAATACAAGAAATCTGAAATAAATTCGGCCGCAGTACGGTCAAATAGGTTTAAGTACATCTACTGGAACACCCACAAGGAACTCGCATGAAAAAAATCTGCACGAAGAAAACCGAGATGAAGAAAACCCAACTAAGAAAAACCCAAATAAGAAAAACCCAAATAAAAAAAACATTTCCTGTTGTTCTCCTGATTCTTATGACCCTCCTGACCACCCATGTTGCAATGGCCGATGACCGGCACGACATTCATGCCAGTGCAGAGGATGTTCAGCCTCTTTTGCCGGGCATGAAAGCGCCAGACTTCACAGTTTGTGACGCTACCGGTCAAGAATTCCATTATAAAAGCGATGCACAAGCCAAGCCTGTCGTTCTAACCTTTTTCAGAGGCGGTTGGTGCCCCTATTGCAATTTACACCTTGCTGAGATGAGAAAAGCAGAAGCGCAGTTGAACGAAATGGGCTTCGACATCTGGTTTATCAGTATGGATAAACCTGAAATGCTGCTGGCTAGCCTGGAAGATCCGGACATCGGCTATACGATCTATTCGGATTCATCTCTGGATGCTACCCGCGGATTCGGAATAGCCTTTAAGATGCCGGATGAGATGGTTGAAAAGTACAAGGGTTACAACATAGATCTTGAAAAAGCTTCAGGTGAAACACACCACGTATTGCCGGCGCCAGCGACCTTTCTGATTGGTACCGATGGCATTATCAATTTCTCTTATGTAAATCCGGATTACAAAGTTCGCCTGGCGCCATCTGTGTTGTTGGCGGCAGCAGAAGCTTACAAGGAAGGCGATGACAAGCGTCTGACTGAAGCCAGAAAGAAAGCTTCTGAAAAATAGGGTGCCTGGCATTGCAGGGCGTTAACTGGTGTTGCAGGGTTAAAGGTTTTTAGCCCTGCAGCACTGCATTACATGGCGCGCAAATACCACTCGTAGTCTTTATTGGAAACTTCGCTTTTGAAGGCATCTGATTCCTCACGTCGGCATACACCAAATACCCGGTGGTATTCCTTACCCAGGTAGTCGGGCAATATTTTTCCGGATTCAAATACATCCAGTGCTTTGGACCAGTGCACGGGCAGGGTCATCTTGTATTCAATATCGGCCTTTTCTCGGGTCATACGCCCGGGGTCGCACTGGTTGGTAATGCCGTAATGAATGCCGGCCATAACAGCGGCCACTACCAGGTATGGATTGGCGTCTGCGCCAGCCACACGGTGCTCTACACGTCGGTTTTTCTGTGAGGATGCAGGGATACGCATAGACAGATCGCGGTGGTTTGGGCCCCAGTTAGGGGTTGCGGGCACAAAAAAGTTAGGAGCATAACGCCGATAGGAGTTGGCATTGGGCGCAAAGATTGCCATCGACTCCGGCATGGTTTTGGCAAGGCCACCGATGGCGTGGCGCAAGGTGTCGGAAAACCCACCATCCTGGCTTTCGCCTGAAAATACGTTGTTGCCATCATCATCCAGCAGGCTGATATGCATGTGCAGGCCATTGCCGGCGAATTCGGTAAACGGTTTGGCCATAAAGGTCGCGGCCAGTCCGTTTTTGCGGGCAGCGGCCTTAACAGCGCGTTTTAGTAAAATCGCGTGGTCACACGCCAGTACCGGATCAATGATGTGCGCCAGATTGACTTCAAACTGACCCGGAGAATACTCGGATAAGGCTGCGCCGGCGGGAATATTCTGCGCGTTGCAGTAATGATCGAGGTCGACCAGGAACGGTTCGATATCATCCAGGTCATCAAAGTTGGCATATTGGATACCGTCTTGAGGCAGGTCCGAGCCGGGAATCTTGGGCAGACGCGGCTTGAATCTGTCGCCGTCATGTTCCACCAGATAAAACTCCAGTTCGGTCGCCATCACCGGGTGCAATCCCAGATTTTTCAGCGGCTGCAGAGCATTACGCAAAACATTACGCGGATCGAGGAAATAAGGGCTGCCATCAAACTCTGCAAGCTCGAGCAGGCATTGTGCGGTTGGCAGACTGGACCACGGTACTTCAGATAACGAACCTTCCACCGCCGTGCTTCTTACATCGGGGTCGCCGTCGCTCGAGCCATATACCACGTTTTCACTCGACTCGCCTTTGATGTTCACCAGGGAAGCAGAAGCGCAATAGTTGGAGCCGTTGCCAAACAATTTGCCGAATTCATCAACCTGAACGCGTTTGCCGCGCAAAATACCATTCATATCAGGCGCAAATGCGTCCATAAAACGGGTGTCGGGATGGGCTTGCATGAATGCCTGCAGTTCCTGTTTTAGATTGTCACTGCTCATCGCGTCCCTGATTTCGGATTGTTTGTTATGGTTCTATTCGGACGTCAGTCTGATCCAGGCTGATTTGCTTTGCGTATAGCTCTTCAGGCTATCCATGCACTTGTCACGAGCATGCCCGGATTGCTTATATCCGCCAAATGGCTGGGTCATATCGCCGTCTTCATAATTGTTGACCCACACCACACCCGCTTCTATATTTTTTACCAATTTGAAGGCACGGTTCAGGTCGCTCGTCCAAATACCAGCGGCAAGACCATAAATGGTGTCATTGGCAATGGCTAGGGCTTCGTCTACCCCGTCGAACGGTATCACAGATGCGACGGGTCCGAATATCTCCTGACGGGCGATCGACATATTGTTATTTACATCGCCGAAAAGTGTCGGGTTGACATAGGCACCATCTTCCAGACCAATCGGTGAGTCACCGCCAAAATGCAGTGTGGCACCTTCCTTTTTACCCGCTTTGATCATGCTCAGGACGCGCTGTTGAGATTCGGCATCTACCAGTGGCCCCATATTGGTGGCGGGATCCAGTGGCTCACCGGCAACAAAAGCGTGTTGACCGTGGGCAATAAAGCGCGCGATAAACTCATCGTAAATAGGCCGTTCAACCAGCAACCGGGAGCCTGCGCTGCAGACTTCGCCCATATTGGAATAAATACCTTCCACCGCCATGGCGACTGCATGATCGAGGTCGGGTAAGTCTGCCATGAAAATCTGTGGGGATTTGCCGCCACATTCCAGCCCGACCCGTTTCATATTCGATTGACCCGCATATTGCATGATCAACTTGCCGACGTCTGTAGACCCGGTAAAGCTGATTTTGGCTACATCGTTGTGCAAGGCCAGTGCCTTACCAGCGGTTTCACCATAACCATTAACCACATTAAAAACCCCGGCGGGACCACCGGCTTGCATAAATATCTCGGCCAGCCGTATGGCGCTCAAGGGTGATTGTTCAGCGGGTTTAAGCACCACGGTATTACCGGCAGCCAGTGCCGGCGCGATTTTCCAGGTGGCCATCAATAACGGGTAGTTCCACGGTGATATACAGCCAACCACACCCAGTGGTTCGCGCAACACCATGTGCACGGCTTCGTTATCAGTGTTGGTAACCGAGCCTTCAAGCTTGTCGACGCCTTCGGCCATAAATTGAAAGGTCTCGATAACCGACGGCAAGTCGATTGAAACCATATCTGTAATCGGTTTACCCATATCAAGGGTGTCGAGTACGGCCAGCAGTTCGGCATTTTCGTCGACCAATCGGGCGAATTTGTAGAGAATTTCCATACGGTCGCGCGGCGCCATTTTGGACCAGACGCCCGACTTGAATGCTTTTTTGGCAGCGGCAACGGCAACATCGATATCGGCGGCTTCACCGGCCGACATCTGCGCTAACACCTGGCCATTGCGCGGGTTAATCGTGGCAAAGCGGCCTCCACCGATGGCATCAACGTAGCGACCATCAATAAACAAGCGGGTTTCTAGTTGCTTGCAAGCTTTGTCAGCGACTGCTTGCCACTGTTTCAGATCATAGTTCTCGATTTTTGCCAGACTCATGTTTCACCTTTTGAAAACGCCAACCCTGATCAGAAATCAGGGGCTGGCGTCGTTCGTTTACGGGGGGGGTCGTAGAAAGCGTCTTTGACCACAATTGCTTTGGCCTTAACGCGACTCCACTTCAACTCACGTTGATAGTAGATCTCTACGCTTAATTCCTCACCAATTTTACCATAGGGCGCTTCGACAGTGCCCAGAGCAATGCTGGCCTTGGCTGATGGTGACCACATGGCCGAAGTAACAGACCCGATCACTTTTTTGCCTTTATACACAAAGGCGTCGTTGGCAGGTTTGTTGCCTTCAATATCCAGTCTAACCTGCATGTAGCGCGAGCCACGCCGTTTTTCTTCCAACAGCGCGCGACGGCCGTTGAATACCGGCTTGTCGAAATGCACCAGCCAACCCAGACCCAGTTCCAGAGGAGAGCGGGTATGACTTGTACGGATTGTCTCGTGCGCCGGCATGAAGTCATGGCCTGCCTGGATAAATCCAGCTTCTATTCTTAGCAAACCCAGCGCGTCATCACCGATGGGTTTGATGCCGTGTAATTCGCCTGCCTCAAACAAGCGATCCCAGAGAACTTCCGCGAAGTCGGGGTCAATCCACAATTCGTAGCCCAGGTCACCGGTAAAACCAGTGCGGGAAACCGTTAGCTCTGTGCCTTCAAATTCAAAATGCGTTATGCCGAACGGGGTCAGGTTTTCGATGCCTTCCAGGCCCATTCGCCTTAACGTTGCGCAGGAAGTAGGCCCTTGCAGCGCCAACGCTGCAACATCGTGGGTGTCTTCCACCACAGTGACATCAAAACCAACCGCATTGGTCAGCAGCCAGTCAATTTGATGTTCCTGCGAACAAAGTCGGTAGTCGCCTTCGCGCAGATGAAAAATGGTGCCATCATCGATGACTTGCCCTTCGTCCGTACACCAAACGGTGTAGCCAACCCGTCCTGGTTTGATCTTGCTGACCTCGCGGGTCACCAGACGATTCAAATAGGCTTGTGCATCCGGACCTGTAATGCGGTGTTTGACCATCGAAGACAGATCAAATACGCCGCAGGTGTTGCGACAGGCAAAATATTCAAGTGAGGAGCAAAAATACGCGGGTACCGACAGGTAGTCCCCCCAGCGTCCCCATTCTTTGAGTCGGTTGAGTGGCTCCATACGCGAATGAAACGGGCTTGGATAAACCGCCGATTTGTAATGGTCTTTTGCAGTCAGTTCAGAAAATCTCATTTTTGGTCTCCCAAAATTGCGTTGGCCGCATTGCGACCGGCACTACCCATAACGCCACCACCCGGATGACTGCCGGCGCCACATAAATAAAGGCCATCTACCGGTGCCTTGTATTGTGCCGCACCGGGAACTGGGCGCACCATCATAAATTGGTCGAGTGCCAGTTCGCCATGGTGCCAATGGCCGCCATGAATACGGAACTCACGTTCAATATCTACCGGCGTTAACAGTTCGGCAGATACGATCTGGTCACGGATGCCCGGTGCGTATTTTGCAATCAGGTCAATTGCTGTATCCGTGAATGCCTGCCTGGCTTCTGGCCAGCCGGCTTTCAACTCATAAGGTGTGTATTGCAGGATAGCAGACAGCACGTGTTGCCCTGCGGGTGCCAGAGAATTGTCATTCAGGCTTGGGATGTTGATTTCAGCCACCGGCTCAATCGAGTTCTCGCCATACTTGGCGTGATTGAACGCGTGTTCGACATACTCGATGTCCGGCGCTATCAACAGGCGCTGGCCTGCCTGGTTCTGATTGAGACCCTTGAATTGCGGTATGCCATTGAGCGCAAGATGCAATTTTGAGGCATTGCCGCGCATACGTACGTTTTGAATTTTGCGCACAAAGCCGGCCTCCAGGTGACGTGCCCCCAGTAACTCGAAGAAAGTTGTTTTCGGATCCGCGTTGGAGACAATAGTGCCAGCACGGTGTTGCGTACCATTTTCAAGTTCCACACCGCAAGCCTGCCCGTTCTCCATAATAATGCGAGCAACCGGGCTGGACGTTTGAATATCGACTCCCTGCTTGCGCGCAGCTGCTGCGAGTGCATCGGTAACAGCACCCATGCCGCCTTTGGCGACATTATTAACATTGCCGCCACTCCAGCGGTGCAGTGCGCAGAACACGCTGTTATTGGAACGCGGACCTAAGAATGTTCCCAGCACGCCATCCATGCTGAGTGCGCCACGGATCATCGGGTGCTCAAAATTCTCATTGAGGATGTCGTATATATTGATGCCCGTGATCCGCAAAAACTCGCGCATATCTGTCGTACCCATGCGGCGAATATCCCATGCAGTTTTTGCCAGCGAGAACAGGTCTTTGCGCTCGTTCAAACGGATTCTTGGTGGAATATCGTTGTGCAGTCGACCAATGATGCCGGCAAACCGGGTCATAAAGCGGTGGTACTCCAGCATGGCTTCTTTGTCTTCGGCTGAAACACCGGCGCCTGAAACCTGATTGCCCTTGAAAGTCAGATGCTGACCGTCTTGTGACAATGCGATACTGCTCAGATCGGATTGCGACATCTGCAGTCCATGTGATTCGAGAGCCAGATCTTTGCGGATAGTTTCATCCAGCAAATTCAGCATGTGCGCGCCGGCAGAAACTTTAAAGCCAGGTGCAAACTCACGCGTAATGGCTGCGCCACCCACTTGATCTGCAGCTTCAAGTACCGTCACCTGACGACCGGCTTTAGCAAGATAAGCAGCACACACCAAACCGTTGTGACCGCCACCGATAATGATGATGTTGCCTTTGTCGGAATTGTTGGTATCAGTCATCGACCCAGCCCTCCGGTACTGTGTTGGGTTTTCGTAAATCTCTCAAAATTTCGCGCGCCGCATTGGCGCCAGGGGCGGCCATTACACCGCCGCCGGGGTGGTTAGACGAGCCACACATATATAGGCCTTTGGTTGGTCCGCGGTATTGCGCGTAACCCGGAATAGGGCGGTTAAACAGCAACTGATCCATGGTCAATTCACCATGGAAGATATTACCTGAAGTCAGACCGACTTCCGCTTCCAATTCACGCGGGGTACGAATCTCGGCATGCAAAATCAGATCTTTGAAACCAGGCGCATAAGCTTCTATCTGGTTGAATACGGTTTGCGCGAACTGGTCGCGTTGTTCATCGGTCCAGTCTTCGCCGTGTATTTTGGGCGGCACATATTGCACAAACACCGACATAAAGTGTTTGCCGGGAGGTGCCATGGTCGGATCGGTCATGCTCGGGATTAGCATGTCGATGTATGGGTCTTTGGACCAGGTACCATTTTTCCAATCATCGTAAGCGCGCTCGAGTCGTTCAACCGAATCGATCAGGTGCAAATCACCGTGTGCCAGTTCAGGATTATCCTTCAACGCGGTAAATTGCGGCAGACCATCAAGCGCAATATTCAGTTTGCCGGAGGAGCCGCGGATTTTGAAGTTCTTAACTTTCTTCAGGAAGCCCGGATCCAGGTCATTGGGGTCCATGCAATCCAGAAAGGTGCGCGGGAATGTCATGTTGGAGACCACCACGTCGGCATAATGATCATCGCCATTTTCCAACACTACGCCGACAGCTTTGCCGCCTTTAACCAGAATCTGATCAACGCTGGAGCCTGTGACGATTTCGCCACCGTGATCCAGGAAACAATCACCCATCGCTTTCGATATCGCGCCCATGCCGCCGCGAGCAAAGCCCCAGGCACCCATGCTGCCGTCCACTTCGCCCATGGCGTGGTGCAACAATACATAAGCTGTGCCGGGTGACATGACACCCATGGCAGAGCCGATGATGCCGCTGCCGCACAAGGAAGCTTTGATCAACGGGTTCTCAAAATACTCATCAACGAACTCTGAAATGCTCATGGTGTAAAAGCGCATCATGTCGTAAATAACATCTTCGCCGAGCTTGAACAACTCTTTACCCATGTGCAGCATTTCAATCATGTCGCGGGGTTTGAACGAGGCCGGGTCAGGTGCGGTTTTCAACAGAAACTTACGGATAAAACGGCATTGGCGCATGATGTCGCGATCGAAACGAACGGAGGCATCAGCATCCCGGTGGCTGTGCCTCTGCATTTCACGGCGCGACACATCGTGATCAATGTAGTGGCCAAAATAATTGCCATCTTCTGACAGGGTTGCGCTGCCGCCATAGGGCACGACTTGCAGGCCGTACTTGGCCAGATTCAGTGAACGGTAAACTTCCGGTCGCAGCAGACTGCAAACGTAAGAGCAGTTGGAATATATCCAGTCGTCGTAGAGGTTGCGGCTGACAGTGGCTCCGCCGATGTATTCGTTTTTCTCAACCACCACTACATCCAGACCTGCTTTGGCAAGATAGGCTGCATTGGTAAGGCCGTTATGGCCGGCACCAATCACAATCGCGTCATGTTTTTTCAAAGAATCAACTCCATCTAAATTGCAGGCTCGTGCCTGCTATCACAAAAATTAATCGTTTTGTTTCTGCATCGTTATGTCCACTGCTTTTTCAAATGCCGTCAGCGTTGTCTTGAGGTTATCGCCCTGCGAGTGTGCTTCGCAGATAAACCAGGGCTCACGGGAATCGGGTTCACACAGGACGCCCAATTCGTGCAGTTCCGCAGCAAGCGCATCATAAAAAGTGTAATCGGATTTCAGCCAGTCACGGTAGTTTGCCGGCGGGGTCTGTTTGAAAAACAGGCCACCCATCGCTGAGTGTCCGACAAAAGAATGCGGTATATCTCGCGCTTTCAGAATGTCACTCATTCCAGACTGCATGGCAGTTCCGTAGTTGGCTATCGTTTCCAGAGCATCAGTCTCATCCAGGATTTCTAAAGTTTTGTTTGCTGCTGCTAAGGACACAGAGTGGCATGTATAGGTGCCGCCGTGAGAAACGCCTTTGCCAATTTTGCGCATAATGTCTTCACGTCCGGCGACTGCCGAAATCGGGTAGCCATTGCCCATCGCCTTGGCAAATGTACACAAATCAGCTTTAAACCCCATCAGTTCTTGCACGCCGCCGCGGGCAACGCGAAAGCCAGTTTTAACTTCGTCAACGATCATCACCACATTGTATTTTTCACACAATTGTCTCGCTGCATGAACATATTCAATGTCGGCGGTGATAGAGCAGCAGTTACCCATCATTGGCTCGATCAAAAAAGCACCGATGTCCTGATGGTGGCGTTTCAATAAGTCCTCAAGATAATTGGCGTCATTTAACGGTGTGAAATGTGCAAGCTTTTTGAGCATTGCAGGTATGCCTTCACTGTCGGCTTCTATAGGTGGATCACCTGCGCCCGGGGTCCATTCCTCGATGTCGGCATACCACATCACCGAATCGAACAGGCCGTGATAACCACCCTCAACTACAATATGCGATTCTTTGCCGGTGTAAGCACGTGCCAGACGCAAGGCGGCCATAACCGCTTCAGTGCCGGAATTGGAAAACCGAACCAGCTCAGCGGCTGGCACCATTTTGCCGATGCGCTCGGCAACGGTGTATTCCAACTCAGTAGACAGCGCAAAAACGCCGCCAGTTTGCATGCCTTTGATGGCTGCTTCATCTACACGAGAGTCAGCATAACCCAGAATACCCGGGCCATAACCCATGCGGTAATCGACATATTCATTACCATCAATATCAGTGATCCGACCACCTTTACCGTGATCGACATAAATGGTTTTGTCTTCACCCCAATAGCGAAAATTAGAGGCGACGCCTAACGGAATACGCTTCACTGCTTTTTGGAAATGCTGATTGGATCGGGTCAACTTGCGGGACATAAAAGAAATGCTAGCTTGATTTGAAGTGCACAGGTTCGCACAACCCTCACTTCCTGTCCATAAATATGAATGAATAATCATTCATTCGCTGATATAGTATTGAAAAGGTTTTGCATGATGACCGGATTGGCCTGTATGTAGACCGGAAATGAATATCTAAGAGGTGTCCGATTGAGTCAAGCAGCCAGCAAATCGAGTGCCAGACGTCGTACAGCGCCCAAGCATGAACGCAAGGAACAGCTGATTAAGGCTACAATCCGTTCGATTGCAAAACATGGTTTGTCGGTCACCACGATGGCCAGTGTGACCAACGAAGCAGGTTTGAGTCAGGGCATCATCAATTTGCATTTTCAGAGCAAGGATCGTTTGCTTGAAGAGACTCTGCGTTACGTGGCAGACGAATATCGGCAGATATGGCTCAAGGCGATGGACAATGCCGGCGATACTGCGGCTGAAATATTAGAAGCGCTGGTTGCGGTGGATTTTGACAAACGGATTTGCCAACTCAACAAACTGGCGGTGTGGTTTGCTTTCTGGGGAGAAAGCCGATCAAGGCCGGTATATCGCCAGATTTGCGCGGAACGTGACGAGGACTACCGTCAGGTCGTGAGTAAATTAAGCAAAGAAATTATTGAACAGGGCGGCTACAGTATCAGAGCAGATGTTGTGGTGTATGGTTTGTCTGCTATGAATGAAGGATTGTGGCTGGATCTGTTGCTCAACTCGCCGGAAATGACCCCGGAGTTGGGTTTGGATATTTCCATGGCCTGGTTGCAGGGAATTTTCCCTCAGCATTTTTCCGCATGACCAAGTGAGTAAAAAGGTGAGTACTAATTGAGCATAAACAAGTGGCCCAAACTGATTTCGATGCTCGGCATTTTGCTGCTGAGCACCAATGTATATGCCCAGTCACAGCGCGTGCTGAATGTTTACAACTGGACTGACTATATCGCCTTAGACACCATTTCAAATTTTGAAAAAGAATTCGATGTCAAAGTTAACTACGATTTGTATGACTCTACCGAAATTGTCGAGGCCAAGTTATTGGCTGGCAAAACCGGCTATGATGTCATCATTCAAAGTTATCGATACGCCTCACGATTGATACCGATTCATATTTTCAGCCCCTTGCAACGGAGTGAACTGCCGCTTTTTTCCAATCTCGACCCCTGGGTTTTGAAAAAAATGGAAGAATACGATCCTGGTAATCTTTATGGCGTGCCTTACATGTGGGGTACAACCGGTTTTGCTTACAACGTAGATATGGTTAAAGCGCGCATGCCAGATGCACCACTGCACAGTGCGGCCATGCTGTTTGATCCCGAAATTGTGTCAAAATTTGCTGATTGTGGCGTGTCTTTGCTGGATGAACCAACCGATGTGATCCCGATGGTTTTGCTGTATCTCGGACTGGATCCGAATAGCATGGATCCGGACGATCTGGCGCGTGTGGAAGCCCAATTAAAAAGCGTGCGCCCATACATCCGGTATTTCAGTTCAGCCAAAATGCTGAATGACCTGCCCAATGGCGAAGTCTGTATTGCCATGAGTTGGTCTGGCGACTATGCCACTGCGCAGCAGCGTGCTGAAGAGGTAGGGGCGGATATCGACCTTGCCTACAACACACCTGAAGAGGGTTCCCTATTGTGGTTTGACGGCGTTTTTATTCCGGCAGATTCGGACCACGTCGACATCGCTCACGAATTTATCAATTATCTTTTGCGACCAGAGGTGACGGCGGCGATCACCAACTACACCTATTATGCCAATGCCAATCTGGCTTCAGCCCCCTACATGTTACCGGAAATTGTTCATAATCCGGCGCTATATCCGCCAATGTCCGAGCGCGAACGCTTTGGTGTAGGTATTATTTATGGTCCGAAAATTGAGCGGCGGCGAACCCGTAGCTGGTCGCGAATCAAAACCGGTTTATAGGAAATTGAAAATCATGCCACAAAAACTACCCGGTAAATTCAGCCAACACGCAAGCGCTGATGATTTGAAATATACACCATGGCTGAATCCCGAGGTCAGCCCTATCGTTCAAATCAGGGATGTGAGCAAATACTTCGGTGACGTTTGCGCAGTCAATCATGTCAATCTGGATATTTTTCCGGGTGAGTTGTTCACCATTCTGGGTGGCTCCGGCTCCGGAAAATCTACTTTGCTGCGTATTCTGGCAGGGCTCGAACAAGCCACTTCCGGTTCCGTTTTGATAGATGGCGTGGACATGACCGACGTGCCCCCGTATGAGCGGCCGGTGAACATGATGTTTCAATCTTATGCGCTTTTTCCGCATATGAGCGTCGAGCAAAATGTGGCTTACGGCCTCAAAAAAGACGGCGTGGATAAACAGGAAATCAGCAAACGAACAGACAACATGCTGGAAATGGTAAAGATGGGACATCTGGCCAAACGCAAACCGAACGCTTTGTCCGGTGGTGAGCAGCAGCGGGTTGCCCTGGCTCGTGCGCTGGTTAAAAAACCGAAATTGCTCTTGCTGGATGAGCCTTTAGGCGCTCTGGACCGGAAGCTGCGCGAGCACACGCAGTTTGAATTGATGAACTTGCAGGATGAGTTGGGCATTACCTTTATGGTGGTTACCCATGATCAGGAAGAAGCCATGACGTTGTCTACACGGATCGTTGTTATGAATGAGGGTGAATTCGAACAGGTTGGCACGCCGGGCGAGGTGTACGAATACCCCCGTAACCAGTTTGTTGCAGATTTTGTCGGCAAGGTGAATCTGATCGAAGGTGAAATCACCGCGGTCAGCGACGCTCGGGTGACGCTCCAGAGCGAAGTTGTTGCGGCTGAACTGCAGATTGATATAGCCGATGCGCAGCCGCCCGAAATCGGCAGCCGACATACCATTGCCGTGCGCCCGGAAAAAATGTTCATCAGCAAACAACGTCCACAGACTGAAGATACAACTGTCCTCAAAGGCCGCATCTACGACATGGGTTATTTTGGCAATTTATCACTATACAAAGTGGCTCTGGCCAATGGCAAAATCCTGCAAGTCAGTGGCCAGAACCGCATCAGAAGCTCACGAAAAACAGTGGACTGGGATGATGAGGTATTTATCTCCTGGGATAACCATAGCAACATCTGGCTGGAAGCTGATTAACAGTGTTTGCAAACCTGAAAAGATCCGACGGTAGACGCCAGTGGCTGAGATTGGCGGTAGTGCTGCCTTATGTCTGGTTGCTGCTATTTTTTCTGGCGCCGTTTGTCATTATTTTCAAAATCAGCCTGGCGGATCCGGTTGTCGCACAGCCGCCTTTCACTGCATTTTTCGATTGGGCGGCCAGCGGTTGGAACCGCTTGCATGTCACCTTTGACAATTACCTGTTCCTTTTTGAAGACCGCTACTACGCGATTATCTATCTTAGCTCCATTAAAATTGCGGCCATCAGCACGGTGCTTTGCCTGTTGGTGGGTTACCCGGTGGCTTATTATATTGCACGCCAATCCTCGCGGGTCCGAAACCTGCTGTTGATTGGCATCATCCTGCCTTTTTGGATTTCGTTCTTATTGCGGGTATATGCCTGGATGGGATTGTTGAACGGGCACGGGGTAATCAATACTTTTTTGCTCTGGACCGGCATTATAGATCAACCACTGGCGCTGCTTTACACTGATTTTGCTGTTTATCTCGGCATCGTTTATTCGTATCTGCCTTTCATGATTCTGCCGCTGTATGCAAATCTCGAAAAGTTAAATCCGGAATTGCTGGATGCTTCCGCTGATCTCGGCGCAAAGCCCTGGCAGGTATTTATAAATGTTACTTTGCCACTATCGAAGCCGGGGATATTGGCCGGCTGCATGCTGGTTTTCATTCCTGCCATTGGCGAGTTTATCATCCCTGCATTGTTGGGTAGTTCGGACACTCTAATGATTGGTCGCGCACTTTGGGATGAGTTTTTCATCAACCGTGATTGGCCGGTGGCCTCGGCTGTTTCAGTGGTATTGCTGCTGATATTAATATTACCCATGATGTGGTTTCAAAAAAGCCAGACCAGAATGGCAGATGGGGAACGCTCATGAAACGCCGTTCAACCAGCTTGTTGACGGCAGTGGCATTTACCTATGCATTTCTGTATCTACCCATCATCTCGGTAATTATCTACTCTTTCAATGATTCAAGGTTAGTGACCCTATGGGGTGGATGGTCGCTGCGTTGGTATCGGACATTGCTGGAAAATGAGCAGATCATGCAGGCAGCTTTTTTGAGCCTGAAAATCGCCGTCATAAGTGCAACGGTGGCAGTCGTGCTGGGAACATTGGCGGGCTTGAGCCTGAATCGACTGGGCAGATTCCGCGGTCGTACCTTGCTGACTGGAATGGTGACTTCTCCATTGGTGATGCCGGAAATTATCACTGGTATCGCCATGTTGTTTTTATTTATTACCCTGGCCGATTGGACAGGTTGGCCGGGCAGTCGTGGTGCGACAACAATCACCATTGCACACATCACATTTTCGATGGCCTACGTAGCAGTCGTCATTCGTTCCAGGCTTAGTGACATGGATCAATCACTGGAAGAGGCCGCCATGGACCTGGGCGGCCGGCCGTTGGCGGTATTTTTTGATATCACTGTACCGGCGCTGGCGCCCGCCATGCTATCCGGTTGGCTGTTGTCGTTCACGCTATCGCTGGATGATGTGGTGATCGCCAGTTTTGTATCAGGGCCGGGTGCCACCACCTTGCCCATGCTGATTTTCTCCAAAGTGAGGCTTGGCGTCTCGCCGGATATCAACGCGCTGGCCACTGTAATTATTGTGTTGGTAGCTTCAGGCGTGCTCGCCGCTGCCTGGTTACATAGCCGTAGCAGCAAAAAGGTCTTGAAAAGGGAATAGAAGCCATTTGTCAGTAGTCAGGCAAGCGGTGCAGATATTTACAACTTAGGCAGACTTTAAGTAAGGAAAAACTCATGAACAAACAAGCTATTTCAGCATTGATCGATGCACAACCCGATCGTCACGCCTTGAATCAGGCGTTCTACAATGATGCCGATATATATGAACGTGATCTCGCTGAGATTTATATGAAAAGCTGGTTGTATGCCGGCCATATCAGTGAAATTCCGGCGGTTGGAAGCTATATGCTGTTTGATTTTGCCGGCGAATCGGTGATCATTATGCGTAGTGGTGCAGATAAAGTCAGTGCTTTGCTTAACGTTTGCCGGCATCGCGGTTCAAGAGTTTGTCTGGAACAAAAAGGCAGCGCCAAAAAACTCGTTTGTCGCTACCACGCCTGGGTCTATGAACTTGACGGCAGCTTGCGTGCCGCCTCACATATGAAAGAGGACCTGGATAAATCTGAACTGGGCCTCAAAAATATCCACTGTGAAGTGCTGGAAGGCATGATTTACATCAACTTTGCAGATTCCCCATCGCCGTTTGCACCGATTCACGATGCCATGACCGAA
>Ga0105055_10004752_pt1 | contig 19619 bp, 19 predicted proteins | sample BON03_FD_78090 | JGI IMG/M metagenome (GOLD analysis project Ga0105055, IMG submission 78090) | Freshwater microbial communities from Lake Bonney liftoff mats and glacier meltwater in Antarctica - BON-03 | ecosystem: Environmental > Aquatic > Freshwater > Ice > Glacier meltwater | place: Lake...
ACGGCGTTTGGCTTCTGGGTCATTTTCGCCGGCAAGTTCGTCAAGGAAGCGTTTTTCGGCGTCAACCCGAATAACTTTAATGCCCATATGTTTGGCAAACATTGCCATAACTTGATCGCCTTCGTTTTCACGAAGTAAGCCGTTATCAACAAATACACAGGTCAGTTGATCACCAATGGCACGGTGTAATAATGCGGCGACGACCGATGAATCAACACCCCCCGACAAACCTAATAAAACATCATCGCTGCCTACTTGTTGGTAAATAGTTTTAATGCTGTCATCGATGATCTGAGCAGATGTCCATAATGTTTCGCAGCCACATATCTCTGTGATGAAACGTTCAATCATGCGTTGACCTTGAACGGTATGTGTCACTTCTGGGTGGAATTGAACGCCGTAGAATTGTCTTTGTTCGTCAGCCATACCAGCAAAAGGGGCACTATCTGTACTAGCGATAACTTTGAAGCCTGCGGGTATTTTGGTTACGCGATCGCCATGACTCATCCACACATCAAGCAGGCCATAACCCTCTTCAGTAGTGTGATCTTCAATGTCGCGCAAAAATGCAGAATGACCATGAGCACGAATTTGCGCGTAGCCAAATTCACGATGTGCTGATGACTCGACGTGTCCGCCCAATTGCATCGCCATCGTTTGCATACCGTAGCAAATACCTAAAACGGGGATCCCTAATTCAAAGACACATTGTGGTGCGGTAGGTGCTTCATGGCCAATGGTTGAGTCAGGGCCACCAGAAAGAATAATCCCTTTTGGATTGAATTCCTTGATTTCTGCTTCGGTAATTTCAGGATTTCTCAATTCACAATACACCCCAGCTTCGCGGATACGACGAGCAATTAGTTGAGTATATTGTGATCCAAAATCAAGAATAAGAATTCGGTGGTCATGGATATTATGGCTCATAAGATTCTCAGAAAATACAGGTTGTTAAGGACAAAAACCAGAGTTGAAGTAATCACAACTCTGGTTTTTAAAGGGTAAAATGATCGGCTAACTAATATGGTAGTTAGGGGCTTCTTTAGTAATGGTGACATCATGGACATGACTTTCATTCATGCCGGCTGAAGTAACACGAACAAACTCAGGTTTGGTTCGCATTTCTTCGATGTTCGCTGACCCCGTGTAACCCATACTTGAACGTACACCACCTAATAATTGGTGAATAACAGCTGATAATGAGCCTTTGTAAGGTACACGTCCTTCAATGCCTTCAGGTACCAATTTGTCCGCTTCAGTTGATTCTTGGAAATAACGATCACTAGAACCTTGTTTTTGCTGCATGGCGCCCATTGAGCCCATGCCACGGTATGATTTGTATGAACGACCTTGGAATAATTCAACCTCACCGGGCGCTTCTTCGGTACCTGCAAACATGCCGCCCAACATAATAGTGTGAGCACCGGCAACCAATGCTTTAGCAACATCACCTGAATAACGAATACCACCATCTGCAATCAGGGGTACTCCAGTACCTTCGAGTGCTTTGGCTACATTACTGATAGCGGTTATCTGAGGCGCACCGACACCGGAAACGATGCGAGTAGTACAAATTGAGCCAGGACCAATTCCCACTTTAACAGCATCGGCACCCGCTTCAACCAAGGCTAAAGCCGCTGCACCTGTAGCAATATTGCCGCCGATCACTTGCACTTCTGGATAATTATCTTTAACCCAACGCACTTGGTCCAACACACCTTGTGAATGACCGTGGGCGGTATCGACTACAATTACATCAACGCCAGCTTCAACTAATGCTTTAACGCGTGCTTGACTTTCTGCGCCAATACCCGTCGCAGCGCCCACACGTAAACGTTGTTGATCATCTTTTGAGGCCAGCGGATTATCTGTTGATTTTTGAATGTCTTTAACCGTGATCATGCCTTGAAGATGAAAGTTATCGTCGACAACTAATATCTTTTCAATGCGATGAGCATGAAGTAAATTCAGTATTTCTTTACGATCTGTATTTTCTTTAACAGTGACCAATTTTTCTTTTGGTGTCATAACCGAAGATACTGGATTATCAAAGTGTGTTTCAAAACGTAAGTCACGGCTAGTAACAATACCAACTAAATTTTCACCATCTACAACGGGAACACCAGATATATTGTTAGCACGAGTTAACTCTACTACCTCACCGATAGTCGCTGTTGAGCTGATGGTGATAGGATCACGAACCACGCCGCTTTCAAATTTTTTGACCTTGCGCACTTCATTGGCTTGTTCTTCAATGGTCATATTTTTGTGTAAGATGCCTAGGCCACCTTCTTTTGCCATCGCAATCGCTAAGCGACTTTCGGTCACGGTATCCATTGCCGCCGACAATAATGGGATATTGATGTTGATATTGCGAGTCAATTTAGTAGTCAGATTAACATCACGCGGCATCACGTTTGAATAAGCTGGGAGTAGTAAGACGTCATCAAAAGTAAGCGCTTCTTGAGCAATTCTCATGGGGCAGGTTCCTGAAATTACTGTAATATAATTGGGTAATTATATCAGGATCTTTAGGGTTTATGGCATCAGTTGTTTCATCCGATAGCAGTAATACATTAGCGACACGTCCGGTTAAAGAAATTTACGTGGTATCGCGGCTGGTGCGTGAGGCACGTGTTGCTTTGGAAGGCTCGTTTCAATTGGTCTGGGTAGAAGGTGAAATATCAAATTTAGCAATGCCCGGCTCAGGCCATGTTTATTTTACCTTGAAAGATGAAGCGGCGCAGGTGCGCTGTGCTATGTTTAAAACACGCAATCGTAATGTGCGATTTACGCCCAAAAATGGTATGCAGGTTCTATTACGCGTTAGGGTGACATTATATGAAGGCCGTGGCGAATTTCAACTGGTTGTGGAACATATGGAAGAAGCTGGTAGTGGTGCCTTGCGGCATGCCTACGAAGCATTAAAACATCGCTTAGGCGAAGAAGGTTTATTTGATCAGGCACATAAAAAGCCATTACCATCATTGCCGACTAGTATAGGTATTGTTTCATCTCCTGATGGCGCAGCGGTACACGATATCTTGACAGTGTTGAATCGTCGTTTTCCTGCTGCCAATGTGATTCTTTATCCTGTTGCAGTACAAGGTGGCGATTCAGCCAAACAGATAGCACATGCGATTAGTTTGGCCGATATGCGACAAGAATGTGATGTGCTGATTGTCAGTCGTGGTGGTGGTTCTTTAGAAGATCTATGGAGTTTTAACGACGAAAAAGTAGCGCGTGCCATATTTGCATGTGAAATACCTATTATCAGTGCTGTGGGCCATGAGGTTGATTTCACCATTGCCGACTTTGTGGCTGATGTTAGAGCCCCGACACCTTCGGCTGCCGCTGAATTAGCCGTGCCAGATGCTATTCAGTGGTTAGCTAAAATCCAAAATCATAGTCGACGATTAGATTTGTTAATAACCCATCGATTGCAAAATGAGCGTCGTCATATCAATTATTTGCAACAACGGTTGCCACAACCGCAAGTAACCATTAATCAGCAAATGCAAAAAATAGATCGTTTGCAACAACAATTAAAACGTAATTGTTTATATATTGTTAACGATAAGCGTCAACGATTGGATTATTGGTCGGTAAGGCTGAAACATCCACAAGAAAAAATTGCAATACAGCATTATAAAGTAGCACGCTTAACAGGGCGATTACAGCAGGTAATTCAGCAAAAGTTGGAACGTGATCAAGCTCACTACAAAGACTTGAAACAACGCTTGCAATTAAAAATGCCACTGCCGATGATTAATTATCAGCTAACTGTCGTAAAACAGCTGCAAAAACAATTAGATACGGCAATGCAAAAAAGACTCATTCAACATAAAGCGAACTTGGGTCAACAAACTCGTACACTTGCCGCAGTGAGTCCTTTGAATACTTTAGAGCGAGGCTATAGTATTGCGACGTTGGTCGATTCAGGGCGAGTATTACATCGAGCAGATGAAGCCAAACCAAATCAGTATATTAATGTTCGTTTATCAAAGGGGCAGTTAATGTGCGAAATTAAAGAGGTAAAAAATGATTAGATTTATTGGGCTAGCATTCAGCGTGTTGATGATGATGTCAGTTTCAGTTTCAGCAGTGACATTACCGCAACAATCTGCGGTGCCGGGTGGCGTAGTTATTGTGCCTATTGCGGTCGGAATAAATGCCAAACCGTTGGTTGAATATAACAAACGACAAGTGATGGTATTGAAAAAGGACAAACAATGGCTTGCTGTAGTCGGTGTGCCTTTGACGGCCAAAATAGGCACACAAACCTTAACGGTAAAATCGGCGGGGAAAACGACTAAAACGCGCTTTGAAATTGCAGATAAAGCCTACCCAACTCAATATATTGAAATTAAAGATGATGGCAAGGTTAACCCGACTAACTATGATATGAAACGCATCAATGGTGAAAAGGCCATAATCGGTGCAGCACTACAATATTGGACAGAAGGCGATGTGGCACTAAATTTTGCATGGCCGATAGAAGGGCGAGTAAGTGGCTTATTTGGTCGTCGTCGAGTATTTAATGGTCAACCACGTAATCCGCATAGTGGAATGGATATTGCCGCTCCTACAGGCACTGAGATTCATGCTCCGGCTGATGGCATAATCCGCAATACCGGCGACTATTTCTTTAATGGCAATACGGTCTTTATTGATCATGGTCAGGGTTTAGTGACCATGTTTTGCCATATGAATAAAATCGGCGTGAAAGCTGGGCAAGTTATCAAACAAGGTGATGTTATTGGTACCGTGGGCATGACAGGCCGGGTGACAGGGCCTCATTTGCATCTTGGGGTTAGTTTGAATGATACAAGGGTTGAACCTCGGCTGTTCTTTCCTGAACGGGATGTAGTGTCAGGTGATGAATAGCAATAATCTTTATTCGATTGAGTGGGTGAGTGCGTTGTAGATTTTTATCAGAATAGATTCAAGGTTTGAACACCGATGAACATTTTTGAGCTGGCAAATAAACCAGTGAAGACTTTTTAGACTACGCAATCACTGGATTTTTCGTGTGTTCAATTTTTACAATCTGATTGAGACTGATGGAACTTGCTTTCTTAGTAATTATGTCGTAATTTTTATAGATGATTACGACTAAGTTATTGAATTAAAGTCTGAAATCTCGACCTAAATAAACACTCAAAACACGCTTATCTTTCAGAATCTCTTCAGGCGTACCTTTGGCGATAACTTCACCTTCATTGAAAATATAAGCACGTTCGCAAACATTAAGGGTTTCACGAACGTTGTGATCGGTAATTAGGATGCCAATCCCGCGCTCTGAAAGCTCTTTGATAATGCCTTGTATATCGAGTACTGAAATAGGATCAACTCCGGCAAAGGGCTCATCTAATAAGATAAACTTTGGTTCCATGGCTAAGGTTCGCGCGATTTCAACTCGCCGACGTTCACCACCAGACAGCGCCATACCTAATAATTTTCGTATATGGCCGATGTGAAAGTCAGACAGAAGACTTTCTAATAATTCCTGTTTAGCCGCTTCATCTAGATCTTTTCGTGTTTCAATAATGGCATAAATATTGTCTTCCACCGACAGCTTTCGAAATACGGACGCTTCTTGTGGCAAATAACCGATACCGAGTTGAGCGCGCTTATGGATTGGATCACGCGTGAGTTCTTGCTGGTCAAGGAAGATGGTGCCGCCATCAACAGGGATTAAACCAACGATCATATAAAAACTGGTCGTTTTACCGGCACCATTAGGGCCTAATAAACCGACAATCTCCCCACTTTTTACTTCTAAGGAAATATTTTTAACGACTTGACGGGATCCAAAACGCTTGGATAATTGTTGGGCGGATAATGTACTCATGCTATCCCTAAAGTTACGGTTTTACTAGAATGTAACGGCGATTAACCCAACCAATCACCACTTGATCGCCTATTTCACCTCTGACTTGTAACCATTCTTTTTGTTCGGTCAGAATGATCACATCGCTGTTAGGGCTAAAGGCACCAATCTTATTATATTGAACGCCTGGACCCGTACGAACATTAAGTGTTGTTGTGGTTGAAACGGTAGGGTGTTGATCGGTATTTTTATCGTCGATGGGTGTTGGTTCGATGTTGGTGTTAGGAATTATTTTAGGTGCTGTTGCTTTCTTTTTGCTACCTGGTGGTTGGATAATGATGTGAACACGTCCACTTTGTTGTTTTTCACCGGCAACTTCGACTGGGGCTGAATTCGCATTCACTACATTTTTGTTAATATCATATTCGATCTTATTGCCACTAAATTCATCACCCGCCTGCCAGACGTGACCTTGCCCGAGTAAATATATCTTCTGTGATTTAGCGTGATATTCCATTTGCAAAGCGCGAGCTCGAACAGGCTCTTCGCCTGGTTTTTGAACCTGTTTGTAAGTTGCTAAATTACCTTGCGCGACAGCCTTTGTTAGCTGTTTATTCTTATCATAATAAAAGGTGATGATATCGCCCTCGATACGTAATGTACCTTGGGTTAAAATAGCCTTACCTTTATATTGAGTAATGCCATTAGCATCATCAAGCTCGGCATGATCCGCTTCAATGTCAATCGGTTGCTGACTATCACTAGGTAATGCCCATGATAACGAGGGTAAAAAAGCAATCAGTGCAATTAAGAGTTTAGTTTGTAGGCGGTGCATCATAATGTCCTTTCACTCTGGAGTGTAGGTTAATTGTTTTTTCTTGAAGGCTGGCATGAAGTCCAACCGAATTGGTTGTGCCGTGAGGAGATTTCATGCTGACAGCAAGATCGGTGTATGCATTATCGTGTAAGGTATCTAAATTGAGCTTCTCGGTACGTAACTCAATAGCTTTATTGTCTTTTTGAGAGATGATAACATTGCCAGTGAGTAAAATATCTTCGCCTTTACCTTCGGTATAAGCTTTATTGGCGGAGATTATCCATGTATCTTTGCCTTGTTCAAGAATTTCGGCGATGGGTGCGTAGATTTCAGTGCTGTCATTTTCTGGATAATGTGCCATTGTTTCGCCAGTAATAATACGTGACGGTTTACCCAGTTTATCCATCACGGTCATGGTGAAATTCGACATAGCATAATCACTCGTTCGAGATATTACACTAGACTCAGTCACTTTTTGTTTAGTATCGTTACTGAAGAGCAGCCAAAGGGTAATTATTGCCAATAAAGACAATAATAGTTTGCCAACAAAAGAAAGATTAGAAGTGGCGTTCAATTTGATCTTGCAGGGTACCCTGTCCTTCCATAATAAGTTCGCACACTTCGCGAGCAGCACCTTTGCCACCTTTAGCAGGTGTAATCCAGTGCGCATGTTTTTTGACTAAAGAGACGGCATCTTGCACGGCAATAGCTAATCCAACGCGACTCATAATTGCTAAATCGACCCAATCATCGCCTACATAAGCACATTGTTCAGGCTTAAGATTTAAGCGTTTAATGAGATCTTCAAATGCAGGTAATTTAACTTTTTGTCCTTGGTAAAGATGGTTGATACCTAAACTAGTCATGCGATGTTCAACTACTTTTGAGGTGCGACCGGTAATGATGGCAATATCGACTCCCGTATATTGTAGAATTTTCATGCCGTGACCATCACGGGAGTGGAACGCTTTATATTCTTCACCATCATCACCAATAATGATGCTGCCGTCAGTGAGTACGCCATCGACATCAAAAATGACCAGTTTAATATCTTTGGTACGAGTGAGAATATCTTGCATATTAGTTCCTGATTGATTCAAATGAATGTGATGCATTCAGATTTTACAGAAGTATAATCAATCATTTATACGACTCCAGCGCGCAGCAGATCATGCATATTGACGGCACCAATAAGCTGTTGGGAACTATCCGTTATCAGTAAAGCGTTAATTTTATGGCGTTGCATCAGCGTTAATATTTCAGCGGCTAGCATATCAGGACGACCTGTTTTGCAGTGAGTTGTCATAAATTCAGCAAGTTTAGTGGTGTGGACATCGACGCGCTGAGCAATTACACGACGTAAATCACCGTCAGTAAATATACCTACAATCTGTCCAATATTATCCGTCACCGCAGTCATGCCGAGACCTTTGTTGGTCATTTCAACTAAGGCATCGCTGATCAGCGCGACATCAGCAACCTTAGGTATGTTGTCGCCAGTATGCATAATGTCACTGACACGTAATAGTAAACGACGACCAAGATTACCTCCCGGATGAGATAAAGCAAAATCTTCAGCAGTAAAACCTCTTGCCTCTAGTAATGAAATGGCTAGGGCATCACCCATGACGAGTGCAGCAGTGGTGCTTGATGTCGGTGCTAAACCAAGAGGACAGGCTTCTTTGACCACACTGACGTCAATATGACTATCAGCACACATTGCTAGTGTTGAATTAGGTTTGCCCGTTAAGGCAATCAGTGGCACGCCAAGTCGTTTAATTAAGGGCAAAATAGTTAGTATTTCACTCGTCTCCCCCGAATTTGACAATGCGATGACTACATCATTATTAGTAATCATACCTAAGTCACCGTGACTTGCTTCACCAGGATGAACAAAAAATGCAGGACTACCAGTGCTAGCAAGGGTGGCTGCAATTTTACCTCCAATATGACCTGATTTTCCCATGCCAATGACCACAATGCGACCTTCACAATGCAGTAAATACTGGCAGGCTTGCACAAAGGCGTCATCAATGCGGTTAAGTAATCCAGAAATGGCTTCAATTTCAGTATTGATTACTGCAAGTCCGAGCGTTTTTAATTTCTCAGATTCAGTTTGCATTATTTTTGTCATAGCGTTTTTATATGCCCTGACTACTTTGAACGGCAAGTAGGGCGTTGTAACCTACATAGCTGATTAACATTAAGCTACCCGCAACACGTCCAATACGACCATTTTTGCCGAAAGAAGCAAACAGGAACAAGGCGACGGTAAAGGCAATCATAACGGGGAAATCACGTAATAAGATCATAGGATCAAGTTTTGATGGGGCAATTAACCCAGGCATAGCTAATACGGCTAATAAGTTAAACATATTAGAGCCTAAGACGTTACCTACGGCAATATCGTGCTCATTTTTGAGTGCAGAGATGATGGATGCTGCAAGCTCTGGTAGACTGGTACCAATTGCGACGATAGTAAGACCAATAATGAGGTCACTGACACCTAATAACTGAGCAATGCCTGTAGCGCCCCATACTAATGCTTTTGAACCCACTAACAATGCAATTAAACCAATACTAAAGCTTAATACCGCTTTTCTAGTGGACATCTTATGTTCGGCAAATTGTTGTTCGAATTCTTGGGCTAGAGGATCTTTTACAGTGCTTTTTACCGCAAGATAACCCATACCAAATAACAGGAAGATGAAACCACCAAATAATATAACACCATCTGAGTGACTAAGCTCTAAATCCCAAACTAGGTATAACGCTATAGCCATTACCAATGCCAGCATTGGAAATTCGCGTTTCAAACTGGCTGAATTTACGGTTAGCGGAATAATTAAAATAGTGACGCCCAAAACTAAACCAATATTAGTAATATTAGAACCAATTGCGTTACCCACCCCCATTGCTGGTGCACCATCAAATGATGCTAAGGCTGAAACTAGCATCTCGGGCGCTGATGTACCGAAGCCAACAATCGTTAAACCGACAATTAAAGGTGAAATGCCAAGATTAGTAGCGATGCTTGCTGCACCGTCAACAAAACGATCAGCACCCCATATCAAAACAGCAAAACCAGCAATGATCGCGAGAATAAAAAGTGCAGTTATCATAAATAGTTAACAGCCAGTAGCGTAATTAAAAAAGCCGAGCTAGTGCTCGGCTTTGTATTATATGTTGCTAGCAACATATTGTCCTTATTGTGATGGTCTAGTCGGCAAAAACATCAAATTCATCTTTTGGTGGATTACCATCATAGACGAGGTTTTGACGACGCTGCATATAGGCATTTCGAACATAGCTATATTCATCTAAAGCGGCTTCATCAAGTACTTTTTTAATACTTAGATTATTGGCTCGACTATCAATAATATTTGTTGCAATAAATGCATTACGAGTTCCAGCATCATTAAGATGGGTCGTTGGGTCGGTATATATATCACCTACTAAACCAAAAGTATCGCGGAAATTACGCGGGCCAAAAAAAGGTAAAACTACATAAGGACCAGGTTGAATGCCCCAAGCACCTAGAGTCTGGCCAAAATCTTCATTATTTTTCTCATGTCCAGCTAGCGTTGCAACATCCAGTATTCCAGCAAAGCCGACGGTAGTATTTAATGCAAAACGACCTGTGTCGTCTAAAGCTTGGTCAAATTTAAGTTGAAGTAAATCATTTAAAATAACGGTGATGTCATTCAAGTTGCTGAAAAAATTACTGACACCTTGGTTAATTCCCGTTGGCACGACAGTATCGTAACCTTTAGCAACAGGTTTAATCACCGCACGGTCAACTGAATCATTAATTGAATACATTGCGCGGTTATAACCCATTAGTGGGTCGTTGACACCTTCGGCTCTGTTTGTTGTCGCGCAACCGGTTAACAGCGTGATGCCAGTTAAAATACCGACTTTAATGAATAATATGATTTTAGGCACGTCTTTTGTCCTGATTTTTGAGGTTATTACTGGAGGAATGATGGCATGGACGACGTTTTAGAGCAAGTTAAGAGTAGTGCTTTTTTCTCAAAATTATCAGTTTAGTGGTTTCTTTACCACGACAAGGTATTTTTGATGGGTGCCACAGGCATTAAAATTGACGACTGATGTTATTATTATTCGAAGATTTATCGATACCATTGTTATACATTAATTCAGCAAAAACCTGTGTGCAGGCTTGCCAACTACGTTGCTTAGCAAATTCTATGCAATCCATCTTATCTAACTGTAAAGCGTTTATGACCGCTGTTTTAAGATCGTCATCCAAATAGCCTACCCGCCCATGTTCAATAACATCCTTAGGACCTGTCACTGGATAGGCGGCAACGGGTACACCGCAGGCTAAAGCTTCTAGCAAGACCAGGCCGAATGTATCCGTTTTACTAGGGAAGACAAATACATCAGCGGCCGCCACCCAAGAAGCCAGTTCTTCACCAAATTTGGCACCCGTGAAAAGTACCTCGGGATATTTCTTTTTCAGAATATCAAGATCTGGCCCATCGCCAACAACGACTTTACTACCAAGTAAATCAAGTAATAAAAAGGCTTCTATATTCTTTTCGATAGCAATTCGGCCCATGTTGAGCGAAATAGGTCTCGGCAAGTCTATCGGTTGGGGATTATCAGGTTTAAATATGCGGGTATCAACGCCACGTCCCCAGACACGAACATTATTAAAACCGTGTGATTGTAGGCGTTGTTGTTGCGATTGAGTCGGCACCAGTGTGTGAACCGCTTTATTATGAAAACGTCGAAACCAAGCATAAGTCCAACTGAGTGGAATGGGCAATCTAAGGCGCACGTATTCTGGAAATTGAGTGTGATATGAAGTGGTGAATAGCACTTTATTTTTGATGCACCAGCGACGAGCTGCCATACCTAAAGGCCCTTCGGTGGCAATATGAACTGCATCAGCGTTGATTGCTATTAAATCACGGGCTACTTTGCGGCCAGGAAATAAAGAAAGAAGAATAGAAGGGTAAGACGGACATGGAATGGTGTAATGACCTTCTGGTGTCAGTAAAAAAACATCGTGACCCATTTCGACAAGATGGGTGTAGGTTTGTTTTAATGTTCGCACGACACCATTAATTTGCGGTTCCCACGCATCAGTGACAATAACTATCTTCAATTTAAGCGACCTTTGTAAGGATATTAACTTCATTGATAATATCGGTCCATTTCAAGATCTCCATCGAACCATCTGGTCGTTCAATTAAGGCCGTACAACTTTCTACCCAGTCGCCACAATTAAAATAATCGATATCATGTAGTCGAGTAATTTCAGCGCGATGTATATGGCCGCAAACAACACCATCAACCTTTTGTCTTGCCGCTTCGTGGGCAACGGCTTCTTCGAAATTGCTGATGTACTGAACCGCATTTTTTACTTTGTGTTTTAAAAAGGTGGCAAGTGACCAATAAGGAAAACCGAGTTTACGACGTACAAAATTGACCCAGCGATTAGCGCGAAGTAAATAGTCGTATAAACGGCTGCCTATTTTCGCGATAAGGGGGGAGCACTTAACAACACCGTCGAATTCATCACCATGAATAATAAGTAATTTTTTCCCATTAGCGGTGGTGTGAATTGTTTCATTTTTGATTTCAACATTACCTAGTATTGCACCATCGAAATCGCGCAACATTTCGTCATGATTGCCAGGGATATAAACAACTTTGGTGTTATGTTTAGCTTTACCGAGAATAGTGCGAATAACGTTATTGTGAGCTTGCGGCCAAAATACCCGCTTATTCATTTCCCATATATCAATGATATCGCCGACTAAATATAAATAATCACATTCAACATGATGGAGAAAATCTAGTAAAAAATCGGCACTGCAACCACGAAAACCTAAGTGAACGTCTGATATCCAGACACTACGTACTTTAACTATTTCTTCCAAGCTGAATGGTGTTTGCATTGCGCACTCTTTGACTTAGGATATTGGCAGTACGGTAACGAACTACTATGACAAAACAATGAACAATTTATGTCAATATGATGACGAGTAAACGCTGTAGTGCAGCTTAACGTATAATTACCCTACTATTAATCAATATGTGAAAGATCATGACCAATCCTTTATTAGAAAATAATGTGTTACCCGCTTTTTCAGAGATCAAACCCGAACATGTTGAGCCTGCGTTAAATCAAGTATTGGAACAGGCAAAACAAACCGTTGAAAACTTGCTCAAACATCAAGACCAACCGACATGGCAGTCATTGGTGCTACCGATGGAAGCGTTAGATGCCACAATAGATAAAGTTTGGTCGCCGGTCAGCCATCTTAATTCGGTAATGAATTCAGATGAGTTACGTGTTGCCTACAATGCATGTTTACCAAAACTTAGTCAGTTTGGGACTGAGTTGGGGCAAAACGAGGATTTATACAAAGCCTATAATGCATTGGCAACTAGTCCTGTGTATGAGCAATTAGATATTGCACAAAAAAAAGTGATTGATAATGCGCTGCGTGATTTTCGTTTGTCGGGTGTTGAGTTATCACAAACTGACCGAGATAAATTCAAACAAATTTCACAACAACTCACCGAGCTGACAGCTAAGTTTGAAGAAAACTTAATGGATGCTACTCATGCATGGAAAAAACATATTACCGATGAAGCTTTATTGTCGGGTCTGCCAGACTCTACTAAAGCAATGGCGGCACAATTTGCCCAACGTGATGAACTAGAAGGCTGGTTATTTACCTTAGATTTCCCTTCGTATATGCCCGTTATGTCCTATGCCGATGATCGAGTCTTTCGTGAGGAAATGTATACGGCCTTCGCCACCAAAGCATCAGACCAAGGCCCGCATGCGGGGCAGTGGGATAACACTGAGATCATGGCGGATATCCTTAAACTACGCCATGAATTGGCACAATTAATTGGCTTTGCTAATCATGCAGAACGGTCATTAGCCACCAAAATGGCACAGTCACCACGACAAGTGTTGGATTTTTTAAGTGATCTCGCTGATCGTTCAAAACCCATCGCAGAGCGAGAGTTCACAGAATTAAAAGTCTATGCTAAGGAACAAAATCCTGAAATTAGTGAGTTAGAAGCGTGGGATGTCACTTATTACGCTGAAAAATTACGTCAACAACGATACTCGATTTCCCAAGAAGAGCTGAAACCTTATTTCCCTGAAAATAAAGTGGTGTCGGGTTTATTTGGGGTTGTGAATCGCCTTTATGGCTTAGATATTAAAGAACGTAATGATATGGATGTGTGGCATAAAGACGTACGTTTTTTTGATATTTTTGATGGCAAGGGTGAATTACGAGGTCAATTTTATCTTGATTTGTATGCACGTAACCACAAACGTGGTGGAGCATGGATGGATGAGTGCCATGTTCGTCGTCAAACGGAAGCGGGCATCCAAACGCCAGTGGCATTTTTGACCTGTAATTTTTCTGAACCTTTAGGTGATAAGCCGGCTTTATTCAGTCATGATGAAGTCACTACTTTATTCCATGAATTTGGCCATGGATTACATCATATGTTGACCAAAATTCATCATGCTGGTGTATCAGGCATAAATGGTGTGGCGTGGGATGCTGTTGAATTACCAAGTCAATTCATGGAAAACTGGGCATGGGAACGTGAGGCATTAGATTTAATCTCTGGCCACTTTGAAACGGGTGAGGTATTGCCCCAAGATTTATTCGACAAAATGATTGCCGCGCGTAATTTCCAGTCAGCGATGATTATGGTGCGTCAACTTGAATTCTCATTATTCGATTTCCGTCTTCATCTTGAATTTAATCCTGAACAGGAAAATCAAGTGGATAAAATATTAGCGGAAGTGCGTGACCAAGTAGCTGTTGTTAAACCACCAAAATTTAACCGTTTTGCTCATAGCTTTTCTCATATATTTGCAGGTGGCTATGCGGCAGGTTATTACAGCTATAAATGGGCTGAAGTTTTATCGGCAGATGCATTTTCTAAGTTTGAAGAAAATGGCATATTTGATCGCGCCACCGGCTTAGCGTTTTTAGAATCAATTTTAGAGCAGGGTGGATCGCGCGAACCAATGGAGTTGTTTATTGAATTCCGTGGTCGTGAGCCAGAGATTGATGCACTATTACGACATAGTGGTATCGCTGCCTAACTAAAACAATTTAGTGCTTTACATAAAAAAAGGGCAACTCTTAATATTAAGTCATATTGAGAGTCACCCTTTTTTATTTCTGAAGTTATGGCTTATTCGTTGGCTGACGTCACACCTAGTAGATGCAGCAGGCTAGTGAATAAGTTAAAAATAGACACGTACAGTGTTACCGTTGCCATAATGTAGTTGGTTTCACCACCGTTGATGATATTGCTGGTTTCATACAAGATCAGTCCCGCCATCAATAATACAAACATCGCTGAAACTGCTAGCGATAATCCCGGCATCTCAAAGAAGAACGCACCTAAGCCTGCAACAAAGGCAACCAAAATCCCCACCATTAAAAAACCACCCATAAAGCTAAAGTCTTTACGTGTTTTTAATGCGTACGCTGATAAACCAATAAACATAGCGCCAGTAGTTGCCATGGCATTCATTACAATTTGACTACCATTTGGCAATGATAAATAGCTGCTTAAAATCGGCCCTAAGGTGTAACCCATAAAGCCGGTGAGGGCAAATACCGATGCCAAACCGGCAGCACTATTGCGAAATTTACTGGTTAAAAACAACAGTCCAAAATAACCGACCAGTGTCAAAATAAGACCGGGGTGAGGCAAGTTAAGACTCATTGAAATGCCCGCAACGAACGCACTAAATAATAAAGTCATCGACAGCAATACATAGGTGTTGCGAATGACTTTGTTGGATGCGAGCGTAGCAAGCTGTTGTTGGTCGGAATAAAGTGTCTTTGTCGTATTCATCTTGTTATCTTCCTAATAATAAATCTAGGCCATTAAGTGACTTCTTAATGGCAAGCTATGCCTTTGAGATGATTTTTTGCGTGTCACTTTCCGAGTCACCGCTGAGCGGGCTCGATCAGTCGCTTTATCAATCGCTGCATACATATCATTTTCAGTATCTTCAATAATGACATCAGGCATACCGGGTAATACCACTTGAATGTGACAATGTTTGTCTTCACCACCACGTGGACCGTTAATATCTGATAATCGGATCACTACGCGTTGAAGTTTATCTTTGCAGTCTGAAAGTGATAACTTTAATTTTTGTACTGCATACTTTTTCAAGGCTTTCGTTAACGTAAATGATCTAGCTTGTATATCAATTTGCATTGTTCTCTCCTCGTTGAAAAAAGTTATAATTGATATAGTAAATAAAATGAAGACACAATAAAACTCGAATTTTTCATACAGATTGCTCGGGAAATACGAAATGTTATATAAATATGAACTATAAATTATAAACACTTACATTCTTTTGGACGGTAGCCAAAGAAGTTGGTATTACTAGGGTAAGTGAGCGTCTAAACATTAGGCCTCAAACTATAAGTGACCAATTAAACTTACTAGAAGAGTATTACGGTGTAATTTTAATAGGGTTGGCAGAAGTCTTGAGCTGTCAGATATTGTATGACTTATCGAGTGTACGGCCGCAACGGTTAAAAGTCGGGATTGTTGATGTTATCGCTAAATCCATCACCCATCGAATTTTTTGACCAGCGGTAAAACAAGCTAATGTGATTAGAATGGACTGTCGTGAGGCAGATCTTGATACTTTACTAGCGGAATTAACCTTGTATCGTCTGGACTTAATGATTTCTGAACGTTCTATTCTTGAAACTGCTGTGTGGGAGGTCGCAACAAAAAATCAGGTCAATCCTCAGTCAGTTTTTTTTGCGACAGAAGCTTTGCAAGCTCAGTTGTAAAAGAGATTATTGAAACAGTCAGCGAATCCTTAATTTTCTAAAACAGCAATGATGATGGTTCAATTTCGATAAAAACTAAAAGCATAGCTTATCAATGATAAAGTATGCTCTTTAAATGAACTAACTCATCGTTACCCTGAGCCAGATTATGAAATACACCGATTTACGTGACTTTATTGCCCATTTAGAACAACGAGGTGAACTTAAACGCATCAACGTAGAAGTTGACCCGGTGTTAGAAATGACCGAAATTTGCGATCGTGTATTGCGTGCTGGTGGCCCAGCATTATTATTCGAAAATCCAAAAGGCAGTGATATGCCAGTATTAGCCAATCTGTTTGGTACACCGCAGCGTGTGGCATTCGGCATGGGCGAAGAATCTGTGGAAGCGTTGCGAGAAGTCGGTCAATTATTAGCTTTTTTAAAAGAACCAGAGCCACCGAAAGGATTGAAAGATGCTTGGCAGAAAATGCCCATCTTCAAACAAGTACTCAATATGGCACCGAAAGTCGTAACCTATGCTGCCTGTCAGCAAGTAGTGATTGAAAGTGATGCAGTAGATTTAAGTCAGTATCCCATTCAACTTTGCTGGCCAGAAGATGCCGCACCGCTGATTACATGGGGCTTAGTGGTGACCAAAGGACCACATAAACCACGGCAAAATCTAGGGATTTATCGCCAACAAGTCATTGGTAAAAATCGAGTCATTATGCGTTGGTTATCACATCGTGGTGGCGCACTAGACTTTAAAGAATGGCAAGCAGAACATCCAAGCGAACCGTTTCCTATCAGTGTGGTATTGGGTTGTGACCCAGCAACTATCTTGGCTGCGGTTACGCCGATCCCTGATACCTTATCCGAATATGCTTTTGCAGGTTTATTGCGAGGTTCAAAAACTGAATTAGTGAAATGTATTGGTAATGATTTACAAGTACCTGCAAGTGCGGAGATTGTGTTAGAAGGCTTTATTTATCCAGATGATATGGCAGAAGAAGGACCATATGGTGATCACACTGGTTATTACAACGAAATAGATCGATTTCCGGTGTTTACCGTTGAACGAATAACGCAACGTAACAATCCAATTTATCATAGTACCTATACCGGTCGCCCACCCGATGAACCGGCAATTTTAGGTGTGGCCTTGAATGAAGTGTTTATACCCATATTGCAAAAGCAATTCCCAGAAATTGTTGATTTCTATTTGCCACCCGAAGGCTGTTCATATCGCATAGCAGTAGTCAGCATGAAAAAACAATACCCAGGTCATGCCAAACGGGTGATGATGGGAATTTGGTCATTCTTAAGGCAGTTTATGTACACCAAATTTGTTATCGTTGTTGATGATGATGTGAATGTTCGAGACTGGAATGATGTGATTTGGGCCATTACTACCCGAATGGATCCTGCTCGCGATACAACCTTGATTGAAAATACCCCCATTGATTATCTTGACTTTGCTTCGCCTGTATCTGGGTTGGGTTCCAAAATGGGTATGGATGCAACCAATAAACTGCCCGGTGAAACCAATCGCGAATGGGGGCGTCCTATAAAACGTGACCCAACTATTGTAGATCGTATTGATGAGATTTGGAGTTCACTAGGCATTGATTAACTACATGCCCGCTAAACGGTAGATATTAAGGAGAAAGAATAATGAGAATGTTACACACCATGTTGCGTGTTGGAAATTTAGAACGTTCCATACAATTTTATACTGAAGTCTTGGGAATGACCGAATTACGTAGGTCAGAATACCCTGACGGTAAGTTCACACTAGTCTTCATCGGTTATGGTGATGAAACCTCTAATACTGTACTCGAACTTACTTATAACTGGGATACTGACAGTTATAATTTAGGTAATGCCTACGGTCATATTGCTATTGGCGTAGCAGATGCCGCCGCAGCGTGCGAAAAAATCAGAAATCTAGGCGGCAACGTTGTTCGTGAAGCAGGTCCTATGATGCATGGCACTGAAGTCATTGCTTTTGTTGAAGATCCGGATGGATATAAGATTGAATTAATTGAACGAGATTAATTAATCAGTATCAATATATTACCTAAGCCACTGAATACCGCTTGTAGTATTTAGTGGCAAGATGGTTTGTAATTTATACGATTTTGCTTTTAAAGTGATTTGGAATATTGATGGCAATTAGTAGAATTGCACCCAACCAAGATCCCTGCAAATCCGTTTATTAATAGCGGCATGACAGTTGAGAACACATTGCCAATGATCGGAATTTTTAATACCAATGTATCGACATAATGAAAAATATGATGGCTATATGGAATGCCGTGCAACACAATACTACCGCCGACTAGGAACATGGCGGCAGTACCGACAACGGATAATATTTTCATTAACACAGGGGCGAACCATAAAATAGCGTTGCCGAACCAACGTTTGAAATTCCCCCAGCTGCTTTTTGATGTTGATTTTACCAATGCCAAGCCGCCATCATCCGGCTTAACGATACCTGCCACTAAGCCATAAACTCCAATGGTCATTATCATTGCAATAGCAGAAACAACGGCAACTTGGGATGAAAATGCGGCATCTTTAACGGTGCCTAATGCAATCACAATAATTTCGGCAGACAACACAAAATCGGTGCGAATGGCACCTTTCATTTTTTCTCTTTCCAATGCGACTAGATCGATGTTGGGAGCAATGAATGCCTCAATAATTTTTTCATGCTGAGCATGCTCTTCAGTGGCATGACTAAAAAATTTATGAGCTAATTTTTCAAAACCCTCAAAACATAAATAAGCACCACCGTTCATAGCCAGATCGTCACCCAATACGCCAGCCGTTTTTTTGGCGGTGACTTTGGTCATCAGGACTACATCATCAATTATGCTAAAAGGCTGCTAGCCGCCATGGAACTTCTTTATTTTAGAATCTATGTCATGTCAACTTATTAAAAATACCAGATGATCATCAGTTTTAATGCCATTGAATAAATAGGTTAAGAGATTGATATAAAGCTATTTATTTTTTTTAGTAAGTGGGCATGGTTCATGCTAGTTCATATTGTAAGTTATATCAGCTGTCAAAAAGAAGTCAGTTATATGTTCTGACTTTGATAACCATAATTATTACAATGATA
>Ga0105055_10004753_pt1 | contig 19618 bp, 20 predicted proteins | sample BON03_FD_78090 | JGI IMG/M metagenome (GOLD analysis project Ga0105055, IMG submission 78090) | Freshwater microbial communities from Lake Bonney liftoff mats and glacier meltwater in Antarctica - BON-03 | ecosystem: Environmental > Aquatic > Freshwater > Ice > Glacier meltwater | place: Lake...
GTTGGTCCTACAGGACCCATAGGAGATGTTGGTCCTACAGGACACATAGGAGATGTAGGACATGTCACGAAGAATGGAATTGATTTTACAGAATATGCTCTATTATTATTATTTGTTAGTGTTGGTGGATTAGTTTCTTATTATGTGCGGAAAAAATAGTAATTATATGGTAACAACAAGGTCTGCATTCAAAGGACATGATATATTTTTTTTTTGAAAAGAATAACAATATTGATTAAACGAGTATATTTTATCTGATTTCATTGCGTCTAATGGAGGAGCAACACGAATGATGCAATCTGAACCATGACAAACGGCGCGAAAAAAAGTAGCAAAACCAAAACCAAGTAACACAGACATTAAATATTTGCCTTGTATAGTATGGATAAATTTCCCCAAATGTAGTTTCATTTAAAATAGGACAATATTATTCTTCTGTTTTGTTCAACGTTAATATGACCTTTTTGCTAAAATGAAATTTATTTTTATGCATTAATCTTCGTTTTAAATTGCATTCCAAACACGATATTAGTACGTTTCCAGAGTTATGTCCTAAATTGTTATCTATTCGGTCTAGCGTCCATTGTTTTGGGTCATACATCACTTCGTACATAATTAGTATATCGGAACTACAATAATGACAAATCAAATTACATTCGCTCAACAAATAGACAATGTCTGAAAAATTTATAAATAATGATGCATTATATTTGTTTTTTAAACAATCTTGGTGTTTATAACTTGACTGTTTTATTTTTATTAATTTGGTTAATTCTTGTACCAAATAATTATTTTTAATTAGAGGCAAATGCACATGTTCTATTTTTTCTACTTCAGAAACAACGTTATATGTATTAAGTATATTTTGTTTTAACTGATTTATTAAAGTGCATTGAAAGGTAGTGTTTTTTTCCAACAAAGTCAAGTTCCATTTTTTGCTGTTTACTTTATGCTCTTTATTTTTATTATATTTATTTTTATTATCTTTTTTTAAAAATAATGGGATAAAAACGCATTTAATATCACTGTTTGTAACATCGCAGTTTGCAACACCACCGTCCATTATGTTGTTTAATTATTAAAAAATACCCTTATATATTTAATTTATTTTAATTTTTTGCATCTATAATATTGTTTTTTTAAATTGCAATTACATCTGAATAGGCATTTCTAAGTGTGTAAAAATATTAAATGGTCTAAATAAATAAACATACATTATATAAGGGACAAAAAGTTGGCTAAATTTTTAAGAAAAATAAAGAAAATAAAAAAATATTCTTTTCATTTCCAAAAAATAAAAAAAACAAAATCCCCCCACCTAAAATAAAATAAACACAATTAAAATATGTCAAACAATTTAAAAAGTGTGTTTGTTAATTAAATTATTAAATAATTAATTGTGTTTCAATAACAGCTGAAAATGCAAAATTAAATGTTGTCAAATAATTGTTAAATTTATTTGACAGTATTTAATTTTATTTGACAATTATTTAACAAATATTTGACAGTATTTAATAGTATTATTTGATAGTATTTAATTTTGCATTTTCAACTGTTATTGAATCACAATTATTTAATTTTATTTGACAATTATATAAAAGTATTTAATTTTATTTGACAATTATTTAATTTTATTTAACAGTATTTAATAGTATTTAACATTATTTAATAGTATTATTTGACAGTATTTAATTTTGCATTTTTAACTGTTATTGAATCACAATTATTTAAGAGTTTTTAACATTATTAAAAAGTATTTAATTTTATTTGACAATTATTTAATTTTATTTAACAGTATTTAATAGTATTTAACATTATTTAATAGTATTATTTGACAGTATTTAATTTTGCATTTTCAACTGTTATTGAATCACAATTATTTAACAGTATTTAATAGTATTTAACAATTATATAAAAGTATTTAACAATTATATAAAAGTATTTGATAATTATTTAATTTTATTTGACAATATTTAATTTTATTTAATAGTATTTAATTTTATTTGACAGTATTTAATTTTATTTAACAATATTTGACAATATTTTTTAAAAAAATGTCAAATAAAAATATTATGTTAATAATATATAATATGTCAAAAACTTGTCAGAATTGTGGAAGAACATTTTCAACCAATGCAAATTACAACTACCATATAAACCGAAAAAAACCTTGTGTTGTTTTATTTGAATCGTATATTGAAAAAACCAAAATAAAATTCCAATGCAATCGTTGTGATTGTCTATTTACAACTAAAAGTAGATTACAATATCATTTGAAAAGAAAATTTCCATGCAAATTGAAAAACCAACAACCAGAAGAAATAGAATTGCGTGCTTTATTTGAACAATTAAAAAACGAACATGAACAATCACAAATAAAATTGCAAGATGAAATAAAAATGCTAAAGGATATATTGCAAAATAAATCAACCGATAAACACAGTGAGCAATTAAAAATAGAAAATGAAAATTTAAAATTAAAATATAAGTTGTTAAAGGTACAGAATAAACAACCAATAAACAATACAACTAACAATACAATTAGCAACAATATCAACAACAACAAAATAACCATCAACATGTATGGAAATGAAACATTAACTCACCTTACCGATGATTTTTTTAAGTCTTGTTTTGAAAAAGTTAAAGGATCTGTGGAAAAATTATTCGAACGAAAGCATTTTTCTCTCAATATGCAACGCAACCATAACGTGTACATTAGCAATATGCGAGATAACCACTTGATGATTTATGAAGACGGTCAGTGGAATATAGCAAATAAAGAAATCACGCTAAATAAAATGTATTATGATACAAAAGACAATTTATCCGTTGCATATGACAGAATGTGTAAAGACAAAATATTGATTTTACGATTAGTAAATGCGTTTCGTTGGTTTGTGGAAGATGACATTCCAGAAAAGGAGGAAAATGTATTCAAAAAAATATCCATAGACGCTATGGCATGCATGGCATACAATAATCGTGAGTATCCAATGGAGATAAAAAAACAAATGGAAGAACGTAAAAAAAATAAAATCATTAAATAATATTAAACTTTGTTAGTTCGCATCTATTTTAAACGGATTTTAAATGTACCAAACTAACAAAATAAAATAATATATATTATAATAGCAATATGTCAAATAACGATTTAATTATAATTATAATAGCCTTTTTATTAGTGATACTTTTTGCGACTTACTTTGGAAAGAATTTATCAAAAAAAGAAGGATTCACGTCATCTTCTTCATCTGCGTCTTCAGTTGGAGAAGCCGGTTTAGCCGCAAAATATGCGGACGAAATTAAAGCTAAATCGGTGGAAATCCAAGATGCGTTGCTAGTTCAAAAATATAGAAAAGAATATGAAATATGTCTTATTAACTTGGACGATTATGTTGGAATGCTAATGATACAACAGTCATTGAACTTGAAATTGGACGGGGGGAAAGAAATGCTAATAGGGCTAGATGCACTTAATATTTTAAAATCGGCTAAAGACAATCTCAATGTTGCCATGGAATATTTAGACAAACAGCAATAATCATCCTTTTTATATTTTTGTTAGTTTGTTTCTTGGGGTTTTTGGATAAAACAAAAACAAAAACTATGTAAAATATAAAAATGATTTGCATTTTCCACTCTTTTTATTTTTAGAACTTGTTATCAAACACACTTTACATTCTACACATTCGTTTAATAAAATTAAATACTATGAATGCTACTATGAATCTAAAAGAGCATCAAGTCGAGATTGACCGTCAAGCCAAAATGCAAGTTTGGGCGAATAATTTATCTCCCGAAGAATTGACAAAGGCAGTCAATCGGTACCTCGATTTGTTAAAATACTTGGACCCAGAAAAACAAACGGAAGAAATTCAGTTGGCGGCGGTAAGACATAATGGGTTTGCTATCCAATATATTGAAAATCCATCGGAAGAAATTCAGTTGTTATCTGTAAGACATACTGGATTTGCTCTCGAATATATTGAAAATCCAACGGAAGAAATACAATTGGTTGCGGTTACACAAAATGGATATGCCATTAAATATATTAAAAATCCGTCGGAAGCCGTGCAGTTGTTAGCGGTTAGACAAAATAAATATGCTATTCATTGTATTAAAAAACCGTCGAAAGCCGTTCGATTAGCGAGTGGACGTAAATCGAGTTGGTGGAATTGGTGGTGATGCGTTCAACACAAGAAGTAAGTAGAAAGTAAAAAGACTAGATATGTATTGTGTAAATTAAATTATTAAATAATTGTTTTTTTGGTTGTTATTATCCAATCCTTTTTTTATGGTTTGTTAGTTTTTTTGTTTTAGCAGCCCGCTATTTTTGTTGTTCTCACATTTTTGGGAATTATTATTTTATGTTGGTTTATATTGAAAAAAGATTGAATTTGATTCGATTCAAAATAAAGAATTGTATGGGATTTTAAATGTTTTGCACCACTGAATGCTTTTGCAAATATTAAACTTTGCATTATCGGGGGATTCAATATATTGCTGCAAAGATTCAAGTTGTTTTTTCCCAAAATAAATATTCATATCTTCTATTTTATTTAATAAATGAACGGACCATGGTGTATCTGAATAAAACGATGAAACAGTATAATTGTTTTTTTTATTTTTACAAACAATGTATTTATCTCCCCGCAACACATCGGATATGCTTGGTTGAATAAATATTACTTGATGATATAGAGATTTTAAAATATTAATAAATTCAATCGATTGTTTGTAAAACAAATCGCTGGTTTTAATCATCAATGTTGAACCTTCGTGTTGATATTTATAAATAATTTTTAGTGCGGCATGGTAATCTAAATGGGTTAAATTATCCATAAATACAACATCCATGGCAACATCCGATGCTATATTCGAACCCATTATATTATTATCATGAATATTTGTGGTATATATATTATCATCTTTTTGATATAAATTCATAAACCCCATATTTTGTTCATGGAACGCCGAGTTTACAAACAATATAGTTGTTGATTTTTTTTCGATTAAATTCACTAAATATGTAATGCTTATTAATTCCGCCAATTCTAAATAAAATAAACACATATGCATTTTACAAATACTAGACAACCCTAACCGTTCATTTGATATTAATAAATGATATGGTTGTTGAATGTCTTTGTTTGATTTAGAATGAAGAACAAGTATATTATCCGTTAATTCTTTTACTTTATTATACACACTGTGAGATATAATAATTGGGCTTAGTTCGGGGCATAAATTATTGATATTTATATTAATTTTAGAATGAATAATAAAATGATAAAATATCAATGAAGAGGATGTGGTGCATCCTGATTTAATTTTCTGTGTTGAAATATATAAATTTTGATTATTTAAAATTGATTGTGTTGGTGTACTGCCAATTTGCTGCATATTTGGGCTTCCTATTTAATATTATAGGATAACTATTTTTAACTTATTTTTTGATCCAATTTATTAAAAACCCATCGAAACTCGTTCAATTAGCAAGTGAATGGATTTAGTAATGGGTTGTGCAACGCAAAAAGTAAGTAAGTAGACATTACTAGATTATTTTTTATTTTTCAATCCTTTTTTTCTTAACTAACAAAAACTATAATTAATGCACTCTGAAAATTATTATTGCTTTTGTTTGTTTAAAATGAACCCTAACTCGCTCGTTTTTCAAAATTGGATTTTAACTTGTTTTTGATTTGTAAAAAATGATTTATAAACAAACAAATAATTATAAAAAGGACGATTGATAGGAACAATATATGTTTTCCAATGATATAATAACATCTTCCGCGGGACTTTTGATTCACAATCCGTATAATCCTATTAATGTTGAAATTACAGAATCCGATGTTTGTGAATTGCTGGTAAAATACGGAATTCCCGCAGAATTAGCGCGAGTAAACAATATTGAATTATATAAACGTGCATTCGTCCACCAATCGTATACTAAACGCACGTCCACCGAAAACGAACAACTTGGTATTGTCATGGCGGATAAACCCGACAATTGTTTGCCACTCAAAAGTAAATCGTTTCAAAATGTAGAATTTTTAGGAGACGGAGTACTTGAATTGGTTGCTAAATTTTATCTTTACCAACGTTATCCGAAATCGCAAGAAGGGTTTAAAACAGATATGATGCAATCGATTGTGAAAAATGAAGCAATTGGAAAAATTGCCGCGGAAATTGGGTTAAATAAATGGATGATGTTGTCACAGCATGCTGAAAATGAAAATTTAAGATACGATGTTAGAAAACAGCTGGGAAATTTATTTGAGGCATTTTTGGGAGCAATGTTTTTAGATTTTAATAAACTATCATTGGCAATTGTAGATGACTACAACGGCATAATTAAACCGCAAAATTTATTTATTGGGCCTGGGTTTCAAATTGCAAATATATGGATAACAACTGTGTTGGAACAACATGTTGACTGGAATATGTTAATAACCACCAATGACAATTATAAAAAAATATTGCAAGAAACTTTGCAAAAAAAATTTGGAGGAGTCACGCCAATATACGTCACCATAGAACATAATAAAAATACCAATATGTATCATATGGGTGCGTTTTTATGCATAGGAATAAATGTAAATCCAAAATATGATGCAATTGAAGATATAATGAAAAAAATAACAATAAATGTTGTCAAAACGCCAAGTTGCACATCCTTGGACGTTTTACACAAACATATGGAAGACAATGGTGGTAAAATGTTGGCACTGCTTGGAGAGGGAATCCAAAATATTAAGAAAAACGCAGAACAAAAGGCGTGTTTCCAATCACTAAGTTTGTTTGGATTGAATTAATAAAAACAACATATATTTTAATGTAAAAACGCATATACAGTGTTTAATCTATCTTCCATTTCATTAATACGAGTACCCATATGTCGGTTGGTTGTGTCTGCACAATGGTTTATAATTAATTGGATACATTCATTGTTTAAATTGTTCCACGTACTTAAATCCGTCCAAGTTCGGACTGCACGAGCATATTCGGGAGAACTTATTTCATTATTAAACGGATGAATTAAATAATTGTTGGCACAATTAATAATGTTTTCTAAATTTATTCGGTCTTCATTATTTACTAAATCGTTTATATCTGTGTTTGGTCTTAATGTTCTTAAAATATCTAGATATTCTATTACTTCATATCTTTGTCGTGGTGATGTAGAAACGTGGAAAATCAACAAGGGTCGAAGTAAAAGTAATAATCGCAGTTTTGTCATTCTTTGTTGCAATTGGTGGTTTATCATTATTAATAAATAATAACGAAATAATAAATAATAAATAAATCAAAATAAATCAAAAGTAAATCATTTTTTTGTTTTATAAATAAAAAAATAGCATTAACGTTGTTAGTTTAAAAATTATAAAAGTGCAAAGACTTTATAAAATCCTAAAAATGATAAAAATTTACAATCTATTTTTTTTGTTTTGATTCATCATGACGGCTCCTATAATAACAAAATAAAACACAAACGGCAAAATAACTAAAAACCACGCCACATTTTTTTGATTGTCTTTGCAAATATCATTTAGTTTTATAAAAGAATGGATTGATATTTTTTTAAAAATGATTTTGTTTTATGTTTGATTTATAAAACACCCGTTCAATATGTCTTATAAAAAGAAATGTGAAGAAAAAAGGTTAAATAAGTCATCGGTTGGTTTATCCGCTGGGCGATGTCATACTCCTGCTTTGCGGTTAGTGTATGATAATTATTTAGCAATACAAAAATCAGACCAAATATTGGTTTATAAAATAACGGGGTTATTTACTAACCATGTGTTGCCGTTTGTTTTACAAACCAACTTTGAAACTGATGTGGAAATATTAAAATTTTTAAACGCAAGCATGGATTTTTCACACACAATGACGGTTTCCTCTCCCGTTTTGTCCATTCGTTCCGCGCCAATACCTTTTACTACCGACAGTTTATTGCAAGCGGCAACCAACGAACTAAAGTTAAGTCCAAAAGAAACCATGAAATGTGCCCAAAAATTGTATGAAAAAGGGTTCATTACTTATATGCGCACCGACTGTGAAAAATATAGCAATGGATTTCTAGAATCCGTGCAACAATATATCCGTGACGATATTTTGTTGCGACAAAATATTAATCCACATTTAAACACCCGACTGTCCAATCAAGAGGAAAGTGCAGCACACGAAGCAATACGCCCTGTTTTTATATCTATAATAACAATTCCAAACAGTAATTCAGATTCGGATTTAGAATTGGATAAATTTTCTAAACGTCTTTATGAGTTAATTTGGAAACGCACCATGGAATCGTGTATGGCATCCGCTCAAATACATATTTTACGCGCCGAAATAGTGGCCCCACAAAACCATACTTACGTTTTTGCATGCGAACAAATTATATTTGGTGGGTGGAAAGTTATAAAAACCGATAATAAAAAGACACAAAAAGAAGAACTAAACAATAAAATATACCGTTATTTGCAACAACAACAGAAACAACCATCTTGTTTAATAGAATGTTTGAATATTGATTGCTCACAGCATTCAATTAAAACAACTTCCCATTTATCCGAAGCCCATTTGATTCAGTTATTAAAAGACCGTGGGATCGGCAGACCATCTACTTACGCCAACATTGTGTTAAAAATCCAAGAAAACGGATATGTAAAAAACCAAGATATTGAAGGTATAAAAAAAAACACCATAGATTATATACTTAAAACAGAACCAACCTATAAACACATTGTGTCTGTTCCCAGAGTTCAATTTTTTGGTAATGAAAAAAATAAACTAGTGATTCAGCCTATTGGTATAAAAGTGATTATATATTGCATGGAACATTGGCCGGTCCTGTTTGATTACGATTTTACAAATAAAATGGAAAAAGAAATGGATTTAATTGCAACATCTTCAATTAAAGATAATCCGACCAACATAATCCGTTTATGCACCGAATTGTGTACAAATTTCAAAACAAACGTTGAATCAATCACAAACGATAATACAAATATTTGCATCCCAATTATGGACCGCAACAATAACAAATTTAAGTTGGTTTTAACAGTGGGAAAAAACGGACCAGTTATTATTAATAAAACAAATCCCAAAAAATATACATTTTTATCGGTGAAAAAAGAACTCAATTTAAATGAGTTGTATATACAAACCAAGGATAGTAAAAAAATTGTATATTTAGAAAATGTATTGTCTGCGGAACACAAAAATGAGACAACAGAAAAAACGGACATACTGCGAGAAATTAATGCGGAAATATCTATACGTCGGAGCAAATATGAACGACCTAATTATATATTTTATAAAACACCTAAAATGCACAAACCCAGGTTTAAGTCTTTGGATACATTTCCACATGATTATATGACATGTGAAGCACAATTAATTGTAGATTTTATGAAATAAAAATTCAACGTTCAATTATTTCGTATAAAAATAAAAATGTTAGTTTAATAAAAGGTTATAATAATAATGTACCCGTCAACAGTGTCAACACTTGACCAAAAAAAGAATCAACAACAAGGAACAGAAAATGCGGGAACTTCTCCAAATAATATTAAAAAACCAGACATATATGGGTTTGCATACCATTTTTTTATTACCGTGGTCCCTATTTTATTTTACGTTGGAATCATCGGTTCAATTGGAATGTACACAACAAAAACAGTAAGTGGAAAACAAGCACAAAATTGCACAGCAGAAATGTATTTGCAAACATTCGCTCAATTAAAAAAATGTCGTCAACTTAAACATAAAGTATTGGCTGAATCTGCGAAAACATCCGCCATTGCAAACTATTTCAGCCAAGTACTGGAAGGGGTATTTTCGTTGAATACTTCTTTTATAGACAAATATAGTTATGCATTAAGTGCAACATCCAATATATTCGGACCCAATTTGTCCAATGGATTTGGTATGATGTTGTATAGCATACTAATCATTCCATTATTTATTGGTATTTGGGTTTTTAATTGGTTTGCGAATGGTGCGTTTGCATTAATTCGACTACCTACGTTGATGTACGATAAAATTTCTTGCAGCAACAATAAAAACGAACAATGTTGGAATGACAACCGCATCCACATTACTTCCTACTGGAAAATAATTCCAATTTTTTGTTATCTTCCGTTTATTGCACTTACTTCCTTTTTTTCCGCCTTTTACACCACATTTGGTTCGATAATTTCTCCGTTGATTGAACGTTTTGATTTGAATGGTAAAAATTATGGATTTAAATATTTCTTACTCGATATGATATCCACCAATAAATGGCTTTGGTTAATAATTTTTGCCGTTAATTTAATTTCATCGTCGTTAACATATTTGGGTGATATTTATGCGGTTGCTGCCGCGATTGCACTGTTGGTTGCTTATTGGAAATTATAATTCCTTTGCAAGGAAACAAAAATAATTTGTTTTGCACTCTTTTATATACTTGCAAATTTAACGGATTTAGACAAAACGACAGTTCTAAATTATTTTGTTATATTGTACAAAAAATGATTTAGATTTTTTTATTACTCTAACCAACAACAAAATTATTTTTGTTATAAATTTGTTATATAAAAAATAAATATGACAGAATTAATAACAACATTAACATATGCTACTTTTATCGCAAAAAACACAGACAATACTTTGCATGCTTCTAACGATGTAAAGCAAATATTCGAAGATTTAGGATTTGTAAAAGATGCATGTGTCTCACTGTACAAGTATGATATTTATAATAACACTGGTTCGGATTATGGCGGTACTAAATATAAAAATTATTCCTTTTTAATTATTGGCGAACTACAACCTAAATTTGCAGAATTATATGCGTTTTTGTTGTCTAGTAAATCATGTGTTTCATTTTCAAATTTTACTCTCTCTAAATTGCAATAAAGCATTTTAGTTGTGTGTTGTTTGTTTGATAAATATTTTTTTATTTTTATTTTTATTTTTTATTTTTTATTGGAAAATAGTTGTTGCAAATGCCGAATGGTTGCGTCGGGTTGTTTAAAATTTTCAAACATAATTTTCGACATTTCTGCGGGTGTTATTTGTTCCGCGTCAAACTTATTAATGATATCTTTTTGTGCATCGGTCAGCGTGTTATTGTAAAAGAAATCCATCATTTTTACAATAGTTTGGTTGGTGCAATTTTTAAACTTGGATATAATATCGATTCGTCCAGGACGAATTAACGCTCTATCTAACGTATCGGGGTAATTAGATGTCATGATTAAAATACGACCAGGGGTTTCCAACACCCCGTCCAATAAATTAAGCAAAAACGACATGTCCATTTTATCAGAAGATAGTTGTTCTATATCTTTTACAGACGTAGATGTTCGATCTTGAACTACGTCTCCTTGACAATCAATATCTTCCAATACATAAATTCGTTGGTCCAACGGAATGTTATATTTCTCGTTTTGACGTGTGAGTGGATTGATTATTACTAAACTGTCGTTAAAAAATAGATTTTCCAACTGTGTTTTAGTAATATCTCCGTTTAAATTAATATTCACAATATGTCGGTTGGTTTCATTTGATAAACACTTGATACAAGATGTTTTTCCGGTGCCAGGAGCACCCGATAATAACAACCCGAGTGTGTATGGAATCCCCTTTTCGTCATACCACTTGCGGTTTTTAATAAAAAACTGTACCCTTTGTTTAATCGCATCGATTTCATCTCCAAACAAATTACTGAATTTTCGGTTCGTTTGAAATTCTTTCATCATGAATACAAAATAGGGGGGCAATTTGGAAAAATCAGGTATGGTGCTTCCTTGATTTTGTCCTGGTTGTCTTGGTGCCGCTATTGCTAGCACATTAAAATAAAATCGTTTGTTCCCCAGTTTATTTTGTGTATTAATAGCATAATTATGACGAAGTTTCATTAAAAAATTACGTAGGCTGTCAGTTGTTTTTGTAAAACTAAATACCTCGATGTTTTGCACTACTATGGTGGAAGGATGTTGTTGTCCACTTGTGAGTTGTGTTTGGTCGGAAGTATTTTGTGTTGTTTCGTTTTCGGTCATAATCGCAAATATTTCATCATTAATGCAGATTACATCCGTTTCGTTTAAAATAAAATTCTGTTTAAAATATTTAATGTGTTTGGTGTTGGGGTTGTTTGTAATGTGGTCCAACAATGCTTGTCCTAATATATTTTCGTGGTCTGTTACCCCAATATGAATCACGATAGATGCACTTTTGGTTTTAACGGTATGTTTTGGGTCGGTAATATCCTTTGCGGTTTGCGCTTTTTTTCCAAAATAATGGGTTTGCGCTTTTTTTCCAAAATAATGGGTTTGTGTGTGCCGAATAAATACTGGAACATACTTGATAAACAGATTTACTAGTTGGGTAATGATAAACACATATACTATGTAAAACATATCTTGACTCCCACTGCTGCTGGTACCAGAATTATTCATATTCTTAAACATTAACATGGTCATTAAATTATTTTTCAACTGGTCCATCATATTGCTTTCACTACTACTCATTCCGCCATCCATTCTACTTATTTCATGTCCTTTATTCATCATTAATATGTGAATATATAATAAACCGTGTTGTCTTTAATACATTTTACTGATTTTTTTTAAATAATATTAAGTTAAATAAATCATGAAAAAAATAAAAAAAAACAAAACCCGTAAAAAACGCGGAGGAGATTCCAGTCGTTCCATGAATAGTATAAAAAACGAATTGTATAATAATTGGGAACCGCATAGACAGCAAGAACAACAAGAATATCATGATAAATATTTAATTGATATTGCACAACAAGAAAAAAAACAACGAGAAATACAAGAAGATAATAAACAAAAACAATGGAACAAAAAGCAATTTCCCAAATCCAACTCTTTGAGTAAATCCAACTCTTTAAGTAAATCCAACTCTTTGAGTAAATTTAATAATAACAAAACACTTCGTTATAAAAAAACTTATGATCCGGTTAGTGTATATACATTAAAAAATGCGTTAAAATCAAAATACAACATAGAATGCAAAACTCGCAAAGCACGCAAATCATTATATTGTGAAAATTTAAATCAAAGAATAAAAAACCCTGAATGTGATTCGACAGAACTAACATCTTTGACAAATCCGACGCAAATGCATGCGAAATACCAAATGTGCTGTCCCAAAGGATGGTTTGGTCGGAAAAATTCATCTCCATATTGCAAACAACTGGATTCCAATTATCAAGACTATTATAAACAAAACAAAGCGGTTTTTGATGCAAGCCAGAAAGAAACTAAACGGGATGAAGAAGAAGATGCGAAATTAAAAAAAACAAAAAAATGGTGGAAAATTTGGGGCGGCAAAAAGCCGTAAACCAGTTAGCCTAACAAAAATAAATCGGATTATTTCCAAGACTTATACTGAATAAATACAGCATCTTTTTAAACTGGAACAGTACATAATAAAAACGAATCGTTAGGTTTAGGTACAGACATAATAAATAACATTAATTTATGTTATTTATATTTTTTAAGTTGAAATATCAAAAAATGTATTAAGGTGAACATTATAATATATATTAATGTCATTATTAATCAAACCGTTTCTTTTTGTACCTGTTATTTTTACTAGTCTTTCTATCTTGATAGAAAAAATTGCAGAATCATGTCATGATGTAACAACACGAACACAAGTTCAATATTGTGCCAACATTATGTTATATGGTAGTTCTATTTTATTGTTGAATAATATCATTGACTATACAATTGACAATGTTCATCATTAAATAAATATGTTTCACATGTTATTGTAATCTTACATAGTATTTTATTTTTGGTAAGAAATAAAAATAAAATACTATGTAAAACAAAAAAATGATTTAAAATTAATACTAGATTATAAATAGATTAATAAAAATAAAAATATCATTATTCATAATGTCGACCGAACAAAACAATATTACTATTGGCAAAATGTTAGTTGTGGTTAACATGATTTTGCATAACCCAGAATTTGGTTCTGAAAATTATTCTTTAGAGATGTTAAAATTAGTAATGAAAAATAAAGAAAATGAAATCAAAAATAAAAATCAAGAACAGGTAGAAAAGGTAGAAAAACAAAAAAAGGTAGAAAAACAAAAAAAGGTAGAAAAACAAAAAAAGGTAGAAAAACAAAAAAAGGTAGAAAAGGTAGAAAAGGTAGAACCGGTAAAAAAGGAAAATCAAGAAAAGGTAGAAAAGGAAAATCAAGAAAAGGAAGAAAAGGAAAAGGAAGAAAAGGTAGAAAAGGAAAATCAAGAAAAGGTAGAAAAGGAAAAGGAAGAAAAGGAAAAGGAAGAAAAGGTAGAAAAGGAAAATCAAGAAAAGGTAGAAAAGGAAAAGGAAGAAAAGGAAAAGGAAAATCAAGAAAAGGTAGAAAAGGAAAATCAAGAAAAGGAAGAAAAAGATAAATTAAAAAACAATAAATTGTTGTTAAAACAAAAAAAGGAAGAAAAAGATAAATTAAAAAACAATAAATTGTTGTTAAAACAAGAAAAAGAGGCAAATAAACAAGAAAAGGTGCAAAAAAAAAGAGGAAGACCAAAAAATATGGAAAAAAAAATAGTGGACAATAATGATGAGGAAATTGATATACAAAAAATGGTGATGAAAAATATTGATGCATTGTCTCAAGATTCAAATAATTCAAAAAGTGAATTGTCAATCCCATATTCAACATATTCAATAAATTATAATAATTTCACCAAAGTATCGTTTGAAGCGGTAGACTATTGGGTGTATACTCAGAAATCAAATGAATATTTTAAACATGGAAACGTATATATGCTAGATTTTGAGATTAATAGAGAACCAAATTGTGGATATTATAATTTCGAAAATAAAACAATTATATTTTGTTAAAATGTACTTGATATCCCAACACAATTTATATTTTTTTTATATTTTATAAAAAATGAATTATAATTATTTTAATATGGATGCACCTTTTAGAACAAATGATGATATTGCGATGCTGGATACTACAATGTAACATTTATTGTACCTTATCTGAATATTGTACCTTATCTGAAAATCCAAACGCAATATCCCTCTTGGAAAAGAATCCTGATAAAATTCATTGGGGTTGGTTATCTAGAAATCCAAACGCAATACATTTGTTGGAAAAGCATCCAGAACAAATTCATTGGGACCAATTATCTTATAATCCAAATGCGATACATCTCTTGGAAAAGAATCTGGATAAAATTGATTGGTTGAGTTTATCTACCAATCCAAACGCAATATCCCTCTTGGAAAAGAATCTGGATAAAATTGATTGGGGTATCTTATCTAAAAATCCAAATGCGATACATTTGTTGGAAGAGAATCCGGATAAAATTAATTGGTTCGCCTTATCTAGAAATCCAAACGCGATATCTCTCTTGGAAAAGAATTTGGATAAAATTAATTGGACTGCCTTATCTGAAAATCCAAACGCGATATCTCTCTTGGAAAAGAATTTGGATAAAATTCATTGGGGTATCTTATCTAAAAATCCAAATGCGATACATTTGTTGGAAAAGAATCCAAATAAAATTGTTTGGGGTATCTTATCTAAAAATCCAAATGCGATACATTTGTTGGAAAATAATATGGATAAAATTAATTGGTTCGCCTTATCTAGCAATCCAAACGCGATACAACTCTTGGAAAAGAATCCAGAACAAATTAATTGGAGTCAATTATCTAGAAATCCAAACGCGATTCCTCTGTTGGAAAAGAATCCGGAACAAATTGATTGGTGGTACTTATCTAGTAATCCAGACATATTTACTTATGATTACCAAGCCATGTCGGAACGTTGTGGTATATTTAAAAGAGACTTGATGAAAAATCGGTTTCATCCTCGCCATTTGGACCAGTTTGAAAATTGGGGATTTGTATAAACTAACAAACAAATAACGTTAATATAACCTTTGTTGTCTTTTTTGTATTAATCCAAATTATTTGCAAAAGAATTTATATATGACTCCAATTAGTATGGTTGAATGGAGACACCAACACGTCTTTTACTCGTGTTTTCCAATATTCTACTCGTTTTTCCATGGCAATATCCTTTTTGGTTTTAGGATAATACTGCTGGTTAGCCATTAAATTTTCCTCCACATTGGTCATGCGTGGTTTATGTCCGTAACAGTTTACCCCAAATTTGAGTGACGGATTTTCCATATATCCGCCATTTATTCCAGGGCGACCACAATCGTGTTCATGCCCTTTTATTGTTTGCAATTTATCAAATGACTTTTGCTGTGTCGGATATAATGCCATTTGTTTATCCGACCATCCATAATTGCACCATTCTCCTCCTTTATTATAGGCGGATTCTACTTCTTGATAAGTTGCCAAGCGACTACCATATGCAGCACACAAGGCTTTTGCGTCGGAATATACATAATCATTGCCAGGTATATTGTATACCTCTGGATAAAGACGAATTTCAGGAATAGGTGGTTTGTCTTTGGGTTCATATATTTTAATATCAATTTCTGTGTTGTTTGCGAATAATTGTTGGATAGACGCAACTACACTCCACCCACTAATGCGAAAAAGAATGATTATGCTAAATATTAAAATGATAACGTACACATATACTGGTAATCCAGATGAAGATGGTATAGGCAAAGACAAGGAAGATGATGCCGTGTTATTATTCCCTATAATTGCAAATAAAACAACAAATAAAATAATTACGCCGATAAAAATACTAATCATGGTTGGATTAAAAGTTATATTATTTAAAAAAGTATATGGATTGGTTATTTCCGTCGTTGTTTCATTAGAAGACATTTAATATATCACGATATTTTTATTTGTATTGCTATATAAATAAAATAATTTTTTACAAAAAATGATTTAAAATTATTATTACACATTTACATATAATATATTCTACACGTTTAAAAAATGTTGAAACTGCGAAACTGGATACCAATAGATAAAATTAATTGGACTCAATTATCTATAAATCCAAACGCAATCGCCCTCTTGGAAAAGCATCTACATGAAATCAATTGGAGTATGTTATCTGCCAATCCAAATGCGATACCTCTGTTGGAAAAGAATCTGGATAAAATTAATTGGTGTACTTTATCTAGAAATCCAAACGCAATCGCCATCTTGGAAAAATATCTTTATAAAATTCATTGGTCCAACTTATCTAGAAATCCAAACGCGATATCCCTCTTGGAAAACAATCCGGATAAAATTGATTGGTTTTGGTTATCTAGAAATCCAAACGCAATCGCCCTCTTAAAAAAGCATCCAGATAAAATTCATTGGTGCAACTTATCTAGAAATCCAAACGCGATACCTCTGTTGGAAAATAACCTAGATAAAATACATTGGTATTGCTTATCAAGCAATCCAAATGCGATAGTCCTGTTGGAAAAGAATATGGATAAAATTAATTGGGGATGGTTATCCTTTAATCCAAATGCGATGGTCCTGTTGGAAAAGAATATGGATAAAATTAATTGGGGATGGTTATCAAGCAATCCAAATGCGATGGTCCTGTTGGAAAAGAATATGGATAAAATTAATTGGGGATGGTTATCAAGCAATCCAAATGCGATATCCCTGTTGGAAAAGAATTTGGATAAAATTGATTGGGATAACTTATCTAGCAACCCAGCCATCTTTACCTATGATTACCAAGCCATCGCAGAACGTTGTATCATCAAAAAAGACTTGATGATAAATCGGTTTCATCCTCACCATTTGGACCGGTTCGAAAAATGGGGATTTATGTAAACTACCAAACAACCATTTATTCATAAAATTTATTTAAACGGTGTTATACATTGCGTCCAATTTTGCAATCGTTTGGTTTATATTATTGTTAGCATTATTATTGTCGTCAAACAGATAATCGGTATTGGGAGAATGCTCGTTGCATTTAATTTGTGCATAAATCTGGTTAATATTAAAAATGAAATGTTCCAAACATTCTTTATTTGGAATCATTTCAATAGACATGGTCCGCATGGTTGAATCGGATAACAATTGCACGATAAAATACATCATAGATTTATATTTATTATAACAAGCAGGGGTATATTTAGACGTGAATATATCTAAACAAGCATCTAATATTACTTTTATTATTTTCGAATTTTTTTTCATCCTTGCTTCGACGAAAAAAGCATCCCAAATCATCCATACAACATCCTTTTTAAATTTTGCATCCACATTATTGGTAAATGGTCTTTGTTCACAACGGCAACATTCTCCAGAAACAACATTTTGTTCAAATTTAACCATCCATTCCATCCAATAGCACGCATTGCGCGTGGAATTGTTGCTTAAGTGAAATACAAATTCATTATATACAACAAACAACTCCCGGGGATCACCAGATTGGAAAAGTTCATTAATATAAATAACGTCTGCACTGCATAGTTTTTCTTGCATTGCATCCATTTGGTAATCTTCGGCTCCCAATTTAATAGTAGTTTGATTAATCAAAGAATTGTTTTTGTTCGAACAGCACAACACACAAACCACTTCGCAAAAAATTTGACGAATCTTTACATTGTTTCGCGCAGACAATTCTAGTTCATTATACCCATTGTCCATAATGTGTTTGAAGTTGCCCCATCTTGTTTTTAAATATATGCAAAGTTTTGGATTGCTTACATGTATATATTTGTAAAAAAAAACAAAGATAATTCCCCACAATTCATCATAATGTCCCGCGCAAATAAATTCTGCACTCCAGTAGCAGGACGATTCATATTTAGAATTCACCAATGCGTCAATTAGTTCCTTCTTTACATCATTCTTTTTAAAATTAGAAAATACAATTCCTCTAAAATCTCTTTTGGTTCGAACATCATTAATTTGTGCTAGTTTATTTTTGTTTTCTATTTCTTCCTTGTTTTCACCACTGTCTATTTCTTTTTCTACCATCTCTGAATTTTCTGCTTTTTCTAATTTATCAACTTTTTTTAAAGCATCTGAAAAAGCATACATTATTATATTTTACCTTGGTTTTATTTTTATAATAAATTATACAAAAAATGAATTATAATTCGTTGTAGCAAATTATTTCCAAAAAATGTTGAAACTGCAAAACTGGATACCATTAAATAAAATTAATTGGTATGCTTTATCTATAAATTCAAACGCAATCGCCCTCTTGGAAAACAATACGGATAAAATTGATTGGATTCGTTTATCTTCCAATCGAAACGCGATACATATCTTGGAAAAAAATATGGATAAAACTGATTGGATTGACTTATCTATGAATCCAAACGCGATATCTCTCTTGGAAAAGAATCCGGCTAAAATTAATTGGCTTAACTTATCTTCCAATCCAAATGCGATTGTCCTCTTGGAAAAGCATCCAGATAAAAATTCATTGGTATTGGTTATCTGGCAATCCAAATGCAATCGCCATCTTGGAAAAGAATCTGGATAAAATTGATTGGGGATGGTTATCAAGCAATCCAAACGCAATCGCCCTTTTGGAAAAGCATCCAGATAAAATTCATTGGTGCAACTTATCTAGAAATCCAAACGCGATATCCCTCTTGGAAAACAATCCGGATAAAATTGATTGGTTTTGGTTATCTAGAAATCCAAACGCA